>VFQM010000109.1_pt1 | contig 102239 bp, 91 predicted proteins | sample 3512391 | NCBI WGS metagenome assembly VFQM01 (sample SAMN10412369, study PRJNA504923) | tailings metagenome | isolation source: Replicate 1 from Balatoc abandoned mine | place: Philippines | reverse complement strand
GGATACGCTCCAGGCTCAAGCCCGCAAACTGGCGCAGGATGGTCGTCTCGTACAACGCCTCTTCCATCGCCGGATCGCTGTAGCCAAACCAGTTCTGCATCAGATGTACTCGCAGCATCGCCATCAACGGATAGGCCGGACGGCCGCCTTCACCCTTCGGGTAGTGCGGCTCGATCAACGCAATCAAACCCTTCCACGGCACCACTCGATCCATCTCGATCAGGAACAGCTCTTTGCGGGTCTGCTTGCGCTTGCCTGCGTACTCGGCGTCGGCGAAGGTCATCTGCTTCATGGGAAAACTCGGCGAGGTGAAGTCGGGGGATTTTGCCAAATCAGGAAGTCTTTTTCAGACCTTCCCTAGAACGCTCAAGGCTGCGGGCTGCACGCGATGCGTGAACAACCGGCAGACTTTAGCCTTCTGCGGCCTGCCAGCAGGACATGCCAAAACGTTCCAGCAACTGCGCGGTCTCGCACAGCGGCAAACCCACCACGCCCGAATAGCTACCCTGCAGCGCCTCGACGAATACCGCCGCCAGCCCCTGAATGGCATAGCTACCCGCCTTGTCGCACGGCTCGCCAGTCGCCCAATAGGCTTGCGCCTCGCCTTCACGCAACACACGAAAACGTACCTGGCTGGCTACCACGATACTCTCACAGCGCTGTCCCTGGCGCAGCGCCACGGCGGTCAGCACCTGGTGCGTGCGTCCGGACAGCGCCGTCAGGGTAGCCAGGGCATCCGCACGATCGCGCGGCTTGCCAAGAATCCGTCCGTCCAGCACCACCGAGGTATCGGCGCCCAGCACGCAGGCGCCGCTCTGCGCCGGCAGGGTCTGCCAGGCTGCCGAGGCTTTTTCCCGGGCCAGCCGCTCGACATAGGCATCAGCCTGTTCGCCGGCATGCGGCGTCTCGTCGATGTCCACCGGCAGACAGCAAAAGGGCACGCCGATCTGCGTCAGCAGTTCGGCACGCCGTGGCGAGGCCGAAGCCAGGTAGAGGTCAACCATGCCCGTCTCCTCAGTTGACCTGGAAACGCCGCTGCAGGCTGCGCAGGCCACCCTGCACCCAGGGCCAGAGCAGCGCGCTGACCAGCGCCGGCAACATGAACTCCAGGGTTGGCGGGCGATTGCCGGCCAGCGCCTGCAGCCACAACTGCAGTAACTGCGCCAGACCAAAGATAACCAGCAGGACCAGCGCCTGCTGCCATTGCGGGAACACCCGCAGACGCTGCTGCAGGCCTAGCACCATGGCGCAGACCAGGCAGAGAATCAGCGCGTTCTGCCCCAGCAGGCTGCCGTACAGTACATCCTCAGCCAGACCGAACAACCAGGCCGTGGTCAGGCCCAGGCGGTGCGGCACGCTGAGTACCCAGAAGCTGAGAAACAAGGCCAGCCACAACGGCCGGCCGACATCCATGAAGGCCGGCATGGGGGCGACACTCAGCAGCAACGCCAGCAACAGCGTGAGCATGATCAGCCAGCCGCCGCGCGGCGCGGGAGCAGCCATCATGGTTGCGTACCGGAAGTGCTGGGCTGCGCCTGCTCGGCCGCCGCACGGTCAGCCTGTTCCTGAGCCTCGGCCGAATCCGCGGCACGCTGTTCGGCACTGCGCGGATCGGAGAACACCAGCAGCAGATAACGGCTGCGATTGAGTGCCGCGGTCGGCACCGCGCGCACCACGGCAAAAGGCTGCCCCGAGTCATGGATGACCTCTTTGACCACCGCCACCGGATAACCCGCCGGGAAGCGCTGGCCCAACCCGGAGCTGACCAGCAGGTCGCCTTCCTTGATATCCGCGGTATCCGCCACATGGCGCAGTTCCAAGCGCTCCGGGTTGCCGGTACCCACGGCAATGGCGCGCAGACCATTGCGATTGATCTGCACCGGAATGCTGTGCGTGGTATCGGTGAGCAGCAACACGCGGGCGGTATAGGGCATCACCTCGACAACCTGGCCCATCAGTCCACGGGCATCCAGCACAGGCTGGCCAAGGGTCACGCCATCGCGGCTGCCCTTGTCGATCAGGATGCGGTGCGTGAAGGGGTTGGGATCGACACCGATCAGTTCGCCGACCAGCACCTGCTCATCGACCAGCGCCGCCGAGTTGAGCAACTCGCGCAGGCGCACGTTCTGCTCGGTCAGCGCCGCCAGTTTCTGCAGACGGCGCTGCAAGAGCAGCGCCTCGGCCTTGAGCTTCTCGTTCTCCGCGAGCAGTTCGCTGCGGCTGCTGATCTGGCTGGTCATGCCTTCCCAGGCGCGCACCGGCAGGTCGGCCAGCCAGTAGAAGGGCGTGAGTACCAGGCCCAGCTGACTACGCACTGGCTTGAAGGTGTCGAAGCGCGCATCCACCACCATCAGGACGACCGAAAGCACCGCCAGGATAAGCAGGCGGACACCCAGGGCAGGTCCTTTGGCAAATAGCGGTTTGATGGCAAAGCCCTCGCAACGGCATGGATCAAGCAGCAAGCCTCCGACCCGGCAGGCTAAGGCCGGGCACCCTCACGCGAGACCGGCCGCCGGTGGCTTACTCGGTGGACAGCAGGTCCATGGAGTGACGATCCATCATGTCCAGGGCCTTGCCGCCACCACGCGCCACGCAGGTCAGCGGGTCTTCGGCGACAATCACCGGCAGGCCGGTTTCCTGGGAAAGCAGCTTGTCCAGGTCACGCAGCAGCGCACCGCCACCGGTCAGGACCAGACCTCGCTCGGCAATATCCGACGCCAGCTCGGGCGGCGACTGCTCCAACGCGCTCTTGACCGCCTGCACGATGGCCGCCAGCGACTCCTGCAGCGCCTCCAGCACCTCGTGAGAGTTCAGGGTGAAGCTGCGCGGCACACCTTCGGCGAGGTTACGGCCACGCACGTCGATCTCACGCAACTCGGCACCCGGATAGGCCGCACCGATCTCCTGCTTGATACGCTCAGCCGTCGACTCACCGATCAGCGAACCGTAGTTACGGCGTACATAGGTCACGATGGCCTCGTCGAAGCGGTCGCCGCCAACGCGCACGGACTCGGCGTAAACCACCCCATTCAGGGAAATCAGGGCGATTTCCGTGGTGCCACCGCCGATGTCGACGACCATCGAACCGCGCGCTTCCTCTACCGGCAGGCCGGCACCGATGGCCGCGGCCATCGGCTCTTCGATGAGGAACACTTCACGGGCCCCGGCGCCCAGCGCCGACTCACGGATGGCCCGGCGCTCGACCTGGGTCGACTTGCACGGCACGCAGATAAGGACGCGCGGCGAAGGCTGCAGAAAGCTGTTCTCATGCACCTTGTTGATGAAGTACTGCAGCATCTTTTCACAGACGCTGAAGTCGGCAATCACGCCATCCTTCATCGGACGGATGGCCGAGATATTGCCTGGCGTACGGCCCAGCATGCGCTTGGCATCGGTGCCCACGGCGACCACGCTCTTCTGGTTGCCGACGTTGCGAATCGCCACGACCGACGGCTCGTTGAGGACGATGCCGCGCTCGCGCACATAAATCAGGGTGTTGGCCGTACCCAGGTCGATCGACAGATCGCTGGAAAACATGCCACGCAGTTTCTTGAACATGGGGAATAGAGCCCTAGGCAGAGCGTCAGGAAAACGCTGGGTAAAAAAGTGCGGCAAACTCTAACAACGGCGAGCCTTTTGGGCAACCGGCCCGCTGTGGTAGATTGCCGGCTTCTATGGGCCTTGAGCGCCCATCTGCGCGGGCTTTGACCGCATCTTGCGGCGACCGTTCCCGACGGCCTGCAGCCCCCGAACCCCAGCCTGGAGAGATCACGATGGCGCTTGAACGCTCCGACGTGGAAAAGATCGCCCATCTGGCCCGCCTGGGCCTGAATGACGCCGATCTGCCACAGACCACCGCCACCCTCAACAGCATCCTCGGCCTGATCGACGCCATGCAGGCGGTCGATACCGAGGGTGTCGAGCCACTGGCCCATCCGCTGGAGGCCACCCAGCGTCTGCGCGCCGACGTGGTGAGCGAAACCAACCAGCGCGAGGCCTACCAGGCCATCGCCCCGGCCGTGGAAAACGGCCTGTACCTGGTTCCCAAGGTGATCGAATAATGAGCCTGCACCAACTGACCCTGAGCCAGATTGCCGAAGGCCTGGCTGCCAAGCAATTTTCCGCCGTCGAACTGACCCAGCACCTGCTGCAACGCATCCAGGCGCTCGACCCGCAGCTCAACAGCTTCATCAGTGTCACCGAAGAGCTGGCCCTGCAACAGGCGGGTGCCGCCGACCAGCGCCGCGCCGCCGGCGAACAGGGCGCGCTGCTCGGCGCACCGATCGGCCACAAGGACCTGTTCTGCACCCAGGGCGTGCTGACCAGCTGCGCCTCGAAGATCCTCAGCGGTTTCAAAGCCCCCTATAACGCCACCGTGGTGGACAAACTGGCCGCCGCCGGTACGGTCACCCTCGGCAAGCTGAACATGGACGAGTTCGCCATGGGCTCGGCCAACGAATCCAGCCACTACGGCGCGGTGAAGAACCCCTGGGATGCCACGCGCGTGCCAGGCGGCTCCTCCGGTGGCAGCGCGGCTGCCGTAGCCGCACGCCTGATCCCGGCCGCCACCGGCACCGACACCGGCGGCTCGATCCGCCAGCCGGCGGCGCTGACCAACCTGACCGGCCTCAAGCCGACCTACGGCCGCGTCTCGCGTTGGGGCATGATTGCCTACGCTTCGAGCCTCGACCAGGGCGGCCCGATGGCACGTGACGCCCATGACTGCGCCTTGCTGCTGCAAGCCATGGCCGGCTTCGACGCCAAGGACTCGACCTGCGTCGACCAGCCGCTGGATGATTACCTGGCAGCACTCAGCCAGCCGCTGGCCGGGCTGCGTATCGGCCTGCCCAGGGAGTATTTCGGCGCTGGCCTGGATGCACGCATCGGCGAGAAGGTCATGGCCGTGGTCGACGCGCTGAAAAAACTCGGTGCCACGGTAAAGGACATCTCGCTGCCGAACATGCAGCACGCCATCCCGGCCTACTACGTGATCGCTCCGGCGGAAGCCAGCTCCAACCTGTCACGCTTCGACGGCGTGCGCTTCGGCTATCGTTGCGAAAACCCGCAGAACCTCGAAGACCTGTACAAGCGCTCGCGCGGCGAAGGCTTCGGCGCGGAAGTGAAGCGGCGCATCATGGTCGGCACCTACGCGCTGTCGGCCGGCTACTACGACGCCTACTACCTGAAGGCGCAGAAGATCCGCCGGCTGATCAAGAACGACTTCGTCCGTGCCTTCGAGGAGGTCGACGTGATCCTCGGCCCGACCACGCCCAACCCGGCCTGGAAGCTCGGCGAGAAGAACAGCGATCCGATCTCGGCCTATCTGGAAGACATCTACACCATCACCGCCAACCTGGCCGGCATTCCCGGCCTGTCGATGCCTGCCGGCTTCGTCGATGGCCTGCCAGTGGGCGTGCAACTGCTCGGCAACTATTTCCAGGAAGGCCGCCTGCTCAACGTCGCGCACCAGTATCAGCAGGTCAGCGACTGGCATAAACACGCACCGAGCGGCTTCTGAGGACGATCACCATGCAATGGGAAACCGTAATCGGGCTGGAAATCCACGCCCAGCTTTCCACCCAGTCGAAGATCTTCTCCGGCAGCGCCACCACCTTCGGTGCCGAGCCCAACACCCAGGCCAGCCTGGTTGACCTGGGCATGCCTGGCACCCTGCCGGTGCTGAATGCCGAGGCCGTGCGCATGGCGGTGAAGTTCGGTCTGGCGATCGACGCCGAACTGGGCCGCACCAACGTCTTCGCGCGCAAGAACTACTTCTACCCGGACCTGCCCAAGGGCTACCAGACCAGTCAGATGGACCAGCCCATCGTCGGCAAGGGCTTCCTCGACATCACCCTGGAAGACGGCACGACCAAGCGCATCGGCATCACCCGCGCGCACCTGGAAGAGGACGCCGGCAAGAGCCTGCACGAAGACTTCCACGGCATGAGCGGCATCGACCTGAACCGCGCCGGCACGCCGCTGCTGGAAATCGTCTCCGAGCCGGACATCCGCTCGGCCAAGGAAGCGGTGGCCTATGTCAAGGCCATCCACGCCCTGGTGCGTTATCTGGGCATCTGCGACGGCAACATGGCCGAAGGTTCGCTGCGCTGCGACTGCAACGTCTCGGTACGCCCGAAAGGCCAGGCCGAGTTCGGCACCCGCGCCGAGATCAAGAACGTCAACTCGTTCCGCTTCATCGAGAAGGCCATCAACCACGAAGTGCAGCGGCAGATCGAGCTGATCGAGGACGGTGGCCAGGTGGTCCAGGAAACCCGCCTGTACGACCCGAACAAGGACCAGACGCGTTCCATGCGCAGTAAGGAAGAAGCCAACGACTACCGCTACTTCCCCTGCCCGGACCTGCTGCCGGTGGTGCTCGAAGACAGCTTCATCGAACAGCTGCGCGGCGAGCTGCCGGAGCTGCCGACGCAGAAACGCGAGCGTTTCCAGAGCCAGTACGGCCTGTCCGCCTACGATGCCAGTGTGCTCTCGGCCAGCCGCGAGATGGCCGAGTACTTCGAACAGGTCGCCGGCGTCTGCGGCGACGCCAAGCTGGCCGCCAACTGGGTGATGGGCGAGCTATCCAGCCTGCTCAACAAGGACAACCTGGACATCGACCAATCGCCGGTTTCGGCCGAGCAGCTGGGCGGGATGATCCTGCGCATCCGCGACAACACCATCAGCGGCAAGATCGCCAAGATGGTTTTCGAGGCCCTCGCTGCCGGCGAAGGTGCGACTGCCGACGAGGTGATCGAGAACAAGGGCCTCAAGCAGGTCACCGACTCGGGTGCCATCGAAGCGATGCTGGATGACGTGCTGGCGGCCAACGCCGAGCAGGTCGAGCAGTACCGTGCCAGCGACGAAGCCAAGCGCGGCAAGATGTTCGGCTTCTTCGTCGGCCAGGCCATGAAGGCCTCCAAGGGCAAGGCCAACCCGGGGCAGGTGAACGAACTGCTGAAGAAGAAACTCGAGGGATGAAGCCGCTGCAAGCCGCACACCACACGCTGCAAGGAAGGCTCCAGCGACCCCGTCGCGGCCTTTCTCTGCTGGCCTGTGGTGCGCAGCTTGTCGCCGTCCTGCTGCTCGCCGGCTGCTCCACATCGGGCCGTTTCGTCTCCAGCGAAACCGGCCAGGCCTCCTGGTACGGCGGAAAACACCATGGACGACCGACCGCCAGTGGCGAGCCGTTCAACCAGCATGCACTGACCGCTGCCCATCGCAGCCTGCCATTCGGCAGCCGCGTGCAGGTCACCAACCTGCGCAATGAACGCCGTGTGGTGGTACGCATCAATGATCGCGGGCCCTTTACCCGGGGCCGCATCATCGATCTGTCACGCGGCGCGGCGCAGCAACTGGACATGCTGCGCGACGGTGTCGTGCCGGTACAACTGCAACTACTGAGCGAATGAACACAGCCTCTTACAAAGAGCCGCACACGCCAGCCAAAGCGCCTCTGGCGTGCCGTCCGGCAATGATTACACTAGCGCCATTTTTCTGGAGCCTTGCGCAATGACCCTGATGACTTTCGTTTATATCGTCGCCGGCCTGGTGCTGCTGGTCGCTGGCGCCGAAGTACTGGTGCGCGGCGCTGCCAAGCTGGCCGCACAGTTCGGTATCCCGCCCCTGATCATCGGCCTGACCGTCGTGGCCTTCGGCACCAGCGCGCCGGAAACCGCGGTGAGCGTGCAGGCAGCACTGGATGGCAGCGGTGACCTGGCCATTGGCAACGTGATTGGCAGCAATATCGCCAACGTCCTGCTGATCCTCGGGGTGACGGCCGTAGTCGCCCCCCTGCTGGTTTCGCGGCAACTGATTCGCCTCGACGTGCCGATCATGATCGGCGCCAGCCTGTTGACCTTCGCCCTGGCCTGGGACGGCAGCCTGAGCCGTGTGGATGGCGCCCTGCTGTTCGCCGGAGTCCTGGCCTACACCGGCTTTCTGATCATCAGCAGCCTTCGGGAAAAAGGTATTGCCGCCGAGGACGACGAGTTCGCTGCAGAGTTCGGTCTCGACGAAACGCCCAAGCCCTACGCCTGGCTGATCAACCTGGCGCTGATCGCCGCCGGCCTGGTCCTGCTGGTCAGCGGCTCGAACTTTCTGGTGGAGGGTGCCGTTACCCTGGCGCGCGCGCTGGGCATTTCCGAGCTGGTGATTGGCCTGACCGTGGTCGCCATCGGCACCTCGCTACCGGAGCTAGCCACCTCGGTCATGGCTGCCTTCAAGGGCGAACGCGATATCGCCGTGGGCAATATCGTCGGCAGTAATATCTTCAACCTGCTCTGCGTACTCGGCCTGGCCTCGCTGGTCTCGCCACAGGCCATCAGCGTGGCAGCCAACGCCCTGGCCTTCGATTTCCCGGTAATGATCGCGGTCGCCATCGCCTGTCTGCCAATCTTCTTCAACGGCTATTCGATCAATCGCTGGGAAGGTGTGCTGTTCGTCGGCTACTACGCGCTGTACACCGTCTACCTGATTTCCAACAGCAGTGGCGCGCCCTGGCTGGGCGCCTTCGAACAGGCCATGCTGACCTTCGTCCTGCCGCTGACCGCCATCACCCTGCTGGTTCTGGCGGCACGCGCCTGGCAGCGCCAACGCCATCACTAAAGCGCACAGACCACAACGCCGCTGTTCAGCGGCGTTGTTGTATTCAGGCTAGCGCCTGCGGCACCTTCTGGCACAGGCTGGCCAGCGCCTCCACCCAGCGCGGGTGGGTATTCAGGCAAGGCACCAGCACCAGCTCCTCACCGCCAGCGGCGATGAACTGTTCGCGACCACGATCACCGATTTCTTCCAGGGTCTCGATACAGTCGGCCACGAAAGCTGGGCACATTACCAGGAGCCTCTTCACCCCGGCGGCGGCCAGTTCGTCCAGACGCTCCTCGGTGTAAGGCTCGATCCATTTGGCACGCCCCAGCCGTGACTGGAAACCCACCGACCATTGTCCATCAGTCAACCCGGCGCGTTCGGCAAAGGCTGCCGCACTGCGCAGGCATTGCGCACGGTAACAGCGCTGCAGCACCTCGGCAGGCGCCTGCTGGCAGCAGTCGACGCTACGCAGGCAGTGCTTGCCACTCGGATCGGCCTTGTGCAGGTGCCGCTCAGGCAGGCCGTGAAAGCTCAGCAGCAGATGATCGAAAGGCTGCTGCAGGTAAGGTTCGGCACTGGCCACCAAGGCATCGAGGTATTCCGGCTGGTCATAGAAGGGTGCCAGGACCTGCAGACGCAGCGGCAAGCTGTGCTGGGCGATGGCCCGGCGCGCCTCTTCGATCACCGTGGTGGTGGTGCTGTCGGCATGCTGCGGATAGAGCGGCGCCAGGGTCACCCGGCGCACGCCCTGCTCAGCCAGGCGCTGCAGCGTGCCGGCAATTGACGGTTCGCCATAGCGCATGGCCAGTGCGGTCGGTCCATGCGCCCAGAGCGGGCGCACGGCGTCGGTCAGACGCTGACTGAGCACCACCAGCGGCGAGCCTTCATCCCACCAGATGGACTGGTAGGCGTGCGCCGAGGCAGCCGGCCGGCGCCACAGGATCAGCCCGACCAGCAGGCGCCGCAGCGGCCAGGGCAGGTCGATGACATAGGGGTCCATGAGGAACTGGTTGAGGTAACGGCGCACATCGGCCACCGAGGTGGAAGCCGGCGACCCCAGATTGACCAACAGCAGTGCGTGATCGGACATGCTCAATCCTTGTCTGTACCCGCCAGCAGGTCGGCCAGGGCCTCCTCCAGCGTGGTGAAGCGAAAACGGAAACCCGCCTGCAACAGGCGGCGCGGCACGGCGCGCTGGCCGTCCAGCAGCAACTCGGCCAACTCACCCAGCAGCAGGCGCAAGAGCCCCGCCGGGGCGGCCAGCCAGGCTGGGCGATGCAGGGCCTGGCCCAGTGCCCTGGCAAAGTCGCGATTGCGGACCGGCTGTGGCGCGCACGCATTGTAAGGCCCACTGGCCTGCGGATGCTGCAAGAGAAAATCGATCAGCGCGATTTGGTCGGCCAGGTGGATCCACGGCATCCACTGTCGCCCATCGCCCAACGGACCGCCCAAGCCCAGACTGAAGGGCAGGAGCATGCGTTTGAGCAAACCACCCTGACGGGCCAGCACCAGACCGGTACGCAACAGCACCACCCGCAGGCCCAGTGCCTCGGCCGCCCGAGCACTGTCTTCCCAGGCCGCGCACAACTGGCTGGCAAAGTCCTCGGCGGGGCTACCACTGTTCTCATCGAGTTCCTGCTCGCCACCACAGCCGTACCAGCCCACCGCCGAGCCGGACAGGAGCAGCGCCGGACGCTGGCGCCGCGTGGCCAGCCACTCGACCAACTGATCGGTAAGCTGCACCCGGCTGGCCAACAGCTCGGCCTTGCGCCGGCGCGTCCACAGACGATCGGCAATCGGCGCCCCCGCCAGGTTGACGATGGCATCCAGCGGCTCCTCACCCAGTTCCTGCAGGCGTCCGATACCGCGTACCTGTGCACCGCACAGCGCGGCAACCTGCTCGGGGCGGCGGCTCCATACGCTCAACTGATGCCCGGCCGCCAACCAGTGGCGGCACAGTGCCCGACCAATCAGGCCGGTCCCTCCGGTAAGCAGAATGTGCATGACGACGCCTCCTCAGGTAACGGCCTGCTAACCTCAAGCATAGATGATCGGCCAGCAAAAACATGTACAGAATAAAAGGCTTTGTACAATATAGGTACATCAATCTTCAGCCACCTTGTGAGGCCGCCCATGCAGCACCCCATCGCCATCATCGGTACCGGCCTCGCCGGCCTGTCCGCCGCCCGCCGCCTGCATGAGGCCGGCCTGCCCGTGCAGCTGTTCGACAAGAGCCGTGGCAGCGGCGGGCGCATGTCCAGCAAGCGCAGCGACTGCGGCAGCCTCGACCTCGGCGCACAGTACTTCACCGCACGCGACCGACAGTTCAGCACGGCCGTCCAGCACTGGCAGGCACAGGGCTGGGTCGCCCCCTGGCTGCCGCGCCTGTACCAGGCTCGCCAGGGCCAGCTGAGCCCGGCGTCAGACAGTCAGGAACGCTGGGTGGCTACGCCGCGCATGAGCGCGCTGTGCCGCCAGCTGCTGGGCGATCTGCCGGTGCAGTTCGATTGTCGGATCAGCGAGGTCTTTCGCGGCAGCCAACACTGGCAACTACTCGACAGCCAGGGCAACAGTCATGGCCCGTTCAGCGCAGTGATCGTCGCCACCCCTGCGCCACAGGCCAGCTCGTTGCTGAGCGCTGCGCCGAGCATGGCGGCGCAGGCCGCCAGCGTGGTCATGGAGCCGACCTGGGCGGTCGCCCTGTGCTTCGACGAGCCGCTCGACGCCGCGCTGGACGCCTGCTTCGTGCAGGACCAGGCGCTCGACTGGGTGGCCCGCAACCAGAGCAAGCCGGGCCGCGAGACGCACCACGAACAATGGATCCTGCATGCCAGCAGCACCTGGAGCCGCGCACACATCGACCTAGACAAGACCGCGGTGATCGACCTGCTGCACGGTGAGTTTGCCGAACTACTCGGCTGTCGGATTCCTCCCGCGACGCTGCGCCTGGCCCATCGCTGGCTGTATTCGCGCCCAGCCCAGGCGCATCAGTGGGGTGCCCTGGCGCAGGGTGAGCTGGGCCTGTATGCCTGTGGCGACTGGTGCCTGAGTGGCCGCGTGGAAGGCGCCTGGCTGAGCGGCCAGGAAGCCGCGCGCAAGCTGCTGGAGCACCGCGATGCCTGAACAACGCCACCGCCTCAATCCACGCAAGCTGCTCCTCTCGAAATGGACCGCACGCCAGGTACAGCAGCGCGAACGGCATTTTCTGGTCAACGACTGGTTGCGTGACGAACAGGGCGAAGTCCTGCAAGTCGAGCTGCAGGCGGTGCTGACACGCCGCAGCCAGTGGATCGACTGGCGTGAACTGCAGGACTCCAGCCGCTGGCAGCAGGGCTGGCACTGAGTTTACTGCGCCGCCAGCAACGCCTCGAATTGCTCGACCGGCACGGGCCGGGCAAACAGGTAACCCTGGAAATGCCGGCAACCACTGTCCAGCAATACCTGGCGCTGCGCCGGGGTCTCCACCCCTTCGGCAATCACCTGCAGTCCCAGGCTCTGCGCCATGGCACAAGTTGCCCGGACAATCGCCAGGCTGCTCGGATTGCCGGGCAGTTCACGGATGAACGACTGGTCGATCTTCAGCTGATCCAGCGGCAGCTTCTGCAGATAGGTCATGGACGAATAACCCGTGCCAAAGTCATCAATGGAAAAGCGTATACCCATCTGTCGCAAGGCATTCATGCGCTGGCTGGCAGCCGCCATGTCATCCAGCAGCAACGACTCGGTGATTTCCAGCTTGAGCAGCTGTGCCGCCGCGCCGGTTTCCTCGAGCAGCGCCTGCAAGTCTTCGACGAAGCCGGGCTGATAGAGCATCACGGCGCTCAGGTTGACCGCCAGGCTCAAGCGCGCCAGCGCGCCACCCTGGGCCTGCCAGCGCGCCAGTTGCAGACAGGCCTGGCGCAGTACCAGGCCATCCAGCGCCTGGATCAGCCCGCTGCGCTCGGCCAATGGAATGAACGCCGCCGGCCCCAGCAAGCCCTGCTGGGGGTGCTGCCAGCGCAACAGCGCCTCGGCTCCCACCACGCCGCAGCCCTCTTCCACCTGGGCCTGGTAGTGCAGGATAAAGTGTCCTTCACGCAGCCCCTGGCGCATTTCCTCCTGCAGGCGCAAGCGCGTACTGACTACGGCCTGCATCTGCGGGTCGAAAAAGCGCAGGGCATTCTTGCCGGCATGCTTGGCTTCATACATGGACAGATCGGCGCGTTTGAACAGTTCATCGACACTCTCGTGGTTACCGAGGAACAGCACCACGCCGATGCTCACGCTACTGTGCAGCGGCTGGCCGAGCAGGCTGTAAGGCTGGCTGAGGCTGTGCAGGATCTGCCCACCCAGTTGCTCGGCGCGGCTGGCCGCCTGGTCGGCCTGCCCACCCAGCTGTTCGAGCATCAGCACGAACTCATCGCCGCCCAGACGCGCCACCGCCTCACTGCTGCGCACCAGGGCCGACAGTCGCCCGGCAGCCTGCAGCAACAGCTGGTCGCCCGCCTGGTGACCATACAGGTCATTGATATTCTTGAAATTATCCAGATCAAGGAACATCAGCGCGGCATACTGGCCACTCTGCGCACTGTGCGCCATGGCCTGCTGCAGGCGGTCGAGCAGCAGGCGCCGATTGGGCAGACCGGTCAATGGGTCGTAAAACGCCAGGTGGCGAATCTGCTGCTCTGCCTCCTTGCGCTCACTGATGTCACTGAGCGAGGCGACATAGTGGCTTACCCGGCCATCGGTGGCGCGCACGGCACTGATCGACAGCCACTCGGGGAAGACCTCGCCACTCTTGCGGCGATTCCAGATTTCTCCCTGCCAACTGCCGTGCTGATGGATCGACTGCCACATCTGCCGGTAGAACTCGGCCCCCTGCTGGCCCGAGGAGAGCAGCCGGGTGTGCTGGCCAATCACATCGTCCGGCTGATACCCGGTAATCCGGCAAAAGGCCTGGTTGACCCGCAGAATGTGACTGCTGGCATCGGTAATGAACATGCCCTGCTGAGTTTCAAAGGCAATCGCGGCGATGCGCAACTCCTCTTCGGCCAGACTCCGCTCGGTGATGTCACGAATGATCATGACCACCGCCGCACGCCCCTCGAGGGTGACATCCAGGCGCCGCGCATGGGCTTCGAACAGCCGCAGCCCGGCCAGGGTCTGCATGCGGTACTCAGTGACCTGGGGCGCATTGCTGGACAACGTCAGGCGTACGAAGGCCAGCAGTGACTCCGCCTGGCTCAGCGCCAGCACTTCATGCAGGCGCTTGCCGAGCAGCGCGCCGACCGGCAGGCGCAGCAACTGCGGGTCAGGGGCAATCACCTCCAGATAGCGGCCGTCCTCGTCGAGCACCATCAACAGGTCAGGCATGGCCCCGGCAATCGCCCGCAGACGCGCTTCACTGAACTGCAGGTCGCGTTCGGTGTGCTGGCGCTGGCCAATATCCTTGAGCAGCAAGCCCAGCATCACCCCGGCCAACGGCAGGACCAGCAACGAAGGCAGGGCCAGGTACGTGAGGATACGCTGGTAGTGCTCGGCCGGCAGGGCGCTGAGCACCAGCAGCACGCCCAGATGCAGCAAAACGCCGAACAACCACAACGACAGGGCATTCAGTGGCAGTCGCCCGCGCTGCACCAGCGCACGCATGGCCAGGCCCATGAGCAACGGCAGGATGACGTTCGCCACCCCGACGTACATATCAATACCGCCCAGCCACAGGCGCCCCGCAGCCGCCATCAGCCCGGCCAGCAAGGCAACCCAGGCACCACCGAACAGCGCGGCCATGCTCAGCACCGCTGTCCGTGCATCGAAGAACACGCCCTCGTGCGGGGCAATCGGCAGCCACATGCCCACCAGGCAAATGACGCCAAACAGCAGCCCCGAACTCAAGCGCAACAGCCAGGGTCGCCCCTGGCAGGCGCGTACGTTGATCGCCTGCAGGTAGCACAGCGCCAGCAGCAACGCCGCGCCCGTGACGAAATCCATAATCATGCCAAGCAACCCTGTACACGCCATGCCCACTCGGCATGGCTACTACCCAGACGTTCCGTTGAGAAGCACTTCGCCGTTTTCACGCCACACTCAGCGCTGCATGAGCAACGGTTGCAGCGCCTGTGCCAAGCAGGGCGCCATGGCAATGGCGTTGCTCGGGTGGCTGATGCAGTCGGTACTCCACACCCGGCCAACACCGGCCGCCGCGATCACCGCCAGGGCATCACCGGCGAACAGCGCATGCGTCACCGCCACATCCACCGTGGCCGCCCCCGCTGCCAGGGCCTGCTGTGCGGCCGCCGCGAGGGTTCGCCCGGAACTGGCCACGTCATCCAGCAACACCACGTTGCGACCACGCAGATCGAGCGCCGGCAGGCTGATCTGCACCTGACGATCGCCGCTCCGCAGCTTCGTGCACACCCCATGCGGCCAGCCATGCACAGCCGCGGCCTGACCGACCCACTGTGCCGACTCGGCATCCGGCCCCAGCAAGAGCGGCTGCTCGACCTGCTCGGCAATCAGTTCGGCAAGCATCGGCGCACCCGACAGGCTGACGGCCACACCCCGCGGAATGGCCTCGGCCAGGCTGGCAATGCGATGCAGGTGCGGGTCCACGGTGATCACCCCATCGAACAGGCCGGCCAGAAAAGGCCCGATGATTTGCTGGCTGACCACTTCGCCAGGGTGAAAGGCCATATCCTGGCGCATGTAGGCCAGGTAGGGGGCGACCAGCCACAAACGCTGTACACCCAGGCGACGTGCTTCACCCGCCAGCAAGAGCAGTTCGACGAGTTTCTCGTTGGGGCGATCCAGGCTGCGGTACAGCACCAGCTGTTCGGGCAGCGCCTGGCCAGGCTGCAGGGGCAGGCGCAGACGCAGTTCTTCATCGGGAAAACGGTGAGATTCGACTGCCGCGGCAGGCAGACCGCAGGCCTCGGCCAGACGCCGCGCAGGCAGCGCCTCCTCGGCGAAATACAGCAACAGGCTCTGGCTCATTGATCAGCACTCCACAAAAAAGGCCGGCAGCTGCTCTGCCTCGCCCAGGCTCACCCCCGAGGCACGCGCGCAGGCCTGGCGGGCAAATTCCAGATCCGCCGCATAGGCGGCATACACGCGGTACAACGGCGTGCCGGCGCTGACCCGCGCGCCCAGCTTGTGCAGCAGATCAAGGCCCGCGCCCTGTACCTTGGGCGCACCGGCCAGACGGGCAATACGCGCCAACTGCAGGTTGTCGATGGCGACCAGCACCCCCTCCGTGTCGGCACACACCTCGAAGCTCAGCGGCGCCAGCGGTGGATTCCGGTAGTCGAACTCTCGCAGCCCCTGCGCCTGCATGATCGCGTGCATCTTGGCCAGGGCCCGCCCGGAATCGAGGATATCGCGGGCAATGGCAAAGCCATCGCCACCGCGCACATCCGGGTCGAACTCAAGCATGCGCCCGGCCAGGCGCAGCGATTTCTGACGCAGGTCGTTGGGCGCGGCCGGATCATTGGTCAGTACCTGCAGGACATCACGCGCCTCCAGCACCGGGCCAATACCATTACCCACCGGCTGCCGACCGTCACTGATGATCACGTCAATGGCCAGCCCCATGCGCCCGGCCACATACTCGAACAGCTTGCGCAGCTTCTGTGCCTCGGGCATGGAGCGCACCTTGGCGCTCGGCCCGACCGGGATATCCAGCAACAGGTGGGTAGAGCCGGCAGCGACTTTCTTGGAAAGGATCGAGGCCACCATCTGTCCGGGCGAATCCAGGGACAACGGCCGCTCCACGGCAATCAGCACATCGTCGGCCGGCGACAGATCGCTGGTGCCACCCCAGGCCAGGCAGCCGCGGTGGGCGTGGACGATCTCCTCCAGGCGGGCGAAGGGCAACTCGACATTGGCCAGCACCTCCATGGTGTCGGCGGTCCCGGCCGGCGAAGTGATGGCCCGCGAACTGGTTTTCGGGCAGAGCATGCCGTGGGCGGCAACGATCGGTACGACCAGCATCGAGGTGCGATTGCCGGGAATACCGCCAATACAGTGCTTGTCGACTACCGGGTGCTCACGCCAGTCCAGGCGCCGGCCCACGGCGGTCATCGCATCGCTGAGGAAATACACCTCTTCGCGGTCCAGTTCACCCTGGTTGCAGGCGACCACGAAGGCCGTCAGCTCGATCTTCGAATAGCGGTGCTCGCTGATGTCACGCACGATAGCCCGGAAGTCATCATGGCTAAGGCGCTCCCCGGCAATCTTGCGGTGCAGCGCATGGATCGAAGCCGGCGGCTCGGCCTGGGAAATACTCGCTGGATGCCCGTTGGCCACGCCCAGCTGGGCAAAGGCATCTTCCGAGAGGCCCAGTTCGCCAACCGCCACGATGCATTCGTCATCCACCACATTGAGGCTGGCGAGGATGCGCCGGCCATTGGCGCTCACCTCGACCTTGGACAATGCCTGGAAGCCCTCGGCACGATAGATGGCACAGTCGCGGTGCAGGTAGGCGACGTTTTCCCGGTAGGTATCAATGGCCACCCGGCGCAATTGCAGGGTGGCACTGGCGGGTGTTCGGCGATGGGCCATGGGCGGTCTCCGCAGGTGACAGTGCTGTGCCTGAACGGCACGTTAGCAGAGGCATAAACAGGCCGGCCATTATGCAAAGCCGCGCATGCGACCTGTTGTCGCAGATCAGTATGTCAGTCGAACAACGCATCCAGCGCCTGCTCCAGGCGCGTCACGGCAATCACCTGCAGGCCGGCCGGCGCCTCCTTGGGCGCATTGCCCTTGGGCACGATGGCGCGCTTGAAGCCGTGCTTGGCCGCCTCTTTCAGGCGTTCCTGGCCGCTCGGCACCGGGCGGATCTCGCCGGACAGGCCGATCTCGCCGAACACCAGCAGGTCGTGCGGCAGCGGTTTGTTGCGCAGGCTGGAAATCACCGCGGCCATCAGCGCCAGGTCGGAAGCGGTCTCCAGCACCTTGACCCCGCCGACCACGTTGAGGAACACGTCCTGATCGTAGGTGGCAATGCCGCCATGCCGGTGCAATACGGCCAGCAGCATGGCCAGGCGATTCTGATCGAGTCCCACGGTCACGCGCTTGGGGTTGGCCATATGGCTGGTGTCGACCAGCGCCTGCACTTCCACGAGCATCGGCCGGGTACCTTCCCAGGTGGCCATGACCACGCTGCCCGGCACCGCCTCCTGGGCACGGGTGAGGAAGATCGCCGAGGGGTTGGTGACCTCCTTGAGGCCCTTGTCAGTCATGCCGAACACGCCCAGCTCGTTGACCGCGCCGAAGCGGTTCTTCACCGCGCGCAGCAAACGCAGGCGGCCGTCGGACTCGCCCTCAAAGTACAAAACGGTATCAACCATGTGCTCCAGCACGCGCGGGCCGGCCAGGGCGCCCTCCTTGGTCACGTGGCCGACCAGGAAGATCGCCGTGCCGCTCTGCTTGGCGAAGCGCACCAGCAGCGCCGCGCTCTCGCGCACCTGCGCCACGCCGCCGGGAGCGGACTGCAGTTGCTCGGTGAAGATGGTCTGGATCGAGTCGATGACCATCACCTTGGGCTGCTCGCGGCGCGCCACGTCGATGATCGATTCGATGCAGGTCTCGGTCATCACCTTGAGTTTGTCCTGCGGCAGCTCCAGGCGCCGCGCGCGCATGGCCACCTGCTGCTGGGACTCCTCGCCGGTGACGTACAGGGCCGGCAGGCGCTGGGCGATATTGCACAGGGTCTGCAGCAGGATGGTCGACTTGCCGATGCCGGGGTCGCCGCCGATCAGGACCACCGAGCCATCCACCAGACCGCCGCCAAGCACCCGGTCCAACTCGCCGGAGACGGTGGAGAAGCGTGGCACTTCCTCGACGCTGACCTCGGCCAGGGTCTTGATCTGCGCCTGCTGCCCGGCCCAGCCGCCGCGCCCGGACGGTGCGCCAGCGCCACCACTCTCGATCACCGTCTCGGTCAGGGTGTTCCAGGCCCCGCACTCGCCGCACTGCCCGGCCCACTTGGGAAAGGTCGCGCCGCACTCGGTGCAGCCATACATGCGCTTGGCCTTGGCCATGAAGTGTCTCCGCCACCGGGAAAAGCGCGGATAATAGCGCACCCAACCGCCGGGCGAGGCCCCATGCAGATCGAACTCATGCGCACCGACGCAACAGCCACCGAGCTGATCGCCAACCTCTACCAGTTCTATGCCTACGAGTCTTCGGACTGGGAGGATGAAGAGGTGGAGAGCGACGGGCGTTTCTACATCCACCATGCACACCTGGCGCGCTACTGGCAGGAGCCGGACTGGAGCGCCAGCCTGATTCTGGTGGACGGCTTCATCGCTGGCTTCCTGCTAGTCGAGCGTAGCGAGCTGCCCGGCATCGACGCCAAGGAATTCGCCGACCTGTTCATCCTGCGCAAATATCGCCGACGCGGTATCGGCCGGGCACTGTTCCAGCAACTGGTCTGCGCCAGCGGTGAGCCCTGGGTGATCAGCCTGTACCGCGACGATCCGCTGGGCATGCCATTTGCCCAGGCCCTGCTGGGCGAGTTGCCCAGCCACTGGTGGCGCGCCCTGCCCAGCCCCGAACCCGCGCTGCTCAGCTACCTGCTGCACTGTCCTCGCCAGTAGGCGCATACACCACGCGGTCGCGCCCCTGCGCCTTGGCCTGGTAGAGCGCTGCATCCGCCGCTTTGAGCACCTGGGCGACCGGCGTGGGCGGCCCCGGCCACAAGGCCACGCCCAACGACACGGTGACTGCCGTACCCGTCGGGCTGGGCATACTGGCCATGCTCAGGCGCAGGCGCTCGGCAACCCGCATGGCCACCGCGGCATCGGCCTGCGGCAAAAGCATGAGAAATTCCTCGCCACCGCTGCGGCACAGCAGGTCGGTACTGCGCGAGCAGTCACGCATCAGCCCGGCCAGGTGCTGCAAAACGCGATCCCCCAGCGCATGGCCATAACGATCGTTGATCTGCTTGAAATGGTCGATATCCAGTGCCAGTACGGCAAACGGCAGGCGCTGCTGCTGCAAGCGCTCCAGGCCAAGGGCCAGGCCGCGACGATTGAGCAGGCCACTCAGCGGGTCGGTCATGTTCTCCTCGCTGAGTCGGCCCAGCTTGTCGTGCAGCATCGCCAGCCCTTCCTGCATGGCGCGCTGCAACTGCTGCGCCTCGAAATACCAGGCGCGCACACGGCGCACTTCCTCATCGGCAGTCGGGCTGTCCCAGTGCTCCACGGTATCGGCCAGGTTACGCAGTGGCCTGGCAATCCAGCGGGCCAGCCAGGCAATCGCCAGGAGCGACAGCAGGGTGATGGGAATGCTGTTACGCAGCGTCTTGAGCATCAGCTCGTCCAGCTCTGCCAGGGTTTGCGCCGTCGGCCGCTGCGCGACCACCCCCCAGCCAGCGCTGGGCACCGGTGCGTAGCCGGCCAGCATATCGATGCCACGTGAATTGATCAGCCGCTGCATGCCGGCACGCCCCTGCAGCACGGCCTCCACCGCCGGATTATGGAAGACCACCTGTTCGCCCACACGCTGCGCATCGGAGTGATAAATCAACTGGCGGCTGCGATCGACCACGTAGAAGTGCGTACCGTCACGGTAATAATGCTCGGCCAGCAAGGCATGCAAGGCATTGGGCTGCTGCAGATAGAGCGTACCCCCTACCAGGCCGAGTGCCTGGCCGGCGGCATCCACCACCGGATAGGAGAGAAACACCAGCAGTTCGCCATTGACGCCGCGAAAGGGTTGCGACACCCAGGAGCGCTGGCCATGTCCGTCATCGGCTACCGTGCCCTGGCTGCGCAGGCCCAACATGGCCAGACCGTCGCTGGACGTGGCGATGATCCGCCCCTGTCGGTCATGTACGGTAACCGCGTTGAAGCTGCGGCTCAGGCGACTCAGGCGTTCAGCCTCATCCATCCGCGCCGCGGCATCTGCCCAGCTCTCAGCCAGGCGACCAGCGCTATAGGCCAGTTGCTCAAGGGTGTTGAGCAAAAACAGCTCCGTGCTGGCGGCCTGTTTGGCGGCATACACCCGGTTGGCCTCCAGGGTCTGCGCCATCAGCAGATCGCGCTCGGTCTGGTAGCTCGAAAGAACGGCGTTGATGAAGGTCACCAGCCCGACCGCCAGCCCCAGCAAAACGATCAACAGGCGCAGATCAGGTTTGAACATTCGCGTCTCACCCTCCCCACGGCACGCGTGACGTCGTTGCTATGTCTCAGCGTAGCCCTACTACGACGCCGCACAGCGCCCGACCTGGCAACCCCTGGCAAATGCACATGACCTCTCGCAGCCATCGTGCTGGCCAGCAGGCAACAGACGGCAGTTTAGCCGGGATGGCGGGTAAATCGACATGCCAGCCCTTACGCATCCAGCCGCAAAAGCCGTTTGTTAATGATAAATAGTCGCATTAATATGCGCGAATATTTCCACTTCCTGGATGTTTGCCGTGCCTGCCGCTCTCAACCATGTCGCCAGTCTTTACCAGCAGCATCACCGCTGGCTGCTGGGCTGGTTGCGCCAACGCCTGGATTGTCCGGCCCAGGCTGCCGACCTGAGCCAGGACACCTTTGTGCGCCTCCTCCAGCAACCGCAACGCCCCACCATCGACGAGCCGCGTGCCTTGCTGGGCACCATCGCACGGGGCCTGCTGATCGATCACTATCGCCGGCGCAGCCTGGAACGCGCCTACCTGCAAGCACTGGCCGTGTTGCCGGAGCCTCTGCACCCGGGCCCGGAAGAACAATTGCAACACCTGCAGACCCTGGTCGCGCTGGACCGTGTCCTCGATGGGCTCAAACCGTGCGTGCGCGAAACCTTCCTGCTTTCCCAGGTTGAAGGCCTCGCTTATGCGGAGATTGCCCAGCGCCTGGGACGCTCGATCAGTTCCATCCAGCAGTACATGGGCCAGGCCCTGCGCCATTGCCACCGCCAGGGGCTGCTATGAATGCACCAGACGATACGCTGTTGGAGCAGGCTATCGACTGGCGCGTATGCCTGCTCTCCGGCCACGCCACGCCCGAGCAACAAGCGGCCTGCCTGGCCTGGCGTCAAACCAGCGCAGCACATGAAGCCGCCTGGCAGCGCCTGGAACGCTTCAGCGAGCGCCTGGGCAGTCTACCCCCAGCCCTGCTGCAGCCCACCCTGCAAAAAGCCCGACATGACCCGCAGCGCCGCCGGGCCTTGCGCCAACTAAGTGTGTGCGGCCTGCTGCTCGGCGGCACGGTGCTGGGCCTTGACCAGGCACCCTGGCCTACCTGGCTGGCCAACCAGCGCACGGCCATCGGCGAGCGTCGCCAGTGGCGATTGGCCGATGGCAGCTTGCTGCACCTCAACAGCAACAGTGCAGTGGACCTCTTGGAACTGGGCGATCAGCGGCGCCTGCAAGTCCATCAGGGCGAGGTACTGATCGAAGCAGCCAGTCCCTGGCTGATCGCTTGTGCGCAGGGTCGCTGCCTACTGCAGGAGGGCCAGCTACAACTGCGCCTTGATCCACAACCGGTTCGCCTGAGCCTGTATCGCGGGCAGGCCAGCTGGCAGGGCGAAGGCGCACTCACAGACCTGGCTGCCGGCCATGACTACTGGGTGCGCGACACCCAGGCACAACTTGCCGGCCCCGCCGACATCGACCGTAGTCGCTGGCAACAGGGCCTGCTGGTAGCCAAGCAGATGCCGCTGGCCGAACTACTCGGCGCATTGCGCAGGCAGCGCCATGGCCTCTTGCGCTGGGCGCCGCAAGTCGCCGCCTTGCGCATCTCCGGAGTTTTTCCGCTGGATGACACGGAACGTGTGCTGCAGGCCGTCGCCCGAACCCTGCCGGTACGCCTGCACTACCGCACGCGCTACTGGGTCAGCGTGGAACCTGCCTAAAAAAAATTGCAGGTTTTGCACGCTCGTTCGGCCTCCTTGCCAACAGCCATTGGCCACCGGAGCCCACACCATGCGTCATGCCGTCGCCCCTACCCTGCTCAGCCTCTGCCTGCGCGCCAGCCTGCTCGGCCTGGCCAGCGGGCCACTCCTGGCCCAGGCAGCCGGGCAACCCTTCCGGATCGCCGCTGGGCCACTGGAGCAGGCGCTCAACAGTTTTGCCAGCCAGGCTGGCATCCTGCTCAGCTACGACCCGCAACTCAGCCAGGGACGCCAGGCGCCCCCCTGCATGGCGACTACGCCATCGCCGATGGTCTGGCCCAGTTGCTCGCCGGCAGTGGCCTGCGTGCAGTACGCAGTGCCGACGGCAGTTACCATCTGGAGCTGGCCGCCGAACAAGGCCAGCTGCAATTGCAAAGTCTCAGCGTGATGGCCGAGCTGGACAGCCCGGTCGGCGAAGACCGCGGTTATGTCGCCTACAACAGTCGCAGCGCCAGCAAGACCAACACCCCACTGGCCGCTACGCCGCGCTCGGTCAGCGTGGTCACCCAGCAACAGCTCAAGGACCGCAACAGCCAAACCATCAGCGATGCACTGCGCTACTCGGCAGGTATTCAGGGCGGCTACTTTGGCGAGGACAACAAGCAGGACTGGTTCATCCTGCGCGGCTTCAAGCAAGCCAACAACGGCCTGTTCCAGGATGGCGTACGCGTCTATTCCAGCGGCTTCTACAGCTGGCAGGTCGATCCTTACCTGCTCGAACGTGTCGAAGTTCTCAAAGGTGCCTCCTCGGTGCTGTATGGCCAGTCCACGCCAGGCGGCATCATCAACCTGCAAAGCAAACGCCCGAATGCCGAGGCACGCAACGAAGTCGGCCTGCAATACGGCAGCTTCTCCCGCCAGCAACTGCACTTTGACGTGGGCAGCGACCTGGACAGCCAGGGCAGCATGCGTTTTCGCCTGGTCGGACTGAGTCGCGACACCGGCACCCAGGTCGAGCAGGTGGACAGTGAACGACTGCTGCTGGCTCCGTCGCTGCGGATCGACTTCGCCGAAGACAGCTCGCTGACCCTGCTGGCCAGCTGGCAGCAGGATAATTCCCAGCCACAGCTGCAGTTCCTGCCGGCAGAAGGCAGCCTGTGGGCAACCGGCAACGGACGCATCGCTGACGATGTCGCGGTCGGCAATCCGGCCTATGAGAAGTTCGACCGCCGCCAGTTCAATATCGGCTATGAGCTCAACCACCGCCTCGACGAGCACTGGGACTTCCAGCAGAACATGCGCTACGGCAAGCTGGATGTCGAGTTACGCCAGATGTACTACGCCGGCCATGCCATCGATCTGCTCAACCGGGCCGCCGGCGTCCTCGCCAGCCGTCTCAACCTGCCTTTCGACACGGCATTCGCCCTGGCCAGCGGCGCACTGCCCGACCTCAACGATCCCTCGCGTCGCACCATCATGCGCGGTCTGACGTATACCGATGGCCAAGCCGACAACCTCTCGCTGGACAATCGACTGCTCCAGCACTGGAGCCAGGACAACCTGGAAAGCACCCTGCTGCTCGGCCTCGACTACCAGCAATTGCACATCGACGAACAGGCTTTTGCCAGCGACCCGCTGGTTCGCGAACCCCTGGATATCTACCAGCCTATCTACCCGGCCGGCACCAGCCTGATCAACAGCGCCACGCTGGCCCCCTTGAGCGCCGCGGACCTGCAACACAAGCAGACCCGTGCCGACCAGCTGGGTTTGTACCTGCAACATCAGCTCAAGCTTGACGAGCGCTGGGTCAGCCAGCTGGCCATGCGCTATGACGATGCACGCAGCGACCTGAACAACCGCAGCAGCGGCGTCAACAAGAGCCTGCGCGACCATGCCATGACCTGGAGTGCCGGCCTGGCCTACCTGGCCGACCACGGCCTGACGCCCTACGCCAGCTACTCGGAGTTCTTCCTGCCGGTTACCGACATCAACCCCAGCAGCGGTGAGCCGTATCAGCCAGAACAGGGCGAGCAGTACGAAGTCGGCGTGAAATACCTGCCCGAACAGCTCGACGCCAGCGTCAGCCTGGCCCTCTTCGAGCTGACCCAGGACAACGTGCGCAAGAATGGCAGCAATGGTGTGCGTACCCAGCTGGGCCAGGTGCGTAGCCGCGGCGTGGAGCTGGAGGCCAGTGCCGACCTCAGCCCGCAGCTGCAACTGACAGGGGCGCTCACCCTGCTCGACGCGCAGACCCGCCGTAGTACGCTGGCCGCCGAGCAGGGCCGGCGCCCCTCGCAGGTCGCCGAACGCCTCGCCTCGCTGTGGGCGGTCTACCACTTCGACCAGGGCCCGCTGAGCGGCTTTAACCTGGGCATGGGCGCCCGCTACACCGGAGCCAGCTACGGCGACAATCAGGAAAGCGCCCAACTTCGCGTGCCGTCCTTTACCGTGTATGACGCCATGCTCAGCTACCGGCTGGACGACCTGACCCTGCAACTCAACGCCAACAACCTCACCGACAAGCAATACATTGCCACCTGTGATTACTACTGCTGGTACGGCAACCGACGCAACCTGATCGCCAGCCTCAGCTATGCCTGGTAAAACGCGCCGAGTCCGCCACACCTTCGCCGGCGTCGGTACGCGCAGCCTGGCAGCCCTGCTCGGCGGCTACCTGGTGGCCTACAGTGGCACGTTGTGCCTGGCCGTCTATCTGCCCCTGGCCCGTCCCGATCGCGCCGTCTGGGCCAGCCTGGCCAGCTTTGCCCTGTGGGCGCTGGCCATGTTGCTGGCGTTTGCCTGCCGCCCCCCCCTGCGCGCCTGGCTATGGCTGGCCTGGCTATGGCTGGCCGGGCTCAGCCTGCTGCTGAGCGGCAGTGCCTGGCTGGCCGGCACATGGGGCATGCGACCATGAGCCTGCGCCAACGCCTCGCAGAGCTGCACGGCTGGGCCGGCCTGGCCAGCAGTTGGTTGCTGTTCGTCATACTGTTTTCCGGCAGCCTGGCCTGTTTCGACAAGGAAATCGAACGCTGGATGCGCCCACTGCTGCACACGCCGCAGCCCATCGAGGCGAGTGCACAACAGGTCCTGCAATGGCTGGAACAGCATAACCATGCCGAGCTGCATGCCATCTGGATGCAACCGCCCGCGCCCCGCCAGCCCTACTGGCGACTGATCTGGGAAACCGCCAGCGGAGCCCGTCAGCAGGTCCTGCTTGATCCGCAGTACGCACAGCCACTGCCCGCCAGCGTCGGCGGTGAGTTTTTCCTGACCTTGCACTGGAACCTGCACAGCGGCACTCCGGGCATGTACCTGGTCGGCCTGGCCGGCATGTTAATGCTGGTCGCCCTGCTCAGCGGGCTGCTGATCCATAGGCGGCTGATCAGGGATTTCTTCACCTTCCGGCGACGCGCCAGCGCCCCTCGCGCCTGGCTGGACCTGCACAACCTGGCTGGAGTCAGCGCCCTTCCGTTCCATCTGTTCATGGCCTACAGCGGCGTGGCCATCATGGTCGCCAGCTACATGCCGGCCGCCGCGCAATGGCTGTACGGCAGCGACCTCGAGCAGTTTGCCATGGAGGCCAGCGGCAGCTACCACCGCGACGAACTGCAACGCCCAGGCCCCGCCAGCCTACCCATGCAGCAAGTGCTGGAGCAGGCGCAAGCACGGTGGAACGGCGCGCCGATCTTGTGGATCAACATCGAGCATCCAGACGACGCCTCAGCCGTCATCCAAGTACGCCAGCGCAACGACTCGACGATCGCCAGCCCACAACAGCACCTGTACTTTGCCGCCGAGAACGGCGCGCTGCTGCACCATCAACAACCCAGCGACGCCTACCAGGCCTACACTTGGATGACTGGCCTGCATAAAGGGCAGTTCGCTGAAGCCCCGCTGCGCCTGCTCTACCTGCTGCTCGGACTGGCCGGCTGCCTGATGCTGCTGGCCGGCAACCAGCTATGGCTACGCAAGCGCCAGGCCCGCGATGGTCAGCCTCGCGCACGCCTGCAGGCAATCAATGCCGGCGTGTTCCAGGGATTACCGCTGGCCTGCCTGGCCTTATTGTGGAGCAACCGCCTGTTACCTCAGCACTGGCCGGGACGTGATGCACTGGAAGCTGCCAGCTTTGCCCTGGCCTGGCTGGGCTATGCGCTGTACTGCATGGCCTGGCGCCATCATCCTGCGCGGGGTAGGCGCTGGTACCTGTTCGGCGGCCTGGCCATTGCCTTGCCCTTGCTCGCCCCGCTACAGGTGCCAGGCCACCTGCTGACCAGCCTGGCCAATGCTGACTGGGCCTTGGCGGCGATCGACCTGGCGTTGCTCGGCGCTGGCCTGGTATGCCTGTATGTCGCACAGCATGCTGCCCGAGGACCTCGGACATGCTGATCGCCCTGCTGCTCTGCTATGGCTGCGCGCTGGGGCTAGGCATGCCCGCCCTGCATCGTCAGCAGCACCTGCCGCCGCTCGCCTCCTCCCCATACCGGGCCTGGCAGGTGCTGGCACTGACCTGCCTACTCGGTGCGGGATACTGGCTGGAACAGGCTGACTACAGGCATGCCTGGCTGTGGCTACTCTGCCTGCTGATGCTGGCCGGTCTGCTGCGCGGGCTTTTTCCGGCACGCCCCGGACAACTGCTGGGCGCCTGGCTACTGGGCTGGTTACTGGCCGGCAGCCTGCATGGACTTGATCGCAGTTAATGATAAAAATTCTCATTTGCATAGGATAACCAACAACCCTGCACGACCAATCACTCTGGAGAACCCCATGCACTATGCCCGCCCACTTTCCGCACTACTGCTTGGCCTTTTGCTCGCCGGCCACAGCCTGGCCAGCGAGCGCTATGAACACTTCAAGGGGCAACCGTCCGAAAACCTCCCGCAAGCCCTGCACAACCTGGCTGAATACAACCAGAAACTACAGGCGCTGCTGGCCAAGCCGGCATTTGATGAACACGACCTGCACGAAGTCCACGCCCTGACCTACACCCTGGAAAACGCCCTGGGGCGTATCGACAGCGAGCTGAAAGTCATCGCCGCAGACCTCGAGGCCGTACACAAGGCCTCTGAACACAACGACCCAGCCAAGGTCCGCCAGCACGGCCAGGCGTACCTGCAAGGGAGCCAGCCACTCCAGCGCTGAAGCGCGCGGCTCAGCGTGTGGCCTGGCGCTCGCGCAGTTGCGACTTGCCCTGCTGCCTTTGCTGGTGCCTGAACTCAACCAGCTTGTAGGCCAGGTAGTACTTGTAGATGTTCGCCACATAGTCGACCGTCTCACGCCCCACCACGCGCGCAGCGGCATGCTCGACATTGCCGAACCAGACATTCGGGTCGAGGCCCGATTTCTCCGCCAGACGCCGGAACTTGCGCAGATTGCCAGGGCCGGCGTTGTAACCGGCGAAGGACAGCAGGGTGCGATTCATGTCGGTCAACTGCGGATCATCCAGGTAGCGCGCAGCGAGCAAGCGCATGTACTTGCTGCCCGCCTCGATATTGCGATCGGCACTCTTGTCCACGCCCTGGATGCCAATGTCCGCCGCCGTACTGGGCAACAGCTGCATCACCCCCACGGCCCCCATCGGGCTGCGCGCCGCCTGGTTCAGGCGCGATTCCTGAAACCCTTGCGCCATGAGCATCAGGTAATCGAAGTCATAGGTCATGGCGTGCTTCTGGAACAGTGTCACCAGGCTCTCGAACTTGCGCATTTCCGCTTCACGCGTGGGATTACGCAGGCGCTTGCCACTCTGCGTGACATAACGTACGCGCAGCGCGTTGCCGAACGGCGTGCCCAGCCGATGGCTACGCGCAAAACTGTCCAGCGCCTCTTTGAGCTGTGGGCTGTCTGGGCGAATGGCCCAGGCGAACTCGGCATCCTGATGAATGTAGATGGCATCGTGAATCCGTAAGCGCTGATAAAGCGGCTGCCAGGCCTGGGCAATATAACGGTCCACCACCACGGCGTTGAGCAGGCCGGCATTGAGCATTTCCAGCAAGTCCTCGGACTCCAGGTTCTCGTCAGCCAGCATGATGCGCACGGGCGCCATGCCGCGCGCCTTGAACTGTGCGTTGAGCGCCAGCAAGTGCTCGTGATAGCTGCTGGAGCGTCGTACCGTCACCTCATAGCCGGACATTTCCTCCAGCCGACTGATCGGCTGGCTGGTCGGCCCGGTGACCAGGGATTCACGGATAGCGGAGACGAACGGACTGGCAAAATCGACCTGTTCCAGGCGCTGCGTGGTGATTGTCAAACCACCCGCGGCGATATCGCCCTCGCCGGCCAACAGCTTGGTTAGCAACTGGTCACGTGCGACCGGGATGAACATGACTTCCCAGCTCAGCGAGCGACGCGGAAAGGGCTGGTGACGATTCAGCCAATCCTCGAAGGCCTTGCCATAGCTGTAACTGATACCGTCCTGCTGCCCGCGATCAACGGTGTAAAAGGTCTTGCTGTAAGGCACCAGGATGCGCACCAGACGCCGCTCGCGCATGCCCTGCAGATCCCCCGTCCAGGACTCGGGCAAGGCCAGTACCATGCCATCGACTTCTGCCTCCTCGCTGGCGCTCAGTGCCACATCAGGAAGCGCCAGCGAGGCCTCGGGCGCAGCCTCCAGCGTGGGAGCCAAGGTTTGTGCCCTGGGCTGGCAAGCGACCAGCAGCAGGCACAGCAGCCATACAGCGAATACACGCATCAGCATCCTCCACGACCTGTCGGCCCGTTCCATTGCCCGCCCAGAAAAAAACCGGCCTCCTCACGGTAGGCCGGTTTTTCATGATACGCCGGGGCGAATCAGCCGCAGCAACCGCCACAGCAGGAGCCCTTGCTCTTTTTCAGCAGCCCGGCGATTTCATCCTTGAGCGCCACACGCTCGACCTTCAGCGCACCCAGAGCGGCATCATCGAGCATCTCGATGCCATCTTCGATACGGCAAATCTGCTTGTCGAGATTCTCGTAGGTCTCGGCCAGGCGCGCGAAGTGCGCGTCAGTCTGGCGCAGCTCCTGCATTTTCTCGCGCATTTCCGGGAAATCCTTGATCAACGGGTGATGTTCTACATACATAACGGAAACTCCGTGGTTGGCCTATGTCTGTAGACTACCCAGCCCCAGGACGCGCGCCCTTGACGCCGGTCAACTCCCTGGCGCGCCGTGCGACAATCCGCCCCGTGCCCATTGAATTCGCCCCGCAGGGCGCTACCCTGCAAGAGTCCCCGCTAACCCTGAGAACCCTCCATGTCCGACAACCATCGCTGTAGCGCCTGCCGTGATGGCCAGGCATTCCCCTTGCCGCTGGGCATGGCCTTCCAGCCGATTGTCGACGTGCGGCAACAGCGGATATTCGCCCATGAAGCGCTGGTGCGGGGTGCCAATGGCGAGTCAGCAGGCAGCCTGCTGGAACAGATCAACGAGAGCAATCGCTATGCCTTCGACCAGGCCTGCCGGGTACAGGCTGTGGAATGGGCGGCACGCCTGCAGGTACCGGCCCTGGTTTCCATCAACTTCATGCCCAACGCGGTGTATCGCGCGGAAACCTGCATACGCACCACGCTGGAAGCGGCCAAACGCTGCAACCTGGCACTCGACAAGATCATCTTCGAGGTCACCGAGCAGGAGCAGGTACTGGATATCGATCATCTGGTCGGCATCCTCCGCGCCTATCGCCAACAGGGCTTTCGCACCGCCATCGACGACTTCGGCGCCGGCTATGCCGGCCTCAACCTGCTCGCCGACTTCCAACCCGACCTGCTCAAGCTGGACATGCAGCTGATTCGCGGGGTCGACCAGGATACGGTACGCCAGGTGCTGGTCGACAGTACGCTGCAAATGTGTCGGCGCCTGGGCATTCAGGTCATCGCCGAAGGCGTCGAGACCCTGGCCGAGCTGCACGTCCTGCGCGAACTGGGTGTCGAACTGTTCCAGGGCTACCTGCTGGCCCGCCCCGGCTTCGCCTGCCTACCGGAAGTGCACTGGCCCGACTGAACAACGGCTGCAGCCAGGCCGCCGCTGACATACACTGCAGGGTACCTAAACTCACAACAGGGACTCGACATGAGCTTTCTTTCCGAATTCAAAGCCTTCGCCGTCAAGGGCAACGTGGTCGACATGGCCGTCGGCATCATCATCGGCGCCGCGTTCGGCAAAATCGTTTCCTCCTTCGTCGGCGACGTAGTGATGCCACCTCTGGGGCTGCTGATCGGCGGTGTCGACTTCAGCGACCTGGCCGTGGTGCTCAAGGCCGCCGAGGGCGACAGTGCCGCCGTGGTACTCGCCTACGGCAAGTTCATCCAGACCGTGGTGGATTTCATCATCGTCGCCTTTGCCATCTTCATGGGCATCAAGGTCATCAACCGCCTCAAGCGCGAAGAAGCGGCCGCGCCGGCCGAACCGCCCGCGCCCAGCGTCGAACAGCAACTGCTCGGGGAAATCCGCGACCTGCTCAAGGCCCGTCACAACCAGCCCTAAGAGGCCCACGCCTGCGCGCCGGGTGACTTTCCCGGCACGCAGGCGAAGACTGACCTAGACTCAGCAAGCGACCGCAGTCGCCATAACAACAATGCCATCACCCTTTGCAGTCAAGGCGAGTCGATGAGCCAGCACAGCGATGACGATCTGTTTGCCTTCGATCAGGAAGACCCTGGCGAGCCCTCCCACGCGGCACATGCCAGCTGGCGCATCCTGATCGTCGACGATGACCGCGATGTCCACCAGGCGACCTGCCTGGCCCTGGCCAAGACCGAGATACTCGGCCGCCCGCTGCAGTTCCTGCATGCCTACTCGGCACAACAGGCACTGCAACTCCTGGATAACGAAGCCCAGATCGCGGTGATCCTGCTGGATGTGGTCATGGAGTCCGAGCAGGCCGGCCTGCAACTGGTCAAGCGTATCCGCGAAGAGCTGCACAACAGCGAAGTGCGCATCATCCTGCGCACCGGCCAGCCCGGCTACGCACCGGAAATGGACGCCATCCGCGATTACGACATAAACGACTACAAGACCAAGTCCGAACTGACCCGCAACCGCCTGTACACCGTCCTGACCGCAGCCATCCGTTCCTACGAACAGATCCACACCATCAATGCCAATCGCCGCAGCCTGGCCATGGTGATCAAGGCCAGCAGCCAGCTGCTCGCCCTGCAGGGGGTCAGCGAGTTCGCCGCGGGCATCATCACACAGATCTGCGGGCTGTTTGGCTTGCCGCCGGAAGGCGTGGTATGTGCCTGCGAACAAGCCGACCAGCCTGGCCGGGCGCTGGTGGTAGCCGCTGCCGGACAGCTCACCGAGTGCATCAACCAGCCGCTTGCCAGCCTGCCGGACAACCGTGTCGCGGCAGCCCTGGCGCAGGTCCTGGAACAGCGCAGCAACCTCTACCAGGCGCATGCCACCACCCTGTTCTTTGCCAGCCAGGATGGCCAGGACATGGCCGCCTACCTGCAAACCCAACGCCCACTGAGCCTGCTCGACCGACAACTGCTGGAAGTGTTCTGCAGCAATATCATCATCACCCTAGACAATGTACTGCTGCTCAGTCGCCTCAAGGATCACGCCTACTACGACCCGCTGCTGCATATCGGCAATCGCCTGGCGCTGATCCAGGCGCTCGACCGTGCGCTGGCCGGCCCACAGCGTGAGCAGGCCAGCCTGGTTCTGCTGGATATCGATGGTTTCTCCGAACTCAACGACACCCTTGGCCACCAGCTTGGCGATGCCCTGCTGGCCGCCGCCGCCGAGCGTCTGCAGCAGCAACTACCACGCGAAGCCCTGCTGGCACGCGTAGCCGGCGATGTCTTCGGCATCCTCCTCGACAATCGACTGATCGATACGCCGCACCTGCAGGCGCTTTTCCAGCAACCCCTGCAGTTCGCCGGGTTGCAGCAGCACATCACCGCCACCATTGGCCTGACCTGCCTGGACCAGATCGACGGCAGCGGCAGCGATGCCCTGAAAGCCGCCAACATCGCGCTCAAGCACGGCAAGCAGCAGCAACGTGGCAGCATCAACCATTTCACCCGAGCCATGGAACAGGCCACCCATGCCCGTGTGCGCCTGCTGCAGGAGCTGCGCGAAGCCTTCGAGCAGCAACAGCTGTTCCTTGTCTACCAACCGCAGGTGCGCCTGCAGGACGGCCTGCTGGTAGGCGTCGAGGCGCTGCTGCGCTGGCGCAAGAGCGACGGCCAGTGGGTTGCTCCCGACCAGTTCATTCCGCTGGCGGAAAGCTCCGGGCTGATCGTCAGTCTCGGTGCCTGGGTACTGCAGCGCGCCTGTAGCGATCTGCAACGACTGCAAGCTGCCACCCGGCAACCCCTGCGCATGGCCGTGAATGTCTCGGTCAGCCAGTTCCGCCAGGCCGGCTTCCTGGCAACCCTCGACCAGGCCCTGCAGCACAGCGGCATCGCGCCGGAACGCCTGGAGCTGGAGATCACCGAATCGGTGGCCATGCTGGACGCCGAGTTCATGGTCGAGCTGATCAACCACATCAAGCAACGCGGCGTACGCATCGCCATCGACGACTTCGGCACTGGCTTCTCTTCCCTCAGCTACCTGCAGCAACTGCAGGTCGATCGCCTGAAGATCGACCTCAGCTTTATCCGCCAACTGGAACATAACGAAGGCAGCCGACGCATTGTCGAAAGCATCGTGCAACTCGGCCACAGTCTGCAGCTGCAACTGCTGGCCGAAGGCATCGAGCAGGCCAGCCAGGCCCGTCGCCTGGTGAGCATGGGCTGCCAGGAAGGCCAGGGCTACTGGTTTGCCCGCCCCATGCCGCTGGACGATTTGTTGCAACTGGTGGAGCAGCGCGCCAACGGCAGCCTGCAACTGCCCCAGGAGATCGCCCTGTAAACCTGCGAGGACCTGCCATGCGAGCATTGCCCTTAGCGACCCTGGCCCTGCTGACCAGCCTGCTGCTGAGCGGTTGCGACAGCCCTGCCAACACCCCTCCCGCCTGGCAACTGGGCATTCTGGTCGACACGTCCGGGCCGAGTGCCAGCCTGGGCATCTCCGGGCGCAACGGCATGCAGCTGGCCGTGGAACAGGCCAATGCCCAGGGCGGCATCCAGGGACGCCCGGTGGAGCTGGTGTTTCGCGACGACGCCTTCAACCCTGTGCAGGCCCGGCACGCCGCGGGCGAACTGATCGCCCTGCAGGTGGATGCCGCGCTTGGCCCGATGACCAGCCTGGTCGCCGAACAGGTAGCCCCGCTATTCAGTGATGCCGGCATTCTGTTGATGGGCGGCTCACCGCTGACCCGCCAGCTGGCCGGACGCGACGACCAGTTCTTCCGCACGCTCAGCCATGACAACCCGGACGCCCGTGCCATCGCCCGCCATCTGCGCGAAGCCCTGCAACTGCAGCACCTCGCCGTCCTCGTGGAAAGCAGCAACAGCGCCTTCACCCGTCCCTGGCTGGATGACTTCACGGCGCACTTCGAGGCGCTAGGTGGTCAACTGCATGCGCCCATCGAGTTTCAGCGCGATCACCAAACCGACTTTGCCGCGCTGGCCCGCCAGGCGCTGGCCAGCGGTCCGCAAGGGGTGGTGCTGGTCAGCAGTGCCCTGGATACCGCCCTGCTGGCTACCCAGTTGCGCCAGCAACACCCCGGACTGCCGCTGGCGGCACCTGCCTGGTCCGCCGCCGACGACCTGATTGGCATGGGCGGCAAGGCCGTGGAGGGCCTGGTGACCTCACAGGTTTTCGACCTCGATGACCCCAGCGCACATTTCCGGGCCTTTCGCGACGCTTTTGAAAAGCGCTTTGGCCAACCGATCAATACCGCATCGGTCACCGGCTACAACGCCGCTCAGGTCCTGCTCGAAGCCATGCGCCAAGGCCAGCCCGGGGAGTCACTCAAGCAGACCCTGCTACGCATCCGCCGCTTCAACGGCCTGCAGTATGAAATCGTCTTCGATGACTATGGCGACAGCCACAGCCCCTTCTACCTGATGGTGGTGCGCGATGGCCGCTACAGCCGCGCAGACTGACAAGGCCCGGCCACTGCTGTGGACACTGGCCGGACGTTTCCTGCTGGTCGCCCTGCTGCCCATCCTGACCATGGCCCTGTTGTTCTACCTGTACTACGCGCCGCTCATGCGCAGCGCCGTGGAGCAACGCCAGCAACTCGCCGCCGACACCACCGCACAACAGCTACAGCGCCACTTCAGCATTGCCAACCGTGAGCTTAGTGCGCTGGCTGCACTGTTTCGGCATAACCGCCAGCTACCGGCCGCCCAGCTGCAGACACTGCTGGACGCTTACGCCGACTCTTCGGACTTCTACGAAGCGATCTACCTGACCGATGCCGAGAGCCGCATCCAGGTCATCGGGCTGCCCCAGGCCAAACGCCACCTGCGCCAGAACCTGGCCGGGCTGGATTTGTCGGCGCGCGATTTCGTTCGTCAGGCCCATCAACAACAGCAAGCCTACTGGTCGAACAGTTTTCTCTCCACGGTCAGCGCCCGCCCGGCGGTGGCCCTGGCCCTGCCGGTTGGCCGACGTAGCCTGGTCGGCGAGGTGGCGATCAGTCCGCTGCCGCAACTCGCCCACCAGCTGAGTCTGGATGGCACTCTGCAGGTGCGTATCGTTGACCGGCAATACCAGCTGATCGCTGACTCGCAACGCCAGGGCGATCTGCAGCAACTCAACCTGGGACACCTCGCGGTGCTCCAGGACGATGCGCCCAGCCCCCGTGAATTTACCCTCGACGGCCAGCGACTCACCGGCCTGGCCCGCCAGGTCGACGGTCCCGGCTGGCGCGTACTGGTCGCGCAGCCGGTCGAGCAGGCCTATGCGCTGATCCAGGCCACCTGGCAGCGCCTGCTGATTGCCCTCGGCCTGACCCTGGCCCTCGGCCTGCTGTTTGCCGGGGCCACCAGCTGGGCACTGGCCGGGCGCATTTCCCTGTTCAGCCGGCATGCCCGGGCAATTGCCGCCGGCGACTACCAGCTGCCCCTGGAACACAGCCGGATTGCCGAACTGAACGACCTGAGTCACAGCCTGCAACGCATGGTCGCGGCCATCCATGAACGGGAAAGCGACTACCGCGAACTCAATGCCAGCCTCGAGCAGCGCATCAACGACCGCACCGAAGCCCTGCGCCAGAGCAACAGCGAACTGAGCAGCGCCATGCAGATTCTCCAGCACACACAAAGCGAGCTGGTACAGAGCGAAAAGCTCGCCGCGCTTGGTGCGCTGGTCGCTGGCATCGCCCATGAGCTGAATACGCCGATCGGCAACAGCCTGATGGCTGCCAGCAGCCTGCAGGACTTCAGCCGCGAGGTGGCCAGCGCCATCAGCGACGGCACCCTCAAGCGCAGTGCATTGGAAAGTTTCCTGGCCGACAACCAGACCGCCAGCGACATCCTGATCCGCAACCTGCGCCGCGCCAGCGAGCTGATCAGCAGTTTCAAGCAGGTGGCCGTCGACCAGGCCAGCGCCCAGCGCCGCCAGTTCCACCTCGACGAGGTGGTCAGCGAGATTCTCATCACCCTCGGCCCGAGCCTGAAGAAAACCCCCTACCGGGTAGTCAACCAGGTGCAGTTGCATGAGGAACTGGACAGCTATCCCGGGCCGCTCGGCCAGGTGCTGGTCAACCTGATCAACAATGCGCTGCTGCATGCCTTCCACGCTCGCGAGCAAGGCTGTATCGAACTACGCGGACAAACCCTGCCCGGTGACTGGCTGGAACTGCAGGTGTGTGACGATGGCATCGGCATTGCCGATGAGCACCTGCCACGCATCTTCGACCCGTTCTTCACGACCCGGCTTGGTCAGGGCGGCAGCGGCCTGGGCCTGCATATCGTGCACAACCTGGTCAGCGGCGTACTGGGCGGCAAGCTGAGCGTGCGCAGCCAACTGGGCCAGGGCACCTGCTTCACCCTGCGTCTGCCACGCGTGGCACCGCTTACCAGTAGTTCTCCACCGCCACCTGACCGGGCCGACGCGTCAACGCCAACTGCAAATCCCGCTGCCTGAGCGATTCGCGGGTATCTTCGATCATCTGCGGATTGCCACAGACCATCAGGCGCGAGTGCTCCGGCTGCAAGGCCAGGCCAGCGGCGCGCTCCAGTTCACCTGTGGCCAGCAAGCGGGTCAGCCGTCCGTGCAGGCAGCCATCCTGCTGCTCGCCGGTCAGGGTCACCAGGTACTGCCATTGACCGGCCCGGATACCCAGATAGTCACGCCCCGGCAAGGCATCGAGCAACGCCCGATACACCTGTTCCTCGGCGTGGCGCACGCTGTATAGCAGGCGCACCTGGGCAAAGCGCTGCCAGACCTCTGGCTCCTGGAGAATCGACAGGAACGGCGCAATCCCCGTACCACTGGCCAGCAACCACAGGTCGCGGCCATCGCTGAAGCGGTCCAGGGTGAGAAAACCATAGGCCTGGCGCTCCACCAACAGTTCATCGCCAACCTGCAGGCGGGCCAGTTGGCTGCTGAACTGGCCATCGGGCACCTGGATGGAGAAGAACTCCAGGTAATCATCGTGCGGCGCCGACACCATCGAATAGGCACGCCAGACCACGCAACCGCTGGCCGTTCGTACGCCGAGGCGGGCGAACTGCCCGGCACGGAAACGGAAAGCTGCGTCGCGGGTGCAGCGCAGACTGAACAGTTTGGGCGTATGGCGCTGCAGCGCGGTAATGGTCTGGCGGGTGAACTTGTCGTCACGGGCAGTCATACTGTGTCCCCCTTGTACGCGGCTCACTGCCAGTGTCGCGCAAGTCACGCCGAACAAACACCGCCAGTTGCTATGCCTATTCTGACCAGCCCCTTTGCCGCCCACGACCTGATCCGCCAGCCCGAGATGGCCAACCAGCCACTGCAGGCCTTCGATGCCGCCGATCAGTACCTGCTTGAGCACCTGCATGCCCAGGGCCTGGCCCCGGACAGCCGGGTGCTGCTGCTCAACGACAGTTTCGGCGCACTGGCCTGTGCACTGACCGGGCACTGCCAGCTCACCAGCAGCGGTGACTCCTTCCTCGGTCACCTGGCCCTGAGCAAGAACCTGCTGCGCAATGGCCTGGCCGCTGACAGCCTGCGCTTCGTGCCGGCCAGCCAGCCCGTCAGCGGCCCCTTCGACTGGGTGGTGCTGCGTATCCCCAAGACGCTGGCCTTGCTCGAAGAGCAACTGATCCGCCTGCACGGCCAACTGGCACCGGGCGCCCGGGTCGTTGCCGGCGCCATGCTCAAGCACCTGCCCCGCGCCGCAGGCGAGCTACTGGAGCGCTACGTCGGCCCGGTGCAGGCCAGCCTGGCGGTGAAGAAGGCCCGCCTGCTGTTCGCTACGCCGCAGCCGCGTCCACAGCCGCACTCGCCTTACCCGACCTATTACTCGCTCGAGCAACCCGCCATCCGCCTCGCCAACCACGCCAATGTGTTCTGCCGGGAAGGCCTGGATATCGGCACCCGCGCACTGCTCCCGCACCTGCCCGCGCGCACAGGCGCGCTGCGCGTCGCCGACCTGGGTTGCGGCAACGGCGTGCTGGGGATTGTCTTTGCCCTGCACAATCCCGAGGCACAGCTGACCCTGGTCGACGAGTCCTACATGGCCGTGCAGTCGGCCGAGGAAAACTGGCAGGCCGTGCATGGCGCACGGCCAGTGTCTATCCGCGCGGGCGACGGGCTGGCCGAACAGCCTGCGGCCTCGCTGGACCTGGTGCTGTGCAACCCGCCCTTTCACCAGCAGCAAGTGGTCGGAGACTTCCTCGCCTGGCGTATGTTCCAGCAGGCCCGCGCAGCCTTGGTGGCGGGCGGCGAGCTGTGGGTGGTCGGCAACCGCCACCTGGCCTATCACATCAAGCTGAAACGTCTGTTTAGCGAAGTCCATCAACTGGCCGCCACGGCAAAATTCGTGATTCTCCGCGCAATACGCTAGGCTGGGAAAAACCACCGCAGCGATGGCCACCTGCCACCGAGTTCTCCATGCGCCCCGGCTCACCGAGCGATACGCCCATTCCCTGGCAACGCTACCTGCAAGCCCTGCTGGTCTTTCTGCTGGCCAGCCTGGCCAGCCTGAGCCTGCTTTATCTGCATCAGCAACAGCGCCAGGCAGAAACCGACCAGGCCCTGCGCCAGCAGCTGCGCCAGGCCGTGCAACGTTTCGAAGAGGAAGTGCACCAGGCACAGAGTGGCAATGCCGAGCTGCGTCGCCTGCTGGCACGCGGCGCCGAACAGGCCGAACTGGAGCAACTGGCGGCCCAGTTGCTGACCCGCCACCCGCCTATCGTCAGTATCAGCACCACGCGCAAGCTGCGCGTCAATTTCATCTACCCGCTACAAGGCAACGAGGCGCTGCTCGGCCTGGACTACAGTGTCAACCCCGAGCAAATGAGCGGCGTTGAACGCGCCATCGCCCAACGCGATACGGTACTGGTCGGACCGATACGCCTGGTGCAGAGCCTTAACCTGGGCATCGTCAACCGCACACCGGTATTTGCCGACGAGGGCAACGGCGAACTACTCGGCCTGGTATCCATCGCGCTCAGTCTGCAGGACACCCTGCAGCGCGCCGGCCTGCTCGATCTGCCCGCCGGGGTACGCCTGGCCCTGCGTGGCGTGGATGGCCAGGGTGAACACGGCCAGATCTTCCACGGCGAGGCCAGTCTGTTTCGCCAGGCTCGCCTGCTACTCAACATACACCTGCCCGGTGGGCAGTGGCAGCTGGCTGCCGACTGGCCACAGCAAGGCCTGACCGACAGCCGCGAGAGCCGTCTGTTACTGGCCTGCGGCCAGTTGCTGGCCCTGGTGGTCGCCCTGCTGTGGTTTCATCGCCGTCGACCACGCAGTCGCACCGTATTCAGCTCGCGCCCCTTGCCGCTGCGCCAACTGTTGCTCGGCGCCCTGTTGCTGACCCTGCTGCCAATCATCGCCATCGGCGGCTGGCTGGCCTACGAACATGCGCAACGTGCGGCCGAGCAGATCTCCCGGCAACTGGCGGATACCATCAGCGAACGCACCCAGGACCAGCTGCAGCGTTTCTTTGAGGCCCCACGCAGCGTACTGGCCCTGAATGTCGAGCAAGCCAGCGTGGACCTGCTCGATACACAGCAGCCGGATGCCCTGCTGCAACGCCTGCTCCTGCAACTGCGCCAGCACCCGCTGCTGACCTTTGTCTCGGTCGGCCTCGCCGACGGCCAGTACTATGCCGGCAGTCGTCCACCGATGGGCCCGGACCGCGGGCTGCGCATGCTGCATGCGCGACCGGCCGAGCAGATGCAGATGCAGATCCACCGGGTCGATGCGGCCAACCGCAAAGGCAGCCTGGTTTCTACCGGCGCGCACTTCGACGCCCGCCAGCGCCCCTGGTTCAAGGCGGCCCGTCACAACGGCAGCATGGCCTGGTATGAGGTATATGCCTATGCCATCCATGATCAGGAGCAGGCCTATGCCACCCTGGGTATCGGTATGTCCGCACCGCTGCACGACAGCCAGGGGCGCTTTCTCGGTGTGGCCACCGCGGATATCGCCCTGCCGCAACTCAGCGGGTTTCTCGCCGAACTGAGCGAGGGCACCCAGGCCCTGGTATTTCTTCTGGAAAACGACGACCAGTTGCTGGCCACTTCCAGCACCGACGCCCTGTACCGACGCCAGGGCGAACAGGTCGAGCGCCTGACCAGCCAGACCAGCGATAACCCACTGATTCGTGCCGCCGGCCAGGCCCTGCGCGACAGTGGGGACAGCGAAGGCAGCCTGCACCTGCAGATCGACGGCCAGACCTACCACCTCGACTGGCGTCCCTATGTACTGGCCAAGGGGCCCCGCCTGACCCAGGTCGTGCTGCTGCCGGACAGCCAGTTCGCCAGTGCCATGCAGGCCCTGCTACACAACACCCTGTACCTGGGCCTGGCGGTTCTGGCCCTCGGCCTGCTGATCGCCCTGTTTGTCAGCGACTGGGTCGCCCGTCCGCTGGTTGCCCTCAACCACTGGGCGGCGCAACTCGCCGCCGGACAGTGGCAGGCCAGCCCACCACAGCGCAGCCCGGTGCGCGAGGTCAGCGACCTGGCACGCTCGCTGGACCAGATGGCCAGGCAGTTGCAGCAGAACACCGAGCAACTGGAGCAGCGTGTGGCGCAACGCACCGCCGAACTGCAGCAGGCCAACCTGCAACTCGCCGAGCTGTCACGCACCGACGCACTGACTGGCCTGGGTAACCGCCGCCACTTCGATGAAATCCTCGCCGACGAATGGGCGCGGGCCGCACGCAGTGGCCAGCAGCTGGCCTTGCTGATGCTGGATGTCGACCACTTCAAGCTGTACAACGACCACCTCGGCCACCAGGCCGGCGACCAGTGCCTGAAGACCATCGCCAGCGTGCTGCAATCCTGCGCACGGCGTGCCGGCGATCACGTGGCCCGCTATGGCGGTGAGGAGTTCGCGGTGATTGCCGCCGATTGCGACCTGGCCCGCGCCCGCCAATTGGGCGAGACCATCCTCAGCGTACTGGCCACCTTGGGCCTGCCCCACCCGCATAGCCCACTGGGCCGGGTCAGCCTGAGCATCGGCGTGGCGGTACGTGCAGCAAGCAACCAGGGCAGCGCCGGCGAACTCATCGAGCAGGCCGACGCAGCACTGTACCGGGCCAAGCAGAACGGTCGTAACCGGGTAGAGTCCGACGCGTAGCGTCTCGCCGGCGCACACAAACTGGCTGCACGGTCAGATTCTCGGCCTGCCAGCAAGCTGCTATGATGCCGCCGCTTTTGCCCGGGACGGCGCATGGCGCGGCCTGCAGGGCCATACGCGAGGTCGCTCAGAGCGGTCACGCGTTGCCGAATCAGTCATTTCACGGCGCCCTGGCGCCAGCGGGGAATCCACATGCTGGAAAAACTCTTCCAACTGCAGGCTCACAACACCACGGTGCGCACCGAGCTGCTGGCCGGCCTGACCACCTTCCTGACCATGGCCTACATCCTCTTCGTCAACCCCAGCCTGCTCAGCGAAGCCGGCATGGATCGCGGCGCGGTATTCGTAGCCACCTGCCTGGCGGCCGCAATCGGCTCGGCCATCATGGGCCTGGTTGCCAACTATCCGATCGCCCTGGCGCCCGGCATGGGCCTCAACGCCTTCTTCACCTACACCGTGGTACTGACCATGGGCTACACCTGGCAAGTCGCGCTGGGCGCGGTGTTCCTCTCCGGGGCGATCTTTTTCGCCCTGTCGATCTTCAAGATCCGCGAGTGGATCATCAACAGCATCCCGCTACCACTGCGCTCGGGTATTGCTGCCGGTATCGGCCTGTTCCTGGCGATAATTGCCCTGAAAAATGCCGGCATCGTGGTCGATCATCCGGCCACTCTGGTAACCCTCGGCGACCTCAGCAGCGGCGGCGCCCTGCTCGCCTGCCTGGGCTTCTTCGTCATCGCCGGGCTGTATTACCGCCAGGTCACCGGGGCCGTGATGATTGGCATCCTGCTGGTCACCGTACTGTCCATCGTGCTCGGTCTGTCCAAGCTTGATGGCGTGGTGTCCATGCCGCCCAGCCTGATGCCCACCCTGATGCAACTGGATATCGCCGGCGCTCTGGATATCGGCCTGATCAGCGTGATTTTTGCCTTCCTGTTCGTCGACCTGTTCGACACCTCGGGCACCCTGGTCGGCGTGGCACAAAAAGCCGATCTGCTCGACAAGGACGGCAAGATGCCGCGAGTCGGTCGTGCACTACTTGCCGACAGTACCGCAACCATGGCCGGCGCTGCGCTGGGTACCAGTACGACCACCAGCTATATCGAATCGGCGGCCGGCATCAGCGCCGGCGGGCGTACCGGCCTGACGGCACTGACCGTGGCGGCGCTGTTCTTGCTCAGCCTGTTCTTCGCCCCGCTGGCCGGCGCCGTACCGGCCTTTGCTACCGCACCGGCACTGTTGTTCGTCGCCGTGCTGATGACCAGCAGCCTGGCGCGCATCGACTGGGATGACCTGTCGGTTGCCGCCCCGGTGGTGGTCGCCGCGCTGGCCATGCCGCTGACCTTCTCGATCGCCAACGGCATCGCCTTCGGCTTCATCGCCTGGACCGCCATCAAGCTGCTGGCCGGCCAGTGGCGCCAGCTGAACCCGGCGCTGTGGATCCTCTCTGCACTGTTCGTGGTCAAGCTCGCCTACTTCAGCGCCTGACGCGCTTCGCCTTGCCGGCACTGCCGGCAAGGCTTGGCCTGACCTGCGCAACCGGCTACACTCGCCGCCCGCTGAACAAACCTGCGTCTTTCGTCATGTCGCTGCTCTGCTCACTGTCCTTCTACGTGGCCCTGGCCCTGCAAGCCATGGCCAGCCGTGAGTGGCCACGCGACGCCCTGCTGCGCCGTCGTCGCAGCGTACTGTTCGCCTTCACCTTCTCGCCTCCCGCCGGCTACGCCTGAGCCGCGCCGGCGCCGCTGCCGGCCCTACCTTGCCTGTCTGTCGCAAGCCCGGCTGTCCGCATCCGGGTGGGAGTCTTTTGATGCGTAACTATCTGTTGGCCCTGCTGATCTTCGCCGTTTCGGTGGTCGGTCTGAGCATGGGCGCCACCCTGCCCCTGGTTTCCCTGCGTCTGCACGAGGACGGCGCCAGTCCCTGGCTGATCGGCCTGTTCAGTGCGCTGCCCGCCGCCGGGATGATCATCGCCGCGCTGCTGATCAATCCATTGCAGCGCCGCTTGAACGGCCGACACCTGTACCTGGGCAGCTTTGCCGTGGCCCTGCTGTGCTGCGCCGCCCTGGAATGGCCACAGCCCTCGGCCTGGTTGCTCGGCCTGGCGCGCCTGGGCCTGGGCCTGGCCATGGGCATCCTGGTCATTCTCGGCGAGTCGTGGGTCAACGAACTGTGCAGCGAGGCGCGCCGCGGTCAGGTGGTGGCGTTGTATGCCGCCTGCTTCACCGGTTTCCAGTTGGTCGGCCCGGCGATGATCGGCCTGTTCGGCGCCGCCAGCCCCTGGCTGATCGGCCTGGTCAGCCTGGTCAATCTGCTCGCGTTGCTACTGGTCTATGCCTATCTGCCGGCCGGCTGGGGGCAGGTTGCCGCACACGCTACGCGCAGTTTCTCCCTGGTGGGCTTCTTCCGGGTAGCCCCGGCGCTGTGCATGGGTGTGCTGTTCTTCGCCTTCTTCGATAGCGTGGTGCTGTCGCTGTTCCCGGTTTATGCCAGCGGCCATGGCTATGCGGTGGCTGCGGCGGCTTTCATGGCCACGCTGATCCTGCTCGGCGACATGCTCTGCCAGGTGCCGCTGGGTTGGCTGTCGGATCGCCTGGACCGCCGCCGCCTGCACCTGACCTGCGGGACGCTGGCCCTGCTGCTGGGCATGGCACTGCCCTGGCTGATGCAACACCCCTGGCTGCTCTGGCCAAGCCTGGCACTGCTCGGCGCGGTAGCCGGCGGCGTATACACCCTGGCCCTGGTCCTGATTGGCCAGGACTTCCGGGGCCAGGACCTGGTTACCGCCAACGCCTGTGTCGGCCTGCTGTGGGGCGTGGGCAGTCTCAGTGGGCCGCTGCTCAGTGGCGCGCTGATGGGCCTGGCCAGCCACGGACTGCCCCTGGCACTGAGCCTGGCCGCCGGTCTGTTCGTGGTGACCGCGCTGGGCAGCGCGCATCGTCTGCGTCACAGCCTGCCGGCCAGCTAGTCGCTCACCCGCGCAACACGTAACATGCCGGAGCCACTGCCGCGCCGAGGAGGCCCATCCGTCATGTTGCGTATTCCCACCCTTGTTCTGTTTGTCCTGAGCAGCCTTGGCCTGTCGCCTGCACTGGCCCAGGTCGAAGTGCTGCCGGTGGATCACCAGCGCCTGGGACGAGTCTTGGTGGCCAAGGTTTCCGCCGACATCGCGCCAGGCGACTACGAAACCCTGCTCAAGGGGCTGCGCGACCACCCGGGGCACTACCAGCAGAAACTGCTGCTGCTCGACAGCATTGGCGGCAGCGTGCCGGAAGCCCTGCGCATGGGCCGCCTGCTGCGCGAAACCGGTTTTGTTGCGCTGGTAGCGTCCAACGCGGTGTGCCAGGGCAGCTGTGTCTACCTGCTGGCTGCCGGGCAGTCACGCACCATACGCGGTGCGGTAGGCCTGCATCGCCCCGCCTATCCGGGTGCCGACTCCAGCCTGGGCGCCGAGCAGGCCCGCCAGCAGCGCTATAACCCGCAGCACTACCTGCGCGAAATGGGCGTTTCCGCACAGCTGTTCCGCGACATGCAGGCCATCGCCCCGCACAGCCCGCGACTGCTCTCCGCGCTGGAGCTCAGTCGCTACGGGCTGCACTGAGGCTACTTGCAGCCGCCACCGTGCGCCTGCTGGTCGGCATGGTAGGAGGAGCGTACCAGCGGGCCGGAGGCCACATTCTTGAAGCCCATGCGCGCACCTTCCTCGGCAAACCAGGCAAAGGTGTCCGGATGTACGAAGCGCTGCACGGCCATGTGGCTGCGTGACGGCTGTAGATACTGACCCAAGGTAAGCATGTCGATCTCGTGCTCGCGCATGCGCTGCATGACCTCCAGCACTTCCTCGTCGGTCTCGCCCAGGCCGAGCATCAACCCGGATTTGGTCGGTATCCCTGGCACGCGCTTCTTGAAGTTTTCCAGCAGGTCCAGCGACCACTCGAAGTCGGAGCCGGGACGCGCAGCACGGTACAGGCGCGGCACGGTTTCCAGGTTGTGGTTGAACACATCCGGCGGCTCGCTGGCAGTGATATCCAGAGCAATCTCCATGCGCCCACGGTAGTCCGGCACCAGGGTTTCCAGCTGGATGCTCGGCGACAGGCGGCGAATCTCGCGCAGGCAGTCGGCAAAATGCTGAGCTCCGCCATCACGCAGATCATCACGGTCGACCGAGGTGATCACCACGTACTTCAGGCGCATGTCGGCAATCGCCTTGGCCAGGTTCCGCGGCTCGTCGGGGTCGAGCGGCTTGGGCCGGCCATGGCCGACATCGCAGAACGGGCAGCGCCTTGTACAGATATCGCCCATGATCATGAAGGTCGCGGTGCCACTGGAGAAGCACTCGCCCAGGTTCGGGCAGGAAGCTTCCTCGCAGACGCTGTGCAGCTTGTGCTGGCGCAGCGTGCTCTTGATCTGGTCGACTTCGGCCGACACCGGCACGCGCACGCGAATCCAGTCCGGCTTGCGCGGCAACTCGTCGGTGGGAATGATCTTCACCGGAATACGCGCGACCTTCTCGGCACCGCGCAGCTTGACGCCAGCTTCGACTTTGGCCGGCTTGCCGGCGGGGTTTTCACTACTCATAGGGATTCGATACCGCCCGCGAGGGTCTGCTGTACTGGGTAATCGAGGTGTGTGACGAGCTGTTCGCGCAATTGGCCACTGACCCGGGCGAAATCCACCGGGGCGTCGATCAGCTCGCGCAACTGGGTCATGGCCATGCCCGCATAGCCACAGGGGTTGATACGACTGAACGGCTGCAGATCCATGTCGAGGTTGAGTGCCAGGCCATGGAAAGAACAACCGCGGCGGATACGCAGACCCAGCGAAGCGATCTTCGCCGCGCCCACATACACCCCCGGCGCATCGGCACGTGGCGCGGCACTGACGCCATATTCGGCCAGCAAGGCGACCAGGCTCTGCTCGATACGGCTGACCAGCTCCCGTACACCAAGACCCTTGCGGCGCACATCGAGCAGCAGATAAGCCACCAGCTGCCCCGGACCGTGGTAGGTCACCTGGCCACCGCGATCGACCTGCACCACCGGAATATCGCCGGGGAACAGCAGGTGTTCGGCCTTGCCGGCCTGGCCCTGGGTAAATACCGGCGGATGCTGCAACAGCCAGATTTCGTCAGGCGTCTCGGGACCGCGCGCATCCGTGAAGCGCTGCATCGCCTGCCAGGTGGGAAGATAGGGCTGCAGACCCAGATCGCGCACGCCCAACGGGGGCAGCGGCGCGCCGTCCATCACAACACCATGTGCACGCGCCCGGTGGCGCGCAGGTCGACATGGATGGCCTGCAACTGCTCGACACCCGTAGCGGTGATCAGCACCTGCACGGACAGGAAGCGACCATTGCGGCTATCGCGGATCACCAGGCTGCCGGCATCGAAATCCGGCGCATGGCGCTGCATCACCTCGATGATCAGCTCGGTGAAGCCCTCGCCCGCCTCGCCGATCACCTTGATCGGGTAGCGCTCGCAGGGGAACTCGATTTTCGGAGCTTGTACGTCGGTATCGTTCATGACTTCTGCAGGCTTGTGGCCTGTTGGCAAGGGGCTGTCGGGTAGACAGCAAATGGGGGCGTGCCTGGCCGATTGCAAGCAGGCCCGGGCAAGTTTGCCGGACGCCCCGCAGGGCGTCCATGCGACCTCAGTTGAACAGGTTGAAGAAGAACAGTCGGACGCTGTCCCACAGACGGCGGAAGAAACCACCTTGCTCAACTGCTTCCAGGGCCACCAGATCGCTACTGTGCACCAGTTGCTCGCCCAGCTTGACCTCAACCTTGCCAATCACCTGACCGGCTTCGATGGGAGCTTCCAGCTGCGGGTTGAGCAGCATGCCGGCCTGCAACTGGGCCATCTGGCCCTTGGGCAGGGTCAGGCTGAGGTCTTCGGCCAAGCCGGCCTTGACCTGGCGTGTCGTACCTTTCCAGACCGTCGCCTGGGCCAGCTCGGCGCCTTTCTGGAAGAAGGTCTTGGTTTCGAAGAAGCGGAAGCCGTAGGTCAGTAGTTTCTGAGTTTCCGCGGCACGCGCCTGCTCGCTGACCGTACCGAATACCGAAGTGATCATCCGTGCGTTGTCACGCACCGCTGACGCCACCAGGCAGAAGCCGGCCTCCTCGGTATGCCCGGTCTTCAGGCCATCGACCGTCTTGTCGCGCCACAGCAGCAGGTTGCGGTTGGGCTGCTTGATGTTGTTCCAGAAGAACTCCTTCTGCGAGTAGATCGCATAGTGCTCGGGATCTTCGAGGATGATTGCGCGCGCCAGGATGGCCATGTCGTGCGCGCTGGAGTAGTGGTTGGGGTCTGGCAGGCCCGTGGCATTGACGAAATGCGTGTTGTGCATGCCCAGGCGCTGCGCAGTGGCATTCATCATGTCAGCGAAGGCTTCCTCGCTGCCGGCAATGTACTCGGCGATCGCCACACTGGCATCGTTGCCGGACTGGATGATGATGCCGTGCAGCAGGTCGCTGACACTGACCTGGGTGTTGACCTGGATGAACATGCGCGAGCCGCCGGTACGCCAGGCCTTTTCGCTGACGGTAACCATGTCCTGCTCGCCGATCTTGCCGTTACGGATTTCCAGGGTGGCGATGTAGGCGGTCATCAGCTTGGTCAGGCTGGCGGGCGGCAGGCGCTGGTCGCCATTGTTTTCCACCAGCACCTTGCCGCTGGCGGCATCCATCAGCACGTAGGACTTGGCCGCCAGCTGCGGCGCGGCCGGCAGTGCCGGGGCGCTGGCCTGGGCCAGGCCGGCAAGGCTCAGGGACAGGGTCAGCAGAAGGGATTTGCCAAGGGTCAGAATGTTCATCGTTCTCTCTAAGGGTCAGCGGGACAGCACCCCTGCCCAGGCCAAGGCCTGCACAAGGGCATGGAAAAACTCAATCGCCACGCACCAGGGTGGCCAGGCCGAAGTTGGCCAGGCTCAGGTCGTCACGCAGGCGTTCAGCCTCGCTCTGGCTGGACAAGGGCCCGAGCCGCACGCGGTGCAGTATCTGCTGGTTGCGCACCACCGAACTGATCAAGACCGGCGCACTCACGGCTGCGCTCAACTTGGCTTTGAGCAGCTCGGCAGCGTCGGGATTGGCGAAGGCTGCCAGTTGGAGATACAGGCCAGAGGCTGCGGGTAAAGCGTTTTTTTTTACGTCGACTTCCACCGGCAGCACGGCAGCCGCATGTTGCTGGGGCGGTGGGGTGTACTGCTCGACCGCCAGCGGGGCAGCCGCCTGCGGGGCGCTCTGCACCTGACTGGTGAGGGGTTGCGCAACCTGCTGCGGCTGGGCCAGGACCATGGGCACCGGACGCCCCTGCTGGGCCCACCACTGGTGCGGATCGATGCCTTCGACCTTGACCCGTGCCGTACCACTCTCGGCATAACCGAGCTTCTTGGCGGCGGCAAACGACAGGTCGATGATGCGGTCGGAATAGAACGGCCCGCGGTCATTGACGCGCAGGATCACCGTACGGCCATTCTCCAGGTTGGTCACCCGCACGTAGCTGGGCAACGGCAGGGTCTTGTGCGCTGCGGTCATGCCGTACAGGTCATAAGCCTCGCCATTGGCAGTGGCCTGCCCGTGAAACTTGGTGCCGTACCAGGAGGCAATACCCGTGGCGCGATAATTGCGCGCATCACTGATCGGGTAGTAGGTCTGCCCGAAAACCGTATAGGGATTGGCCTTGAACTTGCCGTAATGGGGCATGGGTACCGCATCGGGAATGCGCGATACATCAACGTCCCACCAGGGCGCACCATCCCGCGAAGGACGCTGGTAGTTACCGGGACCGGAGATCACCCCACCCTGGGCTACCGGCGCCACAGGCTGTGGGGTACGGCTGGTGGTGCAACTCGCCAGCAGCACGCTGAAAGCCAGCAGGCTCAGGCTCAGGCGACGGCTCATCGAATACCTCGGCGGGCAATTTCCTCAGACAGCTGATGCACCGCCAGGGCGTACATCAGGCTGCGGTTGTAGCGGGTGATGGTGAAGAAGTTGGGCAGGCCCATCCAGTACTCGACACCTTCGGCTCCATCCTGACGGAATGCCGTCACCGACAGGTCATCACGCAGTACGTCCTGGCTACGCCAGCCCAAGGCGCGCAGCTTGCCGACCGTACTGGTCGCGTCCAGCCCAGGGCTCAGCGCATCGACGGCGGAGGCGTCGCGCAGTTCGGCACGACTGACCACCGGCTCACCGCTCTTCCAGCCGTGCGCCTTGAAGTAGCTGGCGACACTGCCAATGGCATCCACCGGATTGGTCCAGATATTGATATGCCCATCACCATCAAAATCCACCGCATAGGCACGGAAGCTGCCCGGCATGAACTGCGGCAAGCCCATGGCCCCGGCATAGGAGCCCTTGAGGCTGAGCGGGTCAACCTGCTCCTCACGGGTCAGCAGGAGAAACTCGCGCAACTGCTGGCAGAAGAACGGCGCACGCGGCGGATAGTCGAAACACAGTGTGGACAGTGCATCGAGCACCCGCCAGCTGCCGGTATTGCCACCGTAGAAGGTTTCCACACCAATGATCGCCACGATAACCTCGGCGGCCACGCCATATTCGCGCTCGGCACGCGCCAGCGCCTCGGCATGCTGACGGGCAAACGCCTGGCCCTTCTGAATGCGTGCTTCGGTAATGAAAATCGGCCGGTATTCGCTCCAGGGGCGGACCCGTTCGGCGGGGCGCGAAATGGCGTCGAGAATGGCCTGCTTGCGCTCTGCCTGGGCAAACAGCCGCTGCAATTGCTCGCCGGCAAAGCCATGTTCACGGGTCATCTGCTCGATGAATTGCTCGACGGCAGGTACACCACTGTAGTCAGCCGCCTGCGCAGCACTCTGCAGGCCTAGGCCGACCAACAATGCCAGGGCGCCGCGACGCACCTGTAAAAGCCAATTTCCGTTCAAATTCTGCACTCTTTCAAACCTGGGCAATCCATTTGCGATGGGTATGGATCGCCATCAAAATCCCGAAACTGGACAGCAGCGTCACCAGCGAAGTTCCTCCCAGGCTGATGAAGGGCAAGGGCACCCCCACGACGGGCAACAGGCCACTGACCATGCCGATGTTGACAAACACATAGACGAAAAAGGTCAGGGTCAGGCTGCCCGCCAGCAACTTGCCAAACAGCGTCTGCGCCTGGGCGGTGATCATAAGGCCACGAGCAATCAATAGCAGGTACAGCAACAACAAAATAGCGATACCGACCATGCCGAACTCTTCGCCAAGCACGGCAATGATAAAGTCCGTGTGGCTTTCCGGCAAAAAATCCAGATGCGACTGGGTGCCCTGCAACCAGCCCTTGCCCCACACGCCCCCCGAGCCAATGGCGGCCTTGGACTGAATAATGTTCCAGCCAGCCCCCAAGGGATCGTTCTCCGGGTCGAGAAAGGTCAGCACCCGGCGCTTCTGATAGTCGTGCATGTAGAAGGTCCACAGCGCGACAGCCAGCGGCACGGCGGCGGCCAACGCACCCAGCATCCAGCGCCAGCGCAGCCCTCCGACAAACAGCACGAACACGCCAGCGGCCAGGATCAGCAACGAAGTTCCCAGATCAGGTTGCTTGGCAATCAGCACCACCGGCATGCCGATCAGCACCAGGCTGATGGCGATATGTTTGAGGCGCGGCGGCAGGTTGTGCCGCGCCAGATACCAGGCGATGGTCATCGGCATGATGATTTTCATCAGCTCGGAGGGCTGGAACCGCATCACCCCAGGAATATGAATCCAGCGGGTCGCGCCCATCGCCGTGTAGCCGAACAACTCCACCCAGACCAGCAACAACAAGCCACCCAGGTAGGCCAGCGGCACCCAGCGCGCCATGAAGCGCGGCTCGATCTGGGCAATCACCAGCATGGCCGCCAGGCCGATGGCAAAAGAGCTGGCCTGTTTATAGAGCAGCTCCCAGTTCTTGCCACTCGCCGAATAGAGGATGAACAAGCCGGCACAGGCCAGAGTGACCAGCAACAGCAACAGGATGCCGTCGATGTGCAGGCGCTGCAGCAGGCTGGCACGTCGCTTGAGCACATCCTCCTGGGAAATGGTCCGATCGAAATTACCCGTCATATTCATGGCTTGCTCCCGGCGCCAGGCAGCGCAGCGGCATACTCGGCCTTAAGCTGGCCCTGCTCGTCGAGCAGCCAGGCATCCATCACCGCCTTGGCCACCGGCGCCGCCACACCCGCCCCCGATTCGCCGTTCTCGACCATGACCGCCACGGCAATCTGCGGTGCTTCGGCCGGCGCGAAGGCAATAAACAGCGCATGGTCACGATGCCGTTCAGCCACCTTGTTGCGGTCATACTTCTCGCCCTGCTTGATCGCCACCACCTGCGCCGTGCCGCTCTTGCCGGCAATCCGATAGAGCGACGCCGCACCGACCTTGTTGGCGGTGCCGCGCGGACTGTGCAACACCGCCTCCATGCCCTGGCGAATCAGGTCCCAGGTACGTGGATCGCGGTAGACGATATCCGGCATCGGCTTGGGGTCGACCGGCGGCGTGCCATCCAGGCTGCGCGCCAGGTGCGGGCGAATCCACCGACCGCGGGTAGCCACCAGCGCCGTGGCCTGGGCCAACTGCAAGGGCGTGGCCTGCATATAGCCCTGGCCAATACCGAGGATCAGCGTTTCCCCCGGGTACCAGGCCTGGCGATAGCGGTTGCGCTTCCACTCGCGCGACGGCATCAATCCGCCGGTTTCCTCGTACATATCCAGCGCCACGCGCTGACCAAAACCGTAGGCACTCATGTACTGGTGCAGACGATCAATACCCAACCGGTTGGCCAGATCGTAGAAGTAGGTGTCGTTGGAGCGGGCAATGGCCAGCTCCATATCGACCCAGCCATCGCCATTGCGATTCCAGTTGCGGTACTTGTGACTATGGTTGGGCAGCTGGAAGAAGCCCGGATCGAAGACCCGCGAACTGTGGGTAATCACCCCGGCATCCAGCCCCGCGGCAGCGACCATTGGCTTGATCGTCGAACCCGGCGGGTAAAGGCCGCGCAACACGCGGTTGTACAGCGGCCGGTCGATGGAGTCGCGCAACTCGGCATAAGCCTTGAAGCCGATGCCGGTGACGAAGGGGTTGGGATCGAAGCTCGGCTGGCTGACCATCGCCAACACTTCGCCGCTGGCCGGCTGGATCGCCACGATGGCACCACGTCGACCGCCCAGCGCCTCTTCGGCAGCTTCCTGCAGGCGTACATCCAGGGTCAGGTGCAGATCAGCCCCCGGCTTGGGGTCGGTACGCTTGAGTACCCGCAGCACCCGGCCACGGGCATTGGTCTCAACCTCCTCGTAGCCCACCTGACCATGCAACTGATCTTCATAGAATTTCTCCAGACCCGTCTTGCCGATATGGTGGGTGCCGCTGTAATTGGTCGGATCGAGGTTTTTCAGCTCCTGTTCGTTGATCCGCCCGACATACCCCACCGAGTGGGCAAAATGCTCCTTGAGCGGGTAATGGCGGACCAGTTGCGCCGCCACGTCGACGCCGGGCAAACGAAACTGATTGACGGCGATCCGCGCGATCTGCTCTTCCGACAACTCGAACATGATCGGCACCGGCTCGAAAGGTCGGCGTCCCTGGCGAGTGCGCCGCTCGAACAAGGCACGCTCTTCCTCGCCCAATTCAAGCACCTCGACCACCTGATCCAGCACCTGCTGCCAGTCGCCGGCACGCTCGCGGGTCAGGGTCAGGCTGAAGCTGGGCCGGTTGTCCGCCAGGATCACCCCGTTACGGTCGTAGATCAGCCCGCGAGTCGGCGGAATCGGCTGCACATGGATGCGGTTGTTTTCCGCCAGGGTCGAGTGATACTCGTACTGCACCACCTGCAGGTAATACAGGCGTGCCAGCAGCACGCTCATCAGCAGCACCACCACCGCGGCACTGACCAGCACCCGGCGTTTCACCAGGCGGGCATCGCGTTCGTGGTCCTTGAGGCGGATCGGCTGCGGCATCGGCGCTTACTTGTGGTAGGGGTGGCCGTTGAGTACGGTCCAGGCCCGGTAGATCTGCTCACCCAGCAGGATACGCACCAGCGGATGGGGTAGGGTCAGCGGCGACAGCGACCAGCGCTGCTCGCTGCGCGCACAGACCTCCGGCGCCAGCCCTTCCGGACCGCCGACCATGAGGTTGACGTTGCGCGCCTCGAGGCGCCAGCGCGCCAACTGCTCGGCCAACTGCTCGGTACTCCAGGGTCGCCCTTGGACTTCCAGAGTGACGATGCGTTCCCCCGGCTGCACCTTGGCCAGCATGGCCTCGCCTTCCTGGCGGATCAGCCGGGCCACATCGGCATTCTTGCTGCGCGTGTGCAGGGGTATTTCCACCAGTTCCAGAGGCAGCTCGGGCGGCAGGCGCTTGGCATATTCCTGCCAGCCGTCTTCCACCCAGCGCGGCATGCGCGAGCCCACGCAGATCAGCCTGATGCGCACGGCCGTGTTACTCCTGGTGTTGCGCGCGGCTCTGTTCGGCGCCCTGCCACAGACGCTCCAGGTCATAGAACTCGCGGGTAGCTTCCTGCATGACATGCACAACCACGTCACCCAGGTCGAGCAGCGCCCATTCGCCGCCATCCAGGCCTTCGTTGCCGACCGGCCGCACACCCTGTTCCTTAACCTTCTCCAGCACGTTCTCGGCAAGCGACTTGACGTGGCGCCCGGAAGTACCGCTGGCAATCACCATGAAATCGGTGATGCTGGTCTTGCCGCGTACATCGATGGTCGTGATGTCCTTGGCCTTGAGATCTTCCAGGGCGGCGATCGCCAGCTGGAGCAGTTGTTCGTTTTGCATCGTTACCTCGGTTCAATGAGCAGCACGGTACAGTCCGTGCTGCTGGATATAGGCGAGTACGGCATCGGGCACCAGGTAGCGCACCGAGCGGTTCTCTGCCAGCAAATAGCGAATCTGCGTGGCCGACACCGCCAGCGGGGTCTGCCAGACACAGGCAATCTGTCCGGCCGGCCCTTGCAGTTGCCCAGGGTCGGCCACACTGCGCGCCGCCAGCAGGTCGCGCAGCACTTCGGGCGCGTCGCTGTCGGCATCCGGGCGCTGCAACACCAGGATGTGGCACAACTCCAGCAACTCCGTCCAGCGGTGCCAGCTCGGCAGGCCGCAGAAGGCATCCCAGCCCAACACCAGCAGCAGGCTGTCCTGCGCAGCCAGCTCACTGCGCAGCGAACACAGCGTGTCATAGGTATAGGACGAGGCCTGCCGAGACAGCTCGCGATCATCCACGCACAACGGCGGCAGGTCCTGCACGGCCAGGCGAACCATCGCCAGGCGCTGCTCGGCACTGGCTTGCGGTGCCTGGCGATGCGGTGGCCGTGCACTGGGCAGCAGGCGCAACTCCTGCAACTGCAGCAACTCGGCCACTTCCACGGCCGCCCGCAGGTGGCCGATATGGATGGGGTCGAAGGTGCCGCCGAGCAGGCCGATGCGACGGCTCATCAGCTGCGTACGTGGCCGTCGCCGAACACCACGTATTTCTCGCTGGTCAGGCCGTGCAGGCCGACCGGGCCGCGCGCATGCAGCTTGTCGGTGGAGATACCGATTTCTGCGCCCAGGCCATATTCAAAGCCATCGGCAAAGCGTGTCGAGGCATTGACCATCACCGAACTGGAATCAACTTCGGCAAGGAAGCGCCGCGCATCACTGAAGTTCTCGGTGATGATCGCATCGGTATGCTGCGAGCCGTAGTGATTGATGTGTTCGATGGCCGCTTCCAGCGAATCGACAATACGGATTGCCAGGATCGGCGCATTGTATTCGGCAAACCAGTCATCCTCGCTGGCCGCCAGCACCGCACTGCCCAGCAGCTCGCGGGTCGCCGCACAGCCACGCAGCTCCACCCCCTTGGTCTGGTAGATCTCGCCCAGCGGCGGCAGTACGCGCGCAGCGATGGCGCGATGCACCAGCAGCGTTTCCATGGTATTGCACGGCGCATAGCGCTGGGTCTTGGCGTTGTCAGCCACGCGCACCGCCTTGTCCAGATCGGCAGCCTGGTCGATATAGACATGGCAGACGCCATCCAGATGCTTGATTACCGGTACGCGCGCCTCGCGGCTGATGCGTTCGATCAGGCTCTTGCCGCCACGCGGCACAATCACATCGACATACTCGGGCATGCTGATCAGCGCACCCACGGCCGCCCGATCGGTGGTTTCCACCACCTGCACCACGGCAGCCGGCAAGCCGGCAGCGGCGATACCCTGCTGCACACAGCGGGCAATCGCCTGATTGGAATGAATGGCCTCCGAGCCGCCGCGCAGAATGGTGGCATTGCCGGACTTGAGGCACAGGCTGGCGGCATCGATGGTCACGTTGGGACGCGATTCATAGATGATGCCGATCACCCCCAGCGCCACGCGCATCTTGCCGACCTGAATACCTGAAGGCATGTAGCGCATGTCGCGGATCTCACCGATCGGGTCCGGCAGGGCGGCCACCTGGCGCAGCCCTTCGATCATGTCGTCGATGCGTGCCGGGGTCAGCGCCAGGCGATCCAGCATCGCCTCATCCAGCCCGTTTTTCCGGCCAGCCTGCAGATCCAGTTGATTGGCCTGCAACAGCGCTTCGCGCTCGGCATCCAGGGCCTCGGCGGCAGCCAGCAGGGCATGATTCTTCTGCGCGGTACTGGCCCGCGCCAGCTGACGCGAGGCCTCGCGGGCGGCACGTCCCAGGCGGGTCATGTAGTCGAGTACGGTCTCGGTCATCGGGTCGGTCTCGCTGGACGAACGTCGGAGAAAGCCGCTGAGTATACCCAGCGCGGCACCAGGCTGCACAGCAGCAAGCGCTGCCGCCAATCGGTATAATCCGCGCCTGCCGCCCCCTTCGGGACCCCTGCATGAGCTGTTCTTCTCGTATCGACCGGCCCCTGCCGGCCAGTTTCTTCCAACGTGACGCGCAGTGCCTGGCCCAGGCCTTGCTGGGCAAGGTGATTCGCCATTACCACAACGGCCTGTGGCTGAGCGCACGGATCATCGAAACCGAAGCCTACTATCTGGCCGAGAAAGGCAGCCATGCCTCGCTGGGTTACACCGAGAAGCGCCGCGCGCTGTTCATGGACGGCGGATATATCTACATGTACTACGCACGCGGCGGCGATTCACTGAACTTCAGCGCCGCCGGCCCCGGCAATGCGGTACTGATCAAGTCTGCTTATCCCTGGCAGGACGCGCTGAGCGACGCCCAGGCCCTGGCGCGCATGCAGCACAACAACCCTGACCGGCAAGGGCGAGCGCGGTCTGTCGAGCGCCTGTGTGCCGGACAGACCCTGCTCTGCCGCGCCCTCGGGCTCAAGGTCAGCGAGTGGAACGCCCAGCCCTTCGACACCCAGCGCCTGTTCGTCAGCGACCTGGGACTGCGCCCACGCGCCATCATCCAGACCCAGCGCCTGGGCATTCCCCCTGGCCGTGACGAGCACCTGCCCTACCGTTTCGTCGACGCCGACTATGCCGCCTGCTGCACGCGCAATCCCTTACGCCGCGGCCAGCGTGCCGGGCAGGACTATCAATGGCTGGAGACGCCGCCATGAGCGACTGGCTGAACGCAGCCCACGCACTGCTCGCCAGCCATCCGCAATGGCTGGCACTGGCGATCTTTGCCATTGCCCTGCTGGAATGCCTGGCCATCGTCGGCATCCTCCTGCCAGGCGTGGTGCTGCTGTTTGGCGTGGCGACGCTGGCCGGCAGCGGTCATCTGTCGCTCGCCCAGACATTCCTCTGGGCCTGGGCGGGCGCGCTGTGTGGCGATCTGCTGTCCTACGCCCTGGGGCGCAGCTGCCAGGCACGCCTCCAGCGCCTGCCCTGGCTGCGCGATCATCCGCAAGCGCTGCACAGCGCCGAGCAGTACATGCAGCGCTACGGCATGGCCAGCCTGCTGGTCGGCCGCTTCATCGGCCCGCTGCGCCCGCTGCTACCCATGACCGCCGGCATGCTGCGCCTGCCCGCCGGCCAGTTCCTGGCCATCAGCCTGCTGGCCTCGGCCGGCTGGGCCGTGGCCTACCTGCTACCCGGCTGGGCCACCGGCGCTGCCTTGCGCCTGCCGTTGAGCAGCAGCTTCTGGCAACAGGCCGGCCTGCTCGCGTTGGGTCTACTGGGCTTGCTGCTGATCGCCGCCCAGGCCAGCCTGCGCGAACGGCGCCAGGCCAGCCTGCTCTGCGCCCTGCTGGCCCTGGCCGGCCTGCTCGGCCTGCTCCTGGGTTGGCCATGGCTGGAGGATTTCGACCGCGGACTGATGCACCTGGTACAAAGCCTGCGCCAACCCTGGCTGGACAGCTGGATGGTCTGGCTAACCCGCCTGGGCGACCTGCGCAGCCAGTTGCTGGCCGGCCTGCTGCTGGTCGCACTGCTGACGGCGGCACGCCAGCGCCAGGCCGCGCTGTGGGCGGCCATCGTGCTGATTGGCTGCGCGCTGAGCAATGCCGGCCTGAAGCTGTTACTGGCGCGCAGCCGCCCGGATGTACTGCAACAGGCTCTGGAAACTCACAGCATGCCCAGCGGCCATAGCGCCGCGGCCTTCGCCTTGTGCCTGGTGTTGGGGGTTCTGGCCGGACGCGGCCAGCCGGCCCGCCTGCGCCTGACCTGGCTGGCGATCGCCGCGCTACCCGCCACAGCCATCGCGCTGTCACGCCTGTACCTGGGCGTACACTGGCCCAGCGACATCCTCGCCGGCGCGCTGCTGGCCATGTTCTACTGTGCCGGCGGGCTATACCTGATGCAACAGCAACAACGCCTGCCCGCCTTGCCGCGCCGCTTGTGGCTTGGCCTGCTGCCGTTGCTGCTGGTCGTACTGGCTGGCCTGGCCAGTTGGCAGCTGGACGCCGCCGTGCTGCGCTATCGCTACTGAATCAGCCCTGCAACTGTTCGAGCAGTTCGCGCAACTGCGTACAGCGCGCGCACGGATCGTCCTGGGCGAGCAGGCGCAGCTTTTCATCACGCTGCAGCGGCAGCAGGTAGGCCAGCTCCCAGGTCAGCGCCTGCAGCCCACGCGGGCGGCGCTCTGCCAGCAGATCAGCGACCTGCGGATGACAGGCCAGCGCTTCACGCAACAGCAGCAACTCCTCGTGCTCGGCCTGCAACGCGACATCTGCCTGCTCGGCCAGCCAGTCGATGTCGCCCAGCAGCAGTTGATCGGGCTGCGCCTGCCAGTCATGCAGACGAAAACGCCGTGCGCCGCGTACCCTTACCCCCAGCAGGCCGTTGGGTAACTGCTGCCAGTCGCACACCTCGGCCTCGCAGCCCAGGACCGACAGACGCCGGGCCGACGCACCCACTTCGCCCCCTTCCAGCAGCGCCACCACGCCAAAGCCACTGCCCTGGCGCAGGCAGCGGCTGAGCATGTCCAGATAACGCGGCTCGAACAGCTGCAGGTCGAGCAGACAGCCCGGAAACAGCACGGTCTGCAGAGGGAACAGCGGTAACGACTGAAGCATGCTGGCACCTCACCCAGTCAACGCAGGAAGAGTACCGCCAGCGGCAGGAGAATGGCCGTAGCCGCCCCCAGCACGCTCATCGCCAGCGCAGAAAACGCCCCGGTTTCCTCGCTTTCCTGCAGGGCCTGGGCCGTGCCTACCGCGTGCGCGGTAATGCCCAGCGCCATGCCCCGCGCAGCCGGATGACGCACACCGATCCAGCTCAGCAGGGGCGGCCCGAAGATCGCCCCGAGCACCCCGGTGATCAGCACGAACACTGCCGCCAGCGCCGCCACGCCACCGATCTGCTCGGCCACCAGCATGGCGATGGGCGACGTCACCGACTTGGGTAGCAGCGTCATCAGCACCATCTCATCGGCACCGAACCACCACGCCAGCCCTACGCCTGCCAGGGTGGCGAACAGCCCGCCAATCACCAGGGTCAGCACAACCGGCCAGAATAACTGGCGAATCCGCCGCAGGTTGAGATACAGCGGCACCGCCAGGGCGACAGTGGCCGGGCCGAGAAACAGGCTGAGCAACTGGGTGCCATCGCGATAACGGGCAAAATCGATATCGCACAGCAGCAACACCGGAATCACCATGAGCATGGCCAGCAGCACCGGCTGCATGACCACCCAGCGCGTGCGTTCATACAGCGCCAGGGCCAGCTGGTAGGCTGCCAGGGTCAGCGCGAAACAGAACAGCGGATGATCAATCAATGCACGCAACGCCGCCTGGCTGTCAAACATCGTGCTTCTCCTGTTGCTGGCGCTCGATCAGGCGCTGCATCAGCCAGCCACAGAACAGCAGCGACAGCAGCAACGACACGACCAACGCCCCGACAATCGCCCAGGCATCAGCCCAGATCGCCGCCGCGTAGACCATCACCCCGACCGCGGGCGGCACCAGCAGCAACGGCAGGTAGCGCAACAGGCTGTTGGCCGCCACGCTCAGCGGCTCGCCCACTTCGCGGCGCAGCATGAGAAAAACGAACAACAGCAGCATGCCCAGAATCGCTCCGGGCAACATCGGCAACAGCAGCGCGCTGAGCATGCTGCCCAGCAACTGAAACAGCACCAGTGTGGTCAGACCGCGCAACAGCATCGGCACCATCCTCCTCTTCGGGCAACCCGTTCAACCGGGCGCCACGCTCTAAAACGCCATTATAGGCCGTTCGGTCAGCTTCTCGCCTAGCGACCATGGCCGCACAAACAAATGCTTGACCTCAGCGCAGCGCACTGGCATTTGTTAGCGCAAAGGCGCAGTGACGCGCCAGACAAAAACAACAAACAGCACCACCCCAGGAGACGCTATGCCATACGTTACTCTCGAGGAACTGCTTGCCTGCGTGGGCAAGGACCTTGGATTCTCCGACTGGATTCAGATCGATCAGGAACGTGTCAACCAGTTCGCCGAGTGCACCGGTGACCATCAGTTCATCCACGTCGATCCGGAAAAGGCCAAACTTACCCCCTTCGGCTGCACCATCGCCCACGGCTTCCTCTCGCTGTCCTTGATCCCCAAGCTCATGGAAGGCCTGATGCCGCTGCCCAAGGGCCTGAAGATGGCCGTCAACTACGGCCTGGACAGCGTACGCTTCATTCAGCCGGTCAAGGTCGGCGCGCGCGTTCGCCTCGGCCTGACCCTGCTCGACGCCCAGGAAAAAAATCCCGGCCAGTGGCTGCTCAAGGCCCGCACCGTGCTGGAGATCGAAGGCGAGGCCAAGCCGGCCTACGTCGCCGAACCGCTCACCCTGTGCTTCGTTTAAGCTAGCCTGTGCCGCGCTTCGGCGCGGCCATTTACCTTCTTGATATTCATCCAAGGACAGATGATGAGCGAAAAACGCATTCTGCCGGCCTTCCTGCTGTGCTTCTTCCTCGGCTGCTTCGGCGCCCACCGTTTCTAGGTCGGCAAGATCGGCACCGGCATCCTGCAACTACTGACCCTCGGCGGCCTGGGTATCTGGGCACTGATCGACTGGATCATGATCATCATCGGCGCTTTCACCGACAAGCAGGGCCAAAAGCTCACCGAGTGGACCTGAATCCAACCGTTCTGGACGGGCAGCCCCAGGCGGGCGCCCTGCCATACCCACAGTCCCTTCGGACATGCCACACTGAGGGCATCGGACTGGCGGAGCCCCCTTCATGCAACCCACCCCCCAACGTATCCTGCTGGCCGGCGCCAGCGGGCTGTGCGGCAGCCACCTGCTGGATCGCCTGCTCAGCGAGCCAACGGTAACCCAGGTCGTCGCACCCAGCCGACGCGCGCTCGCCGAACACCCACGCCTGAGCAACCCGCAAGGTGAACTGCTCGACCTGCTGCCCCAGCTGCAAGGCCCTTTCGATAGCGCATTCTGCTGCTTGGGCAGCACGCTGCACGATGCCGGCAACAGCCAGACCTTTCAGACACTGGAAAAAGCCCTGGTACTGGGATTTGCCGAACGCGCCCGTGCGCTGGGCGTTCGCCATTTGCTGGTGATCGGTGCGCTGGGCGCCAATGCCGGTTCACGCCTGCTCTACAACCGGGTCAAGGGCGAGGTGGAACAGGCGCTCAGCCAGCAGGGCTGGCCACAGCTGACCCTGGTACGCCCCTCGCTACTGATCGGCGAGCGCGCCCGCCCGCGTCTGGCCGAACGCCTGGCTGCGCCACTGCTGCGCTACCTGCCCGGCAACCTGCAAGCCATCGAGGCCAGCGTATTGGCCCGCGCGCTCTGGCGCCTGGCCCTGGAACAGGGCGACGGCCTGCGCATCGTCGAGTCGGCGGAGTTGCGTCGCCTGGGGCGCTGAGCCGGCCACAACGGTTACAATCGTGCCCCTTTTACACGGAGCCTGCCCGAGCATGCCCATGACCCTCTGTGAAGCCCTGCAAGGTGCCGACCTGTTGTTGATCGACGACCTGCACGCCTGGCAGTTCCACTACGCGCCAAGCGGCGAACCGGCCCTGCGCATTGATTGCCAGGATGGCAGCCAGGCACGCCACTGGCAGTTCAACCAGGCCGAGCTGGCCGCGGCACAGTATGACCCTGGCGAAGATTGCTGGCGGCTTGGCAGGCATCGCCTGCAATGCCTGGGCGCATTCAGTGGCGACAATCTCGACAGCGCGGAAGGCAGCGACAGCAGCGCCTGAAACAGGCAAAACGCCAGCCAGCATCTACAGTTGAGACACCCACTGGAGAGTCTCGAGCCATGCTGCCGCGCCTGCTTCACGCCTGTCTTTGCTGCCTGCTGCTGGGTCTGCCTGCGCCGCTGCTGGCGCAACTCCAGCTGCGCGTGGGCAGCTATGACAACCCGCCCAAGGTCATCAGCAACGCCCAGCACCCCCTGGGCGGCATCTTCGGCGAGCTACTCGAGGAAATCGCCCAGGCCGAAGGCTGGCAACTGCACCGCGTGCCTTGTCAGTGGCAGGAATGCCTGCAGGCCTTGCAGGACGGACGCATCGACCTGATGCCGGATGTGGCCTGGAGTGAAGAACGCAGTCGCGTCATGGACTTCCATGCCACCCCGGTACTCTACAGCTGGTCGCAGCTGTATAGCCGCAAGAGCCAGGCTGCGCAGTCACTGCTCGACCTGCAAGGCGCGCGCATCGCCGTACTGCAAGGCTCGGTGCAGCAGCATTATCTGGCCGAGCAACTGGCCGCCTTCGCCGTACAGGCTGAACTGGTGCCGGTAGCCAGCCTGCAGGAAGGCTTCAGCCTGGCCCGCGATGGGCAGGTGGATGCCGCAGTGGCCAACTTCCAGTACGGCAACTACCGGGCACGTGACTATCAGCTGCACAGCACGCCGATCATGTTCATGCCGGCCCGCCTGTTCTATGCCAGCGCCAAGGGTCGCCAGGCCGGCGTACTCAACGCTATCGAAGCCCGCCTGCGCCAGTGGCAGGCAATGGAGGACTCGCCGTACACACGCATCCTGCAACGCTGGACCGGCAGCACACCGCAGCCGCTCATCCCGCCGCTGCTGTGGTGGCTGCTGGCCAGCCTCGCCGCACTGCTGCTGGTCAGCCTGGCGGCCAGTGCCTGGCTGCGCCAGCAGGTCAGGGAGAAGACCCGCCACCTACAGGCCAGCAAAGAGCGCCTGAACACCATTATCGACACCGTAGAAGCCTGCATCTACATCAAGGATCGCCAGGGGCGCTACCAGTACGCCAACCGCAAGATCGCCGAACTCTACGGCATGGCGCAGGCGACGATCCTCGGCCTGGATGACAGCGCGTTCTTCGACAGCCATACCGCAGCCCAGCTGCGCGACAACGACCGCCGTGTTCTGCTCGATGGCCAGCGCATCGAACTGGAAGAGAACCTCTGCATGCCCGGCGACAGCCGGGTGCATGTCTACCTGACGGTCAAGCTGCCCTTGCGCAATGCCCAGGGCGAGGTCATCGGTCTGTGTGGCATCTCCACCGATATCAGCGAGCACAAGCAGAACCAGGCGCAGATTCACCGCCTGGCGTTCTACGACGCGCTCACCGGGCTGCCCAACCGCCGCCTGCTGCAGGAACGACTGCAGCACGCCCTGGCCCAGCAACAGCGCAGCGGCCAGGAGGGCGCCCTGCTGTTCATCGATCTGGACCACTTCAAGAACATCAACGACACCCTCGGCCACGCGGTTGGCGATCAGCTGCTGATGCAGGTCGCCCAGCGCCTGAGTAGCTGTCTGCGCCAGGGCGACACCCTGGCACGCCTGGGCGGCGATGAGTTCGTGCTGATGCTGGAAAACCTGCCGCGCGAACGCAGTCGGGCCCTGGCGGAAATCGGCACGGTGGCCAACAAGCTGCTTGGCACCCTCAATCAGCCTTACGAATTACTCGGCCAGCCACGCAGCAGCGGAGCAAGCATCGGCATCGCGCTGTTCTCGGATGCCGCCGGCAATCCGGAAGACCTGCTCAAGCGTGCCGACCTGGCGATGTATGAAGCCAAGTCCGGCGGGCGCAACACCCTGCGCTTTTTCAATCCGCACATGCAGGCCCAGCTGCTCGCCCGCACCCAGCTGGAAGCCGACATGCGCCGCGGCCTGGCCGCGGGCGAGTTCATCCTGCACTACCAGGCGCAGGTCGATGTGCAAGGTCGGGTGGTCGGCGCCGAAGCCCTGGCGCGCTGGCAGCACCCGCAGCAGGGGCTGGTAGCTCCCGGCGCCTTCATCCCGCTGGCGGAAAGCACCGGGCTGATCCGCCCACTGGGCCGCTATCTACTGCAACAGGCCTGCCAACGCCTGGCCAGCTGGCAGGCACGCCCGGAACTGGCGCACCTGCGCCTGGCGGTCAACGTAAGCATGCCGCAACTGCACCATGAGGCGTTTGTCGAGGAAGTGCTCGACTGCCTGCAGCACAGCGGCGCACATGCCGCCGGTCTGGAACTGGAGCTGACGGAAAGCCTGTTGGCGGAGGACACCGAGCGACTGATCGAGCGCATGCAACGCCTGCGTCAGCATGGCGTTGCCTTTACCCTGGATGACTTTGGCACCGGCTTTTCCTCGCTCAGCTACCTCAAGCGCCTGCCGCTGGCGCGCCTGAAGATCGACCGCAGTTTCATCCACGACCTGCTCGACGACCCCAATGATGCCGCCATCGTGCGCACCATCCTCGCACTGGGCCGTAGCCTGGACCTGCAGGTGGTCGCCGAAGGCGTGGAAAGCTGTGCCCAGCACCAGGCATTGGTCGAGGCCGGCTGCACGCTGTTCCAGGGCTACCTGTTTGCCCGCCCCGACCAGCCGGAGCGTCTGGAACAGGCGCTGATGGCCCAGGCCCTGGCCCAGTTCAAGCCCGCCGAGCGCGGTGAATAACCGCCCTAGTCACGCACGGCCAGCGGATCAAGCAGGCCGGCGGCAATCGCCATGCCCACCAGTTCTGGCAGGCTTTCCGCCTGCATGCGCTTCATGACCCGCGAACGGTACAGATCCACGGTCTTCACGCTGATCTGCAGTTGCTCGGCCACTTCGCGATTGGTGTAACCGCGCACCAGCGGCAGCAACACATCGCGCTCACGCGGAGTGAGGCTGTCCAGGCGCACCTGCACCTCGGCCAGCCGTGCATCGCCGCCGCCCGCGGGGCGCGCGCGACTGGCCAGCGCCTGTTGCACGCTGTCGAGGAGTAGTTGCTCGTTGTAGGGTTTCTCGATGAAGTCCACCGCGCCGGCCTTGAAGGCTCGTACCACGATGGGCACGTCGGCATGCCCGCTGACGAAAATGACCGGCAGGTTCAGACCGCGCTGGCGCAGTGCTTCCTGCACGTGCAGCCCGCCCATGCCCGGCATGCGCACATCGAGCAATACGCAGGCCGGCAACTGGTCGTCACAGGCGGCCAGAAAGGCCTGGCCGCTGGTGAATGGCAGCGCGCGCAGGCCGACCGACTCCAGCAACCAGACAGTCGAGTCGAGCATGCCCTGGTCATCATCCACCACGTAGACGCGTTGTTCCTGCTGATTCATGCGCTGTGTTCCTAGCTTCTTATGATTGTTCGTGGTCCTGGCGAACCAGCGGCAGGCGGCACTCCAGGGACAGCCCGGCACTGACGCCTGGGCGTGCCTCCAGCGAGCCACCAAAGCCTTCGATGATACTGCGACTCATCGACAGGCCCAGTCCCAGGCCTTCCGCCTTGCTGGTGTAGAACGGCGTAAACAGGTGCTCCAGCGCCTCGGCCGGCACCCCCGGTCCCTGGTCCTCGACACGCATGCACAGGCTGCCCTGCTCCACCCGCGCACTGATGACGATCTGCGAAGGCTGGCCGGCACAGTGCTCGCGGTTGGCATCGATGGCATTGCGCAGCAGATTGAGCAGCACCTGCTCGAGCAGCACGCGGTCGGCATACACGCAGCCCAGCGCCCCTTCGGCCTGTTCGATGATGCTGATCTGGCTGTTGCCGGCCTGCCACTGGCAGAGCAGCACCGCCTCATGGATCAGCTCGGCCGGTTGCAGGGCCTGCATGCGCCGCTGGCCCTTGCGCAGGAACGCGCGCAGACGGCGGATCACCTCGGAGGCATGGTTGGCCTGCTCGGTGATCCGCGCCAGCCCCTGGGCCACGCGCTCGGCAGCCTGCGGATTGTCCCCCAGGCTTTGCAAGTAACGCTGGCTGGCACTCGCGTAGTTGACCACGGCTGCCAGCGGCTGGTTGATTTCATGGGCGATCCCGGAAGCCAGCTCACCCAGGCTGACCAGCCGCGCGGTGTGCGCCAGTTCGTCCTGGTGACGACGCTGTTGCGCCTCGCGCAGCTCGCGTTCGGTCATGTCCCGGGCAATCAGCGAGTAGTAGCGCTCCCCGCCCGCCGCACGGTGTGCCAGCAACACCAGCGAGACCGGCAGGCTGGCACCACTGGCTGCGCGCAACTGCCCTTCGCTGCTCCACACGCCGTCGCGTTCGGCCAGCTGCCGACCACTGCCGTGCAACTGCTGCAGCACCGCCGGTGCCAACAGCTCACACAGCGCCGGCAGTGCCGCCCCGGAGGCCAGGCCGAGGGCACGCCGCGCCGCCGGATTGAGGTAACTGAGCTGGCCGGCTGCGTCGATAAACAGCACCAGATCGGTATTGGCCTCGACCACCTCGGCCAGGCGCCTGCGGTTTTCTTCGGCCTGCACGCGCAGGGTGATATCCCGCGACACACTGACCACCTCGACCACCGCCCCGGTGTAGGTTTCGCGAATCGCCCGGCTGGCCGTTTCGAACCACAGATAATGACCCTGGCGATGGCGCAGGCGCATGGTCATGGTGTGGTAGCCATCCTGTTCCAGCGCCTGGGCCGCCAGACGCAGCAGGCGACGATCCTGGCGGTGCAACAGGCGCCGCACCGAACTGCCACGTAACTGCTCCGGCCAGTAACCCAGCAAGGTCCAACTGGCTGGCGAGGCATCCAGAAAGCGTCCGTCCGGGGTATGCCGGGAAATCAGGTCGGTGGTGTTCTCGGTGATCAGCCGGTACAGACGACGCGCCTGGGCCGCCTCGCGGGCACTGCGCAACTCCTCGCTGGCCTCCCGGCAACGGGCCAGCACACGCCCTTCGGCCGGCTCGGGGATAAAGCACCAGACCAGGCTGCGCTCGCCATCCTGCGCCTCCACCGCATCGATGGCACGCTGCTGCTGCAAGCAGGCACGCCGCAAGGCGGCATGATTGACCGGCAGCAGTTGCGCATAGTCGGCAAACGGCCGCTCGCCCAGCAGGCGCAGCAAGGCCGGGTTGCAAGCCAGCGGCCGGCCGCCGGCATCCAGCAACAGCGCGGGCTGCGGGTCATTGACCAGCAACGGGCTGCTGGCTGGCTGCCCACCCGCCAGACTGGCCAACTGGTTCAATAGCGGCTGCAGCCAGGCCAGCCAGGCGCTCTCCAGCTCTTCCGCGCACTCCACCAGGAGCAGCCCGGCGCCATCTGCCTGCCAGCTCAGCGCCAGCACCCAGCCCTGGCTAAGCGCGGCACGACGCAAGCGCCCGGCCAGCCAGCAGGGTAGCTGGCGGACCTGTTGCAGGCTCAGGCAAGGCTGCTCGGCCAGCAGCTGGTGCAACGCCAGGTCGCTGGCCTGCAGCGGATCACCCTGTCCGGGTGGCAGGGCCGGGCCGCCATCCTGCTGGGCATAGATGCCACTGCTGGCCTGCCAGGCCAGGTAGCCCGCCTGGCGCACCCCGGGCGCACTGAGCAGGGCGCGACGCAAGGCCTCGCCCTGCGCCGCCAGGGGCAGTTGCTCGCGCAGGCTGGCCAGCCAGCCCTGCAGGGCCAGGGCAGCAAAATCATGCTGTGCAGTCATGCCAACACCATATAGCAATTCACCTATACAACCTTGGTATAGATTCCATATTTACCGGGCAAATTCTATAAAGCAAACCCGTGATCTCCCGGTATCCGCTAGAGACTACCGGAATAACCAGAGCTAACAATTCGCCAAAGGTGTCAGCCGCATGTCGATCTATGAACAGGGCCTTGAACGCGCGCCCGTCAACCACATCGCCCTCAGCCCGCTGAGCTTCATCGAACGCACCGCAGCGGTGTACCCCGACTACCCCGCGGTGGTGCACGGCTCGATCCGCCGCACCTGGGCAGAAACCTACGCGCGCTGCCGGCGCCTGGCCTCGGCCCTGGCCGGACGCGGCATCGGCAAGGGCGACACCGTGGCGGTAATGCTGCCGAATATCCCGGCCATGCTTGAAGCGCACTTCGGCGTGCCGATGATCGGCGCGGTACTCAACACCCTCAACGTGCGCCTGGATGCCGAGGCCATCGCCTTCATGCTGCAGCATGGCGAAGCCAAGGTGCTGATCACCGACCGAGAGTTCTTTGACGTGATCCACGCCGCCGTCGGCATGCTCGACCATCCGCCGCTGGTGATCGATGTCGATGATCCGGAATACGGCGAAGGCCAGGCCGCCAGCGATCTGGATTACGAGGCCTTCCTCGCCGAAGGCGATCCGCAGTTTGCCTGGCAGTGGCCGGACAACGAATGGGACGCCATCAGCCTGAACTACACCTCCGGCACCACCGGCAACCCCAAAGGCGTGGTCTATCACCATCGTGGCGCCTACCTGAATGCCCTGGGCAACCAGATGACCTGGGCCATGGGCAACCATCCGGTGTACCTGTGGACCCTGCCGATGTTCCACTGCAACGGCTGGTGCTACCCCTGGACGGTCACCGCGCTGGCCGGTGTGCATGTATTCCTGCGCCGGGTCGATCCGCAGAAGGTACTCAACCTGATCCGCGACGAGCAGGTCACCCACCTGTGTGGCGCGCCCATCGTGCTCAATGCGCTGGTCAACATGCCGCCGGAAGCCAAGGCAGCCATCGACCACCCGGTCAAGGCCATGGTCGCCGGCGCCGCGCCACCCGCCAAGGTCATCGGTGCCGTCGAGGAAATGGGCATCCAGGTTACCCATGTCTATGGCCTCACCGAAGTCTACGGCCCGGTCACCCTCTGCGCCTGGCATGCCGAGTGGGACGCCCTGCCACTGGCTGAACGCGCCGTGCTCAAGGCCCGGCAGGGCGTGCGCTACCCGACCCTGGAAGGTGTCATGGTCGGCGATCCCAAGACGCTGGAACCGGTGCCGCGCGATGGCGAGACCATCGGCGAGATCTTCATGCGCGGCAACACCGTGATGAAGGGCTACCTGAAGAACCCCAGCGCCACCGAAGAGGCCTTCGCCGGCGGCTGGTTCCACACCGGCGACCTGGCCGTCTGCCATCCCAACGGCTACGTGGAAATCCGCGACCGCCTCAAGGACATCATCATTTCCGGTGGCGAGAACATCTCCACCATCGAGCTGGAAGGCGTGCTCTACCGTCACCCGGCAGTACTCGAAGCGGCCGTGGTAGCGCGCCCTGACGAGAAATGGGGCGAGACGCCCTGCGCCTTCATCACCCTCAAGGCCGACCGCCAGGATGTACGCGACAGCGACATCATCCACTTCTGCCGCGAGCACCTGGCCGGCTTCAAGGTGCCCAAGACCATCGTCTTCACCCAACTGCCCAAGACCAGCACCGGGAAGATCCAGAAGTTCGTGCTGCGTGACATGGCCAAGGCGCTCTGACCACTCACCAGGCGCGGCCGGTTCACCCAGGCGAACCGGCCGCCTGCGCACCGTTTGTACAACAACAAGAAGGGCCCTCGGGCCAACGGAGAACCCCTATGCAACTGATCCACCGTAAAGACGGCGACGAACAGCCGTTCTGGAAGGCCGGCCCGTTCAAGGTCCGCCTGCCGTTCGTGCACTACCGCTGGGAAACCGCGGAAATGCTCCAGGCGCTGATCATGTTCGTGGTCAGCCTGGCAATGATCCCTCTCTTGGAAAAATACCTCGGCCTGCCCTATGACGTGGCGCTGGCTTACGTAGTGGTCTGCGGCGTCGGCTTCATGCTGCCGGCCCTGCTCGGTGTACCCCTGGTACCCGGCTGGATCACCCCGGGCATCCCGGTGGTGCTGCTGTTCCTCGGCAAGTTCGAACCCGGCCCGGAGGCCATCCAGGCGTTGTTCGCCCTGCAGTTCCTGGTCTTCGTGATCTTCCTGTTCCTCGGCATCACCCGCCTGGGCAGCACCCTGGTGCGCCTGTTCCCCAACTCCATGAAGGGCGGCATCATCATCGGCGCCGGTATCGCCGCGCTGATCGGCGAGATCGACGCCGGCGGTCGCCTGGCCAACACGCCCATCTCGCTGGTCGCCGGCAGCCTGATCTGCCTCTACCTGATGTTCTCGGTGTCCTTCAAAGGCCTGACCGAACGCCTGCCGCTGGCCCGCAAGGTGGTCAACTACGGCATGGTGCCGGGCATGCTGATCGCCATCTTCATCGGCATCGGCGTGGGCGAGTACAAGATGCCCGACATCAAATGGGGGATCACCGCGCCGGCCTTCGGCGAGATGTGGAACTACCTGCCGTTCAACGTCGGCTTCCCCAGCCTGGATATCTTCCTGCTGGCCGTGCCCACAGCGGTCATCGCCTATGTCATCGCCTTTGGTGACATCATCGTCGGCCAGTCGCTGATGCAGCGCGCCGATGAGCTGCGCACCGACGAAAAAATCGACAACAACGTCGACCGCATCCACCTGGTTACCGCCATCCGCAACGCCCTGCACGCCTTCTTCGCCCCCTACCCGGGCCTGGCCGGTCCGCTGTGGACTGCCGTGGCCGCGACCATGGCCGAGCGTTACAAGTATGGGCGCAAGGCCATGGACTCGATCTACAGCGGCGCTGGCACCTTCTGGATCACCGGCTTCATCGCGCTGTTCCTCCTGCCGCTGGTCAGCTTCTTCCAGCCGGTACTGCCGATCGCCCTGTCGCTGACCCTGATCCTCACCGGCTATATCTGCCTGATGGTCGGTTTCGAGCAACTCAATGACAACACCGAGCGCGGCATCGCCGGCACCATGGGCGTTGTCCTCGCCGTGTATGGCGCTGGCTGGGGCCTGGCGGCCGGGGCTGCGCTGTACATCATGATCGAACGCACCCACCTGCTGAAGTTCACCATGCCCGGTGACCGCCTGAAGAAGAGCGCGGAAGCCGAGTAACCCGTTCGACCGCTGCAACCCTTGGGGGCGTCCGGCCCACGGCGCCCCGCTTTTTTATTCCGGCAGGAGGCCATGGCCGCCTGCCACACGCTTGAGCGTTGGCGTGGCGGCTGCGGCCGCTGCGTCCTTTTTATCCCTCTGCTGCAACGGCCACGCCGGCCAGGATACTGACATGCGTACTCTCTCCAGCCTTACCGGCAACAGCCAGAAACTCGACGGCGGCGCCATGTTCGGCAATGCCCCCAAGGCACTCTGGCAACGCTGGATGCCCGCCGACGAGGACAACCGCATCGACCTGGGCTGTCGCGCCCTGCTGGTCCAGGAGCCGGGGCGCAATATCCTCATCGAAACCGGTATCGGCGCCTTCTTCAGCCCGCAGATGAAGCAACGCTATGGCGTACAGGAAAGCCGCCATGTGCTGCTCGACAGCCTGGCCGAGCTGGGCCTGAGCGATGCCGACATCGACCTGGTGATCCTCACCCACCTGCATTTCGACCATGCCGGCGGGCTGCTCGCCCCCTGGGCCGAAGGCCAGCCGGCGCGCCTGCTGTTCCCGCGTGCACGCTTCATTACCAGTCGTCGCCACTGGCTACGCGCCGGCAATCCGCACCCGCGTGACCGCGCCTCGTTCATTCCCGAACTGCTGCAACTGCTTGAGCAAAGCGACCGCCTGGTACTCCTCGAACCCGGTGACGAACAGCATGTACTGGGCCAGGGCTGGCGCATGCACTGGAGCGACGGGCATACCCCCGGGCAGATGCTCCCCGAGGTGAGCATGCCGGATGGCCCGGTGGTGTTCGCCGGCGATCTGGTGCCCGGCGCGCCCTGGGTACACCTGCCGATCACCATGGGCTACGACCGTTTCCCGGAAGGCCTGATCGAAGAGAAGGAGCGCCTGCTCGACAGCCTGGCGGCCTGCGGCGGGCGGCTGTTCTTCACCCACGACCCGCACTGTGCGCTCGGCCAGGTACAACGAGACGAACAGCAGCACTACAGCCTGAGCCAACGCTGGACAAGCCTGCAGCGCCTGGCGCGGTAACCCCGCACAACCGCTACAATGGCGGGCCATTCCGGGAGCCCGCCATGCCTTTCACCGACCTGCTTGCCCGCCTGCACGCGATCCGCGACCACAATGCCTGGGCGCCGCTGCACAGCCCGAAGAACCTGGCCATGGCCGCCAGCGTGGAAATGGCCGAGCTGTTGGAAGTCTTCCAGTGGCTCAGCGAAGCGCAATCCCGCCAGCTGGATGAAACCCAGCGCCGCCAGGCCGGCGCTGAGGTAGCCGACGTGATCTTCTACCTGCTGCTGCTCAGCAGCGAACTCGGCCTGGACCTGCCGCAGGTGCTACAGGACAAGCTGGCCGACAACGAGCGACGCTTTCTCGGAGCCCCTGCCCATGCATGATCGCCACTTCGACCAGCTGGCCAGCCGCTTTGCAGAAAAGATCTATGGCGGCGCCAAGGGGGCCATCCGCCTCGCCGTGCTGCAGGCCGATCTCAAGGAAGTCCTGCCACAACGCCCGCTGCGGGTCCTCGACATCGGCGCCGGGCTCGGCCACATGAGCCTGTGGCTGGCCGAGCATGGCCACCAGGTGACGCTCGCCGAACCCTCCGCGCCGATGCTCGACGGGGCGCGCCAGCGCTTTGCCGACGCCGGGCAGCGTGCCGAGTTCATCCAGGCCCCCTGGCAGGACTTGCCCGGCCAGCTGCAGCAGCCCTACGACCTGGTGCTCTGCCATGCGGTGCTGGAATGGCTGGCCGAACCTGCGGCCATTCTGCCCGTACTGCACCAGCTGACCCGCGCCGATGGCTGGTTGTCGCTGGCCTTCTACAACAAGGACGCGCTGGTCTACCGCAACCTGCTCAAGGGGCATTTCCGCAAGCTGCGCAAGGCCCACTACGCCGGCGAAGGGCAAAGCCTGACGCCACAGCAGCCGCTCGACCCACTGGAGCTGGCCGCCCTGCTCGACGGCCACTGGCATATCCACAGCCAGAGCGGTGTACGGGTGTTCCACGACTACATGCCGGTGGAGTTCCAGCAACGTGCCGAGCTGCTCGACCTGCTGGAAATGGAGCTGGCTTACCGCCGTCACCCGACCTTCGCCGGTTTGGGCCGCTACCTGCACTGGCTGTGCCGCCCCTTGTGATACCTGCCGCGTAAAGGGGCGCGACTTTTTCGCGGTTTCGCGCTCCAATGCTTCATCCTCACTGCGGAGTCTTCCACATGCCGCGCTTAGCGATACTCCTGCCACTGCTGCTCCTGCTGGCTGCCTGCCAGTCCGACAACCCCTACCAGGCCAGCAGCCTGCCACTGCCCCCCGCACCGGCCGCTGCTGCCAACAGCTTCGACGCCAGTGCCTATCCGGCCGCCCCGCGCGACTGGGCACGCTACCAGCACTGGCGCTGGCAGCAAGCGCCGGCCGGCCAGGCCCTGGCCGAGGACGCCGAACTGGCCAGTGCCGTGGCCAACGCGCTGGAACAGCGAGGCCTGCGCCCGGCGCAGCCAGACCGGCCTGCCGACCTGCTGGTACGCGCGCAGCTCGACGAACAACGCCGCTACTACTCGTACCGTGAGCAACTGGGCGGCCACTACGCTCACGGTCCCTATGGCGATTACCGTGGTGTGCATGGCCAGGTGCCGCTGACCCGCGAGGTCGAGGAACGCTTTCTGCTGTTACAGGTCGAACTGCTCGACGCAGCCAACGGCCAGGTCATCTGGCGCGGCCGCAGCGAACAGCGCCTGACCGGCCCGGCCAGCACACTGCTCTACCCGGCCGCCGAGCAAGCCCTGCAGCAATTTCCACCGCACTGATCCCGACCCGGAGAACTTCCATGCATCGCGCCCTGCTATGGCTGTCCTGCCTGCTCCTGCTGGCCGGCTGCCAGAACCTGCCGATCGAGCAGGACTACGACACCCAGCGCGACTTCAGCCGCTACCAGAGCTGGCAGTGGGCCGAGCCAGCGGTACAGTTCCGCCCGGACAGCCCGTTGCTGCGCAGCGATCTCACCGCGCAGCGCATCCGCCAGGCCACTGCCGAACAACTGCTGCAGCGCGGCCTGCGCGAAAGCCCTACAGCCGACCTCAAGGTGCAGGCCAGCCTGGTGGTCGAGCAGCGCCAGCAGCACATCAGCAGCGGCTATGCCAGCAGCTACTGGGGCTATCCCTGGGGCTATTGGGGCGCGCCTGTGGAAACCCGCACCCTCGACTATCAGGTGGCGACCTTGCAACTGGATCTGTTCGACGCCCGCGACGGCAAGCTGGTCTGGCGCGGCAGCCTGAGCAAAACGCTGCGCGACGGCAGCACGCCCAGCCAACGCGAAGCAGAAATCCGCCAGGTCATGACCCGCCTGCTCAGCCACTACCCGCCACAGTAAAGCCGCCCATGCCTGCCAGCGACCTGCAGCACCGCCCCGCCGAAGCCGCCGACCTGCCGGCCATCGTGCAGTTTCCGCAAAGCGCCGAGGAGCTCTTCTACTGTTTCCCGCGCGCCCGCTGGCCGCTGGATGTCAGTCAGTTGGCCAGCGCCATGGCCGAGCGCCAGGACAGCACGCTGATCCTCCTCGACCGGCGCCCGGCGGCGTTCGCCAACTTCTACCAATGCCAGCCCGGCGAGTACTGCGCGCTCGGCAACCTGATGGTCGCCCCCTGGGCCCGCCAGCGCGGCATCGCCGCCCATCTGGTCGGCCTCATGGAGCAGCGCGCCCGCGCGCAGCACCAGGCGCGCGAGTTGCGGGTGTCCTGCTTCAACGGCAACAGTGCCGGCCTGCTGCTCTACCCGCGCCTGGGCTATCAGCCCTATGCGCTGGTCGAGCGCCAGGACTGGCTGGGCCGACGGGTCGCGCTGATCCAGTTCAGCAAGGCACTTTCCTGACGAAAAAGACAGCTTCTGAGATAATCCACCGCCCCATTGTTCGGAGCCTGCCTGTGTCTACCCCGAGTATCTGGTTGCTGCTTCTGCCACTGCTCGCCGGCGCCCTGATGCCCCTGCAGGCCGGCGTCAACGGCCAGCTGGCCAGCCATCTGTCGAGCAGCCTGGTCGCCGCCCTGCTGTCCTTTCTGGTCGGCACCCTGGCCCTGCTTGCCGTGGTGCTCTTGCAACGTGATCTTCCCGCACTGGGACAGTTCAAAGGGCTCAGCTGGTGGCACTGGACGGGCGGCCTGATGGGCGCCTTCTTCATCGCCACGGCGGCCTTCAGCGGGCCGAAGATTGGCGCGCTGCTGTTCACCGCAATGATCCTCGCCGGCCAGCTCGGCGCTGCCCTGTTGCTCGATCACTTCGGCTGGGCCGGCTTTCGCGAAGCGCCGCTGAGCCTCGGCAAACTCGCCGGCCTGGGCCTGGTGATCGCCGGCGTATTAGCCGCCTGGCACCCGGCATGCTAAGGTGCGCGCCCTTTGCCAACCCAGGGGCGCGCTAACGACACGCCAGGCTCCGCGCCGTGGTCCCGCGTTCCTCTTCATGCCGCCCTGCCACGGGCCCGTTACCCGGAATGCGCCGCCATGCTGCACAGCCTGAAAAACACCTGGTTCTTTAATACGCGCGGCGACGTGCTCGCCGGCCTGGTGGTCGCCCTGGCGCTGATCCCCGAGGCCATCGCCTTTTCCATCATCGCCGGGGTCGACCCCAAGGTCGGTCTGTATGCCAGCTTCTGCATCGCCGTGGTGATCGCCTTTGTCGGCGGGCGTCCCGGCATGATCAGCGCGGCGACCGGCGCCATGGCACTGGTCATGGTCACCTTGGTCAAGGAACACGGCCTGCAGTACCTGCTGGCCGCCACGCTACTCACCGGGGTACTGCAGATTGGCGCGGGCTACCTCCGCCTGGGCAGCCTGATGCGCTTCGTCTCGCGTTCAGTGGTCACCGGCTTCGTCAACGCCCTGGCCATCCTGATCTTCATGGCCCAGTTGCCGGAGCTGACCAATGTCACCTGGCAGGTCTACGCCATGTGCGCGGCAGGCCTGGCCATCATCTACCTGTTCCCCTATGTGCCCAAGGTGGGCAGGGTCATCCCCTCGCCGCTGCTGTGCATCCTGTCGATGACCGCCGTGGCCATGTACTTCGGCCTGGATATCCGCACCGTGGGCGATATGGGCGAGCTGCCGGACACCCTGCCGATCTTCCTCTGGCCGGATGTACCGCTGACCTTCGAAACCCTGGCGATCATCTTCCCCTACTCGGCAGCCCTGGCGGTGGTCGGCCTGCTGGAATCCATGATGACCGCCACCATTGTCGATGACCTGACCGACACCGAAAGCGACAAGAACCGCGAGTGCAAGGGCCAGGGCATGGCCAATATCGCCTCCGGCCTGCTCGGCGGCATGGCCGGCTGCGCCATGATCGGCCAGTCGGTGATCAACGTGAAATCCGGCGGCCGCGGCCGTCTGTCGTGCCTGGTCGCCGGCGTGGTGCTGCTGCTGATGGTGGTGTTCCTCAGCGAATGGGTCAGCCAGATCCCCATGGCGGCCCTGGTGGCGGTGATGATCATGGTGTCGATCGGTACCTTCAGCTGGGACTCGATCCGCAACCTCAAGCAGTTACCGCTGTCGACCAATATTGTCATGCTGGCCACCGTGGCAGTGACCGTCTACACCCATAACCTGGCCTATGGCGTGTTTGTCGGCGTGCTGCTGGCCGCCCTGTTCTTCGCCAACAAGATCGGCCACTTCCTATATATCCAGTCGCAAACCGATGGCGAAGATCGCCAGCGCACCTACCAGGTGATCGGCCAGGTGTTCTTCGCCTCCGCGGATAAGTTCATCGCCGCCTTTGACTTCAAGGAAGCCATCGACAAGGTGACCATCGATCTATCCCGCGCACACTTCTGGGACATCACCGCCGTGGCAGCGCTGGACAAGGTGGTGATCAAGCTGCGCCGCGAGGGCACCGAAGTCGAGGTCATCGGCCTCAATACTGCCAGCGCGACCATCGTCGATCGCTTTGCTGTACATGACAAAGACAACCCCAGCGACCTGCTGTCCGGCCACTGAGCAAGGAGCTTCCCGATGAGCGACGTACTGGCCTGCATTGATGGTTCCCCCGCCAGCCAGGCGGTCTGCGACTACGCAGCCTGGGCCAGCCGGCGCCTCGACGCGGCACTGACCCTGTTGCACGTACTGGATCCGCAGCGCTACCCGCAGCAGCGCGACTTTAGCGGAAGCATCGGCCTGGGCAGTCGCGAGCATCTGCTGGATGAACTGGCCCTGCTCGACCAGCAGCGCCACCGACTGGCCATGGAGCAGGGCCGCCTGATGCTGGAAGCCGCCCGCGACCGCGTGCATGCCGACGGCGTTGCCCAGGTGCAGCTGCGCCAGCGCCATGGCGACCTGCTGGACAACCTGCTGGAATTGCAGGACGACACGCGCCTGCTGGTTATCGGTCGCCAGGGCGCACGCAGCAGCGCGCACCTGCAGCAGCTCGGCAGTCATCTGGAAAGCGTGATTCGTGCCGTACAGCGCCCCATCCTGGTCAGCTGCGGCGAGTTCAAGGCCCCACAAAGCTACCTGCTGGCCTACGACGGCAGCCCCACCGCACAGCACAGCCTGCAACGGATAGCCGCCAGCCCACTGCTGCAAGGGCTGCCCTGCCACCTGTTGCTGGTCGGTAACGCCAGCGACGCCCAGCACGCCCTGCTGGAGGACGCCGCTGCCCAGCTGGCCGGCAGTGCCAGCCAGGTCAGTTGGGCGATCCGCCAGGGCGACGTCGAACAGGCACTGCCTGCCTATCAGGCCGAGCAACAGCTCGACCTGCTGGTGATGGGTGCCTACGGCCACTCCCGGCTGCGCCAGTTCTTGCTCGGCAGCACCACCAGCGCGTTGCTGGCCAGCAGCCAAAGCCCCTTGCTGATCCTGCGCTGACACAACCAGCAGGCACTCTGCAGGCCACTTGCCACCAGCCTTAGCGCTGACGCACCATGCGCGCATAGCCGTTGCCCGCGAGCCCTCATGCAGCCGTCAGCACACCCCAGCCAGCCCGAGGCTTTTCGCCTGTGGCGTGAAGCCCAGGACACCCAGGTACGCACCCGCCTGGGTGGCGTGTTCTACCTGCTGGCCTGGCTGCTGCTGTGGGGCTTTGCCGGCGCACCCGGCCAGTTGTTGCTGGCGGGCATTCTGCTGAGCCTGCTGTTTGCCGGCCTGTGGCTGCTGCGCCTGCTGCACCGCCTGCCCGATGCCCATGACCAGGCCAGCCTGCGTCACTGGCTGGACAGCCACTGGCGGCTGATCTTCGCCACCGCCCTGGCCTGGGGACTGACCCACGCGGCGGCACTGCACCTGGCGGTATTCGCCGATTCACGCCTGATCGCTACGCTGAGCACGGTGGCTTTCAGTACCGCCATGGCCTTCAACTTCGCCATGCGCAAGCGCCGCGCCATCATCGCCATGACCCTGCTCTACCTGCCGGGCCTGCTGGTGCTCTGGCTGAACCGCGCAGAACAACTGGCCAGCCTGGTCACGCTGGCCTGCTACCTCGGCTACCTCTTGCTGGCCCTCAGCCGTAGCCACCGCGAGTACCACACGACCCTTGACCTGGAGCTGCAACTGCTCGAGCAGCAGGCACGCCTGCAGCAGCTCAGCCATAGCGACAGCCTCACCCAACTGGGTAACCGCCATCTGTTCAACAATCGCTTTCCCCAGTTGCTCGAACAGGCACGCCGCCACCAGCGCCCTCTAAGCCTGGTGCTGCTTGATCTGGACTTCTTCAAACAGGTCAACGACCGCCACGGCCACCTGACCGGCGATGCCTGCCTGCAATGCTTCGCCGACTGCCTGCGCCGGCATTTTCGCCGCGACAACGTCCTGCTGCTGCGTCTGGGCGGCGAGGAATTCGCCGTACTGCTCCCCGACACGCCGCTGGAGCAGGCGGTCAGCCAGGCCGAGCAGTTGCGCCAGTACCTGTCCAGCGAGGGCCTGCAGGTACATGGCCAGCCGCTGGCACTGACCACCAGCATCGGCGTGGGTGGCTACGACCCGCAGCAGGATGCCGATGCCGAGGCCTTCTTCCGCCGCGTCGACCAGGCGCTGTACGCCGCCAAGCACAACGGCCGCAACTGCCTGGCAAGGGCCTGAACGGTCCGCTCAGCGCGCTTGCAGCGTCTCGTCAGGCGACTCGATCGGCGCGTCACCTGGCAGTTCGACAGGCGTAGCCAGCACCTTGTCGATGCGTTTGCCGTCCATATCGACGACTTCGAACATCCAGCCCTGCCACTCCACCCGGTCACCGGTCTGCGGCACACGCCCCAAGAGCAGCATGAACATGCCGGATACCGTGTGGTAACGCCCCTTGTCCTCCTCCGGCACCTGCTTGAGCAACAGGCGATCCTTCATTTCCGGGATGGGAATAGCCCCGTCCAGCAGCCAGCTGCCATCGTGCCGCTGCACCGCCCAGGCATCCTCGGCGTTGTTCGGCGTGAACTCGCCGGTGACCGCTTCCAGCAGATCCTGCAGGGTAACGATACCTTCCAGTTCACCGTACTCATCGATCACGAAGGCCATCTGCATGCCGCTGGCACGGAACTGTTCGAGCAGTTCCATGCCGGTCAGGGTTTCCGGTACAAACACGCAGGGATGCAGCTGCTGGCTGAAATCCGGCTTCTCGCCACGGGCCAGGCTGGCAAAAGCCTGTTTGGCATGCAGGACGCCGAGCAGGTTGTCCAGACCGCCATCGCAGACCGGAAAGCGCGAGTGTTCGGAGTCGATCATCGCCTGGATGTTCTGCTCGACCGGCTGACGCAGGTCGACATACACCAGGTCGGAGCGCGGGATCATCAGCGAGCCGAGCTGGCGGTCATCCAGCCGGAAAACGTTGCGCACCATCTCGTGCTGGTGTTGCTCGATGATCCCCGCCTCCGAACCTTCTTCGAGCATGGCGTGAATCTCTTCCTCGGTAACCCCGCTGGTATTGCTCTGACGTACACCGAGCACCCGCAGCAGGGTGTGGGTCGACCAGGACAGCAGCAGCACGAAGGGCCGGGTGAGGAACGCCAGGGTAACCATCGGCCGGGCCACCAGGCGGGCAATGCTCTCCGGACTGAGCTGGCCGATACGCTTGGGCACCAGTTCGCCGATGACGATCGACACATAGGTGATCACCAGTACTACGCCCGCGGTGGCCGCGATACCGGCACTGCTGGCCGGCATACCCAGGCCCTGCAGCCAGGCGGCCAGGGGTTCGGCCAGCACCGCCTCGCCGACGATGCCGTTGAGGATACCGATGGAGGTGATGCCAATCTGGACGGTCGAGAGAAACTGGGTGGGGTCCTCTGCCAGTTTCAGCGCCACCCCGGCGGCCGAATCACCCTCGGCCGCCAACTTCATCAGACGCGCCTTGCGGGCCGCCACCAGGGCAATCTCCGACATGGCGAACAAACCATTGAGGACGATGAGCACGCCCAGAGCAAAAAATTCCACTGCGATTCTCCTGCCGCCACATATGCGCCACGGCCACTGCACAACATCAAGCGCGGGCAACGCCCGCTATCCCAGGCCCACCGCCAGTCGGTGGGTCAGGTTCAATCAGTCACGATGCTGGCACGCCTGCCGCCTGACAGGCCTGGGCAGGCTCTGCACGAGAGCAGGCGTTGGGAAAGCAGGCGCAAGGAAGATACAGCGCAACGGCGCTGCCAGAGAAGGGAAAAAGCAACGACAGGGAGGTTCCGCAGGGGTGTTCATACCGGTCAGCGAATGGCCAAAGATGGGGCATCATAGCCAGACCATGGGTGACGGCCATGGGGAAGGTTTTACAAAGTGTTTTACCTACCCGGCTCAGTCACGCAACTCGAAGTCCAGCAACGCGACCTGACCGCTGTCGTCGAGCAGGCTCAACTGGTAACCCCCCAGGCGCGGCAGGCTGAGCGCCTGCTCGCGGCCATCGCCGAGTACTGCGAGCGGCTGGCCATCGAGGAACCACCAATAACGCCCGCTCCCCCCCAGTGCACTGACCTGCAGGTTCAGTGCGCCAGCCTGCAGGCGCCGCAGGCGATCGCCCTGGCGCACCCCGACGATACTCAGGGGGGCCTGCGCCTGGGCGCTGGGCGGGCAGTCCGCGCTGGGCGCCGGCAGGCGCGCACTACGCCGTTCGCGGCGCGGCAGCCAGGGCTCCAGCGGCGCGGGCCAGAGCAACCGTTCAGCCGGCTGCGCCCCAGCACAGTGGCGCGCTACCCGCCGGCCTTGCTCGTCTACCCAGAAGTGTTCGCGCAAGCCCAACCCCAACGGCTGGTCAGCCGCCAGCAGGGTCGGCGGCACGGTGCCGTTGAGCGTCCAGGCAAAGCGCTGGCGGCGACAGTCGGCATGCTGGCGCGGCAACACCTGGCCCAGCGGCCAGCAGATTGCCGCCACACCGACGCTGGCCGGCTGCGGGTCGGCCGGCGCCACTCGGCCACGCTGGCGTTCGCGGTTTTCCAGCAGGTCATGTACCTGCAACAGCAAGGGCGCGGCGGAAGCCAGGCCAAACTGCCCCTGCACCGGCGTGCCATCCGGGCGACCGATCCACACACCGATGCTGTAGCGCGGCCCCACGCCAATCGCCCAGGCATCACGAAAGCCGTAGCTGGTGCCGGTTTTCCAGGCCAGCGGGGCACGCTGACTGAGCGCCGCGCGTGGATCACGGTCAGGGCGTGCCTGGCCGGAGAGGATGCGCCGTACGATCCATGCACTGCCCGGCGAGAGCAGGCGCCGCTCACGCAACGCCTGTTGCGGCTGCAGGCGCACGTCTGCGGCCATGCCGCCTCGCGCCAGGGCACTGTAGGCGCCCACCAACTGTTCCAGGCGCGCGCCGGCACCGCCGAGGATCAGCGCCAGGTTCGGTTCGGCGCCCGCCGGCAGGTACAACGGCAGACCGGCCGCACGCAGCTCGCCGGCAAAGCGCTTCGCGCCATAGGCCTCCAGCAGTTGCACCGCCGGCAGGTTGAGCGAGGTGGACAGCGCCGTGCTGGCAGCCACCGGACCGCTGAAACCGGCGGCGAAGTTACCCGGCCGGTAGTCGCCATAACGTCGCGGCACATCCTGCAGCAACGATTCGGAATGGATCAGCCCGGCGTCCAGCGCCAGGCCATAGAGAAACGGCTTGAGCGTCGAGCCGGGCGAGCGCAGGGCACGCACCATGTCGACATGACCGAAGCGCTGGTCATCGCTGAAATCCAGCGAACCGAGGTAGGCGCGCACCGCCATGCTGTCGTGCTCAACCACCAGCAGAGCCGCCGAGGTACGCGCCGGCAGGCGACCGCGCCAGCCCAGCAGGAGATCCTCCAGGCGCTGCTGCAGAGCTGCATCGAGGGTGGTGCGCAGGTGCGCGGGGGTATCGCCGCGATTCAGCCGGCGCGCCAGCAACGGCGCCAGCTGCGGTTCGCGGCGCGGGGCAAGAAACAGCTGTTCCTGCAAGGCATCACGCACCGCCTCGGCCGGCCACTGGCCGCTGGCCAGCAGGCGGCGCAAGACCTTGTCGCGCGCCGCCTGGGCACGCACCGCATGACGATCCGGACGCAGCCGGCTGGGCGCCTGTGGCAGCACGGCAAGCAAGGCCGCCTCGGCACGGGTCAGCTGACTGGGCGGCTTGCCGAGGTAGGCCCAGCTGGCCGCCGCCACGCCCTGCAGGGTGCCACCGAACGGCGCCCGGTTGAGGTACAGGGTGAGAATTTCTTCCTTGGACAGGTGCCACTCCAGCTGCAGGGTGCGCCACAGTTGCTGCAGCTTGCCGGCATAGCTGCGCGCATGCGGATCGAGCAGGCGTGCCACCTGCATCGACAGGGTGCTGCCGCCGGACAGCACGCGCCTGGCACGCGCGTTCTGCCAGGCGGCGCGCGCCAGGGCCAGCGGATTGACCCCGGGATGCTGGTAAAACCAACGATCCTCGTAGCCGAGTAGCGCTTCCAGGTAATAGGGCGAAACCTCTTGCGCGGTCACCGGGTAGCGCCACACCCCGTCATGATCGGCAAAGCGCCACAGCGGCGTGCCATCCTCGGCCAGCACCACCCGCGCCAGGTCATCGCCTGGCAGCGGCAAGGGCCACAGCCGGTCGGCCAGCCAGAGCAGGGCCAGCAGGCCGAGCGGCGCCAGCAGCCAGGGTCGGCGCTTCAATCGCAACATGCCGACGCTCCGCTGGCGCGCAACCGGCGGCACCGGAGCCCGGCCATGTTCAGCGCCCCTTCACCACCAGCCAGTCCGCTGTCTCGCCAACGGCCTGCCATTGCGGGCGATACATCGATTCGACCTGCGGCGGCGGCACCCGGTAACGCCCCGGCGTCACCGCCCGCGCCAGGTACAGCAGGTGGGTGGTGTCGTAGCTGTCGACATCCACCGCGGCGACGTAGCGATCAGCACGGTATTCCTGGTGGCGAATGCGCGCGTTCTGCATCTTCTCCTGCCAGTCACGCAGGTTGCTCGCGGCATCCTCCAGGGACGCCGCGCTGCCGGCCAGATTCTGGTTCTCCAGCTCCAGGCCCGCCGGCAGCAGGTCGACCACCAGCGCATCGGGGACGCGCTGCTCGGCACGTACCGCCAGATGCACCAGCACCAGGTCACCACTGCGCAGCTGCTCCAGCTGCAGCGGCTGGCCATCCAGGCCGTAGTACTCGCGTTCGATGCTCAGCGTATCGCCACCAGCCGCCGGCGCCTGACGCGGATAACCGGACAGGCTGAGCTGCTGGTAAACCGCCTGTTCGCCTGCCTGGCTAAGGCGCCACGGCGCTTGCAGCCAGTCGCCCTGCAAGGTCACGCCGGCTTCGGCAGGGCTGAACTGGCGCTGCCGTTCGCCGGCCTGCAAGCTGACCTGCCAGCTGCCTTCAGGACGATCCAGCAGACGCCGTCCGGCCAGGAACAGCGCATTGCGCTCCTGGGTCGACCAGTACTCGCTGCGTACCGCGCGCTGCGACAGCTGCAGCAGCCGCTGCTCCAGGTCGTCGCCCAGGCCATGTTCCTCGCGCAGCGCCAAGCTCAGCGCTTCGTCGCGCAGTTCGCTGCCGTAGTCCCCCAGCCAGTCACGCGCCGGTCGGCGAATCGCCTGGCTGGCGAGCAGCGCCTGCTCGGCACGCGGCGCGTCGCCCATCGCCTTGAGCGCCGCGGCCAGGTGCACCAGCGGCAGCCCGGAACGTGCATCGCTGCGCCGCTCGAACAGCGAACGCAGCGCGCCCAGCGGTGCCTGCTGGCTGCGCGACAGGACATAGCCGGCATAGGCCTGCACGGCAAAGCGGCTATGTTCCAGGCTGTCGCTATAGTGCGGATCGATCAGTTGGCGCTCCTGCAGGTAGCGCAGCAGGCGCGCATTGGCGCGCTGCAGGGCTTCGGCCGGCACGGCAAAGCCCTGCTCGCGGGCGCGCAGGAGGAAGTCGGTGACATAGGCGGTCAGCCAGTACTCTTCCTCGCCATCGCTGCTCCACAGGGCAAAGCTGCCGTTGTGGCGCTGCATGCCGAGCAGGCGTTCGATACCCAGTTCGATCTTGCGCTGCCGCTCAGACTCCGCTTCCACGCTGATACCCAGGCGGGCCATGGCCTTGGCATCGGCATACAACGAGGGATACAAACCGCTGGTGGTCTGCTCGAGGCAGCCGTAGGGATAGGCTTGCAGGGCGCGAATCTGCTCGCCCAGGTTGAGCGGCGGACGGCTCGACAACTGCAGCACGGCCTGCAGGCCGGCAGGCTCGAAAGCCTCCAGCTGCGCCGGGCTGAGTTCGAAGGGCTGCTCGGCCTTGAGTACCGCGAGGTGCTGGCGGGTCACGGCCGCATAGGCCGGGCGCACGCCCAGCGTCCACTGCCGGCTGAACGGCGCGGCGGGCTCTCCGGGCAGCTGCAGGTTGTCGACGCGCACCGCCAGCGTGCCACTACCGAAGCCACCGCCCGCCTGCACCTGCAGCGGCAGGGTCAGGCGCTGGCCGGCCGCCAGTTCGACACGCTGACGCGTGTTGCCAAGCAGTTGCAGCAGGCCATCGGCTGACAGCTCGACCTCCAGCTGCTGCGCCTGCCCGCTGAGGTTACTGAGATCCAGGGCCAGCTCGCTGCGGTCACCACCGGCGAGGAAGCGCGGCATCGACAGCTCGGCAATCAGCGGCGCGGCGACCAGCGTCTTGCCTTCAGCCATGCCGTACTCCTCGTCGTTCCAGGCCTGCACCATCAGGCGCAGCTCGCCATTGAAATCGGCAATGTCCAGGCTCAGTTCCGCTTCGCCCTGGGCATCCAGGCGCACCGCCTGGCTCTGCTCGGCGACGATGGTCACGCTGGTGGGCGGGCGCTTGCCGCCACCGGCCAGCGCAGCGTCACCGCCAAAGGCCAGGCTGGCGGCACGTCCCTGACCGACTTCGATCAACTGGTCGTAGACGTCCAGCTGGTCGAGGCCGTAGGCCTTGCGCCCGAAGAAGGCCTGGAAGGGATCGGGCGTGGCGTATTGGGTGATGTTGAGGATGCCGACATCCACCGCAGCCAGCAGCACGCGCACCTCACTGGGCAGCGAGCCATCGGCACGCTGCGCCTTGATGCGCACCTTGAGCGGCTGCAGCGGACGCATGCGCTCGGGCGCCTGCACGCTGAGCGCCAGCTTGCGCTGCTCACGGGCCAGCGGCAGGTGCAGCAGCCCCACGGCGCGCTTGGGCGTGACCTGCGCCTTGCGCTCGCCGGGACGCACCACCAGCGCACTCAGGTACAGGTCATGACGTGCCCAGTCGGCACTGATCGGCACCGTGAAGGTCTTGCCTTCGGCCGGCACCTCGATGCTCTGCCACCACAGCGGGCCATCCGCCGACTCGACCAGCAGGTAGCCCTTGCCGGCACTCGGCGGGGTGAGGGTGACCCGGGCCTCGTCGCCACCGGCATAGGCCGGCTTGTCCAGCGCCAGCTTGACCTGGTCGGGACGCACCGCGCCGCCCTCGGCGTTGTCCTGCCAGCGGTAACCCGCCCAGAAACGCAGGCTGCTGACCAGGCCGCTGTGCATGTCCTGCACTTCCAGGCGGTAGGGTCCCCACTCCACCGGCACGCTGACTTTCGCCGTGCCTCCGGCGGGCACGCTCAGGCTGTCTTCGCTGAGGGTGATGAAGCGCTCGTTGTAGCGCTGGGTCCAACCATCACTGTCGGAATGATTCCAGTAGTAATCGCGTTGCTCACGAATCAGCCGCACACGCAACTGGTCACTGGCCAGCTTGTTGCCGGCGACATCGGCCAGCAGCACCTCGAACTCAGCCTGACTGTCGGCATCCACCTCTTCGCCATCGAACAGTGCACGCAGCCCCGGCAGGCGCTCGGCCGGCCAGACCGGCTGCAGCAGACGACGGGTCAGCGGACGGCCGCCGGACTCCTGCAGACTGGCCTGGAGGATCAGCTGGACAGGCGAGCGGACCTCCTGCCACTGGCTATCGATACTCAGCCGTGCTTCCCCCTGGCTATCCAGGCTGGTTTCTTCCAGCTCCAGGTCCTGGCTCAGCTCACTTTCGGTCAGCGAACCGAACTGGAAACCCGGCAGGCTGGCTACCGCCTCGCGCAGCGGACGCACGAAGAGCTGCCCGGAAACACGGTTACCGCTAGCCGGCGCACCGTACAGGTAACGTCCGCTGAGCTGGAACTCGGCGTTCTGCTGAGGGCTCAGGGGTTGCTCGCTGCCACGGATATCCAGGGCCAGGCGCTCGGGCAGGAAGTCTTCGACGAGGAATTCATAGCGTTGCTGCTGGCCATCACCGAGATCGAAACGCAGCTGCCAGCGGCCGGTTGGCGCCTCTTCGGCGAGCGGCAGACGGTACTGATAAAGGCCACTGTCATCGGCCTGCCAGACAAAGCTGCGGCTCAGTTGCTGGTCGGGACGCCACAACTCCACGGCAATCGGCGAGGCCTCGCCGGCGCGACCATCGCGATCACGCAGCAGGCCGTTGAGCAGCACGGTTTCCCCGGGACGATAGAGATCGCGCGGACCGAACACGAAGAACTGGCGCGGCAGTGCCGGCGCCCCGCCAATGGCGAACTCGGCGAGATCGAGCGCCGCGCCCTGCAGGTTGAGCAGGCTGGTCTGGCCATCCTGGGTCGCCAGCAACAGGCGCGCCGGCTTGCTCAGCGGCAACTGGGCATGCCCCTGGCTATCACTGACGGCCTCGGCCAGTTGGTTGCCCTGTTCGTCGAGCAGTTGCAGATGCACCTTGCCCAGCGGCTTGCCGCCCTGCAGCGCCTGGGCAAACACATCCAGCGCCTGGCGGCTGCGATGCACCGACAGGCCAATGTCACTCAGGGTGAACAGGGTCGCCGGCATGCTGTAGTCGTACTGTCCGGAGCGGCGCATCACCGCCAGGTACACCCCCGGCTCCTGCAGCGGCTCAATACCGGCCATCGGCAGCCAGAGCGTTTCCCGGGTATTGCGTGCCGGCTGCAGGTCGAAGCGCCCGGCATACACCAGCTCGGCCATCTTCAGCAGCTCTCGCGACTCCCAGAGGTCGAGGCTGCTGCTGCGTCCCCAGCGACTGACAAAGCGCGGAAGCTGTTCCTGGCGCACCCGAAAGAATTCCACATCGATACGCGGCACATTCAGCGCGATCACCGGCAACCCCTCGCCAAGCCGCGTCGGCAGCAACGAGCCCCGGCTGGCAAAGCCCACGCTGGGCTGCAGATCGCGGGTTTCCAGGCGATGCTCCTGCTCCTTGCCCAGGCGCTGGCCGTTCACGCCACGCAGCCCGCCATCCACGGTAAGCACCAGCTTGCGCTTGGGCTCCAGCGGACGCAGGCGCAACTCCATCAGGTTGTCACTCAGCTCCCAGGCGCCATCGACCTTGCCGGCCACGCTGTCGACCAGGTGCAGCCGCTCGGCAAAGGGCTGCTCGGGGTCGAGGGGAATATTGAAGGTCAGGTTCAGCGTGCTGGCGCCATCGCGCTGCACTTCCGCGACATCCGCCAGACGCAGTGCCTGGCCGGCATAGCGCTCGGCCAGCGCCGGCAGGTCACGGTTTGCCTGGCGCGCACTGGGTGCACTGGACGCCACCGGGGCCACGGCACTGACACTGGCTTTTTCCGAGGTAGAAGAATCACAGCCGCTGAGCAGGCTCAGCAGCAAGGCCAAAAGCAATCCCTTGTTCGGCATGGGGGCTCCAGCAGGCGCGGATTAGGAAGGACGACAGCCGCCTGAGACCGGCGCCGCGGGAAATGATTCCCGCACTGGCCGGGCAGACAGAAAAAACCCCGGCACTATAGCCCAGGCCACGCTGGGGCAACGTGGCACGCCCAGCAAAATCCGCGACGCCCAGCCCTGCCAGACAGCACAGTCACCGGCTCGGGGGCGGGGCTCAGGGCGCCAGGTAGGAAGAGCGGGTCAGTCCCAGGCGCAGGGCATCCAGGTACTGGGTACGCTCGCGAGCCGTGAGTCGCGCACCGGCCACCTTGTCGCGATACAGCGTCATCAGCTCTTCGGGCGACAGATGCACATAGCGCAGCATGTCCTCGATGGTGTCGTGGGTTTCGATGCCGGCGTGGTACACGCTGCCATCCTCACGCTGGTAGATGTTCACCGAGTCGGTATCGCCGAACAGGTTGTGCATGTCGCCCAGGATCTCCTGGTAGGCCCCTACCAGGAAGATCCCCAACAGGTAGTCCTCACCCTCGCGCAACTCATGCACCGGCAGGCTGGTTTCGATGCTTTGCTCGTCGACGTACTGGCGGATCTTGCCGTCGGAGTCGCAGGTCAGATCCTGCAGCACGGCGCGGCGCAGCGGCTCCTCGCACAGCCGCGACAACGGCAGGATGGGCAGGATCTGGCCGATCGCCCAGGTATCCGGCAGGCTCTGGAACACCGAGAAATTGCAGATGTACTTGTCGGCCAGCTTGTCGTTGAGTTCGTCGAGTACCGCGCGATGGGAACGCTGGCGTGCCTTGAGCTGATTGTGCAGGCGCCGGCAGATGGCGAAATAACACTGCTCGGCCAAGGCCTTGTCGGTCAGGCTGAGCTTGCCGGAAGAATATTGCGCGGCGACTTCCTCGATGTAGTGCGTCGCCCGCCAGTAGCTTTCCGCGACCATCTCCGGGTCACTATCGCCGAGCAGCTCGACCAGGTTGGCCAGCACTTCGGGCAATTCCTGCGCCGGGTCGATCTGCGGCACGGCATCGTTATGGCGCTCCACATCGGTGACCTGCACCACCAGCAGGGCATGGTGCGCGGTCATCGCCCGGCCGCTTTCCGAGAAGATATGCGGATGCGGGATATCCTGGCGGTCGCAGAACTCCTTGAGCATGTCGACCACCGTGGCCGCATAGTCGTCCATGTCGTAGTTGATCGAACTGGCATTGCGTGAGTGCGTGCCGTCGTAATCGACACCCAGTCCACCACCGACATCGATGTGATCGACCGGCAGGCTGAGTGCGCGCAGTTCGCCGTAGTAGCGGATGGCCTCGCGAAAGCCCTTGCGGTAATCGGCAATGTTGGCGATCTGCGAACCCATGTGAAAGTGCAGCAGGCGCACTCCCTGCTCCAGTCCGGCCTGTTGCAGGCGCGCCACGACCTTGAGGATCTGTGCCGCGGACAGGCCGAACTTGGATTTCTCGCCGCCGGTATCGGCCCACTTGCTCGACGCCAGCGAGGACAGCCGCACCCGCAGACCGATCTGCGGCAGCACCTGCAACTCGGCGGCCTCCTCGATCAGCAGCGGGACCTCCGACTCCTTCTCGATGACGATGAACACGTTATGGCCGAGCTTTTGCCCCATCAGCGCCAGGCGGATGAACTCGCGGTCCTTGTAGCCATTGCAGACGATGGTGCCGCCTTTCGGCGCCAGCGCCAGCACGGCCAGCAGTTCCGGCTTGGAACCGGCCTCCAGGCCAATCGATACATTGGCGGTGGCAATGATGTTTTCCACCACCGCCTCCTGCTGGTTGACCTTGATCGGGTACAGCGCGGTGTAGCGATTCTGGTAGTCGAGGCGGGCAATGCTCGCGTCGAAAGCGCCGGTCAGGCGACGCACACGGTCTTGCAGAATGTCCGGAAAACGCACCAGCAGCGGCAGCGACAGGCCACTCTCGCGCAACTGTTCAACCTGCTCGTAGAGATCGATCGGCGCACTGTCCGGCCCCTTCGGGCGCACCTGCACACGGCCGTCGTCGCTGATGGCGAAATAACCGGCGCCCCAGTGGCGAATGCCATACACGCTGCGGCTGTCGGCAGCAGTCCACTGGCTGCCATCGTCTTTACGGGTACGTCGTGCGGCCATCGCAATCTCCTGTCAATGAGGCAAGGTGCCGGCCCGGTGGGCAGCATGATGAAACGGATAGATGAACAGCCGTGTGACACGGCCGTATGCGGCCGATCAGCCGCCGGATTTGCGGGCCTTGAAGCCGCGCCTGGCCAACTCTTCGAGCAACAGCTCGACCTTGTCACCCTGGATCTCGATGACCCCGTCCTTGAGCCCGCCACCACAGCCGCAACGCTGCTTGAGCGCACTGGCCAGGGCCTTGAGTTCGCTATCGGCCAGCGGCACACCGCTGATGGTGGTAACCGTCTTGCCACCACGCCCCTTGGTTTCCCGGCGCACCCGGACGATGCCATCACCAACCGGACGCTGCACCTCGGCGCAGCGACAGGCGTCCTGCGGCTGACTACACGCCGGACAATGCCGCCCCGCGTCCGTGGAGTAAACCAGCCCACCCAGGGCTGACAATGACGAAGCTTTCTTGACCACCGGCTTTTCCTCAGTAGGGGTCAGGACAGGCAGGCCCCGCTCGGCCAGGGGCAACGCCACGAAGGCCGTGGCACATCAGGCCAGACCGTGAAGGCCGCGCAGTGTAAGGGCAAAGCCATACCCTGCTAAGTGGCAAATTGCGCCATCCAGCGACGGATTGGCGACCTTGTGCAGCATAGCCCACAGGCTCACCGCAAATACTGCACAAGCCCCGCGCAATGCGCCTTAAGCATGTGCCAGGTAACGCTGCAAGGCCTGCAGCGAATCCGGGCAATAGGGGCGCTGACGGGCGTCCTGCAGGACCTGCTCGGTTGCCAGGAAGCAGGCTTCCAGCACCTCTTCCGGCTGCAGGCTGAGCGGCGCATCGGAAACGCAGGAATACACGGCGCACCACAGCCGGTTACCTGGCTGATCGAAGAAAAAGCGCCCATGCTCGGCCAGCGCCACGTCACGAATGCCCAGCTCCTCGGCCAACTCACGGGCAGCCGACTCGGCATAGCTCTCCGCAGCACCCACCATGCCGCCGGCGGCCGCATCCCAATAGCCGGGATACACGGCTTTGCTCAGGCTGCGCCGGTGCACGCAGAGGTGTCCGGCACTGTTGAACAGCAGGATGAAGGTACCGCGGCCGATTAGCCCACGTTCACGCAACTCGGCACGCGGCAGGCTGCCAAGCAAGCGATCCTGCTCGTCGACCCAGGCGATCAGCTCGGCATCCGAGGCAGCGCGATGCGCCGCCTCGCGGGCGCTGATGGCCATCAGCCCTGGCTCAGCAAGGTGCGCAGTTCGATGATCGCGGCGTTGGCGCGGGAGATGTAGTTGGCCATCACCAGCGAGTGGTTGGCCAGCACGCCGTAGCCACTGCCATTGAGCACCATGGGGCTCCACAACGGTTCCTGGGCAGCCTCCAGCTCACGAATGATCTGCCGCAGGCTGACCGTGGCATTCTTCTTGGCCAGCACGTCGGCAAAGTCCACCTCGATGGCGCGCAGGAAGTGCGCCAGCGCCCAGGCCTGACCACGCGCTTCGTAGAACACGTTGTCGATCTGCAGCCAGGGCGTCTTGACCCGTTGCTCGGCAGCCATCTGTTCGGCCTGCGCCGAAGCGCTCTCCACCGCATCGGTGTTCAGGCGCACGCGGCCAACGCTGGCCGACAGGCGCTGCGACAGCGAGCCCAGGCGCGTGGCGACATCGCCCAGCCAGTTATTGAGGTTGTCGGCACGGCTATAGAAGCGCGCATTGGCCTCGCTGGGATCAGCCAGGCGCGCCTGGAAGCGCTCCAGCGCCTGGATGCCTTCGGCATACTCAGCCTCCGAGGCCGGCAGCGCCCAGCTCTTGTTGTCGAAATTGAAGCGCGGCTCGGCCTTGGCCAGGTCCGGGTCCTCGGTGGACTGGGTTTGCGAACGGGCGAAGTCCTTGCGCAGGGCACGCGACAGGTCACGCACCTGTACCAGCACGCCGTATTCCCAGTTGGGCATGTTGTCCAGCCACAGGCCGGGCGGCGCCAGGTCGTTGCTCAGGTAGCCACCCGGCTTGTCGAGCAAGGTATTGGCCACCTGCTTGAGGGTTTCCACCGTGGTGTAGCCATTGACCAGACGACGCTGCGCCTGTTCCGCCGCGGCTTGCGCCTGCTGCTGCACCGGGATGGCAGCCGGTTCCTGGCTCCAGTACCAACCCACCAGCAAGGCCGTCAGCAGGTACAGGCCCAGCGTCAGGCCCAGCGCGCGACTGAGCCAGGCGCCGCCCAGATAGCTGCGCACATCATCCAGCGAGTCCTCGACCCGGTCGCGCGCCGCGGTGGAGCGCTTCATCCAGTCAAACATGGCAATTCCTTCAGGTTCGGTGAGCAGAGCATCGACCCGGTCGCGGACAGACACCGGGCAGTTGACGCACTATAAGCCAAGGCACGCTGCCAGGCAGCGCCTGCATGATGGCTTAGCCGAACAATCTGCGCAGTTACACAGGTTTTTCGACAACAGGATGTAAACAGAGTAGAAACGGCAATTGCCTGGCGCCAATAAGCTGATAGCATCGCGCCATCACCGGAGTCAGACAGACCAGGGACAGCCTGCCAGACATGAGCGAGCACGAAGACCAGAGCGACCGCCTCAAGCAGCACTTTGCCCAGCGCGTGATCAACCAGGCGCGCCAGGTACTGGAAGTGTGGCAACGCCTGCAGCGCAACGCCTGGTCCAAGCAGGAAATGGACGAGCTGCAGGAGGGCAACCAGCGCCTGCTGCGCTATGCCGAGCGCTTCGAACAGCCCGAACACTGCCAGATCGCCGAGGGCATCGAGCAGTGCCTGCAGGGCGTGGCCGCCAACCGCAACCGCCTGTCCAGCGAACTGATCTGCGAACTCAACCAGCTCATGCAGCGCCTCTCACGCACCGGCCTGCGGCATGGCGACCAGTTTGAACAGACCAGCCTGCCGCCGCTGCGCAAGCCGGTCTACCTGGCCCTGCAGGACAACGAACGACGCCTGCGCCTGGAACAGCAACTGAGCTCCTACGGACTGATCGCCCAAGGCTGCCCGGACAGTCAGGCCTTCCGCCAGGCCATGGCCGCCCGCCACCCGCTGGCCATCCTCATGGACGTGGACTTTGCCGGCGACAAGCAAGGCCTGCTGCTCGCCGAGGAGGCCCAGCAGGGCCTCGAGCAACGCATCCCCGTGCTGTTTTTCAGCGAGCAGGACAGCGATACCGCTACCCGCCTGCAGGCCGTACGCGCCGGCGGACTGGACTTCTACTGCAACAGCCTGGACGCCTGGACCATCCTCGAACGGGTCGAGCAATTCAGCCACACCGCGCATTACGAGCCTTTCAAGGTACTGATCATCGATGACTCGCGCGCCCAGGTGACGCACACCGAGATGGTCCTGAACAGCGCCGGCATCGTCACCCGCACCCTCACCGAGCCGCTGGAAGCGCTGGACGTACTGGCCGATTTCAATCCCGAGCTGATCATTCTCGACATGTACATGCCCGGCTGCGTGGGCACCGAACTGGCCAAGGTGATTCGCCAGCACGAGCGCTACGTAAGCATCCCGATCATCTACCTGTCCGCCGAGGACGATCTGGAGAAGCAGCTGGATGCGATGAGCGAGGGCGGTGACGACTTCCTCACCAAGCCGATCAAGCCCCGCCACCTGATCGCCACTGTGCGCACCCGCGCGACGCGCGCGCGCAGCCTGCAAGCACGCATGGTGCGCGACAGCCTGACCGGCCTGTACAACCACACGCACACCCTGCAGCTGCTCGAAGATGCCCGCCTGCGCGCATCGCGCGACGGCCAGCCACTGTGCTTCGCCATGCTCGACATCGACCACTTCAAGAAGGTCAACGACAGCTATGGCCACCCTATGGGCGACCGGGTGATCAAGAGCCTGGCATTGTTCCTCAAGCAGCGCCTGCGCAAAGCCGACCACATTGGCCGCTATGGCGGTGAAGAGTTCGCCGTGGTACTGCCGGATACCGAGCTGGAGGACGCGCAGCGGGTCCTCGACGAGATCCGCCGGCGCTTTGCGGAAATCCACTACCCGGCACAACCCGAAGACCTCTCCTGTACCTTCAGCGGTGGCATTGCCCTGCTCCGCCCAGGCGAGGACGCGCAGAGCCTGTCCAAGCGCGCCGACGAGGCGCTGTACCAGGCCAAGCACGGCGGGCGCAACCAGATTGCCTGCGCTGAGTAGGCATGGCGGCCATTGGCCATCTTTTTCAGCGTCAAGCAGTCGCCGTCACAAAACTGACACAGCAGCGCAATAACCTGCCGCCATTCCCTGCCGCGGTCGATTGCTGCCATGCGCCTGAAAAGCCTGACCAACCTCAATACTTCACTGCTCCTGCTGGTATGCCTGAGCCTGGCCGCCACCCTGTGGTGGTCACAACGCGCCCTGCAGCAGCCACAGCGCCTGATGAGCCTGTATCTGCAACTCAGCCAGGCCTTCCAGCAACAGGTGGCCGGGCAGGTACTGGCCTACCTGGACAGTGGCGATGCACTACGTCACCAGCAGGCTGAACAGGCCGCCCGGCAACTGGCCACGCGCATCGACACGCTACCGAACAGCCTGGCCGAACAACTGCGTCCCAGCCTGCTGCACCTGCAGGACTTCATCGCCAACCCGCTACTGGCCGCCGGCAAGCTCGCCGGCGACCCGCAAGGGCTGCTCGTGCAGGCCGAACGCGAACTGGCCGGCAACCTCGAACAACTACAACGCTATGCCAGCAGCAGCCAGCACCACGATGCCGCGCGCTACCTGGCGCCCCTGCAGAGCAGCAGCCTGCATCTGTTGCGCCTGGCACACGCCCGTGGCCGCTATGTCAGCCAGGGGCAGGAGCAGCATCTGCAAGCCATCCAGCGCGAACTGCAGCAGCTGCAGGGGCTGGCCGAGCAACTGCAGGGCCTGCCGCTACTCGGCGAACAAGCCACAGCCAGCGCCAGCAGCAGCTTCGCCGCCCTGCTGGAGCTGGACAGCAGCGAGCAACAGCAAGGCGAGGACCGCGGCAGCGAACTCAAGCGCGAGCTGGCCTACCTGTTGCGGCGCTACCCCGATGAGCTGCAGCGCACCAGCGCACTGGTGCAACAACGTCTGCAACTGCGTAGCGACACCCAGCAGCGTATCGACGCCCTGCAGCAGGCCCTGGCCGGCCTGGAGCCACTGGTCCAGGCCGAACAGGCGCGCATCCAGCAGGATGTAAGGACTATCCAGATCGGCCTGATCCTGCTGATCCTCGCCATCGCCCTGCTCATCGACCGCATGCAGCGCAACCTGACCCGCCTGCTCAGCCAGCTGGTGCCGCAACTGAGCGCCTGGGCACAGGGCGATTTCAGCCAGCCCTTGCAACTGTCCTCGCGCATCGTCGAACTGCAGGCCATCGAGCAGTCGTTGCAACGCCTGCGCGAATACCTGCAGACCCTGGTCGGGGAAATCCGCCAGCATGCCGGCGCGCTGGCCGCCAGCAGCCAGCACCTCGCCGGACTGGGCGAAGAGCTGCAACACAGCGGCGAACAACAGGCCGCGGAAACCGCCTCGATTCGCGACGCCCTGGCCCACCTGCAGGACAGCATTGGCCAGGTGGCCGGCGACGCCGACCAGGCAGCCGGCGCCAGCCACGCCGCCGGCAGTGCGGTCGCTGAAGGCCAGCGGGTCATCGAACAGAGCCTGCATGGCCTGCACGGCCTGGTTGGCGAAGTCCGCGGCAGCGCCCAGGCCATCGAGCAACTGGCCCACGAGAGCGGCAACATCGGCAGCGTGCTCAGCGTGATTCGCGGGGTGGCCGAGCAGACCAACCTGCTGGCCCTGAATGCCGCCATCGAGGCCGCCCGCGCCGGCGAGCTGGGCCGCGGCTTTGCGGTGGTCGCCGACGAGGTGCGCACGCTAGCGCAGCGCACCGCCAGTGCCACCGAGGAGATCCAGCAGCTCACCGCACGCCTGCAGCAAGCCGCCCAGCAGTCACTGGGCGCCATGCGCCAACAGGTGGAGCAGGCCGAAGGTACCGCACGCCAGGCACAAGCCGCCGAAGGCGCCCTGGATACCGTGGTCGAGGCCATCCGCACCATGGCCGACCGGGTGCAGCGCATCGCCCAGGCCAGCGCCCAGCAACATGACAACACCGCGCAGATCAGCCAGCACAGCGAACACATCTACCGACGCGGTAGTGCCAACCTGCAGCGCATCGCCAGCAGCCGCCAACAGAGCGAACAGCTACGCGATCTCAGCGAACAACTGCAACACACCGTGCATCGTTTCCAGGTGTGACCTGCGACCGATTGAACCTGCTGCCGGCTGACGCAGTCCGTTATGATGCCCGCTCAGCCGTTCCTGCGAGTTCATCATGCGTCGTCTGCTGCCCCTGTTGCTTTTCGTGTTCACCCTGCCCGCCCTGGCCAGCCTGTTCGACAGCCGGCCAGCCAGCACCCTCGGCGCGCCGCTCAACAACAGCAGCGACTTCCTGCCGGTGGAGCAGGCCTTCCGCCTCGACCTGGTCGACAGCAGTCCAGGCGTTGTGCGCCTGCGTTTCACCAACGCCGAAGGCTACTACCTGTACCGCCACCGCCTGAGCTTCACCGCGGAACCGGCCACAGTGGCCCTGCAGGTCGTCGAACTCCCTCCAGGCCAGGCCAAACAGGACGAATTCTTCGGCGATGTCGAGGTTTACTACGGCCTGCTCGACGTGGAGCTGCGCCACAACGATCAGCAACCCTTTACCCTACGCGTGGGCTATCAGGGCTGCGCCGACCTCGGCCTGTGCTATCCGCCAGAAACCCGCGAATTGCAGATCGGCAGCAGCGGCGCCGTCAGCGCATTGGACTGGCACAGTATCGCGCTGTTTTTCCTCGGCGGTCTGGCCCTGACCTTTACCCCTTGCGTACTGCCCATGCTGCCGATCCTCGGCGGCGTGGTCCTGCGTGGCGAGATCGGCGGACTGCGCGGCCTGGTGCTGTCCACCGCCTATGTGCTGCCGATGGCTCTGTGCTTTGCCCTGCTGGGCGCCTTGATGGGGCTGTTTGGCGCCGAACTGAACCTGCAGGCCCGCCTGCAGTCGCCCTGGGTGCTGGTGCCCTTTGCCGCCTTCTTCGGGGTATTCGCCCTGGCCATGTTCGGCCTCTTCGAGCTGCGCCTGCCGCACTGGCTGAGCGCCCCGCTGGACCGCCTGGCCGGCAATACGCGCGGCGGCTCGGTGGTCGGTGCCGCGTTACTCGGCGTTTGTTCGAGCCTGCTGGTCAGCCCCTGCGTGTCGGCGCCGCTGGCCGGCGCGCTGCTGTATATCAGCGCCAGCGGCGACGCCTTGGGCGGCGGCCTGAAACTGTTCGCCCTGGGACTGGGCATGGGAGCACCACTGATCCTCTTCGCCACCGGCGGCGGCGCACTGTTGCCACGCGGCGGCCAGTGGATGCTGACGGTGCGCAACACCTTTGGCGTACTACTGCTGGCGGTAGCCATCTGGCTGCTCGAACGGGTCCTGCCGGGCGCCCTCAGTCTATTGCTGTGGGGCCTGCTGGCGGCCGGCGTGGCGCTGTTTCTCGGTGCCCTGGAACTCACCCCGAAAAGCCCGCGACAGAAAATGGCCCAGCTTGTCGGTCTGCTGTTGCTCTGCTACGCGCTGGCCGCCTGGTTCGGCGCCCTGCAGGGGCACAGTGATCCCTTGCGCCCGCTGGGCAACCTGTCAGCCGACACTTCGCCAGCCAGCAGCAGCGCAGCACACGACTGGCAAACCATCGATACCCCCGAGGCACTGGACAGCGCCCTGGCCGCTGCACGCAGTGCCGGGCAGAAAGTCGCGCTGGACTGGTACGCCGATTGGTGCGTGAGCTGCAAGGTCATCGAACGCGAGGTGTTCAGCCAGGCCGAGGTACAACAGCGCATGCAGGACTGGCGCCTGCTGCGCTTCGACATCACGGCCAGCAATCCGGCGCAACGCGCCCTGCTCGACCGCTACCAGCTGTTCGGCCCGCCAGCCATCCAGCTGATTGCCGGCAACGGCGAGGAATGGCAGGACCTGCGCGTGGTCGGCGAAGTCAATGCCGCCGCCTTCAGCCAGCGCCTCGACCAGGCCAACGCCCGTCGCTAAAAGCCATTGGCGGCCATCCTCCGGGAAAGTGCAGAGAACTGCTGACAACGGACGCGCCATTGGGCATAGTCCGTGCACACTTGTGCGCCCAGCGCCCTCTGCCCCCTGAAAGGACTGCCCCATGGCCACCATCCTGGTACTCCACGGCCCCAACCTCAACCTGCTCGGCACTCGCGAACCGGGCGTCTACGGCGCCACCAGCCTGGCGCAAATCAATCAGCAACTGGAGCAGCAGGCCCGCGATGCCGGCCATCACCTGCTGCACCTGCAGAGCAATGCCGAGTACGAACTGATCGAACGCATTCATGCCGCGCGCCAGGAAGGCGTCGACTACATCCTCATCAATCCGGCCGCTTTTACGCATACCAGCGTCGCGCTACGTGACGCGTTGCTGGCGGTGAGCATCCCATTCATCGAAGTGCACCTGTCCAACGTGCACAAACGCGAAGCCTTCCGCCATCACTCCTACTTTTCCGATGTGGCCGTCGGAGTGATCTGCGGCCTGGGCGCCAGTGGTTACCGCCTGGCCCTGGATGCGGCAATCGAACAACTGGCCGCGCGCTGAAACGCTACAGCGCCGCCACTACCGTTAAACCTGAGCTTGGGAGTCAACCGCCATGGATATTCGTAAAGTCAAGAAACTGATCGAGCTGCTGGAAGAGTCCGGTATCGACGAACTGGAAATCCACGAAGGCGAAGAATCGGTACGCATCAGCCGTCACAGCAAAGTGCCGGCCCAGCAGGTCTATGCGGCAGCACCGGTTGCCGCGCCTGCTGCACCGGCACCGGCCGCTGCAGGCGCACCCGCTGCAGGCGACAGCGCCCCGGCGGCGCCCAAGCTGAACGGCAGCGTCAGCCGCTCGCCGATGGTCGGCACCTTCTACCGCGCCGCCTCGCCGACCTCGCCAAACTTCGTGGAGGTCGGCCAGAGCGTGAAGAAGGGCGACGTGCTGTGCATCGTTGAAGCCATGAAGATGATGAACCACATCGAAGCCGAAGCCAGCGGCGTGATCGAGTCGATCCTCGTGGAAAACGGCCAGCCGGTTGAGTACGACCAGCCCCTGTTCACCATCGTCTGATGCCTGGGGAACCTGCAATGCACAAGCTGGAAAAAGTCCTGATCGCCAACCGTGGCGAAATTGCCCTGCGCATCCTGCGTGCCTGCAAGGAAATGGGCATCAAGACGGTGGCCGTGCACTCCACAGCCGACCGCGATCTGATGCACCTCAGCCTGGCCGATGAGTCGGTGTGCATTGGCCCGGCGGCCGGCGCGCAGTCCTACCTGAACATCCCGGCGATCATCAGCGCGGCGGAAGTCACCGGCGCCACGGCGATCCACCCGGGCTACGGCTTCCTCGCCGAGAACGCCGACTTCGCCGAACAGGTGGAGAACTCCGGCTTTGCCTTCATCGGCCCGAAAGCCGACACCATCCGCCTGATGGGCGACAAGGTGTCGGCCAAGGACGCCATGATCAAGTCCGGTGTACCGGTGGTACCGGGCTCCGACGGCCCGCTCCCGGAAGACGAAGGCGAAGCCCTGCGCATTGCCCGCGAAGTGGGCTACCCGGTGATCATCAAGGCCGCCGGCGGTGGCGGTGGCCGCGGCATGCGCGTGGTGCACAAGGAAGAAGACCTGATCAAGTCGGCCAAGCTGACCCGCACCGAAGCCGGTGCGGCGTTCGGCAACCCGATGGTCTACCTGGAGAAGTTCCTCGGCAATCCGCGCCACGTGGAAGTCCAGGTGCTGTCCGACGGCCAGGGCAACGCCATCCACCTGTATGACCGCGACTGCTCGCTGCAGCGCCGCCACCAGAAGGTCATCGAGGAAGCGCCCGCCCCGCAGATCGACGAAAAGGCCCGCGCCGAAGTGCTCAAGCGCTGCGTGGATGCCTGCATCGAGATCGGCTACCGCGGCGCCGGCACCTTCGAGTTCCTCTATGAAGACGGCCACTTCTACTTCATCGAGATGAACACCCGCGTACAGGTCGAACACCCGGTCACCGAGATGGTCACCGGCATCGACATCGTCAAGGAGATGCTCAGCATCGCCGCTGGCAACAAGCTGTCGATCAAGCAGGAAGACGTGAAGATCCTCGGTCACTCGGTCGAGTGCCGGATCAACGCCGAGGACCCGGACAACTTCATGCCCAGCCCTGGCAAGGTCAAGCACTTCCACGCCCCGGGCGGCAATGGCGTGCGCGTCGACTCGCACCTGTACAGCGGCTACAGCGTGCCGCCGCACTACGACTCGCTGATCGGCAAGCTGATCACCTTCGGCAAGGACCGCGAAGAGGCCATGGCGCGCATGCGCAACGCCCTGGACGAAATCATCGTCGACGGCATCAAGACCAATGTGCCACTGCACCGCGACCTGGTACGCGACAAGGGGTTCTGCAAGGGGGGCGTGAATATTCACTACCTCGAGCACAAACTCGGCAAGAAGTGACGCCGCACTGACAGCAGGGGCTGCATAATGCGGCCCCTGCTGTTTGCACGGATGCCTGTCATGTCACTGTCTTCTCTCGGCCAGGCCTGTGCGAATGCCTTCCGTGAGGCCGGCCTGTGCCTGTTGCTGGCCCTGCGCAGCAGCCTGCACCCCACCCTGCTACTCGGTTCGGCCGGGCTCTGCATACTGCTCAGCAGCCTGTGGCTCTGGCTGTTCTACCACTACTTCGAGCTAATCGCGCAACTGGCCGGCGTGGTCGCCACCTTTGTCGTGCTCGGCGCCGGCACCTTGGGGCTGCTACCGGGCCTGGCCAGCAGTGGCCCGGCCACCCTTAGCGGCATGGCGGGTATCGCCCCGGCCATGGCGCTGGCGGCGCTGTATGCCGCAGCCCTGGCGCTGCTCATTCTGATCGCCCTGTATGCCGGTGCCGTGCTGGTCAGCATTCGCCTGCTGCTACCCTGGCTGCTCCTGCCCAGGGCCCGCCGCCGCGCACTGCGCCACTACCCGCAACTGCACGGACGCCGCAAACAAAGCGGCCACCCGCTGCGCACCGGGCAATACTACCTGGCGCCCTGGCTGGGTCTGGGCGCCGGCCCCCTGCTATGCCTGCTGGTCCCGTTGCTCAACGGTCTGCTGTTGCTGGCCCTGCTCGGTTACCTGAACCTGCGCTTCCTGCTGCCCTACACCCTGCATGACCTGGCCAGCGCTGCCGAACAACTGCAGGTGGCCCGCCTGCAACGCGGGGCACTGATCGTCTACGGCGTGCTGATGCTCTGTCTGGTTCTGCTGCCGCTGATCAACCTGTTGCTGCCGGCCCTGTTGGCCAGCGGCACCAGCCATCTGGCCTATCGCGGCCTGCAACGCCTGGATGCCTCAACTGGCGCCTCGCAGGCCGCTCAAGTAAGCTTGAGCGCCGCTTAACAGGCTGCCGCCTCGAGGTTTTTGTCATGCCCTGGTTACAAGTTCGTCTTGCCATCACCCCGGAGCAGGCCGCTACTTATGAAGAGGCCCTGCTGGATGTGGGGGCGGTATCGGTGACGTTCATGGACGCGGAAGACCAACCGATCTTCGAACCAGACCTGGGCACCACGCCGCTGTGGAGCCATACCCATCTGCTGGCACTGTTCGAAGCCGACACCGATCCGGCGGCGCTGCTGGCCCACCTGGCGCTGCTCACCGGCGGCCCGCTACCGGCTCATCAGGTCGAACAGATTGCCGACCAGGACTGGGAGCGCAGCTGGATGGACAATTTCCAACCGCTGCGCTTCGGCCAGCGTCTGTGGATCGTACCCAGCTGGCACCAGCCGCCCGAGCCGCAGGCGGTCAACCTGCACCTCGACCCTGGCCTGGCCTTCGGTACCGGCACGCACCCTACCACGGCACTGTGCCTGGAGTGGCTGGACGGCCAGTCTTTGCACGACTGCAACGTGCTGGATTTCGGCTGTGGCTCGGGCATTCTGGCGATTGCCGCGTTGCTGCTGGGCGCCAAGCAGGCCTGCGGCACCGACATCGATCCGCAGGCGCTGGAAGCCTCGCGTGACAACGCCACGCGCAACGGCATCGACGCGGCACGCTTCCCGCTCTATCTGCCCAGCGAGATGCCCGCAGACACCTTCGACCTGGTGCTGGCCAACATCCTCGCCGGCCCACTGGTGCAGCTGGCACCGACCATCAGCCAGCATGTGCGCCAGGGCGGCTACCTGGTGCTCTCCGGCATTCTTGCCGAGCAGGCCGAGGAGGTACGTGCCGCCTACCAGGCCGACTTTATCCTCGACCCCACGGCGGAAAAGGATGGCTGGGTGCGCATCAGCGGCGTACGTCGCTGAGCTGTTGTCGCTCGGGGCGGACAGCCTGCTAGTGAGACAGGGTAGCTTGCAGCTTGCACGCGCTCCTTTCAGACTAGCGCTCCCAATCGTATCGCCGCTTTCTGCACGGACTCGCGCATGACCGACAGTTTCGTCACCCAATGTCCCAATTGCCGCACCAGCTTTCGCGTCAACCGCGCACAGCTGGGCGCCGCCAATGGCGCGGTACGTTGCGGCGCCTGTCTGCATGTCTACAACGCCGCCCAGCAATTGCTCAGCGAAGCCGTGTCCGCGGTCAAGCCGGCCCGCCCTGCGGCACCCGGCACTGCCACGCCGACAAGCAGCCCGGCGCAACCAGCCACCAGCCAGTCGTCGGCTCGCACAGCCGTGCCTGCACCTGCACCTGCACCTGCACCTGCACCTGCACCTGCACCTGCACCTGCAC
>VFQM010000107.1_pt1 | contig 102875 bp, 95 predicted proteins | sample 3512391 | NCBI WGS metagenome assembly VFQM01 (sample SAMN10412369, study PRJNA504923) | tailings metagenome | isolation source: Replicate 1 from Balatoc abandoned mine | place: Philippines | reverse complement strand
CCGCGCTCGGCTTCCTGCGCGCAGCGCGCGCTTGCAAAACGCAGCGACTGCTCAAGGACCTCGTTGTCCTGCGATGACAATTGCTCCCGGATTTCGCTAATCTCACGCATAGGCCGCGCTCCGCACAGTCAGGCGATCTATGATCGCATCGCGGATTGGATAGCCGGTCTTTTGCTCGATCCACGCCCACTGGCCATTGGGATTAACTTCGAGAAAGTAGAAGAGTCCATCGATCCCGCGCACGAGGTCGATCGCGGCAAAGCCCAGATTGAAGTGCTTGGCAATGGCGCGGCAATACGCTGCAACGTCCTGCGGAAGCTCGATCTGCTCGTGCCTGAGATCGAAGGCGCTGACATCCCAATGGCGCCAGTCAACCTCAGTATCCTCTCGCTCCTGCGAATGGATGGCGACCGGGAAAAGCCGATCGCCGATCAAGGTCACGCGCACATCGTATGCTTTTGCAATCTCGCGCTGGTAGATCATCGGCACGGCGGCATAGCTGTCGAAGTTGTCGATAAACGCGCGGTCAACGCGCCGCGTCATTGCCAGCGTGACCGTATCGTTGTCATGGCTGAAGCCGTTCTTCACAGCTTTGCAGATGATGCGGCCGTCATGTTCGTCATAGAACGCTCGCACGCGCGTTGCCGACATGCTCACGCAGGTTTCTGGGATGCGGAATCCAAGCCTGCCGGCAACGGCAAGCTGCTCAAGCTTGTTAGAGGCAAGCCACAGATCGCGGGGATGATTTAGCCATTTCCTGGTATCGATCAGCCGCCACAGGCCGCGGAGCGTTTCCTTAAGCTCGCGCTGGACAAACAGGCGGTCTGTATCGGCCGTGCCATCCGGCACGTTGGGCGCGCGCGGCTGTCTGAAATATACGCCTGTAATCTCCTCGATGCTGAACGTCTGCCCATCCTTGATCGTAAGGCGGCATTTCGAGCCGCCGTCGAACGAGATGTCGATCTGGAACGCCCGGCCGAAATCTTCCGTGTTCAGCCGCACAAACCGGATATCACGCTCTTTGAGGCGAAGGATCAGATAGTCGCAAGCAAGGTCGGACTTGTTCGTGACGACTAGTAGCATCCCTCGTCCTCAGGATCCGGGTCGTCATCTCCGGGGGCCTGAGCTGTCTTCGAACCCGTGCTTGCGAACCAGTCCAGCGTGACGACAGGACGCGCCTCACCGTCCTGTTGCGCAATATTCAACTGTTCCGCAACGCTATAGTCCGAAGCAATGGATGCCATCTCGATAGTTCTTGCCCCCTCAAGAAGATAAGATCGCTTTTCTTCCATAATCGCCCCCCATTGATGGCGGAATAATTGTGCACCGATTCGTAAGCTGTTGCGAGAGTTGAGCGTTTCGTCAACGCGAATTGCTGCTAAAACCGCATCTTTGACGAACAATAGCCGTTAACCCGCTCGGGCCACGGCTTATGAACGATTCTCCCAACGGGTGTGGGAGGGAGCTTTCACCTTCGCGCTGGGGGGCTTGGGCGGTCGGAAGGTCAAGCGGCCGCCTTCAGGCGCTTCTTCGCAAGCATCGCGCGGACGAACTTGTCCCATTTTGCCATCCCGGCCCGCTTCTCGGCCATGTAGTTCCAGCGGTCGTAGTGCTTGGAACTGACGTCCTGCAAGGCGTGGTTTTGTAACCGGTCGCGGATTTGCTTCGGGACGCCCGCTTTGCCAGCCAGCGTCTTGAAGGTGCGCCGCAGATCCCGGTTCGTCGCATAGGGGATGACGCCGCGGTGCCGCTGACGCCAGACAAAGCTGTAGAGCGTACCGTGGCTGACAGGTTTCGATGGATCTTTGGCCGAGGGGAAGAACCAGCCATACTCGTTGGGCTTGATCGATTCAATCAGTTCGGCAGCGAGCAAGGGCACTGGAACGGCGTGGGGCTGATCGTTCTTGGTCTTGGACCAGTCGATGATCCGCTCCTTGGCATCCCATTGATCAACATGCAGGCGCGCGATCTCGTCGACGCGCTGGCCGGTCAGCATGATGAGCTGCACTGCGCGCGGATAGGAGGGATGGACCGGCGTGTCAGGGCATTCGAGCCAGCGATAAAGCCGGACGAACTCGTCCTCGTCGAGCCAGCGGGTGCCTTTTACCTTCGGCTCGGTCGGAATGCCCGCTGCCGGATTGAAGGGAATGCGGAACCGGCGAGGGGATTGCTGCCGATAATCGTTGTCGGACTTCATGCCCCAGCTAAAGGCGGCATGGAGATAGGAGCGCACATGGTCGGCCATCGACTTGGCGCCGCGCTCGTAGATCGGCCGGATCAGCTCGATGATTTCCTCGGCCTCGATCTCGCGGGCGAGACGGTTGCGCCCGAGCGTGTCGGCGACCTTGTTCAGACCCTTTTCGGTTTCCTTCCAGGATGGCTTCCCGGCTTCCTTGAGCGCGGCGACGTAGCCCTCGAACAGATCGGCGACAGTGCCGGGGCGGGTATCGGTGGCGATCTTGATGCTCCGGCCCTTCTGGATCACATCGGCAAAATCGCGCTTGAAGATCTCGCGCGCCTGCGCGAGCGACATGGATGGATAGGAGCCGATCTTCTTCTTGGTGCGCTTGCCGTCTCGCCACTGCTGGGCCATCCAGTCGGCAGTGACGCGCTTGGGCATGGGCTTGAGGACGAGAATGAGGCGACCGGTGCCGCGCCCTTCGCCATCGGCGAGGTTCTCTTGTTTCTGGCTCATCTCGACCCGTTTCAGAGCGTGTCGGATCGAGGTGTCGGTCAGGGCGGGCATGGCGTTTCCTCCTGTTCCGCAACTGGGATCGGTCAGGGAGAAACGGGGATCGTTAGCTGGGATCGGGAAGCCGTTTTCTACCCCTTTTACAGCCCCCAATTTGCCATAACCGCCCCCACTACGCAACGCTCAAAATCGCCTAAATCTTTAGTGTTTCAACGTGATTAAGCGGGATTGTTCGTGATCTAGATCAGTGAGTGGGGTGGTTGTGCACGAGAATCAGGGCCGTCGCCGACAGTTCCAGGGCGCGCCTGATCACCTCGCGCGGATAGACCGGCGTGTGGTCGACCGTGCCGGTCTGCTGCACCTCGTCGGCGATAAGCACGTTCTTCTTGTCGAGGAACAGGATGCGGAACTGTTCGCGTTCCTCGAAGGCCATGGCGGCGCGGCAGTAGTCGAGCACCTGGTTCCATGAGCCTAATATCTCGCGCCCGCTGATCTCGCCTCGCGCCATGCGCCTGGCCGCTGCCGCCAGCACCTTGAGATCGAGCGCCACGGAAGGGCCGACGCCCTTCACTTCCTGCAGCAGGCTGGCTGGGGCGCCGAGCACTTCAGCAAGCGTGCCGAAGCGGGCGAGCAGCGCCTTCGCCACCGGCTTGGTGTCGGCGCGGGGAATGAGCCTGAACAGTAGCAGTTCGAGCAGTTCGTAGTCGGCCAGGGCGTCACCGGCGGCGGAAAAACGTTCCCTGAGTCTCTCGCGGTGCCCGAGATAATGGGGCTTTTGCGGCGTAGCAATGGCCCTGACGGGCGGAACGTTCCGCTCGCCGAAGAAGCCGCGCTCGTCGTGGTCGTCGTCCGCCATCCCGCCGGTATCGCCCCCCAACGACTACCGAGCAATGGCGCAACGTTGAAGTCCAACCGGACTTGCCGCGCGCCGCCCTTGTAGCCGGCGAAGCGATCTTACGCGGGCAGGCCGGGCCGGTCGAGCCCCTTGGGCGAGAGCGTGAAGATCTCGCAGCCGTCGGCCGTGACGCCGACCGTGTGCTCGTACTGCGCCGAAAGCGAACGGTCGCGGGTGACCGCGGTCCAGCCGTCGGAAAGCACCTTCACATGCGGCCGGCCGAGATTGATCATCGGCTCGATGGTGAAGATCATGCCTTCGCGCATCTCGACGCCTTCGTTGACGTTGCCGTAGTGCAGGATGTTCGGCGCGTCGTGGAACAGCGCGCCGACGCCGTGGCCGCAGAAATCGCGAACCACCGAGCAGCGCTCCGCCTCGGCATAGCTCTGGATGGCGGCGCCGATCGCGCCGGTGCGCGCTCCCGGGCGCACCGCGGCGACGCCACGCATCAGGCATTCATGCGTCACCTCGAGCAGCCGCTCGGCGGCGCGCTTGATGCTGCCCACCGGATACATGCGGCTCGAATCGCCGTGCCAGCCGTCGAGGATGTAGGTGACGTCGATGTTGACGATGTCCGCGTCCTTCAGCGGCTTGTTGTCGGGAATGCCGTGGCAGACCACGTGGTTGATCGAGGTGCAGGACGACTTGGTGTAGCCGCGGTAGTTCAGCGTGGCCGGCATCGCACCGTGATCCATTCCGAACTCGAACACGAAACGGTCGATTGCCTCTGTCGTGACACCGGGCGCAACGCGGTCGACCAGTTCGTCGAGGCATCGCGCAGTAAGCTGGCACGCCTTGCGCATGCCTTCGAAGGCCTCGGGTCCATAGAGGCGGATCTGGCCCGTATTCCTGAGGGGCGCCGTGGCGGCGTCGAGATAGCTGACCATAGACTTCTGCCGGGTAGTTTCGGGGGCAATCGCAATATTGTGCGAGACGTTGCCGCAGATTTGGCACCTGACGCGCCGGGATTCAACCCGCAAAGGCAAAAGCGGCGCGATTAGACGCCCGTGGACCTGAAAATTCAGAGAGTTCAGCCCGCCTTGGCGGGTTGAACCAGCGGCTGCTGCGGACGCGGCGCATCCGGATCGGCGGACCTGAGGTTGTCGACATGCACCCAGCCACGCCGACCGGCTGCCATCACCAATGCCCATTTGCCGTCGCGGGCGAACACCTGCACGCTTTCACCCTGCTTCAGCCTGAGAAGCACTGGGGCGGCGAGGGTGGCCCTCTGGTGCATGCTTGCGGAGGAGCGGGTGTAGAGCGTTTCGCGTCCCGGTGCCGCCGGTGCCTCCGGCTCGGCCGAGGCCGCCCTGGCAGTTGGCGCCGGCCGAGGTGCGGGTATGGGTGCCCGTGAAGCGGAAGCGACCTCGGCGCCTGCAACGGGCTGGCGGGGTCTGCTTTCGGCGGTGGTGCGCATGGGAACTGGCCGCGGCGGCGTCGGCTCCGCGCTAGTCCGCGCTGTGGGCCTGGAAGCCGTGAGTTCCGCCTTCGGCCGGTTGGTGGCGTTGTCCTTGCGCGGGGCGATGTCGGTCTTCGGCCGGGCTATTTCGGCGTCCTGTCGCCGCGCGACGTCGGTCTTGGGCCTGGCGGCTGCTTCCTTCCGTGGTGCCGGATCCGGTTTCGGGCGAACTGCCGATTGTTCAGGGCGGTCGAGGAAGCGCAGCTTCGACGGCGGCTCCTGGGTCATGGCCCAACCGCCGGCCGCGAGCGCGCCGAGCACCAGCCATCTGAGTTTGGGAAGGGCGAATCCGGACATGCGCCGAGTCTGGACTTCAGAGCTTAAAACCGCGTTGACGGGCGCGTTCGGTCGAGCGCTTCCGTCGACGGCTACTGGGCAAAAAAAGTCCGCTCAGGCCTTCTTCAGAAACTCGGTTTTCAGCACGAGCCCCTTGACCTGCTTGGTGTTGCATTCGATCTCGCCGGCGTTGCCGGTCAGGCGGATGTTCTTGACCAGGGTTCCGCGTTTGATCGTCTCCGAGGTTCCCTTGACCTTCAGGTCCTTGATCAGCGTCACCGAGTCGCCATCGTTGAGCTGGGCGCCATTGCTGTCTTTCACGATGATGTCGTCGGACATGAGTCTTCCTTCCGCTGCTGCGTCGATCGTTCCCGCTGCAGTAGGTGGTCGGAGCGGCGGCGTAAAGGCTCAGGCGAAATACAGCACCGGGCAGCTACGCGGATATGGGAGTTCACGGCTGGGCGCCAGCGTCGACTGTATTCAAGGCTTGGGCGCTGCTTCCTGCGCGTCGCAAGGCGGCTGGCCTTTGAACTCGCGGGCCAGGCAGCCATACTTGTCGAATGTCTGCCCGGTTTCCCTTGCGGCCGTGGCCATGCCGCAGGCCGATAGGGTCAAGCAGGCAAGCATGGCAATTGCGATTTTCATGTGGTGCGACTCGCGTTTGGCAGGCAATCACGGCCGCCGCGGCGCACCCTACGGCATGGCGCTGAGAGTTGCCAGTCATCAGCGGGGAACCGCGAGGTCGCTCAGTACCAGCTGCGGCGCGTGTCCGACCCCATGGCCTGGCCGAGCAGACAGCCGATGGCGAAACCGACGGCTCCTCCCAGGAGCAGAGCCGAGGAGACGGTGCCTGGGTTCTCCCGAACGGTCTCCGATACCGAGTGAGCCTGGCTCCGGAGCGCCTGCGTCGCCTTCGCCGCGCGCTCGCTGGCGCCGTTGTACCAGCGGCGGGCTTCCTCCTCGGCCTCTTCGGCGTGTTCGGCCAGGGCCCGGTTTATCTTCGCGATCTCCCGTCGCATCTGTGCGACCTGTTTTTCCAGCGTTTCCTGCATGTCGCGTTGCGTGAGCTTCGGGGTGTTGTCGTCGGCCATTGCCTGGTCCTTTCCGTTGGTCATCGGTGAACGGCGGGCAACGCCGATGGTTCCGAGACACGAATGCGACGGCTCATACTTGCACCCGCGCGGAGCCAGGCCGGAGGCAAGGTTCGCTTTGCAACAGGAGCTTGCTATCCTCGCTGTCGCTTTCCCATGGTGGAGGACCGTCATGTTCATCAAAACCATCGAACCCGGCGAGGCGACGGGAGAACTCGCATCGCTCTACGATGCCGAAACCAAGTCCATGGGGCGGGTGATGCAGGCAACGCAATGCTGGTCGGCCCGTCCCGACATCATCGTTCCAGTTGAAAGACTGCTGCACCAGATACGCGACGGTTTTTCACTCGGCCTGCTGAATTTTCGATTGATCACCTTCGTTGCCGCTCAGCATGTTCCCTCCAGCTACTGCTCACACGTCTATTTCCGCGCCCTGTCCGGGATGATCGGCCGGGAACAGGCATTGGCAGTCCGGAGGAACTATCGGGATGCCGGGCTCGACGACCGGCAAGTCGAGATGCTGGCCTATGCGGAGCAGATTACCCGCGACGCATCGCAGATAGATGAAGCCGATATTCAGAGGCTGCGGGACGTGGGCTTCACGGACCTTAACATCGCGGATATCGCATTGGCTGCCTCATTCCGCAATTTCATGAGCCGATACTTCGATGCAGTAGGCGCCAGAACCGAGCCCGAGTTTCTCGACGACGACCCAGCCATCAGGGAAGAGTTGGCAGTCGGTGTGAAGTGAGCGGAGAGGCACCCGCCGCCCCGCGTGGCGTCACCGGCCATGCAGCCTTCACCTCTTCTTAACGCTGTCACACTGTTCCCGCCGGAGCGACCAAATGAGGGCGCTTTCGGCCTGCACATCTCCCACGTCAGACCAGTGAGTCGGTGAACGGGGATGAACCATGGCGGCGGACAAGCGCAAGAATTCGGATTGGCTGGCGACACTCCAGTGCCTTGCCCAGATCGCCATCCTGTTCGCACCCATCGCCATCGGCCTCGGCATGGTGGCAGTGTATTCCGCAGAAAACGGACATCGCGCGGCACCGGTAGATCGGTTCATGACCGGGGCGATAAAATAGACTCGCGGCGGGGGCGCTGGCGTCCCCATGTGTGGGGTCATCTTGGCCGGTGCCCTGTCGGACAGCTGTCGGACTTGTAATGATCGCCGATGTCTGCTTTGCGCCCTCATCTGGGCCGTGGAGCGCAGCTTGCCACGTCCGAAAAGCAGACATTGGCGGCGAGGACCTTAGAGGTCGCAGTTGCGCCATGGACGGTTGTTCATGCAGCACCCAGCAAAGGTCGTGAACCGGCCCCCGGTCGCCCGTAGAGGCAGAAAACCTCTCGCCTGCGCCGTCTACGCTACCCGGCGCAACCCGTCACCGAGAGTTCGAATGTTCATCGCGGCTCGGCGCTGCTTGGGCAGGTTGCTACGTTGATACTCACCTGCATGGAAATGGCCGGCTCTTTACCTCACCGCAGCAAACCACACCCAGCCGACGGCAAGGTAGGTGAGTTGGTGCAGGCATTGATCGGCACCCGTCGCCCACCAGAAGCCGCGGTCCCGTGGCGTCAACGCGCGCTTGCTCACCCAGGCGGCCTTGGACCAGTCAATCAGGTAGTGCGCCGCACTTTCGGCAAGCACGACTATCAGCAACAGACCCGCCTGCGTGCCCACGACAAACAGCGCCAAGCCGGAACCGATCGCGTGTATGGCGACATGGGCCAACCGACCGGCATGGAGGAAGTCCTCGCGCCCACGCAGCATGAAGCCGAATTGCAGGCCGTAGTCTGCAACAAGATGTTTTATCTGCAGCATCACCAAAAGCAGAAAAAGACCTTCCGGCGTTTGGGTCACGATACTGAACAGCGCTCCAATTGATGTGGCATGCCATATCTCTTGTCTGGCTCAACAGCCATGCACATCGAAGTGTTGCAAAGGCCTGAACTGTCGACGTCCATACAGGACAGTGACAGATATTGAGCCAGTGCACCGTCAAGCGATCTTGCCCATGGATTGCACGCGCAGTCAAAGTGTAGTTCAGTATGAACCTGCGTTCCCTTCAGTGAATGGGGGTAATTGCTATAGAACTGAGTCTGGAGTCGGCCTTATCACCCAGTGGCTTTTTGGGCCATCTGGCATATCTGCTTTTGGTCGTTTCGATGATCATGCGCCGGATGCTGTGGCTCCGCATCTTCGTCATCCTGTCGTCCATCGCCGGCATTTGCTATGCGATCTTCATCCTGACCGACCCAGTCAGCGTGTTCTGGGAAACAACGCTGATCGCGGTGAACATCCTGCAATTCGTCATCAGCGCCTGGCAGAACAGCCGCGCCCGTTTCAGTCCGGACGAACGCAGGTTCATGGACCAGCATTTTTCGGGCCTGCCGACTGGGCAGCAACGTATCCTGCTGGATCTCGGAGAGTGGTCGGACCTCCCGGCGGGCGCGATCCTGTGCACGGAGGGCGTGGCGGTGCCTGCTCTTTACTACATCAGTAGTGGACAAGCCGCGGTTGCCGCCCATGGAAAGCCGGTCGGTATCTGCGCCAGGGGCAGCTTCGTGGGCGAGATCTCCGTTTCGACAGCGGCCCCCGCCAGCGCCACCGTGACGATGACCGAACCAGGTCTTTTGTGGCGGATAGAGGCCGAGCGGCTGCGTTCGGTGATGGAACACCGCCCCCAGATCGCCAACGCGCTCAAGGCGAGCTTTTTCGTCGCCCTGCGAGACAAGCTGCTGCGGACCAACATGCAACTGAGTGTTCTTGCCGGGTCGGACAAATAGTGCCGCTGCCGTTACGAAACGTGCAATCAGTCATCGTGCGTCAGCATCAATACAACTGCTTGACGCTTGGCCCGCATTTGACAATCATCGGGCGGCAAGGGGCGCGTGCACTTGTACGTGCAGTGACCTTCAGACGCTTTTGAACCTACGCATCTTGATGCTGTGCATCGCGCTCGTCGATTTTTTAATCCTGATCTTCGGGCTGATGCATCAGCAGGTTTGGCAGTTCATTTCTTGAACGAGGATTGACGCCACGTCTCGTGCCGTTGCGGCCGCCACGTGGCGCTGGAGCGGAGCGGAACCCCCTCATGTCGGCCCTGAACGAGATCCTCGCCGACTTGGGTTTCGGGCAATATGGCGCGCTGTTCGAAAGCAACCATATCGACGACTCCATGCTGGCGGATCTGACCGCCGACGACCTTAACGAAATCGGGGTCACGTCGCTCGGCCATCGCAAGAAGATACTGGCAGCGATCGCGGAACGGCTTGCAAAGCCGCACCCTGCTGCGCGTCGGCCGGACGAAGGGGCGGAGACAGGCGCGAAAAGGCGCGAGGTCACCACTGTCTTTGCCGACCTGACCGGCTACACCAAGCTCTCGCAGGAGTTGGACACAGAGGATGTCCACTCCTTGCTGGGCGAATTCTATGACCGGTTCGATGTCATCGTTCGGCGCCTGGGCGGCTCGGTGGACCGTCATATCGGCGACTGTGTCATGGCCGTTTTCGGCGCACCGGTCTCCTACGGCAACGACGCCGAGCGCGCGCTGCGCGCAGCGCTGGAGATGCATCGCGCCATGAAGGAGATCTCGCTCCGTTTGGGGCGCGAGCTGAGTGTTCACATCGGCGTCGCGGCCGGAAACGTGATGTTCTCGTCCCTGGGGATGGGGGCGCTGAAGGACCGGGAGTTCACCCTGACGGGCGACTCGGTCAACCTGGCCTCCCGGCTCGCCGACGAGGCAAAGGGCACCGAGACGCTGATCACCCGGTTGATCCACCAGGCCCTTGATGACCGGATCGAATGCGAGCCACGCGACAGTCTCGCGGTCAAGGGATTTGAGCAGCGCATCGAGGTCTATCGGCTGATCGGCTTTCGCGACAGTACGGCCGAACATCCACTGATCGGTCGCGCCGACGAGGTCGCACGGTTCACGCGCAGCCTGACCGACTGCCAGGCATCGGGGAGGGGCAAGGCGATCGCCCTGGTCGCCGAGGCAGGATTGGGCAAGTCGCGCCTGATCGAAGAGCTTGCCCGGATCGCCGCACATCGGCAGTTTCAGGTCCACAAAGCGCTGGTGCTCGATTTCGGCCTGAGCGATGCGCAAAGCCCGGTTCCGCTCTTGTTGGGCAATCTGCTTGGCCTCGGCGAACGGGCTGAGGGATCGGCGGTGCGAACCGCTGTCCTGCAGCAAAAGGCGCACGGAGCGATCGACGAGACGGCGGCGATGTTCCTGACCATCGTGCTTGGCGCCCCGCTTGATCAGGAGGCGCGTCAGATCCACGACGCCATGAGCGATGCGGCGCGAAAGCAGGGCCGTCGCGCGATGCTGGGCCAGGTGCTGCGCGGAGCCGCCGCCGCCGGGCCGCTGCTGTTGGTCGTCGAGGATATTCACTGGGCCGACCGCACGATGCTGAGGGAGCTTGCAGAGGTCGCCGCGGTCACTGCGGATGCGCCCATCCTTCTGTTGATGAGCGCGCGGCCGGAAGGTTATCCCCTGGATGACGATTGGTGCGCGGACTTGGGGCGGGCAACGCTGAACCGCATCGACCTGGCTCCGCTGAGCACCGAAGACGCCTTCCGCCTGGCTCGCGCGACGCACCGGCCATCGGAGACGGTGATGCGCGAATGCGTCACCCGTGCTGAAGGCAATCCCTTGTATCTGGATCAACTCTTGCGCCATGCCCACGAACAGGGCGGCGATACGGTTCCCGGTTCGATCCAGAGCATCATCCAGTCGCGGCTCGACCGGCTGTCGCCGATGGATCGCAAGGCGCTCGAAGCCGCTGCCATTCTGGGCCAGCGCTTTTCCATGGCAGAGGTGATGACGGTCGGGCGGATCGAGGTCTATGACGAACGTCCGCTCATTGATGCATCGCTGATCCGCGCGCACAACAACATCTATCTGTTCGCGCATGCGCTGATCCGCGATGCGGTCTTGCGCACGATGCTGCGGGATGATCTGCGCGCGCAGCACCGGCGGGCGGCAGAGTGGTTTCGTCCCATGGATGCGCTTCGCCACGCCGAGCATCTCGCGGCCGCAAATGACGAAGGTGCTGCCGCTGCCTTTCTTGCCGCTGCACGCGACGCGCTGGCAGTTCACCGCAAGGATGCGGCGCTGGAGCTGGCCGAACGTGGCTTGGCGCTGGCCGCCCAAGACGCCGTGCGCAGCGATCTCTTGCGATTGAAGGGCGACATGCTGCGGGATCTGGGCCGCGCCACCGATGCGATCGCCGCCTTCGAAGCCGCCAGCGCCATCGCGCTCACCCCCGTCGATCAATGCCGTTCGCGCATCGGGATCATTTCCGCGATGCGGATCCTGGACCGGATCGACGACGCCTTCGCCTTGCTGGACGAAACCGAGGCTATTGCATCCGCCGCAGACCTTGCGCCCGAACTGAGCGAGATCCACTATTTCCGGGGCAGCCTGCATTTCCCGCGCGGCCAACTTGAAGGGTGCCTGCACGAACATGCGCTGTCGCTGAGCTATGCCGAACGAGCTGGCAATGCCGAACGCCGGGCGCTTGCCCTGAGCGGGCTGGGCGACGCCCATTACGCCCGCGGGCGCATGTTCACCGCCCACAGCGTGATCCAGCAATGCCTTGCGCTGTGCGAGGAACACCACCTCGGCGCCGTCGAGGCCGCCAATCGCTTCATGCTGGCGACGGTAAAGATCTACATGAACGACACCGATAGCGCGCTCGCCGAAGCGCTGGCCTCCGCAAGGCTGGCGCAGCGGGTGGGGCTTGCGCGTGCCGAAATCGTCTCGCGGCTGACGGCGGGCTGGGTTCTGGTTTCGATGGGCGACGCCGCAGCGGCCCAGTCGCAAGTGGACCAAGGCCTGGGGCTGGCCGCACAGTTGGGGGCACGGCGCTTCGAGCCGTTCCTGAAGGAGACCGTCGCTCGCATCCGACATATCGAGGGGCGCAGGGACGAGGCCGCTGTTGTCGCCGAGGAAGCGCTGGCGCAGTTGCGCGACCTCGATGCCATGGCGTTCATCGGCCCCTGGCTGCTGTCGACGGTTGCGCTGACCACCTCCGACGCCGGGCGCCGCATCGATGCGCTGGCTGAAGGCGAGGCGCGACTGCGCGCCGGCGCGGTCGGGCACAACTATTTCCAGTTTTACAGCAACGCCATGGAGGCCAATGCCAATGCCGGCGATTGGGCCGAGATGCGCCGCCATGCCGAGATGTTGGCGATCTATACCGCCGACGAACCGACGCCCTGGTCCGACTTCTTCATTCGCCGCGCCCTTGCCATCACCGACATAGCCGCAGGGCTGGACGCCGGTGAGCGGTTGCGCGCCTTGAGAAAGCGGGCGCTGGCCGCAAAACTGAATACCGCCGTGCCGGGGATAGAGCGCGCGCTCGCGATGATAACAGCAGGAGCAGGAACAGCCACAGTCTGAAACGCCAACGAACAAAGGGGAGATCACATGAAGATCGCGATCATCGGAGGTGGAATCGGCGGCCTTGCCGTTGCGTACGAATTGAAGGTCCAGGCCAAGGCAAAGGGTCTGCCTCCTCCCGATATGATCGTCATCGAGGCGCAGCCTCGCTTTGGCGGCAATGCCGACACGTTGAATTTCAGCTTTGGCAATGGCCCGAACGGACCGGTCAACCGGTGGGTCGATCTGGGCGTCAACGATTTCAACGCGACCGCCTATACCCAGATCGTCAAGGTGATGAACACCATCAATTTCAAGTTCGGGATCGACTACAAACCGCTGGAGGACACGACGAGTTACTACACCGGCGATGGGTCCCTGTTCTTCACCGACAATGCCACCCCCTGGTGGGGCACCGGCATCGATCCGGTGCTGAAAAAGACCGTGGACAGCTTCATGGTTACGGCTGGGAAGGACGTGAGCGACCCCAAGTACCACGACTACACGCTGGAGAAGTACATCGACGAAAAAACGAAGGTACTGGGCTGGGACCCGCGGCTTGGCCCCTGGGTCATCTACCCGAGGGTCAATGGCATGTATTTTACTTCGTCCGAGCTGGGCCCGCGCCAGATGCCGTTCTACGCGGTGATGCATTATTATCAAATTCAGGAGGGGGCCGGCGGCAAGAAGGCCCAGCGCAATTATTTCGTCAACGGTTCAAGCCATTGGATCACGGCTTTGACCACCTACATGAAAAACCAGCTGTCGGTGCCCATGGTCACCGGGTTTCAGGCGAGCGTTTCGCGCAACGGAGCGGGCTGGACCGTCAAGGACGCAAAGGGGGCCAAAACGGCCGACGTCGACATCGTCGTGCTTGCGACCCACGCCAATGACGGGCTGCGCCTGATGCACGATCTGCCGCCCCAGGTTGCCAACATCCTGGCGCAGATCACCTATGAAACCGCCGTCAGCGTTGCCCATGTCGACAACCGCCTGCTGCCGGTCGACCAGAACGCCTGGTGCACATACAACATCGTCATTCACGAGCCCGGCTCCGTGGCGATGCACCCTTATGTCATCAACTACGTCGCCAATCGCCACCAGAATGACGCCGCCAATCCCGAATATGACAAGTTCGGCCTGCCGCAGTTCTTCGTCTCGGTGAACCCGCACCTGCCGATCCCCGCGGACATGATGCTCAAGGACACCGCCGGAAATCCCGCGATGGCCTATCTGCACCACAACGTCTTTGATTTCGCCTGTATGCAGGCCCAAGCCGCCATCGTGCCCCTGCAGGGGCAGAACAACCTCTATTTTGCCGGCGGCTGGACACACGGGTCCGGACTGCACGAGGAGTGCTGGACGCAAGGCATTGATATCGCAAGCCAGATCCTTGCTCACATCAAGACCGGCCAGCCTGCCGTGCAACCCCTCCCGCATTGGGGCGATCTCGTGCGGGACCGGCTGTCGAGAACTGCGTCATCCTGAGAGGGGCACGCGTGCAAGTTTAACCCAGGTGCACACGCATCCTTCGCCATGCATTCCGCTCCGATGCCGGCAGAGCATGGGCATCGGGACGCCAGTGTCACCGTGCAATGTGAGGCGCAGCGACGGCAATGACAACGGATACGGCCGCCGAACGCACTGGTTCCCTGCGCCTGGTCATGGCGGCCCTGATCATGGCGCCGCTGGCCGTCGTCAGTACGATCTCGTTCTCCGCCATCGTATTTTCCGGTCCGCTCGCCCCGTACCTCAGCCAGGGTATCGGAATGGGGCTGTTCGGCGGACTCGTTCTGGGCCTCGCGGGTGCGTTCGGGTCGTCATTTCGCGGCATTGTCTGCCAGCCTCAGGATGTCACCGCGGTGATCTTGTCGATCAGCGCGGGCACGATCGCAGCTCGACTCGGAACCACCAATTCCGAAGTGTTACTGGCCACGATCATCATGCTGGCGGCGATTGCAGCGACTCTCGTCGGGGTGGCGTTCCTGGCGTTGGGCGCATTACGGCTCGGCTCGCTGGGCCGGTTCATCCCATATCCGGTGCTGGGCGGCTTTCTGGCCGCCAGCGGTTATCTGATCCTGCGCGTCGGATTGTACATGGCCGCAGCCCCTTCCGCCGGCGAGCTGTTGTCGGTGCCGGCCTTGTGGCGATGGGGGCCGGTATTGCTCTTGGCGTTGGTTCTGTTCTGGGTCGCACGGCGCGACACGAGCGGCTTCGGCGTGCCGATCGTCCTGGCGCTCAGCTTTGCAGTATTCTATGCGGGCTTGAAGCTCGCCGGCATCGATCTTGCGAGCGCGGGGCAGATGGGGCTGTTGCTGGGACCGTTTGGCCCCGGTGCCGGCGAGTGGCGGATGATCAGCGCCAAGGTGGTAACTCAGGCCGATTATGCGGCGATACTGGCCGAAGCGCCGGCATTGCTGACACTGGTCGGACTTGCGCTGGTGGGCATGATCCTGAACGCGTCCGGAATCGAGGTCGGGTCCGGCTCTCCGGTAGATCTTGACCACGAACTTCGCGTGACGGGGGTCGCCAATCTGCTGGTGGCCGCCGGCGGCGGGCTGGTCGGCTATCATGTCCTGGCCAAAACGCTGTTGGGGCGGCGGCTCGTCGACCGCGGATCGCGTTGGATCGGCGCAAGTGCCGCGCTGGCCTGCGGCGTTGCGCTGGTTGCTGGCGCGGATGTGCTGGCGGTGATGCCGCTGGGGGTCTTCGCGGCGGTTGTCGCCTATCTCGGCCTGGACTTCCTGTACAAATGGCTTTGGGTGGAACGCCGCCGCATGCCGGCTCAGGATTTCGCGGTGTTGCTGGGCATCGTCGGCGTCGCCGCGGGCTTCGGCTTTCTCCAGGCCGTCGCGGCAGGCATGCTTGCGTCTTCCGTGCTGTTCTTGGTGAACTATGCGCGGCTGGACGTGGTGCGCTCGCGTCTGAACGGCACGCTGCGATTGTCTGCGACGGAGCGATCCGAAGCAGCATCGCGACTTCTCACGGAACAGGGCGCCGCAACCTTGGTCTACGAACTTCAAGGCTATCTTTTCTTCGGCACGGCGCACACACTTTTCGACCAGATCGCCGCGCAGATCGCGGACACGCCTGGTGACCGTCGCGTGCTGATCGTGGATTTCCGCCGAGTTCAGGGTCTTGACGTCTCGGCGGTCTACAATTTCGGAAAACTGGAACAACTTTGCCGGACGACGGGGGTTCGCCTGATCCTGACAAACATCGCGCCCGCCGTGATGCGGACGCTCGGCCCTTCGGGCCTGCTTGACCGCGTGGAACGGCTGCCGACACTTGACGATGCACTGACCAACGTCGAGGAGGACCGGCTGAGACGCGCAGCACTCTCCGCGCCGCAGCCCCAAAGCACACTCGCAAGCCTGATCGAGCGCGCCTCGGCGTTGCTGGGTGACGAACTGTTTGTCCGTGAGAACGTGCCTGCCGGCGCCGTGGTGTTTAACCAGGGCGGCCCGTCCGACCGGCTCATTCTGCTGGAGAGCGGCAGGCTGTCGGCCCATGTCAAAGGACCGTCGGGCGATGAGATCAGGGTTGCCAGCTTTCTTGCCGGCGCATTGGTGGGCGAGATCGGATTCCTGACCGACACGCCGCGCACCGCCACCATAGTGGCCGACGAAAAAAGCTCTATCCGATTCGTCGGCCGCTCCGGCATGGACCGCCTTGCCGACCTCGAACCCGAACTTGCGCATGACATTTATCGCGAGGCGGCAACCCAACTTGCCCGCAGGCTTGCGCGGACCACAGCGCTGCTGCGCGAGGTCAGCCGCTAGACTAACGAGACGCCTTGCTTGGCGGCCTGTGCATCCCGAAACGCTAAGTGCTTGAAAAACCTGGTACGCCCAAGGGGAATCGAACCCCTGTTACCGCCGTGAAAGGGCGGTGTCCTAACCGCTAGACGATGGGCGCGCTCAGGTGAGGCGGTGTATAGTTGGGTTGTTCGCGACAGGCAACCCGTCTTTTTGCTGCGTCGCGAAATTTTTCACTTTATCCCCTGCGACCGCAGCGCCAGTTCCAGTCGCGCTCCGGACCGACGTCCACATGAACCGAGTTGGTGCTGCAATAGGTGCCCACGCCGCCGCGGCCCGGCATCGAGCGCAGGAAGGTGGCGAGTTCCCATTTGCCGACGCCCGGAACCTGGATGTCGGCCGCGGCGCAGGCCATGTGCAGCGACTTCTTGGCGCCGCCCACGCGGCGGTTGCGGTCCGGGTCGCGGTAGCCGGAGGTGACGATCATCTTCTTGCCGTAGCGCTGCTCGACGGCCTTGAGCACCCGAACAAGCGAGGGTTTGAGGCAGCCGACGTCGACATTGTCGTTCTGCCTGAGCAGCCCGTTCGGTGCGAGGCGCGCCAGGCCCGCCGCCGAGGCGATCTCGTAGGACCCGTCCTCGTCACCCTCGTGGATGTCGACGTCGCTGTCGTCGTTGATTCCCGACTTGCGCTTGATCTCGAACAGGTCGGTCGTGCGCACACCCGGCAGTGCCCAGTCGGAATCGCCTGATGCCGAAGCCATCGCCACCTGCTTCGATTTTGCCTGGGCGGATTCGAGCGAGATGATCGGCTTGGCCTTCTCCTCAGCCTGTTTGGCCTCTGGCTTCGATTCGGTTGCCGCCGCGGCGATGATCGGCTTCGGCTTTTCGGGAGCAGGGGTGGCCGGCTTTGCGGGCGAAGAGCGGAACAGCGAGGCGAGGAAACCCTTCTTCGCGGGTTCCTGCTTCTCGGGCATGGTGCCCGCGGTCAGATAGAAGCCGGTGTCTTGCTGGGCCGGCGGCTTTTCGGTCTTCGCGGCGGTCGCCTGCGGGGCTTCGGCCGCCGCCTTCGGTTGTTCGGCTGCCGCGGCTGCCTGCGGCTGCTCGGGCTTCTCCGCGTTGACGATCGCCTCCTGGGCCGCCGTCTCGCCTGGCTTGCCGATGGGCACGTAACCGACCTGGTCGGGCAGGGGAGCGCCGCCCGAAGCGTTCACGGCGACATTTGCGGGGGCGGAGGTTGTGACGGCTGCCGGTGCGGCTGTGTCTGCGGCTGCGCTTCCAGCCTCATTCGTGGCGGCGGCGCTTGCCAGTTGCAGATTGGGCTCGCCGGTGGCGGTGCATGAGACGACGGCAAGCGAAACCAGAACGGTCAGCGCAACGCTACATCTACGGTCTGCGAATCGCAGTCGTCGTGACGTCAAACCCGTCCCCTCTCATGCAGTCCATGCCAAAGATTACGCTTGGCTATTATGTCTTACGTTACGCAGCTTCGTTCCTGAACCAGGAGCGGCACTCAATCTTTTGGCGATAGTCCCCCACATGCTGCCTAGGCTCCAAATTGGGCGACAACATGTTCCGCGCCATCATTTCGCCCGCTTTGCGGGTGGCGTCAACTCAATGCGCATTACAGGTAGTTACACCCGGACCCGCACATAGCTGCCCGGCGCGTCTTCCAGCACGCGTCCCCTTGCGCCAGGCTTGCGGGCGTCGACCCGGGTGGCTTCCTTGGACTCGATCCAGCCATGCCAGTGCGGCCACCACGATCCCGGTGTCTCGTCTGCCTTCTTCAGCCAGTCCTCGAAGTCCCCAGCGGGCTTGCCGTTGGTCCAGAACTGGTACTTGTTGGCTGCCGGCGGATTGACCACGCCGGCAATATGACCCGATCCCGCCACGACGTAGTCGACGTCGCCGCCGAAATACTGGCAGCCGAGGAAGACCGAGCGGGCAGGGGCGATGTGGTCCTCCCGGGCCGCCAGGTTGTAGACCGGGATCGTGATGTCGGCGAGGGAGATGGTGCGCCCCGCAAGCTCCATCCTACCTTGCGACAGGTTGTTCTCGAGATAGCAGTTGCGCAGGTAGAAGGAGTGGTTCGCTGCCGCCATCCGGGTCGAATCGGCGTTCCAGTAGAGCAGGTCGAACGGCAGCGGATCCTTGCCGCGCATGTAGTTGTTGATCACATAGGGCCAGATCAGGTCGCCCGACCGCAGCATGTTGAAGGCCGTCGCCATCTTGGTGCCGTCGAGATAGCCCTTGCCCTGCATCGCGCGTTCGAGGGCTGTGATCTGGTCCTCGTCGACGAACACCTTGAGGTCGCCGGCATAGGTGAAGTCGACCTGGGTCGTGAAGAAAGTCACGGACTGGATGCGGTCGTCGCCTTCCTGGGCAAGCAGTGCGAGTGCGGCGGCCAGCAGCGTGCCGCCGACGCAATATCCGATGGCATTGACCTCGCGCTCTCCGGTCGTCTGCTCGACGGTGTCTAGGCCGTATTGCAGGCCCTCTCGTATATAGGCTTCCCAGTCCTTCAGCCCGTGGCGCTGGTCGGGATTGATCCACGAAATGACGAAGACCGTATGGCCCTGCTCGACCGCCCAGCGGATGAAGGATTTCTGCGGGTTGAGGTCGAGGATGTAGAACTTGTTGATCCAGGGCGGGCAGATCAGCAAGGGGCGCTTCAGCACCTTGTCGGTCGTCGGCTCGTACTGGATGATTTCGGCGACGTCGCTGCGTCCGACCACCTTGCCGGGGGTGGTGGCGATGTTCTTGCCGACCTCGAAGCCGGAATAGTCTGCCTGCCGCAGCTTCAGGTCGCCCTTTCCGGCAGCGATGTCCTCGGCGAACATCTTCATGCCGCGCACCAGGTTCTCGCCGCTGCTTGCGACCGTCTCGCGGAACAGTTCCGGATTGGTGAGGATGAAATTGGAGGGCGAGATCGCGTTGGTGACCTGCTTCACGTAGAAGCCGGCCTTGTGGCGGGTGTGCTCGTCGAGGCCATCGGCGTGATCGACGAGGTCGCCGGCCCAGCGCGTCGTCACCAGATAGGCCTGCTTGAGGAAGTCGAAGAAGGCGTTGCGGCCCCATTCGGGGTCGAGGAAGCGCTTGTCGGTGCGCTCGGGCTTGACCGCGTCCTCGACCTCTTCGCCGCCCATGCGCTGGATCGCCTTGCCCCAGACCTCCAGATAGCCGGAGAACAGCCGCGTCTGGGCCTCTAGTGCGCGCGACGGGTCGGACAGCCAATACTCGGTCAGCTTGGAGAAGGTCTTGACCATGTCGGCCATGGGCTCGGCGACGCTGTCGCGCACTTCGCCCTTCTCGCGCGGTTCTACCCATGCCGAGGCGGCCTTGCCGGCATGTTCGACCATGCGCGCTAGGTTGAGCGCAAAGCGTTCCGGATCCTTGATCAGATATTGTTCGATGGAGGAGGGGGAATCGCCGCTCGGCTTGTCCGAATCGTCTGCCTTCGCCATGGTCCTTGCAGGTCCTCCCAAAGGGCCTTTTGTTGACATACTATCATGCGACGTCTTACCGGGTCCAACGCGCTCTATCGCGCCTGTCGGGGAAACTTTATGACATATCGTGTTGGTCGCCATGTTTTTTTAGGCGTTCGTGCCTCTGTGGCCTTGTTGCTGGTTGCGACGCCACTGGTGGCCGGCGGCTGCTCCAGCACGAGTTCGTCCCAGGCTGCCGCGACGCCGGCGGGCGGGCGCGGGGCACAGGACACCGGCACCTATCCCAATCTCAACATCGCGCCGCAGGTGGCGGCACCCCAGTTCACCGAAGAACAGAAGGCCTCTAAACTGGCGCAGCTTCACACGGCCCAGCAGCGCCAGGGCGGCCCCGGCAGTGCCGCCGCGGCCAGCGAGTCCGACATGACCACTCTCGCGAGACAACACGGCGCCGACACGCTCAAGGCCATCGAAGGCAAGTGCGACCCTATCGACCCCGCCTGCAATTGAGTATATACGCGCACCCATCGCGCACCCCCGTTTGCCTGGAACTGACATGGAAGAATTTCACAAGGTCCGCCGCCTTCCGCCTTATGTCTTCGAGCAGGTCAACCGGTTGAAGGCCAGCGCCCGAGCGCGCGGCGCAGACATCATCGATCTCGGCATGGGCAATCCCGACCTGCCGACGCCCCAGGCGATCGTCGACAAGCTGTGTGAGGTCGTCCAAGACCCGCGCACCCATCGCTATTCGTCGTCGCGTGGCATTCCCGGGCTGCGCCGCGCCCAGGCCAACTACTACGCCCGCCGCTTCGGTGTGAAGCTGAACCCCGACACCCAGGTCGTCGCCACGCTCGGCTCCAAGGAAGGCTTCGCCAACATGGCGCAGGCGATCACTGCCCCCGGCGACGTGGTCCTGTGCCCCGATCCGACCTATCCGATCCACGCCTTCGGCTTCATCATGTCGGGCGGCGTCATCCGCTCGCTGCAGGCAAAGCCGGATGACGGCTTCATCCCGGCGCTCGAGCGCGGCGTTCGCCACTCGATACCCAAGCCGCTGGCGCTGATCCTGAACTATCCGTCGAACCCGACGGCGCATGTGGCGACGCTTGATTTCTACAAGGACGTCGTCGCCTTCGCGAAGAAGAACGACATCATCATCCTGTCGGATCTCGCTTATTCGGAGATCTATTTCGACGGCAATCCGCCGCCTTCAGTGCTCGAAGTGCCGGGCGCCATGGACGTCACCGTCGAGTTCACCTCGATGTCGAAGACTTTCTCGATGCCGGGCTGGCGCATGGGCTTCGCCGTCGGCAACGAGCGGCTGATCGCAGCACTGACGCGCGTGAAGTCCTATCTCGACTACGGCGCGTTCACCCCGATCCAGGTTGCGGCGACCGCAGCCCTCAATGGCGACGGTTCCGACATCGCCGAGGTCCGCGAGGTTTACCACAAGCGTCGCGACGTGATGGTGGACTCCTTCACGCGCGCTGGCTGGGAAATCCCGGCGCCGGCCGCGACGATGTTCGCCTGGGCGCCGATCCCCGAGCAGTTCAGGCAGCTTGGTTCGCTCGAATTCTCGAAGCTGTTGATCGAGCATGCCGATGTCGCCGTCGCACCCGGCGTCGGCTTCGGCGAGCACGGTGACGACTATGTGCGTCTCGCGCTGGTCGAGAACGAGCACCGGATCAGGCAGGCCGCGCGCAACATCAAGCGCTTCCTGTCGACGACGGCAAAGCACCCCAACAACGTGGTTCCGCTCGCAGCCCATCGCTGAGCGCGTCGCAAAGCAAAGGCAGCGTGTTTAACAGCGTTATGGCACGCGATATTGTCTATGCACGTGATTCGCGGAGTTCACCATGAAATCCCAAAAGGTTCCTCGCTTTGAGCCGGAAGTGATTGCTGCTGCAGTTCAGAAGCGCCATGGCGACGATGAAAAGGTCGCAACGACGTCGATTACGGCGTTGGAGGTTGAGGGGGTTCAACTCACCAGTCGCTACAACAAAGCTGACGAATACGATGCAATGACGGCGCTAGTCTTGGGAGTCGAGGCCAGGCTGCGAGTTTTTATTGAATCGATTTGGTGCGACAGTAAAGCTTGCGCCTGCTACTCGATTCAACTTCGACCTTGCACCACAGGGCAGGCGAATGACGTTTCACGCCAGTTGGAAGCGGCCTGCATCGCGCGGTTGGGAGGCCACAATGGCATGGATATAAGCGGCGCGAATGGCGGCTACATTGTCCTGGATCCCAATTGGGGGTGGGAAGATGAAGAGAGCTAGATCGCTATCTGTAGCTAAGAGTTTTCTGGAACGGTTTCTATGACAGATTCATTGCGTGTTGGAATTGCCGGTCTGGGCACTGTCGGTGCTTCGGTGGCGCGCGTGCTGCGCGACAAGGCTTCGGAACTCACCCGCCAGTGCGGGCGCGAGATCGTGGTGGCGGCCGTCTCCGCCCGTGACCGCTCGCGCGACCGCGGCGTCGACCTGAGCGGCGCCAAGTGGTTCGACGATCCGATCGAACTCGCCGCCAAGGCCGATATCGACGTTTTCGTGGAACTGATCGGCGGCGACGAAGGGGCGGCGCGCTCCTGCGTGAGTGCTGCCCTCGACGCCGGACGGCATGTCGTGACCGCCAACAAGGCGTTGCTTGCCAAGCATGGCGTGTCGCTTGCCGAGGTGGCGGAGCACAAGGGCGTGCTGCTCAATTACGAGGCGGCGGTTGCCGGCGGCATTCCGGTGATCAAGACCATGCGCGAGGCCATGGCCGGCAATACCGTGTCGCGCGTGTTCGGCATCCTTAACGGGACCTGCAACTACATCCTCACGCGCATGGAGGCCGAGGGCCTGTCGTTCGAGGAGTGCCTGAAGGACGCGCAGCGCCTGGGTTATGCCGAGGCCGATCCGACCTTCGACATCGAGGGCAACGACACCGCCCACAAGCTGGCGATCCTGACGAGCCTTGCCTTCGGCACCAGGATCGCGGCCGAGGACATCTATCTGGAGGGCATCTCCAACATCTCGCAGGCCGACATCAGGGCCGCGGCCGAACTCGGCTATCGCATCAAGCTTCTCGGTGTCGCTCAGCGCACCGAGAGCGGCATCGAGCAGCGCGTCCACCCGACGATGGTGCCCACCGCTTCGGTCATCGCCCAGGTGCACAGCGTCACCAACGCGGTTGCGATCGAGACCGACATTCTGGGCGAGCTCTTGCTGTCGGGCCCCGGGGCAGGCGGCAATGCCACGGCTTCGGCAGTCGTGGGCGACATCGCCGACATCGCCAAGAGCCGTCCCGGCTTCCAGCATGGACCGGTTTTCGGCCGCCCGGCGAAGGAATTGCGGCCCTACAAGAAGGCGCAGATGCGTTCGCACGCCGGCGGCTACTTCATTCGCCTCACCGTGCACGACCGTATCGGCGTGTTCGCGGCGATCGCCAAGCGCATGGCGGATAACGAGATTTCGCTCGAATCCATCGTCCAGCATGCCAACGGTGGCGAAGGCTCCGCCCAGAAGACAGTGATCCTCGTCACCCACGAGACGACGGAAGCGGCCGTGCGCAAGGCCGTCGAGGGCGTGACCAAGGACGGGCACCTCGTCGACAAGCCGCAGGTCATCCGCATCGAACGGGCGGAATAAGGCAAATTCGTGCGCGGGAACATCGCCCGCGCATCACCTTTTTCTTTCAATCGATTGATATTGCATCGCTTTCGATAAAGAGGGCGACAGGTCTTGCCGTTGTCATGCGGGTTTGACAATAAGGGTCAGCCCAGTTCGGGCGACCCGAACTCATCGATTTCAGGACCCTGCATTATGGCGAAAAGCGTTGTTGCCGGCCTCGACCGGATCCTCACCATGGAACTCGTGCGCGTCACGGAGCGCGCTGCTGTCGCGGCAGCCAGGCTGCGCGGTCGCGGCGACGAGAAGGCGGCCGACCAGGTTGCCGTCGACGCCATGCGGCAGGAACTCAACCGCCTGGCCATCAACGGTACCGTCGTCATCGGCGAAGGCGAGCGCGACGAGGCCCCGATGCTCTACATCGGCGAGGAAGTCGGCGCCGGCGGCCCCGAGGTCGACATCGCGCTCGACCCGCTTGAAGGTACGACCATCTGCGCCAAAAACCTGCCCAACGCGCTGGCCGTGATCGCCATCGCCGAGAAGGGCAGCCTCCTGTTCGCGCCCGACGTCTACATGGACAAGATCGCAGTGGGCCCGGGCTATCCGGACGGTGTGATCGACATCGACGCGTCGCCTGCCCAGAACATCGCGAGCTTGGCCAAGGCCAAGGGCGTGCCGGTCTCCGAGATCACCGCCTGCATCCTCGACCGTCCGCGCCATGCCAAACTGATCGACGCAGTGCGCTCGACCGGCGCCGCCATCCGCCTGATCGGCGACGGCGACGTTGCCGGCGTGATCCACACCACCGATCCGGATGAAACCGGCATCGACATCTATCTCGGCACCGGCGGTGCGCCTGAGGGCGTTCTGGCTGCGGCGGCACTTCGCTGCACCGGCGGCCAGATGCAGGGACGCCTGATCCTCGATACGCCCGAGAAGGTCGAGCGCGCGGCCAAGATGGGCATCAGCGATCCCAAGAAGGTCTATCGCATTGAGGAGATGGCGCGTGGCGACGTGCTGTTTGCCGCAACCGGCGTCACCGACGGCAACCTGCTCGCCGGCGTGAAGTTCGGACGCGATGCGATCACCACGCACACGATCGTTCTGCGCTCGTCGTCCAAGACCGTGCGCGAGATCAAGGCGCGTCACCAGGATATCGAAAAATTCTGATTACGCACCCGTTGCGGTCGCCTATGGTCGGCCCGAAGCGGGTGGACCGGAACTGAATGGCAATCGAAAAACGGAATTTCCTCGGCGTTAAGCGCTCGGCCACCGGTGTCTCGTGGGAGCACCGGCTGACCGAGCGTCAGGACATGCTGGCGCTTGCCATCGCCCAGGGGCACGGCGTGCCCGACATCGTAGCCCGCGTGCTGGCAGCGCGCGGGGTATTGCCCGAGGACGCCGAGCGCTTCCTCGATCCCACCATCCGCGATCTCCTGCCCGACCCGGCATCGCTGACCGACATGGAGAAGGCGGCCGCTCGCATTGCGGACGCCATCGTCAACGGCGAAAGGGTGGCGATCTTCGGCGATTACGACGTCGACGGCGCGGCATCCTCCGCGCTGATGAAGCGGTTCCTCACCCATTTCGGCATCGCATCCGAGATCTACATTCCCGACCGCATCTTCGAAGGCTACGGCCCAAATCCGGATGCGATGCGCGAACTCATCGGTCGCGGTGCCAGCCTCATCGTCACGGTCGACTGCGGCACCAACAGCGCTACCTCCATAGATGCCGCCAACGAGGCAGGCGCCGAAGTGGTCGTCCTCGACCATCACCAGGTGGGCGGCCCGCTGCCGAATGCCGTTGCGGTGGTCAATCCAAACCGCGAGGACGACCTTTCGGGGCAGGGCCATCTCTGTGCCGCCGGCGTTACCTTCCTGACGCTGGTGCAGACGGCAAAGGTCTTGCGCGGGCGTCTGCCCGACGCGGCGCGTCCCGACCTGCTCAATCTGCTCGACCTCACGGCTCTCGCCACCGTCGCCGACGTCGTGCCGCTGACTGGCGTCAACAGGGCCTTCGTCGTGAAGGGCCTGCAGGCGATGCGCCAGCAGGACAATGCCGGCCTGACCGCGCTGGCGCGCGTTGCCCGTATCGGCGAACCGCTCAACACTTTCCATCTTTCCTTCCTGCTTGGGCCGCGCATCAATGCCGGCGGCCGTATCGGCGACGCAGCCCTCGGCAGCAAGCTCCTGGCGACCGACGACCCGGTCGAGGCGGGAACGATTGCCGAGACTCTCGACCGCCTGAACCAGGAGCGGCAGGCGATGGAGACGGAGATGCTGGCCGAGGCGCGTGCGGAAGCCGATGCCGAGATCGGGGCGGGGCCTGGGCCGGCGGTCCTGGTGACCGCCAACACCACCTGGCATCCCGGCATTGTTGGCCTGCTCGCCTCGAGGCTCAAGGATCACGCGCGGCGGCCAGCCTTTGCCGTTGCCTTCAACGGCAACGGCGTGGGCACCGGCTCGGGCCGCTCCATCCCGGGCTTCGACCTGGGCCGCCTGGTGCGCGAGGCGGTCGATGCTGGCTTGCTGGTCAAGGGCGGCGGCCACGCGATGGCGGCCGGCATCACCGTGCAGAAGGACAAGCTCGGCGAGTTGCGTGCCTTCTTCGAAACCCGCGCGGCTTCCGACGTGTTCCGGCTGCAGGGCGAGGAAAGCCTGCTCGTGGACGGGGCGCTTGCCGCCGAGGGCGCCACCCTGGCGCTGGTCGAGGCTCTGGAAAAGGCCGGGCCGTTCGGACAGGGGCATGTGGCCCCCACCTTTGTCATGCCGCGTCACAAGCTGGCCGACGTCAGGCAGATCGGCACCGGCCATGTGCGCGTCGATCTGAGGTCGGAAAGTGGTGGCCGCATCCAGGGCATTGCTTTCCGCGCCGTCGAGGCGCCGCTCGGCGACTTCCTGTTCCGCAACAGTGGCCGCACCGTCCATGTCGCGGGTTCGCTTTCGGTCAATCACTGGAACGGCAATCGCACCGTGCAGTTGCGCCTCATCGATGCGGCGCTGGCAGGTCCGTGACAGCTGGAATGCAGGCGACTATCCGAGCACTGCCTGCAATCTGGTGATCTCGGCCATCTGCGACTTCGTCGTTTCGTAGCCGATGCGGATGGACTCGTCGGCGCGGTGGAAGTCCGACAGGCCGATATGGCCGAGCTTGGGCTGCAGCGACAGATCTGGCGGGTCACCGGCAAGGCGCGCGCGAGAGATGCGGTCCTGGATGATGTTGAAGGCCTCGACCATCACGCCGGTGATGCCCATCCTCGCGTCGCGTTCGTTGGCGTAGTGGGGCGAGGCGGCGTCGACCTGCATCTCGCCGGCGCTGTGCTTGACCACAGCGGCGCGGCCGAAGAGGTCGTAGTGCAGGTTGACCGCGACGACCAACGGCTGCTCGTTGGCGCGGCAGACCGACACCGGGACCGGATTGACCAGCGCACCATCGACCAGCACGCGTCCGTTGCAGGTGACCGGCTCAAATACGCCGGGCAGGGCATAGGAGGCACGCATCGCCTTGATCAGCGAGCCGCTCGACAGCCATATCTCGTGGCCGGTGCGGATTTCAGCGGCGACGCAGACGAACGGTTTGGGCAGGTCCTCGAAGGTCACGCCGGCCATGTGCTGCTGCATGCGGGCGTCGAGCTTCATGCCGCCGAACAGGCCATTGCCGCCGAAATTCAGATCGAAGAGGCCGAAAAGTCTTCGCTTGGTCAGGCTGCGCGCGAACTCCTCGAGTTGGTCCAGTTTGCCGGCGAGATAGCAGCCTCCGACCAGCGCCCCGATCGACGTGCCGGCGATCATGTCGATGCGGATGCCCGCTTCGTCGAGGGCGCGCAGGACGCCGATATGGGCCCAGCCGCGCGCCGCGCCGCCGCCCAGCGCAAGGGAGATACCGGTCTGCTTGACTTTCTCGGAGCCGGCGGCCGATCCGGACGAGAAGCCATTGGCCTCCCGGACGTTCTGGCGCGCATGGAATGATGCCCACTCGAGCATCGTCATCTCCCTTGTTCTCAAAGGCAGATTACACCTGGGCCGTATGAAAATCGTGAATCTTTATGTCGCGAAACGCTTGGTTTGGTTCACGTTTCTTTTCGGTAGATGTCGTCCGCATCGAACAGGGGCTGGCTGCCATCCGAATTCAGGGTCGCCATGTCTTCCTTGAGGCCCACCGTCCGATAGAAGCAGGAACGGCGCCCGGTGTGACAAGTTGCATCGTGGCCGGTCACATTTACGCGCAGCCAGACGGCGTCCTGGTCGCAGTCAGTGCGCAGCTCGACGACCTGCTGGAGGTTGCCCGAGGTTTCGCCCTTCTTCCACAGCGCGTTCCGTGACCGCGACCAGTAGTGCGCGATCCCGGTCTCGAGGGTGAGGGCCAGTGCTTCGGCATTCATGTGCGCGACCATCAGCAGGAAGTCGTCCTTCGCATCGGTGACGACGGCCGTCACCAGCCCGTTCGCGTCGAAGCGGGGTGTAAAGGCCTTGCCTTCCTCAAGGGCGCGCTTGTCGCCGGAGGCTTCGGAGAAATTCAATGCGGGCATAGCCGGTCCTGGGTTTTGTCGGGAACCGGCTGGGGGACTAGATCCCGCTGCCGGCTCGCACCATGGTCACGAACCGGACCTGTTCCTCGGGGCTGTCCCGGAAAACGCCGGTGAAGGTGGAGGTCAGGGTCGTCGAACCCTGCTTGCGGATGCCGCGCATGGCCATGCACATATGCTCGGCCTCGATCATGACGGCGACGCCGCGCGGATTTAGCACGTCCTGGATGACGCCCGCAATCTGCGCCGTCATCGCCTCCTGCGTCTGCAGGCGGTGGGCGAAGATGTCGACCACGCGCGCGATCTTGGAGAGCCCGACCACCTTGCCGTCCGGCAGGTAGCCGACATGCGCCTTGCCGATGATCGGCACCATGTGGTGTTCGCAATGCGAGTGGAACTTGATGTCGCGGACGATGACGAGGTCGTCGTAGCCGGCCACTTCCTCGAAGGTGCGCCCGAGTTCTTCCGCCGGGCACATGTCGTAGCCGTTGAACATCTCGCGGAATGCCTTGGTGACTCGCTTGGGCGTATCGATCAGCCCTTCGCGATCCGGGTTGTCGCCGGTCCAGCGCAGAAGCACCTTCACCGCGGCCTCGACCTCGGCCTCGCTCGGCCGGTCGGTCGTCGGCTTTTCCATATAGGCTGATTGCGGCATCAGCTTCTTGATCACGGCATCCATCTCAGGCGTCTCCAGTAGTCCCTGTCGGAGCAGGGACGAGTTGAACGGACACAGCCACTTCAGGAACCACCGATATAGTGCCGTACCCAAAGCTGCGCATTTCCACCCCGCCTCCCGATGCCACTTTTGCTGCCTTGCCGGGAGGCGAGCGCGATCATTATATATGGGCGAGGACGACGATTGAAAGATGCGACAGCGACAAGACATGGTCGTAACACGCATTCAGAGTGAAAAAAGTTGATCGACGATATCTATAACACGAAAATCCTTGGCTTTGCCGGCAACATCGGACGCCTGGGGCGGCTGGAGAACCCGGACGCCACGGCGACGGCGCATTCCAAGCTGTGCGGTTCGACCGTCACCATAGATCTGTCGATGAAGGACGGCGTGGTCACTGACTTCGCCCATGTCGTGAAGGCATGCGCGCTCGGCCAGGCGTCGTCGTCGATCATGGCCGAGCATGTGGTTGGCGCGACCGCCGACGAACTCCGAGCGGTGCGCGAATCCATGCTACGGATGCTCAAGGATAACGGCACTCCCCCCGAAGGGCGGTTCGCCGACCTGAAATACCTGGAGCCGGTGCGCGACTACAAGGCGCGCCACGCCTCGACCATGCTGACCTTCGATGCAGTGGTCGATGCCATCGGCCAGATCGAGCGCAAGCAGGCCGCGGCCTAGAAGTCCTCCAGTTCGCCCCGGCTTGCCGCGAATTCGGCCCGGATCCAGTCGGCGAACGCCTGCGCCGGCTCGGAGAGCTTGGCGAGGTCCTTCGCCACCAGCCAGTAGGCGCCGCAGACCACGTTGGTCTCGAACGGCTTGACCAGCGCGCCAGAAGCCAATTCGTCCCGCACGAGCAGCAAGTCGCCAAGCGCGACACCATGGCCGAGCAACGCCGCCTGCTTTGCCAGCGATGCGTCCGCCAAGAGCGGGCCGCGATCCGGCACCAACTCGGGCCCCACGTCTGCTGCCTCGAACCAGCGCGCCCAGCCGTGGCGGGTCTCTTCGTGAAGGAGCGTGTAGCGGCAGAGGTCGGCAGGGTGGCTTAGCGCCGGGCCGGTTTCAAGCAGTGCGGGCGACAGCACCGGCGAGTCGACGACCGGTGCCAGCCGCTCCGACTGGCTGCGCGGCCATGACGTGGCCCGGGAACTGAAGCGCAGGGCGATCTCGGCTTCGCCGCGGCGGAATTCGACCAGGCGGGTATCGACGTCGAGGGCGACGTCGATGTCGGGGCGCAACTCGCGGAACCGGTTGAGGCGCGGCACCAGCCAGCTGGCGGCGAGAGATGGCTCCGCGCTGACCTTGACCACCGACTGGGCCGGTTGTGCGACGAGCTCGCCCAGTCTCTGATCGATGTCGTCGAAACTCTTGACCAGTTGCCTGAGCAACCTCTCGCCGGCCTCGGTGAGTTCTACGCGGCGGTGCCTGCGCACGAACAGCGGCTGCCGCAGGAAACCCTCCAGCTCGCGGATCTGTCGGCTGACGGCAGCCTGGGTGACGAACAGCTCTTCGGCGGCGCGGCTGAAACTCAGATGCCTGCCGGCCGCCTCGAAGCTCCTCAGTGCCGTCAGCGGCAGCCGCCCACGCTTCATTCGCATAATCTCAAGTTATCCAAATCGGACGTTATACTCGTTTGAAAGGAACGACCAGTGGCGCTCAAATGCTCCCGAGAAGGAGGCTGCCATGCCCACGATCTTCGATGCCTATGCAGATTTGTTCCGCATCGCGACGTTCCAGTCCGAGTCTTCCCCACCGGCGGCTTGGCGCTGCGGCGCCGGTCGCGGACGCCCCGACGCCCCCCAGCATCGGTGCCCCCACCGACCAGCGAAGCTCAGCCACGTTGCGTGACACGGCGCCGCAGCGAGACGCTCCTAGGCAAGGAACATTGCGTCAGCATGTCGGAATTGACATCTATTGCGGATGATCGATCCGAAGCGCCACAGCCGATGAGCCACGACCATACCCACGGCAAGCGGGCGCCGGCCGGCCGCAACTGGCCCGGCCCCTGGCGCAAGACGCCGGGGCGCGTGCTCGGCACGTCGCTGGTCCGCCTCTATCAGCTGACGCTCTCCGGTTTCATCGGAAACTCGTGCCGGCATCTGCCAACCTGCTCGGAATATGCCCACGAGGCGATCGCGCGCCACGGCTTGTGGGCGGGTGGCTGGATGGGGCTGTTCCGCGTCCTGCGCTGCGGGCCGTGGGGGACGCATGGCATCGACCGGGTTCCCCAGGCGCTGCCGCCGCGCTACCGCTGGTACATGCCCTGGCGCTACTGGAACATCGGCAAATCGCCTCGATAGGGGCTTCGTGCCGCACCAGGGCGCTTTACGGCGCAAAAATCTCCCCCTAAAAGATCGCGTCGCCGGACGCCTCCGGCATTTTCACCACCCGCGCTCGTTTGCGGGACTGGATAGGAGAAGAGCTTTGCTGAATTCCGTTTCCCTGACATTTCCCGATGGTTCCGTTCGCGAATACGACGCGGCGATGACCGGTGCTGGCCTTGCCGAGTCAATCTCGAAGTCGCTCGCCAAGAAGGCAGTGGCCTATGCGATCGACGGCACGCTGCGCGATCTCTCCGACCCGCTCGGCAAGTCCGGCAAGGTCGAGATCGTCACCCGCGACGATCCGCGCGCGCTCGAGTTGATCCGCCACGATACCGCCCACGTGCTGGCGGAAGCCGTGCAGGAGCTGTGGCCGGGAACCCAGGTCACCATCGGCCCCGTCATCGACAACGGCTTCTATTACGACTTCGCCCGCAACGAGCCCTTCACGCCGGAGGATTTCCCCGCCATCGAAAAGAAGATGCGGGAGATCATCGGCCGCAACAAGCCGTTCACCAAGCAGGTCTGGTCGCGCGACAAGGCCAAGCAGGTGTTCCGCGACAAGGGCGAGGCCTACAAGCTCGAGCTGATCGACGCGATCCCCGAGGACCAGGACCTCAAGATCTATGCCCAGGGCGAGTGGTTCGACCTCTGCCGCGGCCCGCACATGGCCTCGACGGGCCAGATCGGTAGCGCCTTCAAGCTGATGAAAGTGGCCGGCGCCTACTGGCGCGGCGACGCCAACAATCCGATGCTGACGCGCATCTACGGCACGGCATGGGCCGACCAGGCGCAACTCGACGGCTATCTCCACATGCTGGAAGAAGCCGAGAAGCGCGACCACCGCAAGCTTGGCCGCGAGATGGACCTGTTCCATTTCCAGGAAGAGGGACCGGGCGTCGTCTTCTGGCACGCCAAGGGCTGGAAGATGTTCCAGAACCTCGTCAGCTACATGCGCCGCCGGCTGGACACGCAGGGCTACCAGGAGGTCAACGCTCCGCAGGTGCTCGACAAGAGCCTGTGGGAGACCTCGGGCCACTGGGGCTGGTATCGAGACGCCATGTTCAAGGTGACGGTAGCCGGCGATGACACCGACGACGACCGCGTCTTCGCGCTCAAGCCGATGAACTGCCCGGGCCACGTGCAGATCTTCAAGCATGGCCTGAAGTCGTACCGCGACCTGCCGGTGAAGCTTGCCGAATTCGGCAACGTCCATCGCTACGAGCCGTCGGGCGCGCTGCACGGACTGATGCGCGTGCGTGGCTTCACCCAGGACGACGCGCACATCTTCTGCACCGAGGAGCAACTCGCGGCAGAATGCCTGCGCATCAACGACCTGATCCTGACGACCTATGCCGACTTCGGCTTCGACGAGATTTCGGTGAAGCTGTCGACGCGGCCGGACAAGCGCGTCGGCTCCGACGAGGCCTGGGACCACGCCGAAGAGATCATGAGCAACGTGCTCAAGACCATCGAGGCGCAGTCGGGCGGCAAGATCAAGACGTCGATCAACCCGGGCGAGGGCGCCTTCTACGGCCCCAAGTTCGAATATGTGCTGAAGGACGCCATCGGCCGCGAATGGCAGTGCGGCACGACCCAGGTCGACTTCAACCTGCCGGAGCGTTTCGGCGCCTTCTACATCGGCTCGGACTCCGAGAAGAAGCAGCCGGTCATGATCCATCGTGCCATTTGCGGCTCGATGGAGCGCTTCCTCGGCATCCTGATCGAGAACTATTCCGGCCATTTCCCGCTGTGGTTCGCGCCGCAGCAGGTGGTGGTGGCGACGATCACCTCTGACGCCGACGACTACGCCCGCGAGGTCGTGGCCAAGCTGAAGGCGGCAGGTCTCTCGGCCGAAGCCGACCTGCGCAACGAGAAGATCAACTACAAGGTCCGCGAGCACAGCCTCGCCAAGGTTCCGGTGATCCTCGTCTGCGGCAAGCGCGAGGCGGAGGAGGCGACCGTCAACGTCCGCCGCCTCGGCTCGCGCGACCAGCAGTCGATGGGCCTAGACGAGGCGATCGCTGCGCTGAAGGATGAAGCGACCACCCCGGATCGCCGCCGCGCCGCGACGGCCTGAGGGAACAGAAAAGGGCGGCGAGTGCCGCCCTTTTTCATATCCGCAACCCATGCCGAAGGATAAGGCCCGCGTCACGCGCTGGCCTCGGATCTCGCCATCCTGATTTTTGGTGTTGCCGGATGCCGAATCTCCAAGCGCGGATCTCAGTCCGCGCCCTCGTTCGGGTCTATCGCAGCGGCCTCAGAGGCTATCACCTCGACGTCCTGGTTGTGGCCGGCGGAGACGGTGAAGTCGCGCTGGTAGATGCGGTCGCGGTTCTTGGCGATGACCGTGTAGTTGCCCTCGGACAATACCAGGGAGGCAAAGGCGCCGACGGTTTCGCGCAACGGGTCACCGGATTCGTTCAGGATCGACCATGAGGTATCGGCGATCGCCTCGCCCCCGGCGTCGCGTACCAGCTTGAGCGTCACTTCGGCGGCCTTGTGCTCGACGGTGGCTTCCGTGAGCTTGCCTGCCTCGACCTTGATGTCCGAGCGGATGACCGCGTTCACCGTCCCGTATGTCGAGACGACATGATAGGTGCCGGAATTGAGCCGGACGACGGCATTCGGCGCGACGTTCGGGATGATCAGGGCACGTTCGCCGTCCGTGCCCTCGTCGGCCTCGTAGATCGAGAATTTCAGCTTGTCCGACGGAATGCGCACGCCGCCGGAGAGCACCGCGTCGAGCTTCAGCCCGCCGGCATCGAGAACCAGGCTCTCCCGCTTGCCGTCCTTGCCGACGGTGATGCGCTTGGTGGCGCCCGCCCGGCCATAGGAGGCATGCACGAGGTAGCTGCCGGGTGGCAGCTGGAACATGCTGGTGCCGCCCTGGGCGGAAGCCACCAGCGGCAGCTTGCCGTCGGGGCCGGCCTCGGGCCGGAACACGCGCCAGACCAGGCCGCGGCCGATATCGGAGCCCTTGTCGGTGAGTTGCGCTGCAAGGGTGATCTCACCGAGGCCAGCCGTCGCCAGCTGTCCGTCGTCGCGCGGCGGCGCGAAGCTCGATATGCCCGGCATGCTGAGCTTGTCGAGGATGCCAGCGCCTTCCTGCGCAACGGCGGGCACAGCCGGCACGCTGAACAGTGCGGCACCCAGAATCGGCGCGAAAAAACGGAAGTGTCCCCGGAACATCCCTTGTTTGAAGCCCAAGGCAGTGGCAATTTCAAGGCTATTCCGGCGCAATGGAATCCTCCGATGATGCGCCGTGCCAGAGCAGCCGCCATTCCGGACGGCGCTTCAGCCCGACAACCAGGAGTGCCCGCGCTTTGACATCGCCTATCGTAGACTTTTTGCTCACCCGCAATTCCGCTCCGATTCCGGAGCTGCGCGAACCAGCACCCTCGGACGCTGAGATCGAGACGATGCTGCGTGCGGCGACGCGCGTGCCCGACCACGGCCGGCTCGAACCCTGGCGCTTCATCCTGTACCGCGGCGATTCCCGCATCGAAGTGGGCAAAAAGCTTGCCGATCTTGCCGAGCGGCGCGAGGGGCCGCTCGCCGAGGGGCGCCGCAACCAGGAACTCAGCCGCTTCTCGCGTGCGCCGCTGGTCATCGGCGTGGTCTCGAGCCCCAAGGACCATGCCAAGATCCCGCAATGGGAGATGTTCCTTTCGGGCGCGGCCGCCGCGATGAACCTCGTCATTGCCGCCAACGCCATGGGATACGGCACCAACTGGATCACGAACTGGTATTCGGACAGCGAAGAGGGCCGCGCCCTGCTCGGACTGGCGCCGCATGAGCGCGTGGTCGGGTTCATCCACATCGGTTCTTATGAGGGGCAGGCGCCGGAGCGTCCGCGGCCGGACGTCAGCACACTCTACACGGACTACGCCGGCCCCTGGGAGGGATGACAAGGTGTTCTACGAACCGTCAAAGGGCCATGGGTTGCCGCACGATCCGTTCAAGGCGCTGGTGTCGCCTCGGCCGATCGGATGGATCTCGACGGTCGGCAGGGACGGGGCGCTCAACCTTGCGCCCTATTCCTTCTTCAACGCCTTCTCCGGAAAGCCGCCTCTGGTCTGGTTCTCGTCCGAGGGCCAGAAGGACAGTGCGACCTTTGCCGGCGAAACACGCGAGTTCGTCGCCAATATCGTCGGCCGCGACTTGGCGGAAAGAATGAACCGCAGTTCGGTCAACGCACCGCGCGGGGTGAGCGAGTTCGAATATGCGGGCCTCACGCCGGTGCCGTCGCGCCTCGTCGCACCGCCGCGTGTCGCCGAGGCGCCTGCGGCTCTCGAGTGCAAGGTCACCGAGATATTCCGGCCGAAGGGCCTCGACGGCAACGAGATCGGCGCGTTCGTCGTCATCGGCGAGGTCGTGGGCGTGCATATCGACGAGGCCTTCCTCAAGGAAGGGCTCTACGACACGGTGAAGGCTGGCAACGTCGCCCGGCTCGGCTACATGGACTATTCCACCGTCGATGCGGTCTTCTCGATGCATCGCCCTCGCTGGGAAGATTAGATCGCGGCAGCCCTGGCGCGCGCGAGCAGGCGCTCGGCACGGCGCAGATGCGGCCTGTCGTACATCTTGCCGTCGATGCCGACCACGCCGGGATTGCCGGCCTCGCGGAAGGCTGAGACCACCGCTTCCGCGTGGGCGACAGCGTCTGGGGAAGGCGTAAAGGTCGCGTTGATGACCGCGACCTGGTCTGGGTGGATGGCCATCTTCGCCGTGAAGCCGTCTCGTTCGGCTTCCATGCATTCCGTGCGCAGCGCGTCGAGGTCGCGGAAGTCGACGAAGACGGTGTCGATTGCAAGGACGTCGGCCGCCGCAGCCCCGAGAACGGTCATGGCCCTGGCAAGGCGGAACACATCGGTGTAGCGGCCCGCGCCGTCGCGCGTCGCGTGCGCGCCGATCGCCGCCGAAAGATCCTCCGCACCCCAGGTCAGGCCAGCCAGACGTGCGCTCGCGCCGACATAGCTCCCGGTCGCAAGCACCCCGGCTGCCGTTTCGGTGACGATCGGGATGATCTTCGTCGACCCGTCGGCAAGGCCCGCCTCTGCCTCGTGCACCCTGAGCTTTGCCGACAGGTGCTGGACGTCCGCTCCCGAACTCGACTTCGGTAGCATGATTCCTTCCGGTCCTACCGGCATGATCGCTTTGAGGTCGTCGTCGGTGAGGCCCGTGCCGAGGTCGTTGACCCGGACGTAGATCGCCGGTCTCGGATTGCCGCGTTTGCCGGCTATGAAATCCGTCGCGACCGCGCGTCCATGCGCCTTCTTGTCCTGCGCGACGGAGTCCTCCAGATCGACGATGATGACGTCGGCACCGGCAGAGAACCCGCGCTCGAGCTTCTTTTCCGAATCTCCAGGTACGAACAGCAGGGAGCGCATCAGGCTGCCTTCTTCATCATCATCGCCTGGCGCCGGCATTTCGCCACCATCGCGCCATCCTGATTATAGGCGCGATGCTCGAATTCGACGATGCCGCGGTCGGGCTTCGACTTCGATTCGCGCACGGAGACGACCTCCGTTTCCACCCGGATGGTGTCGCCGTGGAAGACGGGGTGCGGGAAGACCGTCTCGGTCATGCCGAGATTGCCGATCGTTGTGCCGAGCGTGGTGTCGTGCACCGAAATGCCGATCATCAGGCCGAGCGTGAAGAGCGAATTGACCAGCGGCTTGCCCCACTCGCTCTTGGCGGCGAAGTCGAAGTCGATGTGCAGCGGCTGCGGATTGAGCGTCATTACCGAGAACAGCATGTTGTCGCTCTCGGTCACGGACTTGGTGAGCTGGTGGCGGATCACCTGACCGACCACGAATTCCTCGAGATGAAGTCCGGCCATCCGCAATCCCTCCTGTTGTCCGAGGTTGATAGGCGCTGCTCGTCGGGTCGGCAAGCGGGTTAACGGATATGGTGAACCGTTCGTAAACCATTTCTTCCTAAAGTAGCTTCCGGGGTTTTGGCGAATATTGCCGGGGGCACAGGGCGGATGGTTGTCTCGCATTTCCTGAGGTGGATCGACACCGCGAAGGTGGCCGATCGCGCGGCCGCGGCCGCCGCGCTGGCAAGCGCGTATGTCGGTCGCGAACTGCCATTCGAGGATCGCTGCGCCGCCGAGGCGGCCTTGACCTTCCTGCTCGACGATCCGTCCCCGAAGGTGCGGCAGGCGCTTGCCGAGGTGTTGTCGATGAGCATGCGCGCGCCGTTGCAGGTCATTGCGGCGCTCGCCGCCGACCAGCCCGAGATCTCTTCGCTCGTGGTGGCACGGTCGCCGTTGCTGACGGATGCCGACCTGGTGGAACGGGTCGCCTCCGGGCCGGTCTCCATCCAGAAGCTCATTGCCGACCGACCGGTCGTTTCCATGTCGCTGGCGGCGGCAATTGCCGAGGTCGGCGAAGCCGAGGCCTGCGCCGTGCTGGTCCGCAATTACGGTGCCGAGATCGCCTCGCTCAGCTTCCGCCGCATTGCCGAGCGGTTCGGTCACGACGCCCGGGTGCGCGAGGCGCTGGTCGCCGATCCGCGTCTGCCGGCCGATTGCCGCCACCTGCTTCTGGTCAAGCTTGGAGAAATGCTGAAGGCCTCGCCGCTGGTCATGGCGCTGATGGGGCCGGCGCGCGCCGAGCGGGTCACCAAGGAGGCCTGCGTCAGGGCGTCGCTCGGCATCATCGAGACGACGCGGGCGGAAGAGCATGTCGCCCTGGTCGAGCATCTGAGGCTGCGCGGCGACCTGACGACCAGCTTCATGATCCGTGTGCTGGCGCACGGCAAGGTCGACTTCTTCGGTGCAGCCCTTGTCGTCCTGACCGGCCGCGACCAGCCGCGGGTGAGGGCGCTGCTCTCGGGCGGACAGGACCTGGCGCTCATCGCGTTGTTCAGGACCGCAGGGCTAGCGGACGCCACGCATGCGATCATCCTGCGCGCGCTCAAGATCTGGCGCGAAGTCGCCAATGGCCGTCGCGTTGCCGGCGCCCAGGAGGTCAGCTGGCTGATGCTCAAGGAACTCGGCGGGCAGTCGGCCGAAGGCGAACTCGCGACGCTGGTGAAGTCCATCCACCTCGAGGCACTGCGCGACAATGCACGCGGCCATGCCCTGGCGATAGCTGCCGCCTGACCGGCGGCGAGCCGTTCGGTCAGATGTCGAGTGCTTCCGACTCGGCGAACTCGGCGCGATCCTGGATGAAGCGGAAGCGCGCTTCCGGCTTGGTGCCCATCAGCGCGTCGACGGCCACCTTGGTCTCTTCCTCGTCGTCGATGACCTCGACGCGCAGCAGCGTGCGCTTCTTCGGATCCATCGTCGTTTCCTTGAGCTGCGAGGCCATCATCTCGCCGAGACCCTTGAAGCGGCCGATCTCGATCTTGCCGCGGCCGGTGAACTCGGTACGCATCAGTTCGTCCTTGTGGGCGTCGTCGCGGGCATAAGCGACCTTGCCACCCTGGCGGATGGAGTACAGCGGCGGCACGGCCATGTAGAGGTGCCCGCCGCGGATCAGCTGCGGCATCTCCTGGTAGAAGAAGGTGATCAGCAGCGAGGCAATGTGGGCGCCGTCGACGTCGGCGTCGGTCATGATGATGACGCGGTCGTAGCGAAGGTCCTCTTCGCGGTATTTCGAGCGCGTGCCGCAGCCGAGCGCCTGGATGAGGTCGCCGATCAGCTGGTTGGAGGCCAGCTTGTCGTTGCCGGCGCTGGCGACGTTGAGGATCTTGCCGCGCAGTGGCAGGATCGCCTGCATGGAGCGGTCGCGCGCCTGCTTGGCCGAGCCGCCTGCCGAGTCGCCCTCGACGATGAAGAGTTCGGCACCCGCTGCCGCGTTTTGGGTGCAGTCGGCCAGCTTGCCTGGCAGGCGCAGCTTGCGCACGGCGCTCTTGCGCGACACTTCCTTTTCTTGGCGCCGCCGCACGCGCTCGTCGGCACGCGCGATCACCCAGTCAAGTAGCTTGGACGCTTCCTGCGGATTGTCGGCCAGCCAGTGGTCGAACGGGTCGCGGATCGCGGTCTCGACAATGCGCATCGCCTCGACGGTCGCCAGCTTGTCCTTGGTCTGGCCGACGAACTCGGGCTCGCGGATGAACACCGACAGCATGCCGGCGGCCGAGATCATCACGTCCTCGCTCGTGACGATCGAGGCGCGCTTGTTGCCGACGAGATCGGCATAGGCGCGCAGCCCGCGCGTCAGGATGTTGCGGAAGCCCATCTCGTGGGTGCCGCCGTCGCCGGTCGGGATGGTGTTGCAGTAGGAATTGATGAAGCCATCGCCGCCGAACCAGGTGACGGCCCATTCGACCGAGCCGTGGCCGCTCTGCTTCTCGCTCTTGCCCGCGAATATCTCGCGTGTCACCTGCATCTCGTTGCCGAGCGAGGCCTTGAGATAGTCTCCGAGGCCGCCGGGGAAGTGGAAGACCGCCTTGGCGGGCGTCTCGTCCTTTTCCCCGAGCAGGGACGGGTCGCAGCTCCAGCGGATCTCGACGCCGCCGAACAGGTAGGCCTTGGAGCGTGCCATCCTGTAGATGCGGGCCGGCTGGAAGTGCGCGCCCTTGCCGAAGATCTCGGGGTCCGGATGGAACCGCACCTTGGTGCCGCGGCGATTGTGTACGTCGCCAAGGCTCTCGAGTCCGCCCTGCGGCACGCCGCGCGAAAAGCGCTGGCGGAACAGCTGGCGGCCGCGTGCCACCTCGACCTCGAGCTGGTCGGACAGCGCGTTGACCACGGAGACGCCGACGCCGTGAAGGCCGCCGGAGGTCTCGTAGACCTTGGAATCGAATTTGCCGCCGGCATGCAGCGTCGTCATGATGACTTCGAGCGCCGACTTGTTCTTGAATTTGGGGTGCGGGTCGACCGGGATGCCGCGGCCGTTGTCGGTGACCGTCAGGAAGCCCTCGGCGTCAAGCTCGACATCGATGAAGGTCGCGTGTCCCGCGACCGCCTCGTCCATCGAGTTGTCGATGACTTCGGCGAACAGGTGGTGCAGCGCCTTTTCGTCGGTGCCGCCGATATACATGCCGGGACGGCGCCGTACCGGCTCCAGACCTTCCAGAACCTCGATGTCGGCCGCACTATAGCCTTCGCTGCCATCCTTGGTCGGCGCAGGGCGCTTGACCGCGGCCGCAGCCTGGACGAGCGGGTCGGCCGGACGGGCGGCGGGGCGGGCTGGCTGCTTGTCGAGATTGCCGAAAAGATCGCTGTTGTCGTCCATGCTCAATACGGTTTTTCCGCGCTGCGAATCACTAGTTCGAGTTTGCCAGTTTTGCCGGTCTGGCGACAGTTCCGGTTCTGTTCGTGCACTGCGCCGTCGATATGCCGCAATTGGCGGGATCGGCGCAACCTTTCGTAAACGCTGTCCGTAGTCGCCCGGCCAAATCGGCTTGGGAAGCGGGTCTGCGCGGTTGCGGCGAGCCTGCTATGCCCAATAACTGCTGCCCGAACATTCGGACATCAGGAAGGCAGCGCCCCGTGCTTGACTTTGGTTCCCTCTTGCTCGCAACGGCCTTGTCCGGCGCCTGCCTGAGCGGAACGCTTGTCGCAATCTGGGTGACTGCGCGTCAGGCCCGTTTCGTGCTTACGATGGCAGTCGGGATACTACTTCTAGTGACCCATGTCATCGCCTTTTGGCTCTACGGCCGCGATCCCGCTCCGTGGCTGGGGCAGGCGACTCTAGCGCTGCTGGTCGGCGGCTTTTTCGTGGTCTTCATGTCGGCGGACCAGTACATCGAACGCGGCTGGGCGAAACGGGCTGTGTTGCCGGTGACAGTCGTCATCGGCCTGACAACCGTTGTCACCGGCGCGGGCTTCGATGGGCTTGGCTTTGCCATCGCATATTCGGCCGTCACAGCAATTCTGGTCATGACGGCGGCGGCGTTCTGGACAGCCAGAAATGCCGACCGGCGCACACTTGCGCCGGTGTCGCTTCTTGCTGGCAGCAGCGCCGTGTCCTTCGCCCTATGTGCATTCGTGATCATCCAGCAAAGGCAATGGGTGCTTGCCGGTGTGCCCAGGAACTGGGCGGAGGACGTCAATACTGTCGTCGTGGTCGCGTGCATGACCGCGCTCGGCGCGCTCACTATCTCCTTCCACCACCTGCGCACCCAAAGCAGGCTCCAGGAAGAGACTCTCACCGATCCGCTAACGGGGCTGATGAACCGTCGCGCCCTGAATGCGCTGTATGGCAGTACGAGGTTCGGTTCGGGGATGGCCCTGGCTATGCTGGACCTTGACCATTTCAAGCGGACCAATGACGTATTCGGCCACGCAGTCGGCGACATGGTTCTGCAGCGTTTCGCGGATGTCATGAAAAAGCACTCACGGAGCGGCGTCAAAGGCTTCAGGCTCGGCGGCGAGGAGTTCGCCATCGTCATGTCGGATATCCTGGCGCCAGAGGTTCATGACATCCTGCGATCGGTCGGCGCGGATTTCGGTGCCGATATCGTCCCGACCAGGCTCGGACCTCTGCGCAGCACGGTCAGCATCGGCATATGCTTTGGCGACGATGATGCCATGACGCTGGAACAGGTGCTGCTCGGCGCAGACGCGGCACTCTATGTCGCCAAGCGGGCAGGCCGAAACCGCGTTGCGACGGCGGAGACCGCAGACAGCGAGAGCGTCCGCGAGCCTCAGCCTCTATTTGCCTGAGCACCAACTGCCGTCGCGAGGTCCGCAGCGGATGAAGAGCCCTGAATCAAATCGGCGGCGCCCGTGAGGTGCGCCGCCGTTTCAATGCTACCTGTCGAATTACTCGGCGGCGCCGAGATACTCCGTCAGCGGCGGGCAAGAGCAGATCAGGTTGCGGTCGCCGGCGACGTTGTCGATGCGCGACACGGGCGACCAGTACTTGGCCGTCGTGTCGGGATCGCTGCCCGGATAGGCCGCTTCGAGGCGCGAGTAGGGATGCTTCCACTCGCCTGCAAGCGTTTCGGTCGCCGTGTGCGGAGCGTTGACCAGCGGATTGTCGTCCTTCGGCCACTCGCCCTTCTCGACCTTGGCAGCCTCTGCCGCGATCGCCGCCATCGCCTCGATGAAGCGGTCGATCTCGCGCTTCGGCTCGGACTCGGTCGGCTCGACCATCAGCGTGCCGGCGACAGGCCACGACATGGTCGGCGCATGGAAGCCGTAGTCGATCAGGCGCTTGGCGATGTCATCGACGGTGATGCCCGCGCGCTCCTTGAGCACGCGCGTGTCGAGGATGCACTCATGCGCCACGCGGCCGTTCCTGCCCTTGAACAGCACCGGATAGTGCGCTTCGAGCTTGGTCGCGATGTAGTTGGCGTTGAGGATCGCCTGCTCGGTCGCCTGCTTCAGGCCCGACGCGCCCATCATCCGGATGTACATCCAGGTGATCGGCAGGATCGAGGCGCTGCCGAAGGGAGCGGCCGAAACGGCATGGGCGCTGCCGGCTTCCACATGACCCGGCACGAAGGGCGCGAGATGCGCCTTGACGCCGATCGGACCGACGCCGGGTCCGCCACCGCCATGCGGGATGCAGAACGTCTTGTGCAGGTTCATGTGGCAGACGTCGGCGCCGATGTCGGCCGGGCGGGCAAGCCCGACCATGGCGTTCAGGTTGGCGCCGTCGAAATAGACCTGGCCGCCGTGCTCGTGGATGATCGTGCAGATGTCGCGCGCGCCTTCCTCGAACACGCCGTGCGTCGACGGATAGGTGAACATCAGCGCCGCAAGCCGGTCGGCATGCTGCTCTGCCTTCACCTTGAGGTCGGTGACGTCGATATCGCCGTCTTCGAGGCAGTGCACGACCACGACTTCCATGCCGGCCATGGCCGCACTTGCCGGGTTGGTGCCGTGCGCCGAGGACGGGATCAGGCAGATGTCGCGCTGCGTCTCGCCACGCGCGTGGTGATAGCGGCGGATCGCCAAGAGGCCGGCATATTCACCCTGGCTGCCGGCGTTCGGCTGCAGGCTGACGGCGTCGAAGCCGGTGATTTCGCACAGCCATGCCTCGAGGTCGTCGGTCATCGCGCGATAGCCGAGCGAGTGGCTGGTCGGCGCGAAGGGATGGAGGTTGGCGACCGTCGGCCAGCTGACCGGCATCATCTCGGCGGCGGCGTTGAGCTTCATGGTGCAGGAGCCGAGCGGGATCATGGCGCGGTCGAGCGCCAGGTCCTTGTCGGCGAGCCGGCGCAGGAAGCGCATCATTTCCGTTTCCGAGTGGTTCTCGTGGAAAACCGGCTGGGTCAGGAACTCCTTGCCGCGGGGCTTGCCGGGCAGGGCGCGCTTGGCTTCCTTGGGCGCCTTGGCGCCGAACAGGGAGGCAACTGCTTCGAGGTCTGCCTCTGTGGAGGTCTCGTCGAAGGCGACCGAGACGTGGTCGGCGTCGATGACGCGCAGCAGGCGGCCGATCTTCTCGGCTTCGCTTGCGATCGCCTCGGCCTTGCCCTTGGCTTCAACAGTGACGGTGTCGAAGCGCTGGGCGCCGGAGACGGTCACGCCCGCGGCCTTCAGGCCTTCGGCGAGGCGGGCGGCGAGCCCGTGGATGCGCTCGGCGATCGCCTGCAGGCCGGACGGGCCGTGCCAGATGGCGAAGGATGCCGCCATGTTGGCGAGCAGGGCCTGCGCCGTGCAGATGTTCGAGGTCGCCTTGTCGCGGCGGATGTGCTGCTCGCGCGTCTGCAGGGCGAGGCGGTAGCCGGGACGGCCCTTGCTGTCGACCGACTGGCCGACGAGGCGGCCCGGCATAAGGCGGGTCAGCTTGTCGGAGACGGCGCAATAGGCGGCGTGCGGGCCGCCGAAGCCCATCGGCACGCCGAAGCGCTGCATGGTGCCGACGGCGATGTCGGCGCCGAGGCTGGCGGGCGCATCGGTGACGGTCAGGCTGAGCGGATCGGAGACGAAGATGACGATGGCGCCGACAGCCTTGGCCTTCTCGATCGCCGCCTTGTGGTCGCCATAGACACCGTTGGTGTCGGGCCAGGAGACGATCAGGGCTGCCGTGTTGTCGTCGATGGTCTCGCCGTCGATCTCGGTGCCCAGCGGCTCGGCGCGGGTGCGCACGACGTCGAGCGTCTGCGGGTGCGGGGTGCCGGCGAGCGCCACGCGGCTGCGCTTGTCGCGGTGATGGCGCAGCGCGATGCCGACGGCCTCGGCGACGGCGGTCGCCTCGTCGAGCAGCGATGCGGAGGCCACCGGCAGGCCGGTGAGCTCGGCGACCAGGGTCTGGAAGTGGAACAGAAGTTCCAGGCGGCCCTGGCTGATTTCGGCCTGGTAGGGCGTGTAGGCGGTGTACCAGGCCGGGTTCTCGAACAGGTTGCGCTGGATGACCGGCGGTACGTTGACGCCGTGATAGCCGGCGCCGATGAAGCTCTTCAGCACCTTGTTGCGGCCCATCTTCTCGCCGAGTTCGGCGAGCGCTTCATGCTCGGTTGCAGGCGCCGGCAGGTTCAGCGCGCGGTCGAGCCGGATCGACTTCGGCACGGCCTGCGAGATCAGCGTTTCCACCGAAGGCACGCCGATGGCGGCGAGCATGGCGCGGGTATCGGCCGCGCCGGGCCCGATGTGGCGGGCCGAAAAGGGATAAGGTGCAGCGGTCATCTCAACTGTCCTGTCAACCGATATGGGCTTTGTAGCCGGCCTCGTCCATGAGGCCGTCGAGCTGGGCGGGATTGGCAACCTTCATCTTCCACAGCCAGCCGTCGCCGGTGGCTGCCGAGTTGACGAGCGCCGGGTCCGACGACAGCGTTGCATTGGCGTCGGTGATCTCGCCGTCGATCGGCGCATAGACGTCCGAAGCTGCCTTGACCGACTCGACGACCACCGCGACGTCGCCCTTGGCGAGCTTGCGGCCGGCCTCGGGCAGGTCGACGAACACCAGGTCGCCGAGCTGTTCCTGTGCGTAGTCGGTGATGCCGACGGTGGCGATGTCGCCTTCGACGCGGATCCACTCGTGGTCTTCGGTGAAATAGGTCTTGGTCATGGAAATCATCCTTTGCGGTAGCGATGCTGCGTGAAGGGAAGGGCGTGGACGTCGACGGGCACCTTGGTGCCACGGACGTCGGCGAAGAGGCGGGTGCCGGCCTTGGCCAGCGGCGTGGAGACGTAGCCCATAGCGACCGGGAAGCCGGCCGACGGGCCGAAGCCGCCCGAGGTGACGCGGCCGGCGGGGTTGCCCTCCGCGTCGAACAGCTCGGCGCCGGCACGAACCGGCTGGCGGCCCTCGGGCTTCAGGCCGACGCGCTTTTCCTTGGCGCCTTCGGCGAGCATCTTGGCAAGGACTGCACGGCCGATAAAGCTGCCTTCAGCGCGCAGGTCCTTGGGGATCGCCCACATCAGGCCAGCACTTGCCGGGTCGTTGTCGGGGGTGATGTCGTTGCCGTGCAGGCAGAGGCCCGCTTCGAGGCGCAGGCTGTCGCGCGCAGCAAGGCCGATCCACATGGCGCGGTCGTCGGCAAGCAGCTTGCCCAGCAGTTCGCGCGCATCGGCTTCGGGCAGTCCGATCTCGAAGCCGTCCTCGCCGGTATAGCCCGAGCGGCTCATGAACCAGTTGGCGCGAGGCTCGAAGCCCTGCATGAAGAACAACTCGTCCGTCGCGATGCCGGCCTTGCCGAGCACATCAGCTGCCTCCGGGCCCTGGATCGCGATGAAGACGCGGTCAAGGGGCTCGATACGGGCGTCGAAATCCCGAGCGAGCGCGCGCAGATGCGCCTCGTCGGTCGCGGCATTGCCGGCATTGGCCACCACCATGAAACGCTCGTCGCCGAGACGGGTGATGATCAGGTCGTCGATGATGCCAGCGGCCTCGGTCAGGAAGAAGGTGTACTTCGACTGACGGAACTCGAGCGCGCGGGCGTCGAGAGGGCAGGCCCGGTTGAGCAGGTCGACGGCACCCGGTCCGGTGACCAGGAACAGCTTCATGTGGGAAATGTCGAAGAGGCCGACATGCTCGCGGGCGTGAAGGTGTTCCTTCATCACGCCGGCGGGGTAGGTCAGCGGCATGTTCCAGCCGGCAAAGCCGCCGAAGCGGGCACCAGCGGCCTTATGCAGGTCTTCAAGGGGCAGTTGTTGGGTCGTCTCGCCAGTCATGGCTCCTCCAGAGTCGCACGTGTCCAGCCGCTTGTGGCAGCCATTCCGTGCCCCTCTGTCTGAAGCCTGAGAGACTCGCGCCCCGGAACTCTGTCGGCAGCGCTTACACCTTCGGCGCGGGAGCAAGTCCCGACTTTCCAGAGTGTCCTTCCTGTTTACGGTTCTTTTGCCTGAGAGATTTCGGGCGATTTCCCCTTCGGCGTCAGCTTTCGCTGCTCTCTCCCGCAAACAGGTGGAGCCCGCAAAGGCCCCAGACGAGTCGTCAATATCCCAACGGCGACGCTTTGTCACCTGTCCGCGCAGCGCTTGTTCACCGGGCGAATAGTCGATGGCCAATCCTTTCGGGTAGTGAACGCCAGCCGGAAATCGTCAATCAAATGCCGCCATACCAATCGTATCCGCGGTCCTCCCAGTAGCCGCCCTTGCCGAGCCCCATGGCAGCGAAGCTGTCGACCAGCTCGATGCCCTTGAGGTATTTCGGCATCTTGTAGCCGAGTTGGCGCTCGACGCGGGCCCTCAGCGGCGCGCCGTTCTCAACCGGTAGCGGCTTGCCGTTGAGGCCGTAGGCGAGGATCGTCTGCGGATGGCGGGCGTCGATCAGGTCGATCGAGCCGTAGTACTTGACCTCGCCGGACAGGCTCCGCTCGATCGTGTCGAGGCAATGGAACACGACATAGCGCGCATTCGGCTTCACCACTGCTGCGTCAAGAACCAGAGCCAACGGCACGCCCGTCCATTTGGCGATACAGCTCCAGCCCTCGACGCAGTCGTGGCGGGTGATCTGGGTGCGCGCCGGCATGTTCATGAGTTGCTGGCGGCTCAGCGACAGCGGCCTTTCGACGAGCCCCGTCACCTCCAGGCGCCAGTCGGCAAAGTCGTTTGTGAGCAACGCCTTGTAGGTCTCGTCGTCCGGCGCTGTGACGCCGTTCGGACGCTGCGGCTGGCGTATGTCGGCCTCGGAGTATTCCTGGGCAAGGCTGTCGCGGCCCGCGAGCAGACGCTGGGCACGGTAGGTGAGGCCGTTGGCGCCCTCCAGGAAGTCGCGGACGCGGTCATCGCGATCCTGGAGGAAGTCGAAGGCGTCGCAGCCCGACAGTGCCAGGCCGGAGAGACCGAGCGAGGCTGCCGTCAGAATCTGTCTGCGGGAGAGCTGGAATTTCGGCATGTCACGCACTCCTCTCGGAGGCGTCGGCCTCCGGCTTCGGCGGATCGGTGCGATACCAGCCGGTAATGATCGAGCGCAGTTCGTTGATCGGGCCGGCGGCGAGAATCATCAGCATGTGGACGAGGAAGAAGGCGACGAGCATGAGCATCGTGGCGAAGTGGATGGTGCGTGCCGTCTGCCGCCCGCCCAGCATGTCGGTGAGGAAGGGGACCGCCGCGTTCATGCTCGGCGACATGGCAAGCCCGGTGACGATCATCAGCGGCAGGAGAACGAACAACACACCGCCATAGGCGAGCTTCTGCAGCGTGTTGTAGTCGCGGCTGTGGTGGAACTTCAGCCGGGCATGGTCGGCGATGTCCTGGGGCAGGCGCCTGACGTCATCGAGCGTCGGCGCGAGATCGCGGCGCATGTGGCCGTTCCAGAGGCTGGCCGCGAGCCAGACCAGAAGCGTCGCCGAAAGCAGCCAGGCGAAAAAGAAGTGGACGACACGGCCGGTCGCCAGGTCCTGCCCGGACGGGATCGTCGCCCAGGACGGAAAGGCGCGGGCGCGGGGAAAGTCGGTCGGACCTGACAGCCCGAGCACGCCGGTCGTGTTGAATCGATGCCCGAATATTTCGGTGTAACCTATTGCTCCGGCGTCTGTATCTGCCGCGTCGATGACGAGCACGCTGTTGTCGAACTGGAAGCCCGACTGGCGGCCGACATAGAGTGCCGGATGGGCGTTGAAGATCTGCAGGCCGCTGAGCAGCAGGAAAAACAGGGAGAGTGCCCAGACCCAATGGGTCAGTCGTGTCCATCGGCTCTGCCGGTAGACGAGTTCGCCCCGTGAGCGTTCCAATACCGGGTGTCGGTCCGCGTGAGCTTCCATGACGTCGCCTTCGCCGGTAGCCGCCGACGGTGCGGCGGTGTTCTGGTTCAGGCGAAACTACGAACGGTGGGGGTACAAGGTTTCGAGCTGCCGCTGACATCCGCGTGAACGGACGTCACTTTGCGAGCGACACCACGAGGTTGACTGCGGCCGCGACGATGATGGTGTTGAAGAAGAAGGACAGAACGGAATGAACCATCACTGCGCGCCGCATCGCGGTGGTCGAGATCGCCGTGTCGGCGGTCTGCGCCGTCATGCCGATGACCACCGCGAAGTACAGGAAGTCCCAGCCGACGGGCCGGTCGGTTCCGGGGAAATCCAATCCTCCCACGGGCTTGCGGCTACGCGTAGAAGTCGCCTCCGACCTGTCGCCTTTCCAGTAGAGATGGGCGTAGTGCACCGAAGCCATGGCATGGAGGGTGAACCAGCCGAGCGGCAGGGAAAGCAGCGAGAAGGCAAGATCTGCCGAACTGGCGACCTTGCTGGCGTTCATCAGCAGGAACAGCGACCCGACCGCGACCGCGACGATGCCGATCGTCACCAGGAAGATGATGCCGACAGGCTCGTCCGCCTCCTGGGCGCGGCGGCTCAGGAAGTCGGCGCTCAGCGCCGGCATCTCACGCAGGACGAGCGCGGTGTAGATGAAGAAGAAGGCATTGGCGCCGATGGCATAGGCGAGTTGCTGCTTGAGAAGCAGGGCGACCGCGAGTGCCGCGAGGCCCACGGCGGCGCTCACCATGAACACGACGTGGCGCCCGAACGGCTTCATCCGGGTGTGGCCGACTTCAGCGCCCGCCGGGCGGTCTGGTCGAGCGCGCCGAGGAACCGCGAACGGTCCTGCGCCGTGAATCCGGCGTTGTAACCCTTGATCTCGCCGGTCTCGCGCAGATGCTGCTTGAGGTCCCGCATCGCCACCGCCATGCCGATGGTTTCCGGCGTGAACGGCTTTCCTGTCGGCCCGATCACATGGGCGCCGAGCGCGACGGTACGGCTCGCCAGCGGGATATCGGCGGTGACGACGATGTCGTTGGCCCTAGCGTTCTCGACGATCCAGTCGTCGGCGGCATCTGCACTCTTCGAGACGACGATATTGCGGACCATCGGGTCGCGCGACGGCCTCAGCCCACCGTTGGAGACGAAGGTCACGACCAGCCCGAGACGGTCGGCCACCTTCACGACCTCATCCTTTACGGGGCAGGCGTCGGCATCGACGTAGATGATCGGATTGTTGTCCATTGCTGCAGCTTGCATGCGTGACACTCAGGCGGGCAAGGGCCGCAGCATGTCGATGTGCGGAATATCGTCTTCCAGATATTCCTCCGACACGGTCTCGAAGCCGAAGGATGCGTAGAATCTTTGGAGGTGGCTCTGCGCCGACAGCGCGATCGGATGCCCTGGAAACAGCCGTTCGCAGGCTGCGATGGATTCCTCCATCAGCTTCTCACCGAGCCGCTTGCCGCGATGGTCTGGCGACACCACGACCCGGCCGATGTAGGCCGGGTCCTCGGGGCCGCGCGGCGCGATGATGCGCGTGCTCGCCAGCAGTTCGCTGCCGGCAAGCAGCCTGAGGTGAAGTGCCTCGGGGTCCTTGCCGTCCAGTTCGGGAAACGCGCATTTCTGCTCGACGACGAAGACGTCGATGCGCATCTTCAGCATCGCATAGAGGTCGCGCGGGGAGAGTTCGTCCAGTCCCCTGACGTCGACCTCGTATGCGATCGCGCTCATCAGTAGACGACCACGCTCCGGATCGACTTGCCCTCATGCATGAGGTCGAAGCCCTTGTTGATCTCCTCGAGCTTGAGGGTGTGGGTGATCATCGGGTCGATCTGGATCTTGCCCTCCATGTACCAGTCGACGATCTTCGGCACGTCGGTGCGGCCGCGCGCGCCGCCGAAGGCCGTGCCCTTCCAGGTGCGGCCGGTGACCAGCTGGAACGGGCGCGTCGAGATCTCCTGGCCGGCACCGGCCACGCCGATGACGATCGACTCGCCCCAGCCGCGATGCGCCGATTCCAGCGCCTGGCGCATGACCTTGACGTTGCCGGTGCAATCGAAGGTGTAGTCGGCTCCGCCGATCTGGTCGGCACCGCGCTTGGTCATGTTGACCAGATAAGGAACGATGTCGCCGTCGACTTCCTTCGGGTTGACGAAATGGGTCATGCCGAAGCGCTCGCCCCATTCCTTCTTGTCGTTGTTGAGATCGACGCCGATGATCATGTCGGCACCCGCAAGCCTGAGGCCCTGAATGACGTTGAGGCCGATGCCGCCGAGACCGAAGACGATCGCGGTTGCGCCAATCTCGACCTTGGCGGTGTTGATGACGGCACCGATGCCGGTCGTCACGCCGCAGCCGATGTAGCAGATCTTGTCGAAGGGAGCGTCCGGGTTGACCTTGGCGAGCGCGATCTCGGGCAGCACGGTGAAATTCGAGAAGGTCGAGCAGCCCATGTAGTGGAAGATCTTGTCCTTGCCGATCGAGAAGCGCGAGGTGCCGTCGGGCATCAGGCCCTGGCCCTGCGTCGAGCGGATCGCGGTGCAGAGGTTGGTCTTGCGGCTGAGGCAGGACGGGCAGGAGCGGCATTCGGGCGTGTAGAGCGGAATGACGTGGTCGCCCTTCTTGAGGCTGGTCACTCCCTTGCCGACATCGACGACGACGCCTGCGCCCTCATGACCGAGGATCGCCGGGAAGATGCCTTCGGGATCGGCGCCCGACAGCGTGAACTCGTCAGTGTGGCAGATACCGGTCGCCTTGATCTCGACCAGGACCTCACCCTCGCGCGGACCCTCGAGGTCCACCTCCATGATCTCGAGCGGCTTTCCGGCTCCTACGGCGACGGCGGCGCGGGTTTTCATGGTGGAGTTCCTCTGTGCTATTTCGAAGGGGGCAAAATGCGGCGGCAAGGTTTCAGGTTTTGCCGCTCCGATCAACCACGAACACGACCTTGCGCGGTCGCGATGAGACGCCCCGCATGGTACTCCACAACGGCGTGCCGGCGCGACTCCCTGCGGGATGGACACGGTGCGTCGTGTGGCCGAACATTGTCGGCACGATTTATCCCGAAGGGCAGACGATTCGATGTCGAGTGAAAGGCCGCCGCGCGATCCGCTCAAGCGTGAGGCGCTGAAGGCGGAAGCCAAGCCGGAGGCGCCGGCCCGCACATTCATCCACCTGCGCGTCCACTCCGCCTATTCGCTGCTCGAGGGCGCGCTGCCGCTTGGCAAGATCGTCGGGCACGCCGTGAAGGACGTCGCGCCCGCCATCGCCGTGACCGACAGCAACAACCTTTTCGGCGCCCTCGAGTTCGCCCAGAAGGCTACCAAGGACGGGGTCCAGCCGCTGGTCGGCTGCCTGGTTGACGTCGATTTCGCTGAAAGCGCCGACAGCGGTCAGCGCAGTTCGGTGTGGAAGCAGGCCCTCGACCTCTATCCCATCGTGCTGTTTGCGGCGACCGAAGCCGGCTACGCCAATCTCGTTCGGCTGGTCAGCCGGATGTATCTCGAAACGCCGTCCGGCGAGCCGATACATGCGAAGCTCGATTGGGTGGGTGCACTGGCTGACGGCATCATCTGCCTGTCTGGCGGTCCGCGCGGGCCCGTCGGCGCAGCACTTCGAAGCGACCGCGCCGAGCTGGCCGAAAGCCGCCTGCTCATGCTCGGGGAGCTCTTCGGCGATCGCCTCTATGTCGAGATCGAGCGGCTCGCGGGCTACGACCGTGGCGTCGAGGCCGCGACGATCGAGTTGGCCTACCGGCATCGCCTGCCGCTGGTCGCGACCAACGAGGCGTTCTTTCCGGCGCGAGCGGACTACGAGGCGCACGACGCGCTCATTGCCATTGCTGAGGGCTCGGTGGTTGCCGAAGACAATCGGCGGCGCCTGACACCGGACAATTTCCTCAAGCCCCAGAAAGAGATGGCGGAGCTTTTTGCCGATCTGCCTGAGGCGATCGACAACACGGTCGAGATCGCGCGCCGCTGCTCCTACTACCCGCAGAACCGCAAGCCGATCCTTCCTCGTTTTGCCGGTGCGGATGTCGCCGATTCCGAGGCTGCGGACCGGGCGGAAGGCGATGAACTGGCCCGACAGGCGCGTGAAGGCCTGACCGAGCGCATTGCCACGCGCGGCCTCTATCCGGGCTATACCGAGGAGCAGTATCGCGAGCGTCTCGAGTTCGAGATCGGCATCATCCAGCGGATGAAGTTCCCGGGCTACTTCCTGATCGTTTCGGACTTCATCAAGTGGGCCAAGATCCACGGCATTCCCGTCGGGCCAGGCCGTGGTTCGGGTGCCGGATCGTTGGTCGCCTACGCGCTCACCATTACCGACGTCGACCCGTTGCGCTTCTCGCTGCTGTTCGAGCGCTTCCTCAATCCCGACCGCGTGTCGATGCCCGATTTCGACATCGACTTCTGCCAGGACCGCCGCGAAGAGGTGATCCGCTACGTGGTGGGCAAGTACGGCCGCGACCAGGTCGGCCAGATCATCACCTTCGGAACGCTGCAGGCGCGCGCCGTGCTGCGCGACGTCGGCCGCGTCTTGCAGATGCCCTACGGCCAGGTCGACAAGCTCACCAAGATGGTGCCGCAGAACCCGGCCAATCCGGTGACGCTGGCCCAGGCCATAGAGGGCGAGCCGCGATTTGCCGAGGAGGCCGAGCGCGAGCCAATTGTGCAGACGCTGCTCGACATGGCGCAGAAGCTCGAGGGCCTGTACCGACACGCCTCGACACACGCCGCCGGCATTGTCATCGGCGACCGTCCGCTGTCCGAGCTGGTGCCGATGTACCGGGACCCGCGCTCGGACATGCCGGTCACCCAGTTCAACATGAAGTATGTCGAGCAGGCCGGACTGGTGAAGTTCGACTTCCTCGGCCTCAAGACGCTGACGGTGCTGCAGAAGGCGGTGCAGTTCATCAGCCGCCGCGGCGTCGACATCGACCTGGCGCTGATCCCGCTCGACGACCCCGAGACCTATGCGATGCTGTCGCGCGGCGAGACCGTCGGCATCTTCCAGGTTGAAAGTGCCGGTATGCGCAAGGCGCTGATCGGCATGAAGCCCGACCGCATCGAGGACATCATCGCGCTGGTGGCGCTCTACCGCCCGGGCCCGATGGAGAACATCCCGACCTACAACGCGCGCAAGCACGGCGAGGAGGAGATCGAGTCGATCCATCCCAAGATCGACTACCTGGTGAAAGAGACCCAAGGGGTCATCGTCTACCAGGAACAGGTCATGCAGATCGCGCAGGTGCTGTCGGGCTATTCGCTCGGCGAGGCCGACCTGCTGCGCCGCGCCATGGGCAAGAAGATCCGCGCCGAGATGGACAAGCAGCGCGAGCGCTTCGTCTCCGGCGCGGTGGAGGGGGGCGTTGCCAAGCCGCAGGCCAACTTCATCTTCGACCTGCTCGCCAAGTTCGCCGACTACGGCTTCAACAAGTCGCACGCCGCCGCATACGCCATTGTTTCCTACCAGACGGCCTATCTTAAGGCTCACTATCCGGTCGAGTTCCTCGCCGGGTCGATGACCTACGATATGTCGAACACCGACAAGCTGAATGATTTCCGCCAGGACGCCATGCGCCTTGGCATCGAGGTCGTGCCACCGTCGGTCATGACCAGCTATCGCGACTTCGAGGTGGGCGAAAAGAAGATCTTTTACTCGCTCGCGGCCATCAAGGGCGTGGGCGAGGCGGCGGTCCAGCACATCGTCGCCAAGCGCGAGGAAAAGCCATTCGCCAGCCTGGCCGACTTCTGCGAGCGAATCGATCCGAAGGTGGTCGGCAAGCGGGTGCTGGAAAGCCTGATCATGGCCGGTGCGCTGGATTGCTTCGGGCACGAGCGCGCGGCGATGATGGCCGGCCTCGAACGCATGATGGGCCTTGCGTCGCTGGCGCACGAGAACGCCACGCTCGGCCAGTCCGACATCTTCGGTAGCGCCTTTTCCGGTCAGGCACCGGTGCTGCACCTGCCGCAGACGGATCCGTGGCTGGCAGCCGACAGGCTGCACCGCGAGTTCCAGGTGGTCGGCTTCTATCTCTCCGCCCACCCGCTCGACGAGTACAAGGTGGCGCTCGAGAAGATGCGCGTCCAGAACTGGGCCGACTTTGCGGCGGCCGTGAAGCGCGGCGCGACCGCAGGCCGGCTGGCGGGTACGGTCACGACGAAGCAGGAGCGCAAGACCAAGACCGGCAACAAGATGGGCATCGTCCAGTTCTCCGACGTCTCCGGCCAGTACGAGGCGGTGATGTTCTCGGAGACGCTGGCGCAGTACCGGGACTTCTGCGAGCCGGGCAAGTCGGTGGTCATCACGGTCGCCGCCGAAGACCGGCCGGAAGGCGTCAACCTGCGCATCCAGACCGTGCAGTCGCTGGAGGACGAGGCGAGCCGGGTGCAGAAGACCCTGCGCATCTTCGTGCGCGATGCCGCTCCGCTCAACACGCTCTCCAATCACCTGACGGTGCGAGGTGAGGGCGAGGTGAGCTTCATCGTGCTCAAGGCCGAAGGGCAGGGCGAGATCGAGATCGAGTTGCGGGAGCGTTACCGCATCACGCCGTCGATCGCATCGGCGATGCGCGCGGTGCCTGGGGTGGTCGAAGTCGAGCTGGTCTAGGCGCTGAAGACTCTTCCGCAAGGGAATCAGCGGTTTGGCGGGGTTGTCTCGCGTTCCAACTTGGCGCGGCAGGCCTGCGCCCGCTCCAGAAGCATCGTCCGCTCGCGCTCGTTCTGGGTGAGCGATGCCGCGCGCTCGAACTCGACGAGCGCCTGCTCGTGGCGGCCGAGCCGCATGAGCAGGTCGGCGCGGACGCTGGGCAGGAGATGGTAGTTGCGCAAGGCGGGGTCGTGCGCCAACTGGTCCGCGAGTTCCAGCCCGGCGGCAGGGCCAAAGGCCATTGCGATCGCCATGGCCCGGTTCAGCCCGATGACGGGCGACGGCGTCAGCGAGATCAACGCAGCATAGAGCGCGGCGATGTGCATCCAGTCGGTCTGCGCCGCCGTCGGGGCGCGGCCGTGGCAGGCGGCAATCGCAGCCTGCAGCACGTAGGGACCGGGCTGGCTTGCGAGCGACTCCGCCAATGCGAGCGCGGCAAGGCCGCGCCGGATCAGCAGATGGTCCCAACGCGCCCGGTTCTGGTCGAGCAGCAGGATCGGCCTGCCTTCGGCGTCGCTGCGCGCCGGCATTCGCGATGCCTGGATTTCCATAAGGGCGATCAGCCCGTGGACTTCCGCGTCTTCGGGAGCGAGACCGGCCAGCATGCGCCCCAGCCGCATCGCCTCCTGGCAGAGCTGTGGCCGCATCCAGTCGTCGCCGCGGGTGGCCGAGTACCCTTCGTTGAAGATGAGATAGAGCACCTCGAGCACCGAGTTCAGCCGTTCGGCGCGGTCCGGGCCCAATGGCACTTCGAACGGCACGCCGGCGTCCGACAAGCTGCGCTTGGCCCGCACGATGCGCTGGGACATGGTGGTTTCGGTGACGAGAAAGGCGCGCGCGATTTCTTCGGTGGTCAGCCCTCCGACCAGCCGCAGGGTCAACGCGACGCGCGCCTCGGTCGACAGCACCGGATGGCAGGATACGAACATCAGGCCGAGCATCTCGTCGCCAAGGCCCTGGTCCGGCTCGACCTGCTCGGGAATCGCTTCGAGTTCGGCGTCGATGCCGAGCAGTGCGAGCTTGCCGCCCGCCATCTTTGCCCGACGGAAATGATCGATCGCCCGCCGCTTGGCAGAGGCGATCAGCCAGGCGCCGGGCTTGTCCGGAACGCCTGTCTCGGGCCAGCTGCGCAACGCGGCAAGGAGCGCGTCCTGGGCGAATTCCTCGGCCAGGTCGACGCTGCGGGTGAAGCGGGCCAATGCTGCCACGATCCGTGCCCGCTCCATACGGAACACGGTTTCGATGGTTCGGTGCGTCGCGCGGCTTTTCGCCAGGCTGTCTGGGCTATCGTCCTCCCGGGCCGGAGGCCCGGGACTGGAGCCGGTGCCGGCTGGCATCTACTTCTCGAGCGCCGTGTCGAGTTCACGGAAGCGATCGATGGCTTCGCTCTCGCCAAAATCCTCCAGTTCGAACACCTGACGGATTTCGATCTCGCCGTCCTCCATCTGCGGATTGGGGAAGCGGTTGGCCCATTCGATCGCCTCTTCGCGATTCTTGACCTGGATGATCGTGTAGCCGGCGATCAGTTCCTTGGTCTCGGCGAAGGGCCCGTCGGTGACGGTCTTCTTGCCGCCCGTCCAGTTGATCCGCCAGCCCTTGGCGCTCCGCTGCAGGCCGTTGGCGTCGAGCAGCACGCCCGCCTTGGCAAGCTCCTCGTGATAGTCGACCATCGCCGTGAGTAGGTCCTGCGAAGGCATTACGCCGGCTTCGGAATCCTTGCTCGCTTTGACTATGATCATGAAACGCATCTCGTTCTCCCTGGCTTTTCGCGATCCGGCCACCATCGCCCGACCTTCGATGCCACCACGACGAATGGAGAACGGACGAATCGACAGGTCAAAGCACTTTTTTGTTTGCCCATGACCGACAAGCGCCTTGCTGGTCGCCGCTCCCGAGGCATCAACCGGCTAGGTCATCCCTCCCGAAGCCCGAGGACAATTCCCGATTGTGGCGTTCACGTGGTCGCTTGACTTGAACGCGATATGCATAAATCCTGCCCACCAGCGGAAACGAGGCAGGCGGTCAAGATGAAGGCCCTGTGGCAAAGTGTCTGCGCAATAGCTGTGCTGTCTGGAGGGCTGCTCCAGGCGGCGGCAGCGGACCTTGTAGTTGCAGCGCCGAGCTGGCCTTCCGGTCAGGCTTCCGCGAACATCATGAAAGTTGCGCTGGAGAAGTCGCTGGGCATCAAGGTCGATGTCCAGGACATGGGCACCCTCATCGCCTTCACCGGTTTGGATTCTGGCGCGGTGGATGTCTACCCGGAGGTCTGGCGTCCGAATTTCGACACGCTGGTGCAGCGCTACGTTACGGACAAGGGAACAATTCACCTCAGCCCCCGCAACGTGCCTGCCACGCAGGGGCTCTGCGTGACCAAGAAGACCTACGACGAATTCGGCGTTCGCGACGTGGCGGATCTCAAGGATCCGGCCAAGGCGAAGGTTTTCGATACCGACGGCGACGGCAAGGGCGAGATGTGGATCGGCGCCACGGGATGGCTGTCCACCGACGTCGAGCGCGTGCGCGCCAAGAGCTACGGCTACGACGCGACGATGACCCTGCTCGAAATGCCCGAGGAGGTGGGCATGTCGGCGGTGGACGCGGCTGCGGCCACCGACAAGCCGATCGTGTTCTACTGCTACAGCCCGCACCACGTGTTCGAACTGCACGAGATCAAGCAGTTGAGCGAACCGGCGTTCGATCCGGCCAAGTGGAAGATCGTTCTGCAGGCCGACGATCCGATGTGGCTTTCCAAATCCGAGGCGCCGGTGGCCTGGAAGCCATCGAGTTTCAGCGTCGCCTACTCGGCTGCCCTGCAGAAGCGGCTGCCGCAGGTGGCGAAGTTCCTGGACAATATCGACTTCAGCACCGACGAGGTGACGGCGATGAGCTACGCGCTGGAGGTCGAGCGGCAGGATCCTGCCGAATACGCAAAGCAATGGGTGTCCACCCACGAAGATCGCATAAAAGCCTGGCTGCGTTGAAGCCGGGCAAGGCTTAACGGGGATGGTCTGCATGGCGGAGATTTGGCGTCTGCGCGGAAGACGTGGCTGGGCCGCAGCCCTGTTCATTGCCGTGGGGCTCGGGGCGGCGCTGGCGCAGGCGGGCTCGACAACCCAGATTTTCGACCCGAAGACGCACAAGTGGATCAACTACGATCGCAAGAAGGCGATGCAGTATTACGCTGCCCATGGCCAGGTGCCCGACGCGTTTCGCCGCCAGATCGTCCCATTCCGGACGGCCGAAAAGCCGGGCACGATCATCATCGATGGCAACCAGCATTTCCTCTACCTCGTGCTCCCCGGCCTCAAGGCGGTGCGCTATGGCATTGGCGTCGGGCGCGAGGGCTTCGGCTGGGCGGGCATCGTGAGAGTGGGCCGGACGGCGGAATGGCCGACCTGGACGCCGCCGGCCGAGATGGTAGCGCGCGATCCGAATGCCGCCAAATATGCCAACGGGATGCCTGGCGGCCCCGACAATCCGCTCGGCGCGCGTGCGCTCTATCTCTACCAGGGCGACCAGGACACGATCTACCGCATCCATGGCACACCGGAACCCTGGACGATCGGGCTCGACGTGTCGTCGGGATGCATCCGCATGAACAACGACGACATCGTCGATCTCCACTCGCAGGTTCAGGTCGGCGCCAAGGTCGTCGTGCTGATGCAGGGGGCCGCTCTCTACAAGGGTGTCTGACAAGAGCTTCAAAACGAGGGGGATGGAAGTGCGAACAGTCTATCTTGCCGGAGCTGTCCTGATCGTCGCGCCAGTGCTGGCGGCATGCTCCACGCCCGCGCCTGACCCGCAGGACATGGCGCGCACAACGGCCCAGACCGCACCCGCTGACTTGCAGCTCACCTGCGCGAGCGCGGTTGCGACCCAGGCCAGCGTCGATGCCAACAAGGTGCTGCCGGTGGGCTCGTCCCAGATCGACGCCACGAAATACCAGGTCGAGCTCAATGCCGCCGGCCAGCGCTACAACTGCGTCATCGACAACGCGGGCGTTGTGGGTTCGGTGCAGAAGGCCTGACGGCGCAGCGCCCCTTCAATCCTCGATCGGTTCCGGCGGATTGGCGCTGCGGCCCTTGCCGAAGGTATAGCCCGTCTCCACCGCTTTCCTGCCGAACTTGTCGCGCAGGGCGTCGATCGCGCCCTCCGCCAGCGCCCGCTTGCGCGACTGGAGATCGACAAGGTCGGGCGGATCGGCGCGCTCGTCGTCGCTGAGGTCGCTGACGCCGATGCCGAGCAGGCGGTACTTGGTGCCGTCCGTTTCCCGCTCTAGCAGTTGCAGGCCGGTCTGGAAGATGCGGTCGGCCAACCGCGTTGGATCAGTCAGTTGGCGGTTGCGAGTCCGGAGCTTGAAGTCCTGCGTCTTGAGCTTCAGCACGACGGTGCGGCCCGCGATGCCGGATTTCTTCAGCCGGCTAGAAACTTTCTCCGAAAGCGCCCGCAGCACCGGTACCAGGTCCGCCGAAGAGGCCAGGTCGGTGTCGAACGTGGTTTCGGCGGAGACGCTCTTGGCTTCGCTGTTGGGCGAGACCTGGCGGTCGTCCTGTCCGCGGGACAGGTGATAGAGCCTGCCGCCCATCGAACCGTAGCGCCGCATGAGTTCTGCCCGCTCCATGCGCTGGATCTGGCCGATGCTGCGAATGCCGTCGCGTTCGAGAGTGGCTGCGAACGCCTTGCCGACGCCCCAGATCAGCGTCACCGGCTGCTCCGCCAGGAAGGAAGGCGCCTCTGCCTCGCCGATCACGGCGAACCCACGCGGTTTTCGCAGATCGGATGCGACCTTGGCGAGAAACTTGCAGTAGGAAAGCCCGGCCGAGACGGTGATGCCGACCTCCTTCTCGACCTCGACGGCAAACCGCGCCAGGACCAGCGCCGGAGGTACGCCATGCAGGCGTTCTGTGCCGCTGAGGTCGAGGAAGGCTTCATCGATCGACAGCGGCTCGACCAGCGGCGTCAGCGCCTGCATCATCGACCGCACCTCACGCCCGACGCGGACATATTTCTCCATGTCGGGCCTGATCACGACGGCCTCCGGGCAGGCCTCCAGCGCCTTGAACATGGGCATGGCTGACCTCACACCGTGGATGCGGGCGATGTAGCAGGCGGTCGAGACCACGCCGCGCTTACCGCCGCCGATGATGACCGGCTTGTCCTTGAGTTCCGGATTGTCGCGCTTCTCCACCGCGGCGTAGAAAGCATCGCAATCGATGTGCGCCAGGTGCAGCTTGTAGAGTTCGGGATGGCGCAGCAGCCGAGGGCTGCCGCACGCATGGCAGCGTGGGCCGGTGCTGGTCTGAAGGGTAAGGCAGTCGCGGCAGAAACCGTGGCTGGAATCGTTGACAGGCATCGCCATCGCTGCGAACATAAAGAGAACAAATCGAATTCTAAGCGAGCCGCCCTGCAACGACAAGGCGGGGCTCGGGAGTTTTGCCATGTCTCATGTCATCTCGCCGCTGACGCCCGACCTCTGGCCGGCGTTCGAGGATTTGTTCGGCAAGCAGGGCGCCTGCTACGGCTGTTGGTGCACCTATTTCCGCATGCCGCCGGCGGCCCGTCGTGAAAGCGACCGGGAGCGCAACAAGGACCACATCAGGGCGCGTATCGAAGCCGGTCCCCCGCCGGGACTGCTCGCCTTCGAGGACAGGCAGGCGGTCGGATGGATGCAGATCGGGCCGCGGTCGGACGTGCCGGAGTTCAACAACGCCCGCCGCGCCTCGGCACCGCTCGAAACGACCGACGTAGCAGATCCCCGCGTCTGGGTGATTTCCTGCTTCTTCATCCGCACCAAGGCGCGTGGCCGTGGCCTGACCCACCAACTGGTTGGGGCCGGCATCGACTTCGCGCGGCGGTCGGGTGCGCGTGCCCTCGAGGCGTGCCCGATGGACCAGTCGAACGATACGCGATCCGGCAGCCTCTATGTCGGCTCGACCAGGGTGTTCGAGAAGGCCGGGTTCAGCCGCGCCGCCGAACGCCGGCCCGGCCGCCCGCTGATGCGGATGGAGCTATAAAGCGGCTGCTGGTCAGCCCGCAAAGCCGCCGCTTTCGAGGAACGCCAGTTCCTGCGGCGTCGAATCTCGCCCGAGCAGCAGGTTGCGGTGGGGGAAGCGGCCGAACCGGGCGACGATGTCGCGATGGCCGACGGCGTGCTTCAGGAATTCGCCGCCGAGGGCTGTCGAACGCTCCAGCGGGATGTCGTGGTCTGCCAGCGTCTCGGAATGCGAGAAGGGCAGATAGAAGAAGACGCGAATAGGGCCCTCCGTGGCCATGTCGAAGCCGTCCGCGATGGCTTTGCGCGCAAAGTAGCGGGCCAGGGGATCGGTCGCGTACATGTGCCCGCTGCCGCGGAAGCAGTTGCGCGGGAACTGGTCGAGCAGGATCATCAACGCCAGGGAGCCTTCGGCATCGTCAGCCCAGGCATCGCAATGCCGCTTCGCCGCGGCCATGTGGAGGTCGCCGAAGCGCTCGCGAAAACGGTCGTCGAACAGCTCGTCCTTCCGGAACCAATTCTCGAGGCCCGCAGCGCGCCAGTAGTCCATGACCTCCGTCGCGCGCTTCCTGTCCACTTGCGTCATCGTCAGTTCCTTTCAGTCTTTTCGCCTGCCATCGCCTTCTTGCTGAGGACGTCGGCGGCTTCTTCATTCAGCGCCTTGGCAGTGCGACGCGGTTGGGTGAGCGGGGTGGGGACGGGTTCGGGAATGTTCCCCTGTAAGTAGCTGCGCCCCGACTGGATGTCGCCGGCTATCTGCATGTCGAGCCGGGCCGCGTCACGCTGGCGGACGTCCTCGATGACCTCGGCCACATCGTCCGGATCCTCACCCAGCCTCTCGAGCGTCGTCCCTCCGAAGAGCAGCGCCGATTCGAACGTCTCGCGCAACTGGTAGTCGACGCCGGCGCGGATCAACTGGATCGCCGTTCCGCGGTCGAAGGCGCGGGCCAGCACCGGAACCAATGGGAATTCCGATTTCATCTGCTCGGCAATTCGGACAGCGACATCCTCCTTGTCGACGCAGATGAGCACCGCGCGCGCACGTCCCGTGCCTGCGGCATGCAGAATGTCGAGCCGGGTGCCGTCGCCGTAGTAGACCTTGAAGCCGAAATCGGCCGCTGCCTGGATCATCTCGACGTCGTTATCGATGATCGATACGTCGACGCCGCGCAGCAGCAGCGGCTGGCTGACGATCTGCCCGAAGCGCCCGAACCCGATGATGAGGACGCTGCCGCTGAGTTCCTCGGCGACGTCGACGCCTTCGAGCGATTGCTCGGTCTGGGGCGTGATGCGCTTGAGCACGGCTATGGCCAGCGGCGTGAGCACCATCGAGATGATGATGATGGCCGTAAGGATCGCGTTGGCCTCGCCGTCGATGATGCCGACTGCGAGCGCCGACGAATAGAGCACGAAGGCGAACTCGCCGCCCTGGGCCATCACCACGGCCCGCCCCAGCGCCTCGCGGTGTCCGGTCCTCAGGAAACGTGCGACGACATAGATTCCGATTGCCTTCATCACCATGTAGGCAACGACGTAGAAGGCGATCATCCCCCAGTTGGCGGCCACCACCTGAAGGTCGAGCGACATGCCCACCGCGATAAAGAACAGGCCGAGCAGGATGCCGCGGAACGGCTCGACATCTGCCTCGAGCTGATGGCGGAAGGTCGATTCCGAAAGCAGGACGCCAGCCAGGAACGCGCCCATGGCCATGGACAGCCCGCTCAACTGCATGGCGAGCGCGGAACCCAGAACCACCAGCAGCGCTGCTGCCGTCATCACTTCGCGCGCCCTCGATTCGGCGAGCACGCGAAACAGCGGATTGAGCAGGTAGCGTCCGGCGACGATCAGGCCGACGATGGCGCCGACACCGATGCCGACTTCCTGGAGCCTCTCCGCCCAGCCGGTCCCGGTTTCCGTGGGTGTCACGGGTGCGAGGAAGGCGACAAGGGCGAGCAACGGCACGATGGCGAGGTCTTCGAGCAGCAGGATCGACACCATGCGTTGCCCCTTGGGCGAGCCCAGTTCGCCGCGCTCCTCGAGCAGTTGCATGACGATCGCCGTCGAGGTGAGCACGAAACCCGCGCCCGCCACGAAAGCCTGGGATACGGGAAACCCTCCGACGAGACCCACGAGGGTCAGCAGCAGGCCACAGACGCCGACCTGCAGCGCGCCAAGCCCGAATATCTCGCGCCTCAGCCCCCACAGCCGCGATGGCTGCATCTCCAGGCCGATCAGGAACAGGAACATCACGACGCCGAGTTCGGCGACGTGCAGGATGGACTCGGCCTCGGAGAACACACGGAGGCCGAACGGGCCGATCACCACCCCGGCGCTGAGGTAGCCGAGGATCGAGCCCAGTCCCAGGCGCTTGAAGATCGGGACGGACACCACGCCAGCGGCCAGCAGAGCCACCACCTGGACCAGATCGTTGCCCGCTGCCTCTACCGCCATATGTCCTCGCTGTCCGTGTGATGGCGGCAGACTTGCCGCTTAGGGAAGGGTCAAGATAGGTGCTTCAAGGCCCGTCGAACAGCCCCGGCCTCCGGCAAAGAAAAGCGGAATAGTGCCGGATGTGTACACGTCGCCTCGCAGCTGTGATGGCTATGCGAATAGCGATACGCTTGGTGGCGGGGTCAAAAAGCCAGCCGGTAATCGTCGTTCCGGGAGGAGCACACCCGCATGAGAAGTTTCACGCTTGCTGCCCTCGGCATCCTGTTCACCGTCACCGCCTGCGCCAGGGCGCCGCAATGCACCGCAGCAAGCCTCGGCAGGAAGGCGCAGGAAGTGAACCTCGCCCTGCAGGAAGCGGTCGCCAATGATCCGGCCAGGGCGCTCGAATTCTCCATCAAGGCGCAGGAAGTCGCGATCAAATATCAGGGCTCACCGACCTACGAAGATGCGTGCAGGGCCTATGACGAGCTCCTGAGCGTTCTCAAGGGCTGATTCGAGCGGGCCCAATGTGAGAAAGGCGGCGCACCTGGCACCGCCTTCGTCATGGAGAAGGATTGTCCGCGGAGATCAGTTCTTGGCGATCGCGCCCACTGCGGTGTCGTCTACGCGCGTCAGCTTCATGCCGATGACGGGGACCAACTGCTTGTCCACGCGAACCGAGACGGTGACGTGCATCGAGTTCTCGTCCGGCACGCGCGCCTGCATCACGCCGTTCAGCTGCTTGCGGTTGATCGCCAGGATGACCTTGCTGCCGTCGACAACATTGCCGGAAATGATGTCCAGCCCCTGGCCTTCGGAGCCGTCCATGAAGGTTCCGCGGTAGCCGCGGCCCTTCTGTTCGATGGTCGCCGACATCTTCTGGGTGAACACTCCGACGCGGCAGCCGCCGTCGAGCGACATGCCGACCTTGCCGTCAGGCGTCGTGCCAGTGAAGCTGCAGGTGAATTTCGTGCCCTTGTACTTGCCGGCGACGATCTCGCCGGGGCCGACCCACTCGCCCTGGACGGACTGGAAGAACTTCTTGTCGCGGGCAGGGCCCTTGTCCGAGCCGGCATGCGCGGCGCCCGCAAGCGACAAGGCAATGGCAGGCAGAGCAGCGGACAGGAACAAACGCTTCATGGACACACCTGGCGACAGGAACTGGGAACGGATAGCTGCTTGGACCATGGACAATAATGGTTAACGCTTCGTCTATTTGGTCTTGTCCGCAGCCTTGTCCTTGCTTGCGAAGGTGGTGAGCGCGGCGAGAAAATCACCCATGCCGGGCCGCTTGGTTGCGGTGAAGGGCAGGGGCCGGGTGGTCTCCATGGCCGCAATTCCGATGCGGGCCGTCATCATGCCGTTGACAACCCCTTCGCCGAGCTTGGCCGACAGCTTGGCCGCAAGCCCGTGCCCGACGATCTGCTGGACGAAGCTGTCGCCGACGGCGATCGAGCCTGTGACCGCCAGATGCGCCAGAACGCTGCGCGCGAGACGGAAGAACCCCAGCGTTCCGGGCCTCCCACCGTATAGGTCGGACAGGCGGCGGATCAGGCGTCCGGCCTCGAACACCACATAGGCGATGTCGACCAGGGCGCGGGGACTGACGGCGGTGACCAACGACACCCGCTTGGCGGCGTCGAGAATGAGAACCTTGGCCTGGGCGTCGAGCGGCGCGAGGATTTCGGTCTCGGCCAGCCGCAGCAAGTCGGCACCGTCGATCACATCGTTGCGAAGCTCCTGCAGCGCCCGCCTTCCGACCGCGGTCTGGGGCTTGGAGGCAACGAACCCGGACAGTTCGTCGACGACGGCGCGGGCGGAGCGTGGATCGTTGCGGTCCATGGCATCCGCGGCGCGGCCGCGCAGCCGCTCGACCGAGGCCAGTCTCCGGAGCGCGAGCAGTTCGCGCCCGACTATGACCAGGAAGGCGAGCGCGGCAATTGCCGCCGCGGCGACCGCCAGCCAGCCCAGCCAGTCCGCGCGGCTGAACAGGTCGCGGATGAGGCGGTCGGTCCACAGGCCGATGCCCAGCGACACCAGCACGCCCGCGGCCGCGAGGAACACGGCGCCGATGCGCGAGCCGCGTTTGGGCGCCGTCGCCGGAGGCGGTTCGGCGGCGACGATGTCGGCTTCGTCGAAGACGTCGATCTCCGCGGGGGTGACCACTGCCGTCTCCGCAGCGATGGCTCTCGGCTTGCGGTGCGTGCGTGGGGTCTCCGTCGCCTGGTTGTGCTGAGATTCGGCTGCGTCGGGCTCCAAGCTGAACGCGGCAGGCTTTCTGGGAGCGCTCATGCGAGATGGTCTCCGATCAGGAATTGCAGGGCGCGATCCAGGCGGATGTGGGGCAGCGACAAGGTCACGCCCTCGGCCGTGCGTTCGAGCCTAGGTGGCCGGAAACGGACGAAGCGGATGGTCGGATCGTCCGAATCCTGGCGATGGTTGGTACCAAAATCCTGGAACACCACATCCGCTCGTTCCGGCAAGTCACCGGGAAATATGGCGGTTTCCGTGTTGCCGTCGAAACGCTGCTTGCCGATGGTCTCGCCTTCGATCGGCGTGCCGATGATCACCGGAAGTGTGTCGCGCCCTTGCTTGACGGTGCCCTCGCGGGTGGCGCGCACGGCGGCAAGCGCCAGCACGTCGACCTCGGCGCCCGACAGATTGGCCCGCGCGACGGCACGCTCCGTCAGGCGCCGCACGATCGCCTGCAGCCGGTCGTGGCTCTCGTGATGGAGGTGGTCGGCCTTGGTCGCGGCGACGAGGATGCGGTCGATCCGGCGGGAGAACAGGTCGCTCAGCAGATTGCCGCGGCCTGGGCGGAAGCAGGCGAGGATCTCGGTCACCGCCCGTTCCAGGTCGGCGATCGCGCCGGGGCCGGCGTTCAGCGCCTGCATGGCGTCGATGAGAACGATCTGCCGGTCGAGCCTGGCGATGTGTTCGCGGAAGAACGGTTTGACGACATGCGTCTTGTAGGCCTCGTAGCGCCGCTCCATCATCGCATGCAGCGACCCCGGCCGCGCCCGTCCCGTGGCCAGTCCGGGAAGCGGCGCGAAAGTGAGAGCTGGCGAACCATCAAGGTCGCCGGGCATAAGGAAACGCCCCGGCGGCAGGGTCGACAGCGCTCGTTCGTCGTCCTTGCAGGCCTTGAGATAGGCGGAAAAGCTCTCGGCCAGGCGACGCGCGGCCATTTCGTCGGCCTCGCCTTCCGGCTTGACCGTCTCCGACAGCGCCCGCCATGCCTCTGACAGGTCGGCCCGCACCGGCAGGCGCGCCAGTTCGAAGGCTTCCCGCGAAAACTCCTCGTAGCTCTTGCCCAGGAGCGGCAGGTCGAGAAGCCATTCACCCGGGTAGTCGACGATATCGACCGAAAGTTTTCCTTGAGAAAACAATCTGTTCCAACCCGAGGCTGACTCGAATTCTATGGTCAGCCGGAGTTCCGAGATGGCTCGGGTGGAGTCTGGCCAGATGCGCCGGTCGACGAGGGCTGCTACGTGATCCTCGTACTGGAAACGCGGCACCGCATCGTCGGGCTGTTCCTGGAGGTAGGCACGGGCTATGCGGCCGGATTTCTGCGCCTCGAACATCGGCAGGCGGCCGCCATGGATGAGATTGTGCACGAAGGCGCTGATGAAAACAGTCTTGCCCGCACGCGAAAGGCCGGTCACGCCGAGTCTCAGGGACGGCGAGAATAATCCTGTCGCGCGGCCGGAAAGAGTGTCGAGCGCGATCCGGGCCTCGTCGGTGAATGTGGTCAGTGCCGCCAATCGTCGTCCCCCATGAGGTCCGGTCCGATATAGGTGCCGGCCGCGGGATTTGAAATGGCGAATGGAATCAAAGGTCCGCCGGGGTCAGGAATGACTCGAGATATCCCTGGCCGAGTTGCGCTTCCGACAGGCTGGTCTGGAAGCGGATCACGGCAAGCCCGGAGGTCGGGAAGCCGGTGTGCAGCGTGTGCAGCGCGCCTTCCTCGCCGGATCCGGACACCGCCATGGCGAGGTCCTCCATCATGGGGTTGTGCCCGATGAGAAGAATGGAACCGTGCTGGCCGTTATCGCGAACCTTGTCCAGATAGCCGGCAGCGTCGGAACTGTAGAGGTCGTCGGTAAAGACGACGCGGCCAGTGTCGGCGTTGGCGGCAATGCCCTCCAGGGTTTCCCGCGCGCGCTTGGCGTTGGAGCATAGCGTCAGTTCGGGCACGTAGGCCCAGGCGCGCATCGTCTTGCCGGTTGCTTCGGCATCCGCGATGCCGGTGGCATCGAGCGGACGGTCGAAATCCCTGACGCCCGGAAGCGCCCATCCTGCCTTGGCGTGCCTGAGAAGATATAGCCTGCTCAAATATCGCTCCCGGAAGCTCAAGCTCCCGGCGAGCCTGCGCTAGCTGTCCTATCAGGATGTAGCCAAGGGCAGTGCGGCTTGCAACCGCACGATCTCGCTATGCGTTCCTTAAGGGCGGAGTTGCATATGCGCCACGGCGAATCGGCCTCGATATGGCAAGTGTGAAGTTTTCGAGAATACGCTTGTGCGACGATTGGCCCGCGAATATATAGGCGCCAAAACGGGGTGTGTTGGGTGAGTCGAATGAACGATACCGTTGCACTTGGCTATGTGCCCTCCGAAGAGGAGCCGTTCATGAATGAACGGCAGAAGTCTTACTTCAGAGCTAAGTTGATCGCCTGGAAGAACGACATCCTCCGCGAAGCCCGCGAGACCCTCGAAATACTCCAGCAGGAAAACGCCAATCATCCGGATCTTGCCGACCGTGCATCGTCCGAGACCGACCGCGCCATCGAACTGAGGGCGCGCGACCGTCAACGTAAGTTGATCTCCAAGATCGACTCGGCGCTGCAGAGGATCGATGAGGGAACCTACGGGTATTGCGAGGAAACCGGCGAGCCGATCTCGCTCAAGCGGTTGGATGCACGTCCGATCGCCACGCTGTCGATCGAAGCTCAGGAGCGTCACGAGCGCCGCGAAAAGGTCTACAGAGACGACTGACCGCGGACATCAGAACTTCGCTTGAGGCGGCTTAGGCCGCCTTTTTTCTTTTCTGGATTGTTTTTTCCGGATTTCGCGCACGTCGTTCGGGCGCGCCGCTCAATTACTTCTTGTGGCTCGAAAGCTCGCCGAGAAGCCTCGCCATCTCGTCGTCCAGGGATGCGTCGGTCGCGGGCTTTGCGGGCGGAGCCTTGTCGAGCGAGACTTCCAGCTCCTTCATCAGCGCGTCGTCGATCTCATTGCTAGGGGCAGGAACCTGCGCGGGAGCCGGCTTTGCGGCCAAGTGGTTCGCCGGAGCCTGCTGGTTGACAGGAACCTGCGGCCTTACGGGCGCGACTGGCGAAGCGACGGGCGCCGGGGCTTGAGGCCTCGGAGGAGCGGGTCTTTGAACTGCCGGAGCGGCTTGAGCTGGTGCGGGAGACCTCACGGGATGTGCGGCTGGCGGGCGCGATGCGGCGTGCTGGACGTGGGCCTGCTGCCGAGGCGGTGGAGCAGAGTCTTGGCCGGCTTCCGCCCCGGTCAGGGCAGGGCGCTTGGGCGCTGCGATCCGGATATCGCGCTCCACCACCACGTCTGTAGGCCCGCCGATGAGAAGCAGGTGCTCGATGTCGTCGCGCCTCACCAGGACAAGGCGGCGATGGCTGTCCACGGCGGTTGCGTCCATCACCGCGAGGCGCGTCTTGCGGTTGCGTCCGCCGGAGACGAAGGTGCCGAAGGTGAGGCTGCGGACCAGCTTGACGATCACCAGCACGATGACCAGCAGCACGAGGGCTGCAAAAGTCCACAGCACCGCCGCCGTATAGCCCGGCCCAGCTACGCTATCGAGCCATTCGAACATCTCGTTACCCCCGTCATCTTCCCCGCGGGCGACACTAACGCTTCACGGCGAGGGACGGCAATGCGTTTTGATGGCATTGCCTGTGGCTAAACTCCGGGGCTGGCCCAGAGCTTGCAGGTTTTTCTGGCCGGGCCTTTCCCCATTGGGGAGAATGTGATTCAACCGCTTCGGATTGAAGGAGCCGAGAGACTCACTGGGGCATGTCCAAGGAAACGCGCAACGACTTTTATCCGGTTCCGATCGTGGATCAGGCGGCGCGCCCCGATGCCATTACCCGGTTGATCATCTTCATCGTGGTGCTGACGGGTGCTGCGATCGTGTTCGGCCTTTTCCGCGAGCGCCTAGGGGACCCGTTCCTGCTCGGCATGCTGGGCGTCCTCGCCATGATCGGCGTCGGCTACCTTTTTGCGACCGCCATCGGCTTCATCCAGATAGCGCCGCGCTCACCTTCGGACGGACTTTCCAAGGCCTTTGTCGATTCGATGGCCCAGGGGTTGGTGGTGACCGACGCCAAAGGGCGCGTCGTCTACGCCAATCGCGCCTATGCCGATATGACGGGGGCAACCACTGCCTCCGACCTCAAGACGGTCGAGGGCTTGCTCTCGGATGTACCCGAGGCCTCTTCGACGATTTCTCAGCTCGCGTCGGGACTGCGGGACGGACAGTCGGGTGACGGCGAGTTTCGCCTCGCGCAGTCGGTGCGGCCGGGTGCTGCGCCGGGCGCGCGCTGGTACCGGGTGAGGGCACGCGCCTTCAGCGTTCCCGGACAGCGGCAGCCGCTCAATGCCTGGCAACTGGCCGACATTTCGCCGGAGCGGGCAGAGCAGGAGCGCTTCTTCCTCGATCTCCAGCAGGCGATCGACCATCTCGACCACGCACCGGCCGGGTTCTTCTCGGCCGACCAGGACGGCAGGGTCACCTATATCAACGCGACTTTGGCCGACTGGCTCGGCATCGATCTCGCCAGCTTTACGCCGGGCGCCGTCAGCCTCAGCGAAATCGTCGCCGGCGACGGCATGGCGCTGGTCCGTTCGGTGAAGGCCGATCCGGGGGCCACCCGCAACGCGGTCATCGACCTCGATCTGGCCACGGTGAACGGCGAGGCTCTTCCGGTGCGCTTCCTGCATCGTGTCTCGGCGAGCAGGGAGGGCCTCAACGGCCCGACCCGCACCATAGTGCTCAACCGCACCGAGGGTGAGGATTCTTCGGCCCAGTTGCGGGCATCGGAGGTGCGCTTCACGCGTTTCTTCAATTCGACGCCCATGGCGATCGCCGGTGTCGACCACAACGGCCGCATTCTGCGCACCAACGCGCCGTTCCTGTCGCTTTTCTCCTCGGTCGTCGATCGCGACGCCGTGGATCGCCGCGTGCGGCTGGACACCGTCATTCACGAGCGCGACCGCGCCGCATTTGCCGCTGCGCTCGAGAAGGCCCATCAGCGCCAGGCCGATATCGCGCCCATCGACACCGTGCTGCCGGACAACGAGGAGCGCCACATGCGCTTCTACGTCAATGCAGTGGCCGATGGCTCGGATGCGGTGGGGGCCGAAGAGGCAGCGATCGTCTATGCGGTGGAGACCACCGAGCAGAAGGCGCTCGAAAGCCAGATGGCGCAAAGCCAGAAGATGCAGGCCGTCGGCCAGCTCGCCGGCGGCATCGCGCACGACTTCAACAACGTGCTGACCGCCATCATCATGGCTTCGGACCTGCTCCTGACCAACCACCGGCCGTCGGACCCGTCCTTCCCGGACATCATGAACATCAAGCAAAACGCCAACCGCGCGGCATCGCTGGTCCGGCAGCTTCTGGCCTTCTCGCGCAAGCAGACGCTGCGTCCCGAGGTGCTCAACCTCACCGACGTGCTTGCCGATCTGCGCACCCTGCTTGCCCGCCTGGTGGGCAACAACATCAAGCTTAAGATCGACCACGGCCGCGACCTCTGGCCGATCCGCGCCGATATCGGCCAGTTCGAGCAGGTGGTGGTCAACCTTGCGGTCAATGCGCGTGATGCGATGCCGTCGGGCGGTGACCTGATCGTGCACACCAAGAACGTGCCGACCGAGGACTGCAAGGCATATGGCTACCGGGAAATGGTCCCGGCCGACTATGTCCTGGTCGAGGTCGAGGACACGGGCAGCGGTATCGCGCCGGAGGTCCTGAAGAAGATCTTCGAGCCGTTCTTCACCACCAAGGAGGTGGGGAAGGGCACCGGCCTGGGCCTGTCCATGGTCTACGGCATCATCAAGCAGACTGGTGGCTTCATTTTCTGCGAATCCGAGGTGGGCAAGGGCACGGTTTTCCGCATCTTCCTACCGCGCCACGTCGCGAAGCCTCAGCCAGTGGCGGATGCAGCCAAGACCGGAGCGGAAAGCGCTGCGGCTCCGGCCACGAAGGGCAGCGAGGCCGCACAGAACGGCGCCGCCAAGGATCTTTCGGGCTCGGCCACCGTGCTCCTGGTCGAGGACGAGGATGCGGTGCGAATGGGCGGCATGAGGGCGCTCACCTCGCGCGGCTACACGGTTCACGAGGCGTCCTCCGGTGTCGAGGCTCTCGAGGTCTTCGACGAGTTGGGCGGCAAGGTGGACATCGTCGTTTCCGACGTGGTGATGCCCGAGATGGACGGTCCGACCCTGCTTGGCGAACTGCGCAAGCGCCAGCCGGACATCAAGTTCATCTTCGTGTCGGGCTATGCCGAGGATGCGTTTGCCAAGAACCTGCCTGCGGATGCGCAGTTCGGCTTCCTGCCCAAACCATTCTCGCTCAAGCAGCTTGCCACCGTGGTCAAGGAAGTGCTCGAGAAATAGCCCGGCTGGTCCGCTTTCACATCGGCGGACATGATGTCATGATGCATCCGGAGGCCGGTCAGGATCGGGGATGCATCTGACGCCGCACAACGAGGCGAAACGCGACGATTACGCCGAGACCGTGCTCTTGCCCGGCGACCCCCAGCGCGCGGAGTGGATGGCCGAAAAATACCTGACGGATGTGCGCTGCGTGAACCGGATTCGCGGGGCGCTGGCCTTTACCGGGCGCTATCGCGGCTTTCCCGTCAGCGTACATGCAACGGGCATTGGCGCGCCTTCCCTGTCCATCTACGTTCACGAACTCCTGGATGTGTACGGTGCGCGGACCTTGATCCGGGTCGGCACCTGCGGAGCGCTGGCCGAGCACGTCAAGCTGCGTAGCCTGGTCATCTCCCAGTCGGCGAGCACCGACAGCCACATCAACCGGCAACTGTTCGGCCTCTACGACTACGCCCCAAGCGCAAGCTTCGATCTGCTGCAACGGGCCGCGCAGAAGGCGGCCGAGCTCGGTGTCGTCCACTATGTGGGCCAGACGGCCTCGAGCGATGTCTTCTACCATCCCGACACGCTCGGGCGTTTTGCCGGCGTCAGGGCCTACGGCGCGCTGGCCGTGGATATGGAAACCAACGCCCTCTACACGGTTGCCGCTCGGTTTGGCGCGAGCGCGCTGTCCATCTGCACGGTGGTGGACAGCCTGGTCACCGGAGAAGACACGAGCCCCGACGAACGCCAGGAGCTCTTCTCCGACATGGCGCGGCTCGCGCTGGAGGTGGCGTACCCGTCGGCTTAGTGCATGGCCCCGAAAATCGGGATCGATTTTCGGAAAGGACCATGCACAAATTCAAAGTGTTACAGCGTCCTTTGCGCGTCCAAGAGGACGCGCGGCGCTGTAGCCTGCCGTACAACTCGTGGTAGTCTTGCCATGGCTTTGTGAGTCGGCCGTTTTCCCGTGTCATGCAATCGGTGATGGCTGGACGGCGCCGGCAAGTTCCGCGCAAGCGTCGCTCCCTATCGTCGATTGAAAGTACTGGTTCTGTGTTCCTTGCGTTGGGCAATTGGACGGAGGGGCAGCCCGGTGGAACATTTTATCGATGACTTTGTCGAGGAAAGCATGAAGCGGCGGCTGACGGAGACGGTCGACATACACACCGCCGTCAGCATCCTGAAATCCTATGGTTATCTGGGCGACGAGTTGATCATTGCGATCACCCGCATCTTCTACGTCGATCTGGACGCTCTCAACGAAGTTGTGGCTGAGGCCGCTTGAGGCCAATTGAGGTCTGCTGCAAGCCTGTCTGCTGCATTGCAGCATGAAAGCCTTGCTTTTTGCGCAGGTTTGGCCCATATGCGGCGGCATAGGCGCTTGAGCCGGGCTTACGGCTTTCTCCACGGGGAGACTGGTTGCGTCTGATTTCTCCCTTTCCGGCAATGGCTGGCGGGCGAAAAAGACCCGCGGCATGAGGCATGCGGGCACGACAGCGCAGCCGAGCGGACAGTGTCCGCCGCCTTGTCGTTTCACAAGAGATCGAGGCCGGTAGGTTGCGCCCTGCCGCCATTGATGTTTGCGGCGGATGTTCGTCGCATGAAAGAAGAAGATATTGACCAATGAAAACCAAGCGGAGCTGAACGGCTTCGCCAAACTCGGCATTTCGGGCGCGCTACTCAAGGCGACCATCGCGGCGGGCTTCACCGAGCCCAAGCCGATCCAGGTCGAGTCGATCCCGGCGCAGTTGGAAGGCCGCGACATCCTCGGCATCGCCCAGACCGGCTCCGGCAAGACCGCAGCCTTCGCGCTGCCGATCCTGTCCAAGATCATCGCGCTCGGCACCAAGCGCCGTCCGAAGACCGCACGTGCGCTGATCCTCGCGCCGACGCGCGAACTCGCCGTGCAGATCGAGGACACCATCAAGGTGCTCGCCAAGGGCGCGCACATCTCGACCGCGCTCGTGCTCGGCGGCGTCTCGCGCTTCTCGCAGGTCAAGAAGATCGGCCCCGGCGTCGACGTTCTGATCGCTACCCCCGGCCGTCTGACCGACCTGGTGCGTGAGGGTGACGTGATCCTGGCCGATACGCAGTGGCTGGTGCTCGACGAAGCCGACCGCATGCTCGACATGGGCTTCATCAACGACGTCAAGCGTATTGCCAAGGCGACCGCCAAGTTCCGCCAGACCGCACTGTTCTCGGCGACCATGCCGGCGGAGATCGCCGATCTGGCGCAGGGCCTGCTGCGCGATCCGGTGCGCGTCGAGGTCGCCCCGCAGGGCACGACGGCGGCTGAAATCCGCCAGAGCGTCGTGCTTGCTCGCACCAAGCAGAAGCGCAAGATCCTGTCGGACATGCTTGCCGACGAGACCATGCGCTCGGTGATCGTCTTCGCCCGCACCAAGCACGGTGCCGACCGCGTGACCCGCGATCTCGAGCGCGATGGCTTCGAAGCCGCGGTCATCCATGGCAACAAGTCGCAGAATGCCCGCCAGAAGGCCCTCAACGGCTTCCGTGACGGCTCGGTGCGCATCCTGGTCGCGACCGACATCGCCGCCCGCGGCATCGATGTTCCCGGCATCAGCCATGTGGTGAACTTCGACCTGCCCGACGAGGCCGAGAGCTACGTCCACCGCATTGGCCGCACCGGCCGCAACGGCGCCGACGGTATCGCGGTTACGCTGGTCGACCCCAGCGAGAACTCCAAGCTCAAGCAGGTCGAGCGCATCATCCGCATGAAGCTGCCGGTCGACGCCGATCATCTCGGCCAGCCCGATCCGCAGCGTCCTGCCGGCGAGCACCGCATGCCGCAGCCGGCCAATGACGATGCCGGCGAGCGTAGGCAGGGCCGTCCGAACGGCCAGCGCGGTCGCGGCAACGGTGGCAATGGCGGTGGCGGCAAGCCGCGCTTCGCCAAAGGTGGCGATCATGGCGCGCCGAAGGGCGACAAGCCGGAAGGCCGCAAGCCCTTCCGTGGCAAGCGCCGCGGCTTCGGCGGCGGCAAGCCGAAGGCGCGCGCAGCCTGATCTGTGCAGTGGATCAGGGCGACCTGGTCCATTTGCCGCAACGGCATGAATGGGTTAGGGCGGTCGAGGCGGTGCCTCGGCCGCCTTTGCCATTTGGGGGGATCTGATGGCTGGGATCGCGACGCTTGCGCTCGCATACGTGCTGTCGCAGTTCTACCGTTCCTTCCTGGCGGTGCTGACACCCGCGCTCACCGCCGAGCTCGGGGCCACGAAGGCGCAGCTTTCGATGGCTTCGGGCGCGTTCTTCGTCACCTTTGCACTCGCCCAGTTTGCGATCGGCGTCTCGCTCGATCGCTACGGCCCCCGCCGGACGGCGTCCATCCTGTTGCTGCTTGGGGGAGGCGGCGGCGCAATCCTGTTTTCGCTCGCGACCGCGCCGTGGATGGTGATAGCGGCCATGGGCCTGATCGGTCTCGGCTGCGCTCCGGTGCTCATGGCCTCCCTGTTCATCTTCGCCCGCACTTTCGAAACCGCGCGTTTTGCCGTGCTTGCGTCCTGGATGGTCGCCTTCGGCACGGCCGGAAATGTGATCGGCGCGGCACCGCTAGCCCAGGCTGCGGAACTGTTGGGATGGCGCACGGTGATGGGCATGCTCGGCGTCGTCACGGCAGCGGCCGCATTGGCGATCCTGGCATTGGTCCGCGATCCGAAGGACCCCGACGGAATGGCCCAGGGAACTGCCGGCTTCGACGGTTACCGCGAACTCTTCCGGATGCGCGTGCTCTGGCCGATCATCCCGCTGACCGCGCTCAATTATGCCCCTGCAACCGGCATCCGCGGCCTGTGGTCAGGTCCGTACCTTGTGGACGTCTATGGCGCCGACTCACTCATGATCGGTCAGGTGACGTTCTTCATGGCGCTGGCCATGGTGGCCGGTGCCTTCGTGTACGGGCCGCTCGACACCTTGTTCCGTACGCGCAAATGGGTCGCCGTCGTGGGCAACAGCATCGGAATGGCAGCCTTGCTGTTCCTTGCCCTTAACGTCGTCACCGACATTGCGACCGTCACGGTCGTCTTCATCATGATCGGTCTGACCGGAGGCAGCTATGGGCTGCTGATGGCGCACGCCCGCGCCTTCCTGCCGCCGCACCTCATCGGACGCGGAGTCACCATGATGAATTTCTTTTCGATTGGCGGGGTAGGGGCCATGCAGTTTGCGACCGGGGGCGTGGTCACTGCATCAGCCGTGCCGGGGGATCCCTCGGCAGCCTACTCCGCCCTGTTCTGGTTCTATGTCGTCACGCTCGGAGCCGCGATCGTCATCTATCTCTGGTCGCGGGACGCAAGGCCCGAGCCGACGCTAGCCAAAGAGACTCAGTCGAAGGTCGAGCGACGCAGGTAGACCAGCGGCTCGGCCTTCCAGCGGGTCGAGCTGCGCAGTGCAAGCTCCCGCAGCGGACGGGGAAGCAGCGCCAGCAGCTTCATCACCCATGTCAGGCGGCGCGGAAAGGTGACCTCGAAGCCGCCGCTGCGGACCGCCCGGCAAACCCGCTCTGCGGCTTTCTCGACCGGCATCATCGCCGGCATCGAAAAGGCGCTCTTCCGCGTCAGCGGCGTGTCGACGAAGCCGGGATTGAGCACCTGCATGCGGATGTTCATCTTGTCGAAGTCGTATTTCAGGGCTTCGGCCATGACATTGAGCGCCGCCTTGCTTGCACCGTAGGCTGCCGTCGTCGGCCAGCCGAAATAGGCGCTGATCGAACCCATGACGACGACATGGCCGCGGCCGCGCTGCCGCATGCGATCGACAATCGGAACGAGGCCATTGAGGACACCGAAGACGTTGACGGCGAAACTCAGGCGGAAAGCCTCGATGCGGAGGTCATCGCCCGTGACCGGAACATAGGCGCCGGCATTGAAGATCGCGAGCACGATCGGGCCAGCCTGGTCCTCGATCGCGGCAACGGCGGCGGCCATGCCGGCCTCGTCCGTCACGTCGGAGGGAAATGCCATCACCCGGCCAGCCATCCCTTGCGTCTCCTCGACGAGGTCGTCGATCGGATCGTCCGGACGCACGGTCACGGCGACGGTGTAACCTTCCTCTGCCAGCATGCGGGCGACCGAACGGCCGATCCCGGTGCTTCCGCCGGTTATCCAAGCTACGCCATGTCGCGGATCGGCGCGGTATGTGCTCACGGCGCACCCTCCAACTGTCCCGGAATCTGATCTATCGGGGCTCAGACGCGATGGGAAGCTGGATTTCCACTGGTGCGCTGCTGTCCTCGACTTGGGATGCGACTGGTCCAGGCAAATTCTTGCCTTGAAAGGCAGGGCCCACATTTCTAGGGTTCGTCGGCGAAACAGGAAGGAATCTCCATGCATCGCTCGGTGATCGACGCCATCGGCAACACGCCGCTCATCCGCCTCAGGCGAGCCTCTGAGGCAACGGGCTGCGAGATTCTCGGCAAGGCCGAGTTCATGAATCCCGGACAGTCGGTCAAGGATCGCGCCGGCCTTTTCATCATCCGCGACGCCGAGCAGCGCGGCCTGCTGCGGCCCGGGGGCGTGATCGTCGAGGGGACGGCAGGCAATACGGGCATTGGCCTGACGTTGGTGGCAAAGGCACTCGGCTATCGCACGGTGATCGTCATTCCCGACACGCAGAGCCAGGAGAAGAAGGACGCCCTGCGGCTCCTGGGCGCCGAGCTGATCGAAGTGCCGGCAGTCCCGTACAAGAACCCGAACAACTACGTGAAGGTCTCCGGCCGGCTGGCCGAGCAACTGGCGAAGACCGATCCGAACGGGGCGATCTGGGCGAACCAGTTCGACAATGTCGCCAACCGTGACGGCCACATCCGCACCACCGCGGAGGAAATCTGGCAGCAGACTGGCGGCAAGGTCGACGGCTTTGTCTCTGCCGTGGGCACGGGCGGCACGCTGGCCGGCGTGGCGTCCGGCCTCAAGTCCAGGCGCAAGGACGTCAAGGCAGCTTTGGCCGACCCGCTCGGCGCCGCACTCTACAGCTTCTACACCAGCGGCGAACTCAAGTCCGAGGGGACCTCGATCACCGAAGGCATCGGCCAGGGCCGCATCACCGCCAATCTCGACGGCTTTGCGCCCGACTTCTCCTATCAGGTCCCCGACGAGGAGGCGCTGCCCATCGTCTTCGACCTGGTGCAGGAAGAGGGCATCTGCCTCGGCGGCTCGTCAGGCATCAATATCGCCGGCGCGATTCGGCTGGCGCGCGACCTGGGACCCGGCCACACCATCGTGACGATCCTTGCCGACTACGGCACGCGCTATCAGTCGAAGTTGTTCAACCCGGTCTTCCTGCGCGAAAAGAACCTCCCGATTCCAGGCTGGATGGAACGCCAGCCCGACATATCCGTTCCGTTCGAGCAGGTGACGTAAGAAATGGCGTATTCGACCCAGGCTGTCTTTCGGGACGATGCGTATCTGCGCGAGACCGAGGCCGAGGTGGTGGCGGTCAACGATCGCGGCGGAATCATTCTCGACAGGACGATCTTCTATGCCACGTCGGGCGGCCAGCCCGGCGACACGGGACGACTGATGCGCGGCGACGGCAGCATGATCGCCGTCGCGGCAACCGTTACCGGGGAGCACAAGGACGAGATCATTCATGTTCCGGCATTGGAACAGGCGGTCCCGCAGATTGGCGAAAGGCTCAAGCTCGCCATCGACTGGCCGCGCCGCCATCTGCTGATGCGCATGCACGCGGCCTGCCATCTGCTGACCGTAGTCTGCCCCTATCCGATCACCGGGGCTGCCGTCGGCGAGGAGGATTCGCGCGTTGACTTCGACATTCCGGATGCCGGTTTCAGCAAGGAAGAGGTGAGCGCGCAGCTGATGGACCTGGTTCGGGCGAATCACCCCATCTACACGCGCTGGATCTCGGAGGAGGAACTCGCCGCGAATCCGACGCTGGTGAAATCGAAGAACGTCCGGCCTCCCGCGGGGACCGGAAAGATCCGGCTGGTCTGCATCGGCGACAACGCTTCGATCGACAGCCAGCCCTGCGGCGGCACGCATGTGTCCGGAACCGCCGAGATCGGTGAAATCCATATCGGCAAGATCGAGAAGAAGGGCCGCGAGAACCGGCGCTTCCGCATCCGCTTCGGCGCAATGCCGGCGAACTGAGTGAGAACCAAAATGGGCGAGAAAAGCGCGTTTGTCATAGATCCCGATTGGTTGGAAAAGCGGCTGGGAACGCCGGGCCTGTCGATCGTCGATGCGTCCTGGTACCTGCCTGCGCAGAAGCGCGATGCCCGCGCCGAGTACGACGCCGCCCACATTCCCGGCGCTGTGTTCTTCGATCAGGACCTTGTCGCCGACACGGATTCGGGCCTGCCTCACACCCTTCCGTCGGCGTCGCTCTTTGCCCGGCATGCTGGCTCCATGGGCATTTCGGCGGACGACACGATCGTGGTCTACGACGGTCCCGGGTTCCAGGCGGCCCCCAGGGTCTGGTGGATGTTCCGCATCATGGGCGTGTTCCAGGTGTTCGTCCTCGATGGCGGATTCGACCGCTGGAAGGCAGCCGGGCGGCCGGTGACGGCCGAACCGACCAAGACCGCACCTGGCGTATTCCATGTGGACTTCGATGCCTCGAAGGTCGTTCCGCTCGCCGAAATGCGCAAGATCGTCGACACCGGCAGCGCCCAGGTCGCAGATGCGCGTGCCGCCGGCCGCTTCCAGGGCATCGATCCCGAGCCGCGGGCGGGCTTGCGGTCGGGCCACATGCCGGGTGCCAGGAACGTGCCGTCCTCGACCCTTTCGGAGAATGGCGAATTGCTGCCTCTCGACCGGCTGCGCGCCACGCTGGAAGCCTCCGGCCTCGACTTGTCGAAGCCCGTGGTCACCTCCTGCGGCTCGGGTGTGACCGCTGCCGTCATAACGCTCGCGCTACAGTCGCTCGGCCACGGCGACAATCGCCTCTATGACGGATCGTGGAGCGAGTGGGGCAGCCTGTCCGATACCCCGGTTGTGAAGGGGAAAGCATAAGGCATGCCCGCGGACCGCAACGAGATCATCCCGGTCACGGTGACCTTCCTCGAAATGCACAACCCGCCGGCGCATACCCCGCCGCTGCCGGTCAACCGGCAGATCGCGCTGTTGAGGACGCGCGAAATCCCGCTGCATTTCTATCGCTACCTCGCAGACCGCGTCGGCCGCAAATGGCATTGGGTCAACATCCTGCGGCTCGACGACGCCGAACTGGCGGCTGGGCTGCACCGGGAGGACCGCGACATCCGCGTGCTCTATCTCGACGGCGCGCCGGCCGGCTTCTTCGATCTCAAGCCGCATCTGCCCGAAGAGGTGGAACTCGCCTATTTCGGCATGATGGACCATGCGATGGGGCAGGGCATCGGGCGCTGGTTCCTTGGGGCCGCGGTCGCCGCGGCATGGTCGTACAGGCCGGCAAAGGTGACTGTCCAGACCTGCACGCTCGATCATCCGGCGGCACTGCCACTGTATCAGAAGATGGGTTTTTCCCCTGTCGCCCAGAAGACCGAGACTGTTCGGACGATGACTTTCGCCGAACGCTCGGCAAGTGTAATGCGCGAGTAAATCCCCCAACCCAGGCTGAACTCACCGTTCATCGCGTCTTCAGATTGCTTGAGGCATTTTCCCGGCCATCAGGTTCGACCGCGAGGTCGAATGAAAGGAGAATGCAGATGTTGAACCGCCGTACCTTTGCCGCCGCGCTGATCGCAGTGCTGGCCGCGCCCTCGATCGCCGCAGCGCAGGCGACCACGCCGTCCGCCGCGCAGATCGAGCGCCAGCTCCAGGCGGCTCCGTCGGCCAGGCTCCAGCCGAACCAGCGCGTGACGGTGCGCGAGTTCAAGCGCCGTCCCGACCTTCGCCGCATGGCGCCCTCCATCGACATCCAGTCGATCAACTTCGCCTTCGGCTCGTCGGAGATCCCGTACTCGCAATATGGCAAGGTCGAGAACATCGCCAACGCGCTCGACCGTATCCTGCGCCGCAATCCGGATGCCCGGGTGCTGATCGAGGGGCATACCGACGCGGTGGGGTCCTTCGCCGCCAACCAGGCGCTGTCCGAGCGCCGCGCGGCGTCACTCAGGCAGACATTGGTTCGCGAGTTCGGCATTCCGCGCTATGCCCTGGAGACGGTGGGCTATGGCGAGGAATTCCTGCTGGTGCCGACCCCTAACGAGAACTGGCGCAACCGGCGCGTCACGCTGCGTCGCTTCGACGACTTCATCCGCTGACGTTCCCAAATCGGCGCCATTTGCCCAAGCCCGGCTTGCAAGAGCCGGGCTTTCTTTATACTATTCGCGCTTGTATACAGTATACCAAAATGGAGGGCGGAGAATGGCAATCAAGGTCGTGATGGCCGGCGCCACCGGCTGGGTCGGCAAGGCGTTGGTTCCGGCCATACTGGCGCAGCAGGACATGCAGCTCGTCGGGGCGGTTGCCCGCCGGGCTGTCGGCAAGGACGCCGGGGAGGCGACCGGGCAGCGGCCGGCCGGCGTGAACATCAGTGCTTCACTTGCCGATGCGCTGGGCGCCCCTTCGGACGTGGTGGTCGACTACACCAAGCCCGTGGCGGTCAAGGACCACGCCATGCTCGCCATCTCCCGCGGCCGCCACGTTGTGATCGGCACCTCCGGCCTCCGCGTCGCCGACTACAGGGAGATCAATGCGGCCGCACGGGCCAACGGCGTTGGCGTCGTTGCCGCCGGCAACTACTCGATCACCGCGACCTTGATGAAGAAGTTCGCGCTCATGGCGGCCCAGTACGTCCCGGATGTCGAGATCATCGACTATGCCAGCGCCAGGAAGCCGGACGCTCCTTCCGGCACCGCGCTCGAGCTCGCCGAGACGCTGTCGGAAATCCGCGGCGCTCCGACGGCGCTGCCGACGTCGGAGGTGTTCGGGCATCCGGAGGCGCGGGGCGCGACCCTGGGCGAGGGGACCGCGGTGCAGGTCCATTCGCTGCGCCTGCCGTCCTTTCAACTGTCGTGCGAAGCCGTCTTCGGCCTGCCCGAGGAGCGGCTGACCATCCGTCATGACGCGGGCACCTCGGCCATACCCTATGTGGCAGGCACGCTGCTCGCCATCCGGCGGGTGCGCGAGTTCACGGGCCTCGTGCGCGTTCTCGATGCGCTGATGGACGAAACTCTTTCCGTGTAGCAAATCGGGTGGGCGCGGCCCCGCGCCCGGCCTAGACTCTGGCAATCACGTAACGAGGATTGCCGTCATGACCATCAAATTCAAGGCACTGCCGACCGAGCAGGTGCGAGCGCTCCAGCATGGGGCGCCGGACGCCTATGGAATGGTGCCCGAACGCCAGATTTCCGACGGCGACGGAGTGCCCTGCCGTCATTGCCTGACCAACGTCGCTGCCGGCGAGCCCTACCTCGTGCTCGCCTATCGTCCGTTCCCCGAGCTCCAGCCCTATGCCGAGACGGGGCCAATCTTCCTGCATGCCGACGAGTGCGAGCGCGCCGCAGAAACCGCCGAACTGCCGCAGCTGTTTGCCAAGACCCGCGATTACATATTGCGCGGCTACGGACCGGACGACCGCATTGTCTATGGAACGGGCGCGGTGACCCCGACGCCGGAGATCGTCGACAGGGCAGCGTCCCTGCTTGCCCGCCCGGATGTGGCCTATGTCCACATGCGCTCGGCGAAGAACAACTGCTACCAATGCAGGATCGAACTGTAGAAGACGTCAGCTTTCCTGTGAGGCCTTTGAGCCAACGAAAAAGCCCGCCGCATCGCTGCGACGGGCTGAATGGTGTCAACTGTCAGAAGGCTCAGTTGAACTTGTACTTCGCGCCAACCCGGACGGTGTGGAAGGCAGGGGTGGTTTCAAAGATGCCGCCGCTGCCATAGTCCTGACCTTCGAACCTGGAGTAGCGATATTCCAGGTTCACGGCGACGTTGTTCGACACTGCGGTCTCAACGCCACCACCGACCGAGAATCCGCTCACGCTCCAATCGTCGATGATCGGTTCCGGTGCCGTTCCGGTCGCGTCTTCGTTGATGTGCTGCCAGCTGTAGCCGCCAATTACATATGCCAAGGTGGATTCATTCAGTTTCGCGCCGATGCGCGCCAGCACGTCGAAGCCATAGTCCGCCTTGGCCTCGTAGCTTCCGAGCGGGCTCTCAGCCAGGACGGTCGACATGCCAGAGTAGCGGCCGCCAGCCTGGATGCCCACTACCCACAGATCGCTGATTTCATAGTCGTAGCCGACGGTCAATTCGCCGAAGATGCCGTCGCCGCCGATACCGTTGAAGTCAGTGCCGCCAGCTTTGATCTTGTCAGCGATTGCGCCCGCGCCGAGCGCGCCTCCGACATAGAATCCCGTCCAACTGTAGGCGGGCACCGAGAACTCAGTGCTGCCACCGCCCTGGGCGCCGAGGCGATAGTTCGCCCCGATATGGATCGTATGAGTGGATGTCTGCGCTTCTGGGCCCGCGATGAATGGAGCCGTGCCGTAGTCGGCGTAGCGGTACTCGCCCTTCAGCGTCCAGTTGGTTGCAATTGCCGTTTCCATGCCGAGGCCGAAGAGATAGCCGCCGAGGTCGCTGTCAAGATCGAGCCCTGCCGGCGCGACTGGGAAATCAACCTTGATATGCTGCCAGCTATATCCACCAAGCACGTAACCCATCGTAGCGGGCGTCAGGAGGTAGCCTGCCCGTACACCGACGTCGAAGCCGTAATTGTTGGTGATCTCGAGTTCGTCGCCAAACGAAAGGCCGATGTTGCCGAAACGCGCATCCGCGAAGGCACCGAGGAGGACGCGTTCCGAAAGCATGTAGTCGTAGCCAACCGTGACTTCGCCGAAGACGCCGTCCGCCCCCAGATCGGGCCCATGCGCACCGGCCATTTCAAGGCTGTGCTTGACCACACCCAAGCCGCCGCCGAAACCGACATAGACGCCGCTCCAGTTGAAGCCGGCTGCCGCTGCTTCGGTAGCCACGGTATCGGCAGCGTATGCCGACGCGGCCAGCGCCGCCGCCGAAGTCGCGCCGAGAAGCAGCGCTGCGAAGCTATTCCGTAAATTCATGATGTTACCCCATTGCCTGGGGCGACAATTGCCATCCCGTCGGCCTGGGCGATATGGCAAAAATGCCACAGTGGTTCTGGAGAGAGACATTTCCGCTCCGGAAGGTCTGGAATTCCATGGAAATCCGATGAGCGAGCCCTAGCAAGGCATTGCAAGTAAATGCAAAAACGCCCGCCGCATCGCGACGGGCGTTGCGCTAATGGCTGCTGGACGCGACTCAGGCTGCCAGCGCCGCCTTGGCTTCCGTCATCTCGTAGCCGAGCGCCTCGGCGACCGCGCGGTTGGTGATGCGGCCGCGGTGGACGTTCAGTCCGTTGCGCAGATGCGGCTCGTCCGTCAGCGCCGTGAGGCCGCGATCGGCGAGGGCCAGGCCGTAGTGCAGTGTCGCGTTGTTGAGGGCCTGGGCGGACGTGATCGGCACGGCGCCCGGCATGTTTGCCACGCAATAGTGGATGATGCCGTCGACCTCGTAAGTCGGATCGGCATGGGTCGTGGCACGCGAGGTTTCGAAGCAGCCGCCCTGGTCGATGGCGACGTCGACCAGCACAGCACCCTTCTTCATGCCGGTCAGCATTTCGCGGCTGACCAGCTTGGGCGCCGCGGCACCGGGGATCAGCACCGCGCCGACCACGATGTCGGCGGAAAAGCACTCTTCCTCGAGCGCCTCGACGGTCGAATAGCGCGTGTGCACGCGGCCGCCGAAGATGTCGTCGAGCTGCCGCAGCCGCGGGATCGAGCGGTCGATGATGGAGACGTCGGCGCCGAGGCCGGCCGCCATCCGCGCCGCGTGCAGACCGACCACGCCGCCGCCGATCACCGCCACCTTGCCCGGAAGCACGCCCGGAACGCCGCCGAGCAATATGCCGCGGCCGCCATTGGCCTTCTGCAGTGCCGTGGCGCCCGCCTGGATCGCGAGGCGTCCCGCGACTTCCGACATGGGGGCGAGAAGGGGCAAGCCACCGCGGTCGTCGGTAACCGTCTCGTAGGCGACGGCCGTGACCCCGGATGCGAGCAGGCCCCTGGTCTGCTCCGGATCGGGCGCGAGGTGGAGGTAGGTATAGAGGATCTGGTCCTCGCGCAACTGCGCCCACTCGTTCGGCTGCGGCTCCTTGACCTTCACGATCATGTCGGAGCGGGTGAAGACCTCCTCCGCTGATCGGGCGATTTGGGCGCCCGCGGAGCGATAGGCGTTGTCGTCAGCGCCTATACCGGCGCCGGCGCCGGTCTCCACCAGCACTTCGTGGCCGTGGGCGACGTATTCGCGCACCGAGCCGGGGGTAAGACCGACGCGATACTCGTGATTCTTGATTTCCTTCGGACAACCGACACGCATGTTCAAGCTCCTCCGCGGCCGTTTCGGCCATTGTTCCCTATGACGAAGTCAATCACGAATCGTTCCGAAGATGTTTGCGAAGAAGGTTGCCTGCCTGCCTGCACTTCGATATTTCTTGCGCGATAGTGCGAATTGATCGTAGGAAATTCGACATATGCCGCTGGACAGGATCGATATCGCTATTCTCGACGCCCTTCAGAAGGATGGGCGAATGCCAAACGCGGCACTCGCCGAGAAGGTCGGCCTGTCGCAGTCGGCGTGCTCGCGCCGCCTCGACAATCTCGAGAAGTCGGGCATCATCAGCGGCTATCATGCCCGCCTGTCGAATGCCGCGCTTGGGCACCAGATGACGGTGATCGTCCACATATCCCTGTCAGGGCAGTTCGAAAAGACGCTGACCGAGTTCGAGATCGCCGTGAAGCGATGCCCCAACGTGCTGTCCTGCCATCTGATGTCGGGCGAATACGACTACATCCTGCGCATCGCCGCGCGCGACCTGCCGGACTACGAGCGCATCCACAAGGAATGGCTCTCGGCGATGCCGCATGTGACCAAGATAAACTCGTCCTTCGCCTTGCGCGAAGTGGTCGACCGTACGGCAATGGGGATGCGGCCGGAACTGGCCTGAGGTCGACGCCGCGACGGAGCAGCCGCAGACAGACGGCTTGGCGTATCGCGGTGGACCAACGCAATCCGTCTGGCTTGTCGCGACGTTGTCATTTGTGGCTGCTGGACTCCCGCGAGATTTAGCGCAAGATTTGGCCGCTCGGATGCCGGCTAAATACTGTCAGTTCATTTCGCGGAGAATGAAAATGTCCAGCATGCTTCACCCGATTTCTCGTCGTTCCTTCCTTGCCGGCTCAGCAGCGGCTGGCGCGCTCGTCGTGCTGCACCCGTTCTCGGCCCGCGCGCAGGCCAACCAGGCGCATCTGCGCATCATGGAAACGACGGACCTTCACGTCCACGTCTTCCCCTACGACTACTATGCCGACAAGCCAAACGACACGATGGGCGTTGCCCGCACTGCCTCGATCATCGACGCCATTGGGGCGGAGGCAACCAACTCCATCCTGGTCGACAATGGCGACTTCCTGCAGGGCAACCCGATGGGCGACTACATGGCCTATCAGCGCGGCCTGAAGGACGGCGATGTGCATCCGATCATCAAGGCGATGAACACGCTTGGCTACGACTGCTCCACCTTGGGCAACCACGAGTTCAACTACGGCCTCGACTACATGTTCAAGGTACTTTCCGGGGCGGACTTCCCCTTCGTCTGCGCCAATCTCACCAAGGGCCAACTGGCAGGCGATGCAACCAAGGACGAACTTTTCCTGAAGCCCTATGTCATCCTCGACAAGACGGTGAAGGACGGCACGGGCGCCGAGCATCCGATCCGCGTCGGGCTTATCGGCTTCGTTCCGCCGCAGGTGATGACCTGGGATTCCAAGCACCTCAACGGCAAGGCGATGACGCGTGACATCGTCAAGACCGCGCAGGCCTGGGTGCCGCAGATGAGGGAGGAGGGCGCCGATATCGTGGTGGCCCTCTCGCATTCGGGAATGGGCACGCCCGAATATGGCGAGAACCTCGAGAACGCTTCCATCCTGCTAGCCGGAATCGACGGCATCGACGCGATCGTCACCGGCCACAGCCACCTCGACTTCCCTGGGCCGAAGTTCGACGGCATGGCCGGCGTGGACAATGCCAAGGGCACCATCAACGGCAAGCCAGGCGTCATGGGCGGCTTCTGGGGATCGCATCTCGGGCTGATCGACCTGATGCTGGAGCGCGACGGCAACGCCTGGCGCGTGGTGAGTTCGACCAGCGAGGCGCGGCCGATCTTCAAGCGCGAAGACAGGAAGGTCGTGCCGATCGTCGAAAGCAAGGCTGCGGTCGAGGAGGCCGTCAAGGAGGAGCACGAAGCGACGCTCGCCTATGTGCGCACGCCCGTCGGCAAGACCTCGGCGCCGCTCTATTCCTACTTCGCCCTGGTGGCCGACGATCCGTCGGTGCAGATCGTGAGCCAGGCCCAGATCTGGTACATCAAGGACATGCTGAAGGACACCGAACACAAGGATCTGCCGGTGCTTTCGGCGGCAGCACCTTTCAAGTCCGGCGGCCGCGGCGGTCCCGACTACTATACTGACGTGCCGACCGGCGACGTCGCGATCAAGAACGTCGCGGATCTCTATCTCTATCCCAACACCGTCCAGGCCGTGGCGATCACCGGCGCCCAGGTCAAAGAATGGCTCGAAATGTCGGCGGGCATCTTCAAGCAGGTCGAGCCGGGCAAGGCCGACCAGGAACTGATCAACGCGGATTTCCCGTCCTACAACTTCGACGTCGTCGATGGCGTGACCTACAGGATCGACCTGTCGCAGCCGCCGAAATACGACCCCAAGGGTGCTGTCCTGAATGCAGGGTCAAACCGCATCACGGACTTGATGTTCGACGGAAAGCCCATTGATCCGGCAGCGAAATTCGTTGTTGCCACGAACAATTACCGCGCCGGCGGCGGGGGCAATTTCCCGGAAATCAACGGCTCCAAGGTCATCTTCGAGGCGCCCGACACTAACCGCGACGTGATCGTGCGCTACATCGTTGAGCAGGGCACGATCAACCCTTCAGCAGACTCGAACTGGTCATTCGCGCCGGTCGAAGGCGCATCCGTAATCTTCGAAACCGGCCCCAGGGCCAAGGAGCACATCGCCGAGGTCAAGGCGGTCAAGATCGAGGCGATCGGCGACGGTGCGGAAGGTTTTGCCAAGTACCGCATCACGCTCTGACCGGTCGTGGTGGAAGCAGGGCGGTCGAATTGGCCGCCCGTTGCTTCATCGCAACTGCATCATTCAGCTGCGGCTTTCGAGCAGCGGCATGAGTTGGTCGACCGCGTCGGTCGAAATGCCTCCGGAATAGCCGGCGGGCAGCCCGCGGATCGGAGCGGGATCGTTGAGTCCCTCGGAGAAGCCGACGCCTGTGTAGGGACCGAGGAGGAAGACCCTGGTGCCGACGCTGTCCATCCGGTCGAGGAAGCGGTTCGGCCAACCCCAGAGCCAGGGCGCAATGTTGATGGGCACCAGCAACGTTGTGTTCCGGCAGTCCTCCGGCACATAGCCGCTCCAACCCAATGTCTCGTAGCGCAGCAGGCACCGTGTCAGGGACTGTTTGGACAGCGACCGCGCCTCGGGAAGCGCCTGCTTGATGGCTTGCACGGGCTTGTCGCCGCCCACGACGGTCAGGGCGGCGCGGCGCTCATCCGGTAGTGCCGACAGGAAGGCGGCGAGTGCCTCGCCTTCCTTTGGATCGTTGCTCTTGACGTTGATGTGGAAGCGCTCGTCGGGGAACCGTTCGAGCACTTCGTCGAGCGAAGGCATCAGGCCGATGCCCTGTCCCCGGAACGGGAACGTCTTGCCGCCATCGGTCGTGTAGCCATAGCCGACGTCGAGTTTTTTCAACTCCGCCATCGAGAATGCCCGAGTTTCGCCTTTGCCGTCCGTTCGGCAATCGAGCGTCCAGTCGTGGAACACGGCGAACTGGCCGTCGGTCGTCGGGTGCACGTCCAGTTCGAGAACGTCCGCGCCAAGCTCGAATGCCGCCTCCATCGAACGTATCGTGTTCTCCAGATAGTCGTGGCTCGGCGGCAGCATCCTTGAGGCGGTGCAGGTATCGCCGGTCAGGCCGGTGCGGTCATAGTCCTGCGCCAGCCCGCGATGGGCAAGGACGACCGGCGAGCCAGCTGGTCTTGGCGAGAGTAGCGAGGTGTTGTTGACGTAAACCGCGACCGCCAAGGCGGCCGCCGACAACAATATGATGTTCCGCTTCCGCATGGTTTCGTGCCCCCAGCAATCGGATGGGAAGCATCAGAAATGTGCGATCGGGCGTTTTCGCGGCCCGAAAGCGGCAACGGCGAGGCTAGACGACGAATTGTCGAAGTCGGGTCAAGTAGTTTCAGGAACTAGGCCTTGTACACCACTTGCCTGACGTCGATGTACTCGGCCCGAAATCCTGCCTCGCAGTAGTGGAGATAGAATTCCCAGAGCTTCTTGAAGCGGTCGTCGAAGCCGAGCGGGACGATTCGCTCCCACGACGCCCAGAAGCGCGCCCGCCACTCAGCCAGCGTCCGGGCGTAGTCCTGCGGGAAGACCCGCTCGCGCAGGTAGTCGAGCCCTTGGTCGGCGCCGAGCGATTTGAGCAGGCTGGGCGTCGGCAGCATTCCGCCGGGAAAGACGTAGCGCTGGATGAAGTCCGGGCGCTTGCGATAGAGCGGGTAGGCGTCTTCGTTGATGGTGATGATCTGCAGCCCGGCCGTGCCGCCGGAGGGAAGGCACTGCTTCATCTTGGAGAAGAACGCCGGCCAGTACTTTTCGCCGACGGCCTCGAACATTTCGATCGATGCGATTCGGTCATAGCGGCCGGTCTCGTCGCGATAGTCCTGGAGCTTGAAGTCGACCTTGTCGGCGAGCCCGGCTCGCTGGATGCGCTGGCTGGCAAATTCGAACTGCTCGCGGCTGATGGTGAGGCCAGTGACGCGGCAGCCGATCTCCCGCGCGGCGAACTCGGCAAAGCCACCCCAGCCGCAGCCGATCTCGAGCACATGGTCATTCGGGCCGATCCCGGTGTCGCGGGCGAGGGCGCGGTACTTTTCCGCCTGCGCGCCGGCGAGGTCGTTGGCGCCGGTCGCATAGAGCCCGGAGGAATAGGTCATGCTCGGATCGAGCCAATGGCTGTAGAAGGTATTGCCGAGATCGTAGTGGGCGGCGATGTTGCGTTTCGAGCCGGTTCGCGTGTTGTCGTTGAGCCAGTGGCGGATGCGCTGCACCGCCGTCAGGAACCAGTTGGCGCCGCCGGCCATGCGTTCGCCCGCCTCGGTGTTGACCACGAACAGTTCGAGGAAGCTCGTCACGTCGGGGCTATCCCAGTCGCCGTCCATGTAGGATTCGGCAAGACCGATCGTGCCCCCGCTGAAAGCCCGTGCCGGTAGGTTCCAGTTGTGCAGGACGATCTCGGCCTCGGGGCCGGGCGCCCTGCCGCCGACGAGGACGGTACGCCCATCCGGCATTTTTACCTTGAGGGTACCCTTGGGCAGATGCAGCGCCGCCGAAAGCGCCAGGCGCACGCGTGCGGGCAGCCCTCTGGCGAATTCGGCAAGGTTGCTTTCGTTCAACCTCGTCACGCCGTTGCGCACGGAATTGTCGGATATGTTCTGGGCCATCGCGACGTCCCAAATCTTGTGCCCGCCTCGAAGGGCACCAGTTCCAAGCTCTCCCACCCATCGCTTGAGCCGGCGCAGACGGCCCGGCTTTGCGATAGACTTGGCGCAACCACCAAGCCTTGCAAGCGATTGGTGAATCCCTAGCCGATCATCTTCAGCAATTTGGCGAACGACAAGTGGCATTTGGCAACTGCTGATGTGCCAGATGAAAAAAGGGGGCGGCGCGCGCCTTCGCTTAGTTGCGTTTATGCTGATGGACAGTTCACGCGGGCTGAAGCGAGGGCTAGGATCGCCTCGTCGGCCGTGCGATGGGGGGCAGTCGAGTGCGCTACGTTATCGTGATCATGAGCATCACCCTGTTTCTGCTTTGGGACCTGCTCTACAACGGCGGCAATGCCATCGGATCTACCGTGCTCGAGGTGCATCGCGTGGCGCGGTTGGTGACCGGCTGATCGTCGGCCAACGCGCCACTCCGTTCTGTCGCATTGACGCGGGCGTGATCCCGACCGAAAAGGCGCCAGCACAGACAAAGGGAGGAGTCGCGCGTGATCCGGCACATCGTTTTCTTCAGTGCGCGGCGCAACGAGGACATCGAGACGATCCGTCAGGAACTGTCGGCCCTCGGACGCATCCCGCATTCCGCCCACTTCGAGGTGACCGTAAACACCAAGGTCGATCCGATGTGCGACCAGATCGACCTCGTCGTCTATGCGGAGTTCGCCGACCTCGACGCTCTCGCGGCATACAAGGCCCATCCGATCTACGACCAGACGACCTTGCGCGTGCGCCCCATGCGCGAGTTGCGCTACTCGGCCGACGTGGTCGCCGAACGATAGCTATCGCACAAGAGGCGAGGGGTCAGGCGCGCTTGGCGCGGCCCCGTGGCTTGGCAGCCGCTGCCGCCTTGCGGCCGAGGCCAAGCGTGCGCGCGAGTTCGGAGCGCGCGGCCGCGTAGTTCGGTGCGACCATCGGATAGTCCGCGGGCAGGCCCCACTTGGCGCGGTATTCGTCGGGCGTCAGGCCGAAGTGGACGGACAGGTGACGCTTCAGCGATTTGAACTTCTTTCCGTCTTCCAGGCAGACGATGTAGTCCGGATGCACTGAACGCTTAGGGTTCACCGCGGGCTGCTGCGCTTCGACCGGTTCGTCGGCCGGCTTGCCGAGCGATACGATCGAGCCGTTGACGCTGGCGATGAGGTCGGCGAGGCCGGAGGTCGGGACTTTGTTGTTTTCGACATAGGCGCTGACGATGTGCGCGGTCAGTCCGAGAACGTCGATCTTGCTGTCGGTGGTCATTGGCAGAAACCCCAGGGCAGTATCAGAGAAAATATGAGTCTATCCGACGGATGAACGTATATCGGTCGAAACCGCTCCGCACGGCAAGCAAAAATAACTCAAATTGCAGTGACACCGGCCTGCTATGAGCAGGCCGGTGTCTTCTATATTAGTATATTAGAAGAAACCCTTGCGCTGCCACCAGCCTGCCTTCTTCGGCTTTGCCTCGGAAGTGGCGTCAGCATCGCCGTCAACTACCGAAGTGACGACCGGCTTGGCCGGAACAACTACTTGCTCCTCGACCGCTTCAGCAACCATCACGACGTCATCGACCGGGGCTGCCGCCGTCTTGCGACGCGAAGCACGCGGCTTCGCCGCCTTCTTGGCTGGCTCGGCCTCCGGCTGTTCGATTGCCGGGGCAGGCGCCTCTTCGGCAACCGTCTCCGCGGCTTCTTCAGCTGCTTTCTTGGTCTTGGTGGTGCGGCGTGGCTTCTTCGGCTTGGCCTCCACCACGGGTTCTTCCGCAGGCGTCGGCTCGACCGGGACCTCGACGGCAGCCTCAAGCTCGACGGCAGGCGCGGCTTCCACTGCTTCCGCGGCAGCGACCTCGTCTGCTACCTCGTTTGCTTCCGCATCAGCCGCCTCTTCGCCGTCTTTGCGGTTGCGCTTGCCGCCGCGCTTGCCACGCCGACGCTTCTTGGCTGCAGCGTCGTCACCAGCGGCAGCGTCTGCTGCAACCGGCTCGGACACAACCTCCTCGCTCGCGTCTTCGGCAGCGTCGCTCTCGCCCTCGGCCGTTTCCTCGGCCTCTGCGGAGACTGCAGCTCCTTCTTCAGTCGCCCCATGTTCGCGATCGCGGCCGCCACGGCGGCGGCGGCGCCTGCGGCGCTTGCGATCGTGCTTGTCGTCGCCTTCGCTCGCTGCATGCTGCCGCGAGGCCGGGGCTTCGGCCTCGGCGACCTCATCCTCTTCCTCGATGACGATGTCTTCCTCGACCTCGTCGGGCTCGGCATAGGCCGGCGCCTGGACGGGCAGGGCGGGAGCGACAGGCTTTTCGGCGATGGCGCCGCGGAAGATGGCATAGTGCTGCGCACCCACCGAGTCATCGGCCTCGATGGTGATCGTCAGGCCGAAACGCTGCTCAAGCTCGACCAGCGTCGCGCGCTTGTGGTTGAGCACATAGAGCGCGGTCGCGACGGGCGTCTTGACGGTGATGTGGTTGCGCGAATCCTTGAGCAGGAATTCCTCGATCGCGCGGACGACGAGCAAAGCCACCGAAGAATCCGAACGAACATGACCGGTGCCGCCGCAGGTCGGGCAGGGCTTCATGGTCGATTCGAGCACGCTGGCGCGAATGCGCTGGCGCGACATCTCCATCAGGCCGAAATGCGAGATCCGGCCGACCTGGATGCGCGCGCGGTCGTTCTTCAGGCAGTCCTTGAGCTTCTTCTCGACCGCACGGTTGTTGCGGTTCTCCTCCATGTCGATGAAGTCGATGACGATCAGGCCCGCGAGGTCGCGCAGCCTGAGCTGACGCGCGACTTCCTCGGCCGCCTCCAGGTTGGTCTGGAGTGCGGTGTCCTCGATCGAATGCTCCTTGGTGGACCGGCCCGAGTTCACGTCGATGGAAACCAGGGCTTCCGTCTGGTTGATGATGATGTAGCCGCCGGACTTCAGCGTCACCTGCGGCTGCAGCATCTTGTCGAGCTGCGCCTCGATGCCATTGCGGGCGAAGATCGGCGTGCTGTCGCGGTAGGGCTGGACCGCCTTGGCATGGCTCGGCATGAGCATGCGCATGAAGTCCTTGGCCTCGCGATAGCCGTCCTCGCCGGAGACGAGGATCTCGTCGATCTCCTTGTTGTAGAGATCGCGCACCGAACGCTTGATGAGGCTGCCTTCCTCGTAGACGAGTGCTGGAGCGGACGACTGCAGCGTCAGCGACCGGACGTTCTCCCACAGGCGCATCAGATATTCGTAGTCGCGCTTGATCTCGGCCTTGGTACGGCTTTCGCCGGCCGTGCGCAGGATCACGCCCATGCCCTTCGGCACTTCGAGATCCGCCACGACTTCCTTCAGGCGCTTGCGATCCTGGGCGTTGGTGATCTTGCGCGAGATGCCACCACCGCGGGCGGTGTTGGGCATAAGCACCGAATAGCGGCCGGCCAGCGACAGGTAGGTTGTCAGCGCAGCACCCTTGTTGCCGCGTTCTTCCTTGACCACCTGCACCAGCAGGATCTGGCGGCGCTTGATGACTTCCTGGATCTTGTAGTGGCGGCGCACCGGCTTGCGACGGTCGCGGGCCTCTTCGATCGCGTCTTCGGCGCCGACCGACTCGATCTCGTGGTCCTCGTGATGATCGGAGTGGACCTCCTCGATCACGCCGCCATTGTCGTTCTCCGTGACGGTCGGCTCGGGCGCCTTCTCGGAAATGACGTCGGCGTCGACCGACGCGGCGATGGAGCCGGGCTCGCGTTCGCTCGTCTCGTCGTTGTTTGCGGCCTCGACGTGCTGTTCCGTAGCAACCTCTTCCGCAGCCTGGCTACCAGCCTCGGTTGCGTCCTCGGCAGTCGCCGATTCGCCGTCTTCACTGGAGGGCGCGGCATTCTCGTCGTCGGCCGAAGCCTCCGACTTGTGGTCGTCGCCGCTTTTTCCACGGTTTTTTCCACCACGACGGCGGCGCCGGCCGCGGTTGCGGTCCTGGCGCTCCTCGCCGTTCTCCTCGTCCTCATCCTCGTCTTCGGCCTCTTCGGCCTCGGCGCGCAGCAGGGCCTGCCTGTCGGCGACGGGGATCTGGTAGTAGTCGGGATGGATTTCGCTGAAGGCCAGGAAGCCGTGACGGTTCCCGCCATACTCGACGAAGGCAGCCTGCAGGGACGGTTCGACCCGCGTCACGCGGGCGAGGTAGATGTTTCCTTTGAGCTGCTTCTTGTCCTGTGATTCGAAATCGAATTCTTCAATACGGTTACCGCGAACTACGACAACCCGTGTTTCCTCCGGGTGGGAGGCGTCTATCAGCATCTTGTTGGGCATTATTTGGTTTCCCGCCGGCAACTGTCAGCCGCGGCCGGCGGGGAAGTGTCCGCCGCCGTGGAACCGCTGACATAGGGGTGCCGGGTAATTTTGCGTCCGCCGGCCGCAGCCAAGGCGCCATGGCGGTGCCGCCCGCAGCCGGGATGGCGCGGTACGTTGCGGACCTGTCCATGATTTCGCCTGTGGCCAATGCGTGACCTCGCGGAACCTTGTTTTCAACCTAAGCCCGGAGAACCGGACCAGCTACTTTGCTCCTACAGAGCCGGCGCGGAACAAAGTCCGGCCGTTTTCTTTCACGCAGTTGACGGCCCCGCCACGGGCCGATGACTGCGAAATTCGACGCGATCACCGAGATCTTATCTCTGTTGCCAGTCGGGCCATCGCTCGTCGCGGGGTTCCCTAGCGGAAGGCGCTAAGGGCGCGGGCCCTGGATTGCAGTGATCCAATGTCGCTTTTATGATTTGGCGGGGTTCATGGCAACCCCGATTTCCGATGCCGGCAAAGGCCGAGAGTGCAACCTGAGGGGGTGGTCACGAAAAGGCTTGATTAACCTTCTCTGGTTACCAGTCATTAATCGAATGGGTCGCGTATTCGGCCCGCAGCGAGGGGCATCCTCTAGCTGTAATCCAGGAGCGTCACGTTACACATGGGTGCTGCGGCAGTGACCGGCAAGAGCTTCCGGGCCAGCAATGGTCGCATGACGGGCATGTTCCGTGCCGTTCTCGCGCTGCTCACCTTCATCATCGTGTTCGCTGGCATTGAATGTCGCCCGGCATGCGCCGCCGACCAGGTGAAGGCGCTCGACTACAAGATGGCCGGCGACGCAAAACGCGTGCGCATCGTCATGAATTTCGACAATGAGCCGGAGCCCAAGTGGTTCCTCCTTCGGGCGCCGCACCGCTTCGTCATCGACCTGCCTGGCTCGTCGCTGGCGCTCAAAGCCGAGGACCTTGCACCACGCGGCCTCGTCAAGAGCGTGCGCTACGGCGCGTCGGGCGAGGGCGATTCTCGGCTGATCGTGACTGCAAAGGGGCCGTTCAACGTCGAGAAGGTCGACATCGTCGCCAACGAGGAGGGTAACGGCTATCGCCTCGTCGCCGATCTGGTCGCGGCGACGGAACGCGAGTTCGAGGCCGCGCTCGCCGTCCAGTCCGAGACAACAGCTTCCACAACGACGACCAAGACCGACCGGCTCGATCCTGTTCCCGTGAACAGGCCGTTCACGATCGTGATCGATCCGGGCCATGGCGGCGTCGATGGCGGCGCGGAAGGCCTCAATGGAACGGTGGAGAAGGAGGTTACGCTCGCCTTCTCCAAGGAGTTGAAGACCAAGCTCGAAGCCAACAGCACCTACAAGGTCTATCTGACGCGTGAGGACGACCAGTTCCTGCGGCTGGACGATCGTGTTCGCATGGCCCGTCAGCACACGGCAGACCTGTTCATTTCGGTTCACGCCGACACGATCCGGCTCAAGGGCATCCGCGGCGCGACCGTTTACACGGTTTCGGACAAGGCGTCGGACGCCGAGGCACAGGCGCTCGCTGATCGCGAAAACCTCTCGGACCAGTTGGCCGGGGTCGCTGTGGTCGAGGAAAACCATGAGGTTTCCGACATCCTGGTCGACCTGATCAAGCGCGAGACGCACGGCTTTTCGACCCGTTTTGCCCGCTCGTTGGTGGAAGAGCTTTCGCCGACGGTGGGCATGATCAACAATCCGCACAGGTCGGCAGGATTCCGCGTTCTCAAGGCCCCGGACGTCCCCTCGGTGCTCGTAGAACTGGGCTACCTGTCCAACGCCAAGGACGAGGAACAATTGCGCAGCGCCGATTGGCGCGAGAAGGCCGCCACGAGCATCGCCAAGGCCGTCGCTGCTTTCGTCGCCGAGCGCCGCGCGGCCGGAGGTTGAGCCTCCGGTTCTGGGTTGGCGGCCCACGCCGTTGCTCCCCTGCAACTTTGCGTGACGGGGACGGCTGTTTCGTCCGAAATCTTTGCCTGTCTTGGAATGTTGCCGTATTTTGCCCACAACCTCGCGACATGGGTGACCGATTGCGGAACGGGACGGGCTCCTGCAGCTTGCGGTGATGGCGGGTTGGTTTAGGGAATCCCCGAACCTTGTACTGGAGCGGGCATGATTCGTCTTATCGGCTATTTCTTCGGCATCGGCACGACGCTTGCGCTGATCGTCGCGGCGGGCGTGGCGATCTATATCGGCCAACTGACCAAGGAACTCCCCGACTACGAGGTCTTGGCCAAGTACGAGCCGCCGGTGACCACCCGCATCCATGCTTCCGACGGCGCGCTGATGGGCGAGTTCGCGCGCGAGCGGCGGCTCTATTTGCCGATCCAGGCCGTGCCCGACCGCGTCAAGGCGGCCTTCCTCTCCGCCGAAGACAAGAATTTCTACAATCACCCCGGCATCGACGTAACCGGTCTGGGCCGGGCTGTCCTGACCAACTTCCAGAATGCGGGTTCCGGCCGCCGCCAGGTGGGTGCGTCGACCATCACCCAGCAGGTCGCCAAGAACTTCCTCCTGACCTCCGACCAGACCTACGAGCGCAAGATCAAGGAGATGATCCTGGCCTTCCGCATCGAGCAGGCCTATTCGAAGGACCGCATCCTCGAACTCTACGTAAACGAGATTTTCTTCGGTCTAGGCGCCTATGGCGTCGCGGGTGCCGCCCTGACCTACTTCGACAAGTCCGTGAACGAACTGACGGTGGCCGAGGCTGCATATCTCGCCGCACTGCCCAAGGGCCCGTCGAACTACCACCCCTTCCGCTACACCGACCGTGCCATCGAACGCCGCAACTGGGTCATCGACCAGATGGTGACCAATGGTTACGTGTCGCGCGAGGAGGGTGACAAGGCGAAGGCGACGCCGCTCGGCGTCACGCCACGCCGCAACGGCACGTACCTCTTTGCCGGTGAGTACTTCACCGAGGAAGTCCGCCGCGAGATCATCGCCCGTTACGGCCAGGACGCACTCTATGAGGGCGGCCTCTCGGTGCGCACGACGCTGGATCCCAAGATGCAACTGATCGCCCGCAAGGCGATGCAGACCGGCATGCTCAAGTATGACCGGCTGCGCGGCTATCGTGGTCCCGTCGCCAAGATCGACGTCTCCGGCGATTGGGGAACGGCCCTCGGCGAGGTCAAGGGATTGGACGACGTGCCCGAATGGCGGCTGGCAGTCGTTCTCGACAGCTCCAATTCCGGCCTCGACATCGGCCTGCAGCCCAAGCGCGAGGTGTCTGGCGCCCTGGTCAAGGAGCGTGAGCAGGCCAGGGTGTCCAAGGAGGATATGAGCTTCGCGATGCGCTACGTCGCCGACGGCAAGCGCCTCAAGGCGAATTCGCCGGCCGACGTCCTGAAGCCGGGCGACGTCGTCTTTGTCGAAAAGAACCAGGGCAGCGACGGTTACTCGCTGCGCCAGCCGCCTGAAGTCTCGGGCGGATTGGTGGCGATGGACCCGCACACCGGCCGCGTGCTGGCCATGGTGGGCGGCTTCTCCTATTCGCAATCCGAATTCAATCGTGCCACCCAGGCGATGCGCCAGCCGGGCTCGGCGTTCAAGCCGTTCGTCTATGCGGCGGCTCTCGACAACGGTTATACGCCGGCCTCCGTCATCATGGACGGTCCGATCACCATCCAGACCGGCACGACCACCTGGACGCCGAAGAACTACGACAGCAAGTCGGCGGGTCCGTCGACGTTGCGCGCCGGCATTGAGCGCTCGCGCAACCTGATGACCGTGCGCCTCGCCAACGACATGGGCATGAAGACGGTCGCCGAATATGCCGAACGTTTCGGCGTCTACGACAAGATGGCGCCCTATCTGCCAATGGCGCTCGGTGCCGGCGAAACGACCGTCATGCGCATGGTTTCGGCTTATTCGGTGATGGCCAATGGCGGCCGCCAGATCAAGCCGTCGTTGATCGACCGTATCCAGGACCGCTACGGCAAGACCGTCTACAAGCACGACGAACGCGGCTGCGAGGGCTGCAATGCCACCGAATGGGCCAATCAGCCCGAGCCGGAACTGATCGACAATTCCGAGCAGGTTCTGGATCCGATGACGGCCTACCAGATCACGTCGATGATGGAAGGTGTGATCCAGCGGGGCACCGCGATGACGCTGCTCGAACTGAACCGCCCGCTCGCCGGAAAGACCGGCACCACGAACGAGGAGAAGGACGTTTGGTTCGTCGGCTACACGCCGAACCTCGTCGTCGGCCTCTACATGGGCTACGACAAGCCCCAGCCGCTGGGCAAGGGTTCGACCGGTAGCGGCCTCGCGGCGCCTGTCTTCAAGGATTTCATGTCGGTCGCGCTCGAGGGCACGCCGAAGGCCGGCTTCGTCGTGCCGGACGGCATGAAGCTCATCTCGATCGACCGCAAGACCGGCATGCAGGCCGCCGAAGGCGCGCCGGGAACCATTCTGGAGGCGTTCAAGCCCGGCACCGGTCCCGCCGACAGCTATTGGGTCATTGGCATGGGCGAGGATGGCAGCAACGGCTATGGCGAGGCGCTGTCACCCCAGGCCAGCAAGGCCATCAGCGAGGGCGGCGGCGGACTCTACTAACCACTGCTCGGACGGAACTACGAGATGCGCGCGGCCTGGCCGCGCGCATTTTTCGTTTTGGCGCACCGACCAAAGGATTGAAAGTTCCGCCATGGTTATATAACCTATTGGTGATTTTAAGCGGAAACCGTGTCGACTTTTCAACCTGCCCTGTCGGAACCACGGTCTCCCAGTCGTCCTTGAGGCACCATGCGGTGCAATGCGCCGCGCCTACCGGTTTCAACGCAGGGAGCAAGCGATGCAGAAGATCAGCCCGTTCTTGTGGTTCGACACCCAGGCCGAAGAGGCCGTCAAGTTCTACACCTCGATATTCAAGAACTCGAAGGTGGGCAGGGTCACCCGCTACGGCGAGGCCGGCCCAGGTCCTGCCGGTAGCGTCATGGTTGCCGAGTTCGAACTGGAAGGTCTGCACTTCACCGCCCTCAACGGCGGTCCCATGTTCAAGTTCACCGAAGCGATCTCGATGGTCGTCGACTGCAAGGACCAGGCCGAGGTGGATCACTACTGGTATTCGCTGTCGGAGGGCGGTCAGCCGGGCCAATGCGGCTGGCTCAAGGACAAGTTCGGTCTCTCCTGGCAGATCGTGCCCGAGGCGCTACCGCGCCTGCTGAGCCATCCCGACGGCGCCAGGGCTGGCCGCGTCATGCAGGCGATGCTGCAGATGACCAGGATCGAGGTCGCCAAGCTCGAAGCGGCTGCGGCCTAACCCTCCGGCGAGGCCGCCAATGCAATGGGCAGGCGCTGCGGCGGCTGCCCATTTTACTTTACAGGCTGCGGCCTCGTCCCTATGGTCCGCGCCGATTCAACAGGCCTTTCGCGGCCGAAACAGCAAAAAGAAGCTAGATATCATGCGCGCGGAAACGCAGAACATTGTCGACGAAATCAAGCAGGCCATAAGCCTGCTGAGGAGGCATCTTTGACTGGGATCAGGCGGTAAAGCGGCTTGATTACCTGAATATGCGGGCAGAGGACCCAACCCTCTGGAACGACCCGCAGGAGGCGCAGAAGCTGATGCGCGAACGCCAGACGCTGGACGACGGCGTGAACGGCGTGAAGCGTCTGGAGCAGACGCTGTCCGACAATCTCGAACTCATCGAAATGGGCGAGGCCGAAGGCGACCAGAGCATCGTCAATGACGCCGAGGCGGCCATCAAGTTGATGGCGGGCGAGGTGCGCGAGCGCCAGATCGAGACCATGTTGTCGGGCGAAGCCGACGGCAACGACACCTATCTCGAAATCCATGCGGGTGCCGGCGGCACCGAAAGCCAGGACTGGGCGAACATGCTGTTGCGCATGTACACGCGCTGGGCCGAGCGTCGCGGATTCAAGGTCGAGGTGCTGGAAATGCACGACGGCGAAGAAGCCGGGATCAAGTCGGCGACGTTGCTCATCAAGGGCAGCAATGCCTATGGCTGGCTGAAGACCGAATCAGGCGTGCATCGCCTGGTGCGGATTTCGCCCTATGATTCCAACGCCCGCCGCCACACCTCGTTCTCGAGCGCCTGGGTCTATCCGGTCGTCGACGACACCATCCAGATCGATATTCCCGAGTCGGAGGTTCGCATCGACACCTACCGCTCGTCGGGCGCTGGCGGTCAGCACGTCAACACCACGGACTCGGCGGTGCGCATCACGCACATCCCGACGGGCATCGCGGTCGCGTGTCAGGCCGGCCGCTCGCAGCACCAGAACCGCGCCAAGGCGTGGGAAATGCTGCGCTCGCGCCTGTACGAAGTGGAGTTGGAGAAGCGCGAGGCCGCGGCCAATGCCGAGGCCGCCTCGAAGACCGATATCGGCTGGGGCCACCAGATCCGTTCCTACGTGCTGCAGCCCTATCAGTTGGTGAAGGATCTGCGCACCGGCGTCGAGAGCACCAGTCCTTCGGACGTTCTCGACGGCGAGCTCGACGAGTTCATGGAGGCCTCGCTCGCCCACCGCATCGAAGGCGGCACGGGCCAGGCCGTGGCCGATCTCGACTAGAGCATTTTGCAGCCGGACGGAATCGTCTGGCGTCGCACAAATGCAGCTAGGGAAAACAGGCAGGGCGGCGGAATTGCATTCGTCAGAATGCCCGCCGCTCTAGCCTTTGAAGACCTTCCCGGCCATCCGCTTATGCCGATGGCCGGGCCCATCCGGAACATCGCCGGCAACTTTTCGTTAAGCAGACGGGTGCAGGATTTCGCTTGGGAGGTGATCTCAAGGGAGCATGCTATGCGCCCAGGAACACGCCTGCTGCATTGGAGCGCTCGGGCCGCCTTGGCCGCTGCTCTTATCTCCCTCTCGACTTTCCCCACATTCTCTCACGACGCCCCCAAGGGCTGGCGATATCCGTTCGAGTGCTGCTCCGGCTATGACTGCCGCGAGGTGCCCAAGAAGGCCATCAGCGAGCGTCCACAGGGCTACGTGATCGAGCGGACGGGAGAGGTGGTGAAATACCAGGATGCCCGCATCCATGATTCCCCGGATGGCCAGTACCACTGGTGCTCCGTGGCGGGCGCCGACGACACGCGTACCGTCTGCCTCTTCGTTCCGCCGAAGTCGTATTGATCGCCGGAGAACCCCGTTTCCGACATAGTGCGGGGCAATTTCATGAATTGAATGAATGACTTCAAGCAATTCTCAAAGTGCACTGCCGACGTTCCTTACACGAAGCTGTGACCTGACGCCGCGTCCGGTTTCGGCTGATCCGTTTTTCGCCGTATTTCATGATACAAGGCCGTGGAAGGGCTTTGGGCGAAGCGCAAAGCGCTCGCGAATACGGAGAGGGACATCCCGATGAAGAAGACAGTCATTTTTGCGCTGCTCGGCAGCTTGCTGGTTGGCGCCTGCACGACCGACCCCTATACCGGCCAGCAGAAGGTCTCGAACACCGCTGCCGGCGCGGGCCTCGGAGCGTTGGCGGGCGCGGGCCTCGGCCTGCTGGCCGGCGGCGACGATCGCCGCAACGCCCTGATCGGCGCAGGCGTCGGCGCGCTCGCTGGCGGCCTGGCCGGCAACTACATGGACCGGCAGGAAGCGGAACTGCGCGCCCAGTTGCAGGGCACGGGCGTCAGCGTCACCCGCGCAGGCGACCAGATCATCCTGAACATGCCGTCGAACATCACCTTCAACACCGACCAGGATGCGGTGAAGTCGGCGTTCTACCCGACGCTGAATTCGGTGGCGCTGGTCCTGAAGAAGTTCAACCAGACGACCGTCGACGTCTTCGGCCACACCGATTCGACCGGCGGCGAGCAGTACAACTTCGACCTGTCGCAGCGCCGAGCGCTTTCGGTCGCCAACTATCTCGGCGCCCAGGGCATCGATTCGCGCCGCTTCGCTGTCACCGGCTTCGGTGCGACCCGCCCGATCGCCTCCAATGCGACGCCCGACGGCCGCGCGCAGAACCGCCGCGTCGAAATCCAGCTGTCGCCGCTCACCTGAGCGGCGCAAGCTTGGGACTGCAAAAGAAAACGGCCCCGAATCGGGGCCGTCAGGCTGCTGACAAACCCCTGGCGTTCGCCGGGGGTTTTTGATTCACTGGGTCA
>VFQM010000106.1_pt1 | contig 103007 bp, 112 predicted proteins | sample 3512391 | NCBI WGS metagenome assembly VFQM01 (sample SAMN10412369, study PRJNA504923) | tailings metagenome | isolation source: Replicate 1 from Balatoc abandoned mine | place: Philippines | reverse complement strand
CCACCGCCGGTGCCGGCTCGCGTGGGTACCGGAGGGGGCGACGGGAAGTAAAGGAGGAGCCGGCGGCCGCAGGCCGGCGGCGGGGGACATGAGCGGCGCCCCCTCCGGTGCCCGCGCGAGCTCGCCACGCTGCTCGCATGCGACAACAGCGAGCGTCCGCAACGGGTCGCCAGCAGTCATTGCAGCCAAGGTCTATCCGTGCAGAGCCTGCAGCGGTTCAGTCCAGTAGGCGCGCATCCCAGGCGTGTACCGTCTGCTGCTGCTCGCCCAGGCCCTCGATGCCCAGGCGCATCACGTCGCCCGGCTTCAGGAACACCGGGCTCGGCTTCACGCCCATGCCCACGCCCGGCGGCGTGCCGGTGGTGATCACGTCGCCGGGGCGCAGCGTCATGAAGCGGCTCAGGTAGCTCACCAGCGTGGCCACGCCGAAGATCATGGTCTTGGTGCTGCCGTGCTGGTAGCGGTGGCCGTTGACGTCCAGCCACATGCCCAGGGCCTGCGGGTCGGGCACCTCGTCGGCCGTCACCAGCCACGGGCCGATGGGGCCGAAGGTCTCGCAGCCCTTGCCCTTGTCCCACTGGCCGCCACGCTCGAGCTGGTACTCGCGCTCCGACACATCGTTGATCACGCAGTAGCCGGCCACGTGCTTCAGTGCATCGGCTTCGGACACGTAGCGCGCGGTGCTGCCGATCACCACGCCCAGTTCCACCTCCCAGTCGCTCTTCACCGAACCCTGGGGCAGCACCACCGGATCGTTGGCGCCCACCGCGCAGTCGGGCGTCTTCATGAAGACGATCGGCTCCTTCGGGATGGGCATGTTGGACTCGGCCGCATGGTCGGCGTAGTTCAGGCCGATGGCGATGAACTTGCCCAGGCCCGTCCAGGGCACGCCCGCGCGGCCCATGGTCACCGCGGGCAGCGAGGACACGTCCAGCGCGCGCAGCTTGGCCAGGCCGGCGGGCGACAGCGTCTGCGGCGTGATGTCGGCGATCACGCCGGAGAGGTCGCGCAGCGTGCCGCCGGCATCGAGCAGGGCGGGTTTTTCGTGGCCCTTGGGGCCGTGTCGCAGGAGTTTCATGGCGATGTCCGTGGTGGAAGCGAAGTGTGGTGTTCAGTGCAAGGTCTTGCACGGACCCGGCTCTGCCGGTCCGTCGCAAGAGCCCCCGCGGGGGGTGGCGAAGGCGCGGCTAGCGTCAAGCCTGGGGGCCTGATGAACCGACAAGCCTGGGGCCCTCAATTGCTCCAGCCGCCGTCGATGACTTGCGCGGTGCCGGTGGTGAAACGGGATTCGTCGCTGGCCAGGTACACCGCCAGCAGCGCGATCTCCTCGGGCGTGCCCAGCCGGCCCATCGGCTGGCGGGCGATGAAGGCGGCTTCCACCTGCGCGGTGGTCTGGCCGCTGGCGGCAGCCTGCGCGGCGATGCGGTCGCGCAGGCTGGGGCTCTCCACGGTGCCTGGGCAGATCGCGTTGCAGCGGATGCCGCGGGTGATGAAGTCGGCCGCCACCGACTTGGTCAGGCCGATCACGGCGGCCTTGGTGGCCCCGTAGACGAAGCGGTTGGGCGCGCCCTTGATGCTGCCGGCCACCGAGGCGATGTTGATGATGGAGCCGCCCCCGCGCTCCAGCATGCCCGGCAGGAAGGCCTGGATGGTGCGGAACTGCGAGCGCACGTTGAGGTTGAAGGCGAAGTCCCAGTCGGCCTCGGTGCAGTCCAGCACCGTGCCGGCGTGCACGAAGCCGGCACCGTTGAACAGGATGTCCACCGGGCCGTGCGCGGCCTGGACCTCCGACGCGGCTGCCCGGATGGCCTGCGGGTCCAGCGCGTCGAGCGCCAGGGTCGTGGCGCCCTGCAGCGTGGCCAGCAACGATGCGTTCAGGTCGGTGGCGATCACGCGCGCGCCTTCGCGCACGAAGGCCTCGGCCACCGCGCGGCCGATGCCCTGGCCGGCGGCGGTGAGGAAGGCGGTCTTGCCCTGCAGTCTCATGGGGTGTTCCCGGGTGTTCAGGAGTGGATCAGCTGCACCTTGGTGCTGCGCGTCTTGTCGGCCGCCAGTGCAAAGGCGTCCGCGGCGTCGGCCAGCGGCAGCTGCGCGGTGATCAGCGGCCGCACGTCCACGCGGCGGCTGCGGATGGCCTGCACCGCCCAGTCGAAGGCGAGGTGGGCGCGGAACACGCCGCGGTAGTCGAGTTCGCGCGCCATGATGCTGTTGGCGGGGAAGGGGATCTCCGCCGGCAGCGTGCCCACCTGCATCACGCGCCCGCCGCGCTTGACGGCGGCCAGGCAGGTGGCCAGCGCCGCCGGGTGGCCGGCGCACTCGATGGCCACGTCGGCCAGATCGCCGAGGCTGGCGGGGTCGGCCTGGTCGGTGCGCAGCACCTCGTCGGCACCCACCTCGCGCGCCACGGCCAGCGGCCGGTCCATCACGTCGCCCACCACCACGCGCGCGGCACCGGCCAGGCGCGCGGCCAGCACCGCCATGCAGCCGATGGTGCCGCCCCCGGTGATGAACACCGTCTCGCCCAGCACTGGCCCGGCGCGGTGCAGCGCATGCAGGCCGATCGACAGCGGCTCGGCGCAGGCGATCTCGCCCAGGCCGATGTGCGCTTCGGTGATGGGCGTGAGCTGCGCCTCGCCCATCACGAAGGCGTCGCGGAACAGGCCCTGCGCGTGCGGGAACACGCTGGCGCTGCCCAGGAAGAACATCTTGCGGCAGAGGTTGCCGCGCCCGCTGCGGCAGTAGTCGCAGTGGCCGCAGGGGTGGGAGGGGTTGATGGCCACGCGGTCGCCCGGCTGCACGCGCGTGACGGCGCTGCCGACGGCCTCCACCACCCCCGAGGCCTCGTGGCCCGGGATCAGCGGCTCGCGCACCTGGAAGGCACCGACGCGGCCGTGCTGCCAGTAGTGCAGGTCGGAGCCGCAGATGCCGGCCGCGCCCAGGCGCAGGCGCACGTCGTGCGGGCCCAGGGCGGGCGTGTCCAGGTGCTCGAGCCGCAGGTCGTGCGCGGCGTGGATGCGGCAGGTGAGTGTCATTGCGGGCGTATCCTCGTCTGGGCCAGCTGCTCCTGCGCCTCCACCAGCGAAGGCACGAACTTTCGCCCGTGGCCCAGCGCGCTGGCCAGCGCCAGCGCCTGGTGCACGGCCTCGCCGACCACGCTGGGCGTGCCCTGGTTCTCGGCCAGGTGGGTGTAGTAGCGCACGTCCTTGCGCGCGTTGTCGAGCTCGAACTTCAGGCCGTCCATCTGGCCGTCCAGCGTCCGGGCCATGGCCTGGAACAGGCCGCAGTTGACCGGGCCCATGCCGATCAGCGCCACCAGCTGCTTCAGGTCGACGCCGGCCTTGGTGCCCACGGCAAAGGCCTCGGCGGTGGCGGTGCAGATGGCCTGCGCAATGAAGTTGTTCAGCAGCTTGAGGGTGTGGCCGGCGCCCGGGCCGCCCACGTGGAACACGTTCTCGGCGAAGCAGCGCAGCAACGGCTCGATCTGCGCGAACAGCGCCGGCTCGGCACCCACCATCACGTTCAGGCGGCCGGCCTCGGCCTCCACCGGCGTGCGCGACAGCGGCGCGTCGACGAAGGACATGCCCGCGGCGCCGCAGCGTGCGCGCAGGCGGGCCGTGCTGTCGGGCTCCGCGGTGGAGCAGTCGACGATCACCAGGCCGGGCTTCGGCGCGGCCAGGATCGGCTCGATGCAGGCCTCCACCTGCGGCGACCCGGTGACGCACAGGAACAGCACCTCGCTGCGCGCCGCCAGGTCGGCCGGGGAGGGCGACTCGGTGGCGCCGGCGGCCAGCAGGTCGGCCACGCGCTCGCGGTTGCGGTGCACCGTGAGTGCCAGCGCATGGCCGTTGGCCAGCAGGTGCTTGGCCATGCCGTGGCCCATGAGGCCGCTGGCGCCGATGAAGCCGATGTTCATGGCCCCGTCCGCTTCAGCCGCGGCCCACGAAGGGCATCTTCGTGGCCATCACGTTGACGAACAGCATGTTGGCCGACAGCGGCAGCCGCGCCATGGTGAGGAAGGCGTCGACCACGCACTGCACGTCCATGCGCGGCTCGGGCTTCATCGTGCCGTCGGCCTGGGGCACGCCGGCGGTCATCCGTTCGGTCATCTCGCTGGCGGCGTTGCCGATGTCGATCTGGCCCACCGCGATGTCGAAGGGGCGCCCGTCCAGCGCCGCGGTGCGCGTCAGGCCGCTGATGGCGTGCTTGGTGGCGGTGTAGCCGATGGAGCCCGGCCGCGGCGCGTAGGCCGAGATGCTGCCGTTGTTGACGATGCGCCCGCCCATCGGCTGCTGCGCCTTCATGATGCGGAAGGCCTGGCTCAGGCAGTAGAAGCTGCCGTGCAGGTTGGCGTCGACGATGCGCCGCCAGTCGCTGCCGCTGACGCGGTCCGGCGTGGCCGGCGGCAGGCTCATGCCGGCGTTGTTGAACAGCAGGTCCAGGCGGCCGAAGCGCTGCTCGATCTGCGCGAAGGCGGCGGCCACCTGCTCCTCCTGACCCACGTCGCAGGCGATGGGCAGGCAGCGCGCGGCGGCGTCGCCGGCCCGCTGCGCGGTGTCGTTCAGCGCCTCGATGCGGCGGCCGATCAGGGCCACGCTCCAGCCCTCGGCGAGCAGGCCCAGCGCGCAGGCACGGCCGATGCCCGAGCCTGCGCCGGTGATGGCGGCGAATTTCATGCGGGTGTGTCTCCTGGGTTCTCGGCGGCGGCGGCAAGGGCGCCGGGAAACGCCGGCCTCACCGGTGCGCGTCGAAGGTCAGTGGTTGTCCTTGGGCACGAAGGCACCCCGCTTGCCGCGCAGGAAGTCGAGGTCGGCACCCTCGTCGGCCTGCAGCACGTGGTCGATGTAGAGCTTCCAGTAGCCGCTCTGCAGCGGCGGCACCGGCGGCTGCCAGGCGGCGCGCCGGCGCTCGAGCTCGGCGTCGTCCACGTGCAGGTGCAGGCGGCGACCGGGCACGTCCAGCGTGATCAGGTCGCCGTTCTTCACCAGGGCCAGCGGCCCGCCGGCGGCGGCCTCGGGGGCCGTGTGCAGCACCACGGTGCCGTAGGCGGTGCCGCTCATGCGCGCATCGCTGATGCGCACCATGTCCGTGATGCCCTTCTTCAGCACCTTGGGCGGCAAGGGCATGTTGCCCACCTCGGCCATCCCGGGGTAGCCCTTGGGGCCGCAGTTCTTCAGCACCAGGATGCAGGTCTCGTCGACGTCCAGCGCGTCGTCGTCGATGCGGCGGTGGAAGTCGTCGCTGTCCTCGAAGACCACGGCGCGGCCGGTGTGCACCATGAGCGCCGGCGTGGCGGCGCTGGGCTTGATCACGGCACCGCGGGGCGCGAGGTTGCCGCGCAGCACGGCGATGCCGGCCTTGTCCTTGAAGGGCTGGTCGAAGGGCTTGATCACCCGCGGGTCGAAGACCTCGGCGTCGGCGATGTTCTCGCCCATCGTCCTGCCGGTGACGGTGATGACGTCGCGGTGCAGCAGGTGCTCGATCTGCTTCATCACCGCGGGCAGGCCGCCGGCGTAGCAGAAGTCCTCCATCAGGTGCTCGCCGCTGGGCTGCAGGTTCACCAGGCAGGGCAGCTCGCTGCCCAGGCGCTCGAAGTCGTCCACGGTCAGCGGCACGCCCAGGCGGCCGGCGATGGCGATCAGGTGAATGACGGCGTTGGTGCTGCCGCCGATGGCCGCGAGCGTGCGGATGGCGTTCTCGAAGGCTTCGCGCGTGAGCACCTTGGACAGGACCATGTCCTCGTGCACCATGTCGACGATGCGGCGGCCGGCCATGCGCGCCAGCACGTTGCGCCGGCCGTCCACCGCCGGGTAGGCGGCGTTGCCGGTGAGACCCACGCCCAGGGCCTCCACCATGCTGGCCATGGTGCTGGCCGTGCCCATGGTCATGCAATGGCCGTGGCTGCGGTGCATGCAGCTCTCGGCCTCGAAGAAGTCGGCCAGCTTCAGCGTGCCGGCGCGCACCTGCTCGCTCATGCTCCACACGCCGGTGCCCGAGCCCAGTTCCTGGCCGCGCCACTTGCCGTTGAGCATGGGGCCGCCGCTGACGCCGATGGTCGGCAGGCCGGCGCTGGAGGCACCCATCAGGAGCGAGGGCGTGGTCTTGTCGCAGCCCATCAGCAGCACCACACCGTCGATCGGGTTGCCGCGGATGCTTTCCTCGACGTCCATGCTGGCGAGGTTGCGGTAGAGCATGGCGGTGGGGCGCAGCAGCGTCTCGCCCAGGCTCATCACCGGGAACTCCAGCGGGAAGCCGCCGGCCTCATACACGCCGATCTTCACCTGCTCTGCAAGCGTGCGGAAGTGGCTGTTGCAGGGCGTGAGTTCGCTGAAGGTGTTGCAGATGCCGATGACGGGCCGGCCCTCGAACTGGTCGTGCGGGATGCCCTTGCCCTTGAGCCAGCTGCGGTAGGCGAAGCCGTCGCGGTCCTGGCGGCCGAACCAGGCGGCACTGCGGAGTTCGTCGGCGCGCTTCTTGCGGCGGGGCTGGTCACTCATGGGCGGGCTCTTTCGGATGCTGGCTTTCCCGGGTGTGCCCGGGGCATCTTCAATACTATGGTATGACGATTGAACCCCTTACCGTGGAATCCCCGATGTCAGACCGTCCGCATCTTCTCACCGTGGCCAAGCTGTCGCCGCTGCTGGTTCCCCAGCTCGAGGCGGCCTTCGTCGTGCACGACCGCCTGCACGAGACCGACCCGGCCGCCTTCGCCGCCGTGGCGCCGCAGATCCGCGCCGTGGCCGCCAGCGGCGACTCGCGCGTGCCGGCCGAGCTGATCGCCCGCCTCCCGGCGCTGGAGGTCATCTCGGTGATGGGCGTGGGCTACGACGGCGTGGACGTGGCCGCCGCGCGCGCCCGCGGCGTGATGGTGACCCACACCCCCGACGTGCTCAACGACGACGTGGCCGACCTCGCCCTGGGCCTGATGCTCTGTGCCGCGCGCCAGCTGCCGGCGGCCGACCGCTGGGTGCGCGACGGCCAGTGGCCCGTGCGCGGGCCCATGCCGCTGGCGCGCAAGATGTCCGGTGCCAGGCTCGGCATCGTGGGCATGGGCCGCATCGGGCAGGCCATCGCGCAGCGGGCCATGGCCTTCGGCATGGACATCGCGTACACCGCGCGCTCGGCCAAGCCCGCGCTGCCCTGGGCCTTCGTGCCGGCGCTGACGGCGCTCGCGGCCCGTAGCGACTTCCTGGTGCTCATCACGCCCGGCGGCGCCGGCACGCGCCACCTCGTGAACGCCGAGGTGCTGCAGGCGCTGGGCAAGGGGCGTGGCGAGGGCATCCTCGTGAACGTGGCCCGCGGCTCGGTGGTGGACGAGCCGGCGCTGGTGGAGGCGCTGGAGCGCGGCACCATCGCCGGCGCCGGCCTGGATGTGTTCGAGGACGAGCCCCAGGTGCCGGAGCGCCTGCGTGCGCTGCCGCACGTCGTGCTGGCGCCGCACATCGGCAGCGCCACCCGGGCCACGCGCCAGGCCATGGCCGACCTGGCCTTCGACAACCTGCGCCTGCACTTCGCCGGCCAGGGGGTGCGCACCGCCGTGCCGGAGTGCCGCTGAAGGGCCGGTGCCGCACTCGATACGCAGCCCCGTATCCGTTCAGGGAATTCCCCCGATCCAGGCTCGATCAATCATCATACGATAAGACCACAGGCCCGCCCCGGGCCGTAGCACGCAAGGAGACGACCCGCATGAAGACGAAGTTGCTGCTCGCCGCGCTCGCCAGCGCCGCCCTGCTGTCCGGCGGCCCTGCCGCCGCGCAGGACAAGGTCACGGTCTGGTGGGAAAAGGGCTTCTACAAGGCCGAGGACGACGCGCTGTTCTCGATGATCAAGAAGTTCGAGGCCAAGTACCCGAACATCAAGGTCGACCTCAGCTTCTACGGCACGCAGGAGATCATCCCGAAGAGCGTGGCCGCGCTCGAGGCGCGCAACCCGCCGGACGTGGCCTTCGGCAACGTGTTCGACTTCCAGGCCACCGGCAAGTGGGCCTTCGAGGGCAAGCTCGAGGACATCACCAGCGTGATCGACCCGATCCGCAACCGTTTCGAGCCGCGCGCGCTGGCCACCACCTTCCTGCTCAACGGCGTCGACCAGAAGCGGGCGTACTACGCCTTCCCGATCCGCCAGCAGACCATGCACATCCAGTACTGGAAGGACATGCTGGCCGAGGCGGGCTTCAAGGAAAGCGACATCCCGCAGGACTGGAAGGGCTACTGGGACTTCTGGTGCGACAAGGTGCAGCCGGCCTACCGCCAGAAGACCGGCAAGCGCGCGTTCGGCACCGGCTTCCCGATGGGCGTGGATTCCAGCGACGCGTTCTACTCGTTCCTCACCTTCGTCGACGCGCACAACGTGTCGCTGGTCAACGACTCGGGCAAGCTGCTGGTCGACGACCCCAAGGTGCGCGCCGGCCTGGTGGCGGCGATGAACGACTACACGATGGTCTACGGCAAGGGCTGCACGCCGCCGTCGTCCACCGCCTGGAAGGACGCCGACAACAACAACGCCTTCCACAACCAGACCACGGTGATGACGCACAACGCGACGATCTCCATCGCCGCGAAGTGGCTGGACGACATGAACAACCCCAGCCTCACCGAGGCCCAGCGCGCCACCGCGAAGAAGAACTACACCGAGCTGATCGCCACCGCGCCGTTCCCGAACAAGCCCGACGGCAGCAAGATGCAGTACCGGGCCGCGGTGAAGACCGGCGTGATGTTCAAGGAGGCGAAGAACAAGGACGCGGGCAAGAAGTTCATCGCCTTCCTGCTCGAGGACGCCAACCTGACGCCCTACATCGAAGGCTCGCTCGGCCGCTGGTACCCGGTCACCAAGGCCGGCCAGGCGTCCAAGTTCTGGACCGAGGACCCGCACCGCCTGATCGTGCACAAGCAGTTCCAGGCCGGCACCACGCCCTTCGAGTTCACCAAGAACTTCCGCTTCACGCAGCTGAACATGGAGAACGTCTGGGCCAAGGCGATGAACCGCGTGCTCAGCGAGAAGTGGACGACCGAGCGCGCCGTGGACGAGATGATCGCCCGCATCAAGACGGTGGCCGCGAACTGACCTGACGACGTGTCCCCGTGGGGCGGCTGCGGCGCCCCGCCTTCGCGGCGGGGTCCGCGCCGCGGCCACACCCCCGGGGCGTCACCCATCCACACCGTCGAATGACCAGCGCCACCACCACCGTCGCCGCCCCGCCCGGGCCGGCGCGCAAGGCGAGCTCGTCCTGGCAGTTCTGGGGCCGGGTTCTCGTGATCCCCTACCTGGTCATCTTCGTCGCCTTCGTGCTCTACCCGGTGGGCTACGGGCTGTGGCTGGCGCGCAACCCGGAGAGCTATGTCCAGCTCTTCGACGACCCGATCTTCTTCCGCACCGCCATCAACACCATCGTCTTCGTGGTGGTGGCGGTCAACGTGAAGATGGTCATCGCGCTCGGGCTGTCGGGCTTCTTCGTGCAGTCCCGCTGGTGGATCAAGATCGTCGCGCTGATCTTCATCCTGCCCTGGGCGGTGCCGTCGATTCCCACCATCCTGTCGGTGCGCTTCATGCTCAACCCCGAGTGGGGCGTGATCAACACCACCATCTTCCAGCTCACGCGCACCGACGGTCCCAACTGGCTCAACGACCCGACGCTGGCGCTGGCCTTCTCGATGCTGATGCACATCTGGAAGAGCCTGCCGTTCTGGACGCTCATCTTCGTGGCGGGGCGGCTGGCGATTCCCGCCGAGCAGTACGAGGCCGCGAGCGTGGACGGCGCCACGCGCTGGCAGAAGTTCCGCCACATCACCTGGCCGTCGATGGCCTCGCTCTACCTGACCTCGACCATCCTGTCGATGATCTGGACGCTGGGTGACTTCAACAGCGTCTACCTGCTCACCGGCGGCGGGCCGGCCGACCTGACCCACGTGCTGGCCACGCTGGGCATCCGCTACCTGCGGCTGGACCAGCTGGAGCTGGCCATGGCCAGCATCGTGGTGGCCATGCCGCTGGTGCTGCCGCTGGTCTACGTGATGATGAAGAGGCTGAGCAAATGAGCGCGCGCCGCTTTTCCTGGCGCAGGGCCGGCAAGGAGGCCCAGCTGCTGCTGGTGGGCATCCCGGTGCTGCTGTGGACGCTGATCCCGGTGTACCACCTGCTGCTGTTCGCGCTGTCGCCGCGCGACAAGGCCACCTCCGGCCGGCTCTGGCCGGAGGACCCCACGCTGCAGAACTTCGAGATCGTGCTGCAGCAGAAGCACTTCTACCTCAACCACTTCTGGGTGCAGATCGGCAACTCGATGATGATCGCCGTGGCCACCGGGCTCATCACGCTGTTCGTGGCCACCTGCGCGGCCTTCGCCATCAGCCGGCTGAAGGTGCGCGGCGGGCGCACGGTGCTCAACCTGGCGCTGTTCACCTACTTCATCCCTGCGGCCTTCCTGGCCGTGCCGATGTACAAGACCATGGCCAACTACGGCCTGCTGAACAACCGCTGGTCGCTGATCCTGGCGATGGTGACGATCGCCGCGCCGTACTGCATCTGGGTGCTCAAGCAGGCCAGCGACAAGCTGCCGTGGGAGCTCGACGAGGCGGCGCGCATCGACGGCGCCTCGCCGCTGCAGCTGTTCCGCCTGGTCTACGTGCCGCTGATGGTGCCGTCGCTGGTGGCGGTGGGCACCTACGCGCTGCTGCTGGCCTGGAACGAGTACCTCTACGGCTTCCTGCTGCTGTCCAAGGAGGAGGAGATCCCGCTGGCGGTGGCGCTGGGCAACTTCCTCAACGCCGACGACTCGCCCTGGGAGATCCTCATGGCCACCGGATTCGTCTACGCGCTGCCCCCGGCGGCGATCTACTACGCCTTCAAGCGCTACATGGTGTCGGGCCTGACGGCCGGCGCGGTGAAGAGCTGAAGCCTCAGGCACCCCATGGCAAGCGTCACCTTCCGCGACATCCGCAAGCAGTACGGCCGGGTCAAGGTCATCCACGGCATCGAGTTCCAGATCGCCGACGGCGAGTTCGTCGTGCTCGTCGGGCCTTCGGGCTGCGGCAAGAGCACGCTGCTGCGCATGCTCGCCGGGCTGGAGGAGATCTCCGATGGCGAGATCCTGATCGACGGCACCGTCGTCAACGACCTGGAGTCCAAGGACCGCGACATCGCGATGGTCTTCCAGAGCTACGCGCTCTACCCGCACATGACGGTGCGCGAGAACATGGGCTTCAGCCTGCGCCTGCGCAAGGCCGACCCGGCCGACACCGCGCGCCGCGTGGACGAGGCCGCGCGCATCCTGAACCTGGACAAGCTGCTCGACCGCTACCCGCGCGAGCTCTCCGGCGGCCAGCGCCAGCGCGTCGCCATGGGCCGCGCCATCGTGCGCAAGCCCAAGGTCTTCCTGTTCGACGAGCCGCTGTCCAACCTCGACGCCAAGCTGCGCGTGGCCATGCGGGCGGAGATCAAGGCGCTGCACCAGCGGCTGCGCACCACCACCGTCTACGTCACGCACGACCAGATCGAGGCGATGACCATGGCCGACCGCATCGTCGTCATGCACGACGGCATCGTCGAGCAGATCGGCACGCCGCTGGAGCTGTTCGACCGCCCCGGCAACCTGTTCGTGGCCCAGTTCATCGGCAGCCCGGCGATGAACGTGTTCGACGGCAGCGTGCGCGGCGGCGCGGTGGAGGCGCTGGGCGCACGCTGGCCGATCGCGCCGGGGCTGGGCCGCGAGGGCCAGGACGTGCACTACGGCATCCGGCCCACCGACCTGGTGCTGGCCGACGCCGGCATCGCCGCCGAGGTCGTGGTGGTGGAGCCCACCGGCGCCGAGACCGAACTGCTGCTGCGCGTGGGCGGGCAGGACCTGACCCTGGTGATGCACGGCCGCACCGACGCCCGGCCGGGCAGCACCGTGCACCTGACGCTGGACGGTGCCAAGGCCCACGTGTTCGACCGCGCCGGTGGCGCGCGCCTGGGGTGACGCGGTGGGCCCTGCGCCACGTGTCGTCGTGATGGGTGTCAGCGGCTGCGGCAAGACCACGGTCGGCCGCGCGCTGGCCGCGCGCCTGGGCGTGAACTTCGTCGAGGGTGACGCACTGCACTCCGACAGCAACATCGCCAAGATGGCGGCCGGGATCCCGCTGACCGATGCCGACCGCCACGGCTGGCTGCAGGCGGTGGCCGAGCAGCTGAACAACCCCACCGCCGCCGCCAGCGGCGTGGTGGCCTCGTGCTCTGCGCTCAAGCGCATCTACCGAGACCTGCTGCGCGCCGGTGCGCCCGACCTGCGCTTCGTGTTCCTGCATGGCGAGCGGGCGCTGCTGGCGCAGCGGCTGGCGGCCCGCTCGGGCCACTACATGCCGGCCTCGCTGCTGCAGAGCCAGCTCGACACGCTGGAGCCGCCGGGCGACGACGAGTCACCGATCCGCCTGGACATCGCTGTCGATCCGGCTTCACTGGCGGAACAGGCATGGCGGGCGTTGCAGACCCGGGAGCTTCACCCTTGATCACTGCCGACACCTTCCGCCTCGACGGCCGCGTGGCCCTGGTCACCGGCTCGTCCACCGGCATCGGCCTGGCCCTGGCGCGAGGCCTGGCGCAGGCCGGCGCCACCGTGGTGCTCAACGCGCGCGACGCGGCCCGCCTGGAGACGGCGCGCGCCGCCCTGGCCGCCGAGGGGCTGGACGCCCATGCCCGCGCCTTCGACGTGACCGACCCCGCCGCCGTGGACGCGGCGGTGGCCGACATCGAGGCCCGCGTCGGCCCCATCCACGTGCTGGTCAACAACGCCGGCATGACGCGGCGCGGCGCCTTCCACGAGCAGCCGGTGGCCGACTGGCAGGCCATCCTGCGCCTGAACATCGACAGCCTGTTCGTGGTCGGCCAGATCGTGGCCCGCCGCATGGTGGCGCGCGGGGCCGGGCGCATCATCAACACCTGCTCGGTGATGAGCGAGCTCGGCCGCCCCGGCACCGCGGCCTACACCGCCAGCAAGGGCGCGGTGAAGATGCTCACCAAGGGCATGGCCATCGACCTCGGCCCGCTGGGCATCAACGTCAACGGCATCGGGCCGGGCTACTTCCGCACCGAGCTGACGGCGCCGCTGGTGGCCGACGAGACCTTCAGCCGCTGGCTGATCGGCCGCACGCCCAGCCGCCGCTGGGGCGACGTGGAGGACCTGGCGCCGGCGGTGGTGTTCCTGGCCAGCGATGCCGGGCGCTTCGTCAACGGCCACATCCTGTACGTGGATGGCGGCGTCACCGCCACGCTGTAGCGCGCACCGGCATCATGGCGGCCATGGCAACGACATTCACCCAGGTCATCCTCTTCACCGACCATGACGGCCGGGCGCGCTTTCGCGAGCAGGTGCTGCCGCTGGACGAGGGCACGCCGCAGGCGCGGCTGTCGGCGCTGATGCCCAGCGCCGGCCTGCAGCTGCGCGAGAGCCCGGTGGGCTTCCGCAGCAGCTTCCACTGCACCGGCACGCCGCAGTGGGTGTTCATCCTGCGCGGCCGCATGGAGATCGGCCTGCAGGACGGCAGCAGCCGCGTCTTCGGGCCCGGCGAGCACTTCTACTCGGCCGACACGCTGCCCCCTGGCGCCACCTTCGACCCGGCCCTGCACGGCCACTGGAGCCGCCAGGTGGGCGACGAGCCGCTGGTCACCGCCTTCGTGCGCGGGGCCGCATGAAGCCCGAGGTGCGCAACGTCCACGGCCACACGCTGCACGCGCTGGGCGAGGCCATCGTGGCCGGGCGGCACCCGGTGGGCAGCAGCATCCCGCCCGAGCCGCTGCTGTGCGAGGCCTACGGCGTCAGCCGCACCGTGGTGCGCGAGGCCATCAAGTCGCTGGTCGCCAAGGGCCTGCTCAGCACCGGCCCCAAGGTGGGCACGCGCGTGCTGCCGGCCGAGCAGTGGAACTGGTTCGACCCCGACCTGGTGGCCTGGCAGGGCAAGGCCGGCCTGTCGCGCGAGTTCCTGCGCGACCTGCAGGAGCTGCGCCGCGTGGTGGAGCCGGCCGCCGTGCGGCTGGCCGCCGAGCGTGCCACCGTGGCCGACATCGCGGCCATCGAGGAGGCCTTCGCCGGCATGAAGGCGGCCATCGAGCAGGGCGGCGACTACGTCAGCCACGACCTGCGCTTCCACCAGGGGCTGCTGCGCGCTTGCCACAACCGCATGATGGTGCAGATGAGCAAGGCCATCGGCGCCCTGCTGCGCACCAGCTTCGAGATCTCCACCAGCAAGCCCGACGGCCCGCGCGAGTCGCTGCCGCTGCACCGCGCCGTGCTCGACGCCGTCATCGCGCGCCAGCCGGCGCGGGCGGAGAAGGCGATCCTGGTGCTCATCGACGGCGCGGCCGAGGACATCGACATGGTGCTGGCGTCGCGCCGCAAGCTGCCGTCGCTGGCGGTGCCGCCGCCCACGCTGCGCGCGCCCGCGCGGGCCAAGGCGGTCAAGGGGGTGAAGGCATGAAGCTGATGGTCACCGGCGGCGCCGGTTTCGTGGGCGCACGCCTGGTGCGCACGCTGCTGTCCCGCGGCCGCCTGGACGGCCGCGCCGTCGAGCGCATCGTGATCGCCGACCAGGCGCCGCCGCCGCCCGACCTGGCCGCCGATGCCCGCGTGGAGGTGCGCACCGGGCCGCTGCTGGCGCAGGTGGGGGCGCTGAAGGACGAGGCCTTCGACGGCGTGTTCCACCTCGCCTCGGCGGTGTCCGGCGAGTGCGAGGCCGACTTCGACCTCGGCCTGCGCAGCAACCTCGACAGCACCCGCGCACTGCTGGATGCGATGCGTGCCCGCGTGCTGGCCGGCCATGCGCCGGCGCGGCTGGTGTTCAGCAGCTCGGTGGCGGTCTTCGGCCCCGACCCGGCGGTGCCGCTGCCGGCGCTGGTGACCGACACCACGCTGCCCGCGCCGCAGACCAGCTACGGCACGCACAAGCTGGTGTGCGAGCACCTGATCGCCGACTGGACGCGCAAGGGCTTCGTCGACGGCCGCAGCGCGCGCCTGATGACGGTGACGGTGCGGCCGGGACGGCCCAATGGCGCGGCCAGCTCCTTCTTCAGCGGCATCATCCGCGAGCCGCTCGCCGGCGAGACCGCGGTGTGCCCGGTCGACGAGACCGTGTCGCACCCCATGACCTCGGTGCGGGCCACGGTGGACGGCCTGATCGCCGTCTACGAGGCCAGCCGCGAGGCCTTCGGCGGCCGCCTGGCCCTGAACCTGCCGGCGCTGAACGTGACGGTGCGCCAGATGCTCGACGCGCTCGAGGCCGTGGCCGGGCCGGCGGTGCGCGCGCGGGTGCGCTTCGAGCGCGACGAGCGCATCGCCGGCATCGTGGCCGGCTGGTCGCGCGGCGCCACCGCCGACCGCGCGGCGGCGCTGGGCCTGCGGCCCGAGCCCGACTTCGCCACCATCATCCGCCAGTACATCGACGACCACGCCGGCCACCCCACGGCGCTGAAAGGACTGCAGTGAACCACTACGACCTGGGCGGCCGCGTGGCCGTCGTCACCGGCGGTGCGCAGGGCATCGGCCACGCCACCTGCCGGCGCCTGCTGGACAGCGGCGCCGAGGTCGTGATCTGGGACATCGACGCCGCCCGGCTGGACGCCGCCTGCGCCGAGCTGGGCCCCGTCGGCCGCGTCAGCGGCCGCGTGGTGGAGCTGACCGACGACGCGGCCGTGGCCGCCGCCACCGCCGCGCTGCCGGCCATCGACATCCTGGTCAACAACGCCGGCATCACCGGCGGCAACGCCACCACCTGGGAGCTGGACCCCGCGGTCTGGCGCCGCGTGATCGAGGTCAACCTGATCGCGCCCTACCTCACCTGCCGCCACGTGGCGCCGCGCATGAAGGCCGCCGGCCGCGGGCGCATCGTCAACATCGCCTCGGTGGCCGGCAAGGAAGGCAACCCCAACGCCAGCCACTACAGCGCCAGCAAGGCCGGCCTGATCGCGCTGACCAAGTCGCTGGCCAAGGAGCTGGCCACCTCGGGCGTGCTCGTCAACGCCATCACGCCGGCGGTGGCGAAGACGGCGATGTTCGAGCAGATGACCGAGCAGCACATCGCCTACATGCTGGGCAAGATCCCGATGGGCCGCTTCCTGATGCCCGAGGAGATCGCCGCCATGGTGGCCTGGCTGTGCAGCGACGACTGCAGCTTCAGCACCGGCGCGGTGTTCGACATCACCGGCGGCCGGGCGACCTACTGACCCACCGCCGGGGCGCCCCGGCGGCTCACCCGCTCAGCCGACGCGGCCGATCAGGAGGTACTCCATCAGGGCCTTCTGCACGTGCATGCGGTTCTCTGCCTCGTCCCAGACCACGCTCTGCGGGCCGTCGATCACGTCGGCGGCCACCTCCTCGCCGCGGTGGGCGGGCAGGCAGTGCATGAACAGCGCGTCGGGCTGCGCCAGCTGCATCATCTGCGCGTCCACGCACCAGTCGGCGAAGGCGGCGCGGCGGGCCTCGTTCTCGGCCTCGTAGCCCATGCTGGTCCAGACGTCGGTGGTCACCAGGTGCGCGCCCTCGCAGGCCGCCGCCGGGCTCTTGAACAGCTTCAGGCAGCCCGGGTTCCTCACGCCGGCCAGCGCGGGGTCGATCTCGTAGCCGCCGGGCGTGCTCACGTGCAGCGTGAAGCCCAGGATGTCGGCCGCCTGCGCCCAGGTGTTGGCCATGTTGTTGCCGTCGCCCACCCAGGCCACCACCTTGCCCTGCAGGCATTGCAGCGGGTCCTCGCCGCGCGCACCGCGATGCTCGATGAAGGTGAAGACGTCGGCCAGGATCTGGCAGGGGTGGTACTCGTTGGTCAGGCCGTTGATCACCGGCACCCGCGAGTGCGCCGCGAAGGCCTCGAGCTTGGCCTGCTCGTAGGTGCGGATCATCACCAGGTCGACCATGCGGCTGATCACGCGCGCGCTGTCCTCGATCGGCTCGGCGCGGCCGAGCTGGCTGTCGCCGGTGGTCAGGTGCACCACCGAGCCGCCCATCTGGTACATGCCGGCCTCGAAGCTCACGCGCGTGCGCGTGCTGGCCTTCTCGAAGATCATGGCCAGGGTGCGGTCCACCAGCGGCTGGTACTTCTCGTAGTTCTTGAAGCGCGTCTTGATGATGCGCGTGCGCTCGAAGAGGTAGGCGTACTCCTCGGCCCGGAAGTCCTTGAACTGCAGGTAGTGCTTCATCAGCGTGTCGCCGGGCTTCATGTCGGCACGTGGGGGGCTGCGATGGGGGAGGGCGGGGTGCGCGGCCTCATGCGGCGAGGAAGTCGCGCACGATCGGCACCAGGATCTGCACGATCTCGTCGGCCTCGTCGGCGCTGAGCACCAGCGGCGGCACGAGGCGGATCACGCGGTCGGCGGTCACGCTGAGCATCAGGCCGGCGTCGGCGGCGCGCTGCAGGATCACGCCGCAGGGGCGGTCCAGCTCGATGCCGATCATCAGCCCCGCGCCGCGGATCTCCACCACGCCGGCCACGCCCTCGAGCCCGTGCCGCAGGCCGCCGGACAGGCGGGCACCCACGGCGGCGGCATGCGCCAGCAGGCCGTCCTCCTCCATGATGCGCAGCGTCTCGACACCGGCGCGCATGGCCAGCGGGTTGCCGCCGAACGTGGTGCCGTGGTTGCCGGGGCCGAAGATGTCCACCGCCTTCGGGCCGCACACCACCGCGCCGATGGGCACGCCCGACCCCAGGCCCTTGGCCAGCGGCATCACGTCGGGCACCACGCCGGCCCATTGGTGGGCGAACCACTTGCCCGTGCGGCCGATGCCGCACTGCACCTCGTCGAGCATCAGCAGCCAGTCCTGCCGGTCGCACAGCGCGCGCAGGCCCTGCAGGTAGTCGGCGCGCGCCGGGTTGACGCCGCCTTCGCCCTGGATGGTCTCCAGGAACACCGCCACCACGTTCGGGTTCTCGCGCGCGACGCGCTCCACCGCGGCCAGGTCGTTCAGCGGCACGCGCACGAAGCCCTCCACCAGCGGCCCGAAGCCGGCCTGCACCTTGGGGTTGCCGGTGGCCGACAGGGTGGCGATGGAGCGGCCGTGGAAGGCCTTCTCGTAGACGATGATCTCGGGCCGCTCGATGCCCTTGTCGTGGCCGAACTTGCGCGCCAGCTTCAGGGCCGCTTCGTTGGCCTCCAGGCCGGTGCTGCAGAAGAAGGCGCCGGACAGCCCGGAGATCTCGCACAGCCTGGCCGCCAGCTGCTCCTGCAGCGGCACCTCGTAGTAGTTGGAGCAGTGGATGAGGCGCGCCACCTGGTCCTGCAGCGCCGGCACCAGCTTGGGGTGGGCATGGCCCAGGGTGTTCACCGCGATGCCGCCCAGGCCGTCGAGGTAGCGCTTGCCGTGGGTGTCCCAGACGCGGCAGCCCTGGCCGTGGGTCAGCGCGATCGGCAGCCGACCGTAGGTGTTGAGCACATGCGGCATGGGCCGCGCCGGCACTTGCGGGGCAGTCATCGTCGGAACCTCGGCAGGGGGCGAAGGGGGTCGATTCTAGGAGCCTGCCGCGCGGGTTCCCGCGGCGCCGCTCACGGGCCACGGGCACGCGGCCCGGGCGATGCTGCAACGCAACAGAACCGGGGCACAATCACGGGTTGCGATGCGCAAACCCCACCAGTACACGATCCGCGGCGTCACGCTGGAAGGCCGCAGCTTCCGCCCCAGCGACTGGGCGGAGCGCCTGGCCGGCGCGATGTCCTCGTTCCGGCCCGGCGGGGCAGGGCTGGGGCCGGGGGCGCACATCGGCTATTCGCCGTACTGCTTCCCGCGCGTGATCGGCGGCGTCAAGTGCGTGGTCGTCGACGAGGCCCTGCGCGGCATCGAGCCGATGGCCTGGGACTTCGTGATGAACTTCGCCCGCGACAACGGGCTGGTGGTGGTGGAGGGCGCAGCGCCGGCGGATTGAACGCGCCGCGGGATCGAGGCCGCCGGGTGGCGGCACGGGCGCCCTCGCCGCCAGGCGCCGGCGGCCGCAAACGACAAAGGCCTGCGACGGCAGGCCTTTGGCAGGGCAGAGCGGGGCGCAGCGCCCCGCGCAGCGGAATCAGGCGGCGGCGGTGGCCAGCGCCTTGACCTTGGCGGCCAGGCGGCTCTTGTGGCGGGCGGCCTTGTTCTTGTGGAAGATGCCCTTGTCGGCCACGGAATCGATGACCTTCTGGGCATGCTTGAACAGGTCGGACGCCTTCGAGGCGTCGCCGCCGGCCACGGCCTTCTGCACGTTCTTGATGACGGTGCGGAAATGCGAGCGCAAGGAGGAGTTCTGCGCGTTCAGCTTCACGTCCTGGCGCGCGCGTTTGCGGCCCGAGGCGAGGCGAACGGTCTTCTTCTTGGCTTTGGACGAAGTGGCCATGCTGCGGTGGTCGTACCTTGTTCGAAGGTGCTATAGGTGCAAAGACTGTCGAGTATAGCATGCACGCCGCGCGGCCGCAATCGAGGCCGGGGCGGCCGGCTAGAATGCCCGCTGCCCGATGAACCTGCTGAAGTCCGCCTCCCTCGTCTCCCTGCTCACGCTGGCCTCGCGCGTCACCGGGCTGGTGCGGGAGCAGCTGGTGGCCGCGGCCTTCGGCGCCAGCGCCGCCACCGACGCCTTCAACGTCGCCTTCCGCCTGCCCAACCTGTTCCGCCGCCTGTTTGCCGAGGGCGCGTTCTCGCAGGCCTTCGTGCCGGTGCTGGCGGCCACCCGCACCCAGGAGGGCGACGACGCCACGCGCACGCTCGTCGACGCCGTGGCCACGCTGCTGGCCTGGGCGCTGCTGCTGGTGTGCGTGCTCGGCGTGGTCGGCGCGCCGGTGCTGGTGTGGCTGATCGGCGCCGGGCTCGAGCGCTTCGACACCGCGGTGCTGCTGACGCGGCTGATGTTCCCCTACATCGGCTTCATGTCGCTGGTGGCGCTGGCCGCCGGCATCCTCAACACCTGGAAGCGCTTTGCGGTGCCGGCCGCCACGCCGGTGCTGCTGAACCTGTGCATGATCGTCGCCGCCTGGGCCGGTGCGCCCTGGTTCGAGCGCCAGGGCTGGGACCCGATCCTGGCGCTGGCGGCCGGCGTGATGGCCGGCGGCGTGCTGCAGCTGGCGGTGCAGGTGCCGGCCCTGGCGCGGCTGGGCCTGCTGCCGCGCCTGTCGGTGGTCCCCGGCCGGGTGGCGGGCGCGTGGCGGCACCCGGGCGTGCAGCGCGTGCTGCGGCAGATGGCGCCGGCGCTGCTGGGCGTGTCGGTGGCCCAGGTCTCGCTGGTCATCAACACCCAGATCGCGTCGCACGTGGGCGTGGGTGCCGTGTCCTGGCTCACCTTTGCCGACCGGCTGATGGAGTTCCCCACCGCGCTGCTGGGCGTGGCGCTGGGCGTGGTGCTGCTGCCGCAGCTGTCGGCGGCGCGTGCCGGCGGCGATGCCGGCGCCTATTCCGGCCTGCTGGACTGGGGGCTGCGCCTGGTGGTGATGCTGGCGCTGCCCTGCGCGGTGGCGCTGCTGGTGTTCCCGCAGGCGCTGGTGGCGGTGCTGTTCCACTATGGCGCCTTCCAGGCGCGCGACGTGGCGATGACGGTGCTGGCACTGCAGGGCTATGGCGTGGGGCTGATGGGCCTGATCGGCCTGAAGATCCTCGCCCCGGGCTTCTATGCCCGGGAGGACGTCAAGACGCCGATGAAGGTCGCCATCGCCGCGCTCGTGCTCACCCAGGCCCTGAACCTGGTGTTCGTGCCCTGGCTCGGCCACGCCGGGTTGGCGCTGTCCATCGGCATCGCGGCGCTGTTCAATGCTGGCCTGCTGCTGCTGCTGCTGCTGCGCCGCGGCCTGTACCGTCCCGCGCCCGGGTGGGCCGGCTTCGCGTTGCGGGTGGTGGCGGCCAGCGTGGTGCTGGGGCTGCTGCTGGCGCTGGCGGCCCGCGAGATCGACTGGATCGGCCTGCAGGCCCAGGCCGGCCTGCGCGCCGGCTGGGTGGCGGTGGTGCTGGGCGGCGTGGCGCTGCTGTACTTTGCCCAGCTGCATCTGTCGGGCCTGCGCCTGAAGCAGTTCCTGCGTCGGGGCTGACGCCATGGCCGGCAAGCTGGACCTGACCCCGCCCACCGCGCTGCAGTATTTCGCGGCCCTGGTGGCGCGCGACGAGGACCTGCCGCTGCTGGAGGCCGCGATCGCCATCGCGCAGCACGCGCGGCCCGGGCTGGACACGCAGGCGGTGCTGGCGCAGGTCGACGCCCTGGGGCACGCGCTGCGCCGGCGCATCCCGGCCGACGCCAGCGCGATGCAGCGGCTGCAGCTGCTCAACCGCTACTTCTTCCAGGAGCTGGGCTTCGCCGGCAACGTGAACCACTACGAGGACCCGGACAACTCCGACCTCGCCGAGGTGCTGTCCAGCCGCCGCGGCATCCCCATCACGCTGGCGGTGCTCTACCTGGAGCTGGCTGCGCATGCCGGCCTGCGGGCGGCGGGCGTGTCCTTTCCCGGTCACTTCCTGGTCAAGCTGCACCTGCCGCAGGGCGAGGTGGTGATGGACCCCTTCAGCGGCCGCTCGCTGTCGCGCGAGGAGCTGGAGGAGCGGCTGCAGCCCTGGCGGCGCCGCATGGCCTTGCCGGCGGACGACGAGCCGCCGCTGGGCCTGTTCCTGCAGGCGGCCACGCCGCGCGAGATCCTGGTGCGCATGCTGCGCAACCTGAAGGCCATCCACCAGGGCGCCCGCGACTGGCCGCTGCTGCTGGCGGTGCAGGAGCGCCTGGTGGCGCTTCTGCCCGAGGACCCGCTGGAGCGTCGCGACCGGGCCCTGGTGGAGGCCGAGCTCGGGCGCATGGACCGCGCCTGCGCCGACCTGGCCGCCTACCTGGCCGCCCGGCCCGAGGCCGACGACGCCCCGGCCCTGCGCCGCCGCCTTGCGGGGTGGCGGCTGCAGCCACCGCCGGCGCTGCACTGATGCCGATGCCGCAGCAACTGCCGTTGCCGCTGGGTGGGCGCGCCGCCCCAAGCTTCGACGATTTCCTCGTCGGCGACAACGCCGCGGCGCTGGCCCACCTGCGCACGTTGCAGATGCCCGGCGCGCCGGTCTACCTGTGGGGGCCGTCGGGCTGCGGCAAGAGCCACCTGCTGCAGGCGCTGGCCGGCGCCGTGCGCCGCAGCGGGCGGCTGGCGGCCGATTTCGAGCCCGGCCTGGCGCTGCAGCCCGACTGGACGCTGGCCCTGATCGACGACTGCGACACGCTGGACGAGGCTGCGCAGGCCGAGGCCTTCCGCTGGTTCGTGGAGGCGGCCACCGCGGGCGTTCAGATCGTGGCCGCGGGGCGGCTGCCGCCGGTGGACCTGCCGCTGCGCGAGGACCTGCGCACCCGCCTGGGCTGGGGGCCGGTGTTCGCGCTGCAGCCGTTGTCGGAGCCGCAGGTGCGCGCCGTGCTGCGCCGCGAGGCTGACCGCCGCGGCATCTTCCTGGCCGACGAGGTCATGGACTACCTGCTGGTGCGCCTGACGCGCGACCTGCGCCACCTGATGCACCTGCTGGACCACCTGGACCGCTACGCCCTGGCGCGCGCGCGCGCCGTGACCGTGCCGCTGGTGCGGCAGATGCTCGACGAGGACCCCCCGACGTGACCGATTCCCCCCGCAGGCTGACGCTGTTCGACCTCGACGGCACGCTGCTGCCCACCGACTCCGACCACGCCTTCGGCGAGTTCCTGGTGCGCATCGGCTGGGCCGACGGCGAGGCCCACCGGCGTGCCAACGACCGCTTCTACGCCGACTACCTGGCCGGCCGGCTGGACATGGCGGCGTACGTGGACTTCGCCACCGCGCCCTGGCGCCGGCGTGCGGCCGACGAGCTGGCCGCGGTGACCGAGCGCTTCCTGGCCGAGGTGGCGCGGCCGGCGCTGCACCCGGCCGCGCTGGCGCTGGTGCAGCGGCACCGCGCCGCCGGCGACCTCGTCGCCATCGTCACCGCGACCAACGAGTTCGTCACCCGGCCGATCGCCGCGCTGTTCGGCATCGACCACCTGATCGCCACCGAGCTGGCGCGCGACGACAGCGGTCGCGTCACCGGGGCGATCCGGGGCACGCCCGCCTTCCGGGATGGCAAGATCGCGCGTGTGGACGCGTGGCTGGCCTCGCTGGGGCGCCGCTGGTCCGACTTCGACCGCTGCACCTTCTACAGCGATTCGACCAACGACCTGCCGCTGCTGGAGCACGTCAGCCACCCCGTGGCCACCAACCCGGTGCCGGCGCTGGCGGCGATTGCCGCCGAGCGCGGCTGGCCCGTGCTGCACCTCTTTGAACAATGACCCCGCCACGCGCACTTCGTTCGCTGCCCCGCTGACATGATTAAGAAACTCATCGGCCGCCTGCTGGGCAGGTCCACCGCCCCCGAGGCCGCGCCGGCGCCCGCGGTGCCCCCCGGCCCGCCGCTCGGCCAGCGCGTGGACATCCCCGCGGCCGAGCACGGCATCGACCCCAAGCTGCTCGACGACAACGCCGTGCGCGTGGTGCGCACGCTCAAGGAGGCGGGGCACGAGGCCTACATCGTCGGCGGTGCGGTGCGCGACCTGCTCGTCGGCCTGCGGCCCAAGGACTTCGACGTCGCCACCGACGCCACGCCGGAGCAGGTCAAGGCGCTGTTCCGCCGTGCCTTCATCATCGGCCGGCGCTTCCGCCTGGTGCACGTGATCTTCGGCCGCGGCCGGGAGCACGAGGTGATCGAGGTCTCCACCTTCCGCGCCTACCTCGACGCCAGCGCCGCCGAGGCGGTGGCCGGCAACGAGAAGACCTCGAAGGCCGAGCTGTCCGGCAAGAGCCACGCCGTGGACGCCAGCGGGCGCGTGCTGCGCGACAACGTCTGGGGCCCGCAGGTGGAGGACGCCGCGCGGCGCGACTTCACCATCAACGCCATGTACTACGACCCGCTGTCGCAGACCGTGGTCGACTACCACGGCGGCCTGGCCGACGTGCGGGCCAAGGTGCTGCGCCTGATCGGCGACCCGCCCACGCGTTTCCGCGAGGACCCGGTGCGCATCGTGCGGGTGGTGCGCTTCGCGGCCAAGCTGGGCTTCGGCATCGACGCCGCCACGCGCAGCGCCATCGCGCCGCACGCGGCGCTGCTGTCCAACGTGCCGGTCTCGCGCCTGTTCGACGAGATGGTCAAGCTGCTGCAGACCGGGCACGCCCAGGCCAGCCTGGTGCAGCTGCGCGAGCACAGGCTGCCGCGCGGTGTGTTCCCCATCCTCGACCTGGTGCTGGAGCAGGCCGAGGCCGGCGGCCAGGGCGACCGCTTCGTGCAGCTGGCGCTGGCCGACACCGACCGGCGGGTGGCCGCCGGCAAGCCGGTGGCGCCGAGCTTCCTGCTCGCCTGCCTGCTGTGGCACGAGGTGCAAGGCCGCTGGAGCGCGCTGAAAGGCGGCGGGGAGCCGCCGATGCCGGCGCTGCAGCAGGCCATCGACGCGGTGTTCGACGCGCGCGTGGGCGACATCTCCGGCCGCGGCAAGCTGGGGGCCGACATGCGCGAGATCTGGATGATGCAGCCGCGCTTCGACCGCCGCTTCGGCAGCGGCCCGTACTCGCTGGTGGAGCAACCGCGCTACCGCGCCGGCTACGACTTCCTCAAGCTGCGCGCCGAGGCCGGCGAGATCGACGCCGAGCTGCCCGAGTGGTGGGAGGACTTCGCGCTCGGCAGCGACGACGAGCGCGAGGCCATGATCACCGCCGCACGCGAGGCCCACCAGCGCGCGCCGCGCCGCGTGCCGGGCCCGAAACCCGCGCCGCGGCCGCAGGCCGCCGCGGGCGGCGACGAGGAGCCCGGCGAGGATGGCGCCACCGCCGAGGCCGGCGAAGAAGGCACCCCGGCCCCCGCCCGCAAGCGGCGCCGGCGCCGGCGCAAGCCGGGCGGCGGCTCCACCGGCAACGGTGGCACCGGCGGCGGGGACGGCGGCGGCGGCGTGTGAGCCAGGCGCCGCAGCCCGGCGCCGCCGTGCGCGCCTGGGTGGGCCTGGGCGCCAACCTCGGCGACCCCCGTGCCACGCTGGCGGCGGCCTTCGAGGCGCTGGCCGCGCTGCCGCAGACCACGCTGGCGGCGCGCTCGTCGTGCTGGCGCAGCGCGCCGGTGGACGCGGCCGGCCCCGACTTCGTCAACGCTGTCGCCGCGCTGGACACCCGACTGGGCCCGACCGCGCTGCTGGACGCGCTGCAGGCGCTGGAGGCGGCGCACGGCCGCACGCGGCCCTACCGCCACGCCCCGCGCACGCTCGACCTCGACCTGCTGCTGCACGGCGACACCGTGATGCAGACCCCGCGGCTGACGCTGCCGCACCCGCGGCTGCACCTGCGCGCCTTCGTGCTGGAGCCGCTGGCGGAGCTGGCGCCGGGGCTGCAGATCCCGGGTCTCGGGCCGCTGGCCCCCTGGCGGGCCGCGGCCGCCGGTCAGGCGGTGGAGCGGCTGGCGGGCTGAACCGCGGCCACCGGCGCCGCCAGCTGCCACTCGAAGAACTTCTGCATGCCGAAGGCGATACTGCTCATCAGCACCGTGGCGCCGACGATCAGCGCCGTGAGCACGCCGATCACCGCGCCCCAGCCGCTGGCCTGCACCGGCGGGCCGTGGCGGGCGGCCCACTTCTCGTCGGGCGTCAGGCCGTAGACGATGGCGTGCAGCATGGCCTGCGCGATCATCAGGCCCAGCAGCGGCATCAGCAGCCAGGCCAGGCGGTCGTCCTGCCCCAGCGTGAGGAAGCGCTCGACCCCGTAGATGCCCAGCGTGGTGGGCAGCAGGTGCAGCCAGCCGGCGAGGTTGCCCAGGCCCTTCAGGTACAGGCGGTGCAGGCCCAGCGGGCCCCCCAGCACCGCCAGCCAGACGGCGATGGTCTTGGAGCGCATGACGGTCAGGCCTCGACCGGGTCGACCGGGTCGCAGGCGTCGCCCGGGCCGAGGGCCTTCTGCATCAGGATCACGTCCAGCCAGCGGCCGAACTTCCAGCCCGAGGCCTTGAGCACGCCGGTGTGCTCGAAGCCGAGCGCGCGGTGCAGGCCGATCGAGCCGGCGTTGTCGGCATCGCCGATCACGGCCAGCATCTGCCGCGCGCCCTGGGCCTCGCAGCGCGCCATCAGCTCGGCCAGCAGCAGGCGCCCGATGCCCCGCCCCAGCGCCTCGGGCGCGAGGTAGATGGAGTCCTCCAGGCAGAACCGGTAGGCCCGGCGCGGGCGGAAGTGGTTGGCGTAGGCATAGCCGAGGACGCGGTCGTCGCCGTCGGCGCCCGGCGCCACGGCCACCAGCCAGGGCAGGCCCTTGCCGGTCACGTCGGCGTGGCGGCGGGTCATTTCCGCCTCGTCAGGCGGTTCCAGCTCGAAGGTGCCGGTGCCGTGCAGCACGTGGTGGGCATAGATGGCGGCGATGGCCGGCAGGTCGGCAGGCTGGCTGGGGCGGATGCGCACGGGAACGCCTTGTGGCAACGGGATCCCGGGAGTCTATAATGCGCGGTTTTCGGCGACGGCCCCGGAGGACACCGGGGCGTATCTACGGCGCCGAGCATCCTGGCTTGTCGTGCAGCTCGTGTCCCTGCGTCGGCCGGCCACCGGCAACCCGCACCGCGCGGTTGCCACGACAGTCAAGCGAGGAATCTCATGGTCGTGATCCGACTGGCCCGCGGCGGCTCGAAGAAGCGCCCGTTCTACAACATCGTCGTTGCCGACTCGCGCGAGCGCCGTGACGGCCGCTTCATCGAGCGCGTGGGCTTCTACAACCCGGTGGCCGCCGGCGCCGCCGAGAAGCTGCGCGTGGCGCATGACCGCCTGACCCACTGGACCGGCGTGGGCGCGCAGATGTCGCCCACCGTGGCCCGCCTGGTCGGCGAGGCCCGCAAGGCCGCCGCCCCGGCCGCAGCCTGAGCCGCGGCGCTTCGGTGACCGACGCGTCGAACCCCTCGGCGCCGGCGCCGGAGCGGCCCGCCGACGCGGTCGAGGTCGGCCGCGTCGCCGGCGCCTGGGGCGTGAAGGGCGCGATCAAGGTCCTGCCTTTCGCCGCCGACCCCCAGGCGCTGTTCTCCACCAAGCGCTGGTACGTCGAGCCCCCGGCCGTGCGCCACCCGGGCCTGGTGTTGCCGGGCCTGCTGCGCATCGTCAGCGCGCGCGAGCAGGGCGACCACGTCGTCGCCACCGCGCAGGAGCTCCCGGACCGCGATGCGGCCGAGGCGCTCAAGGGCGCACGCATCCTGGTCTCGCGCGCCAGCTTCCCCACGCCGGATGCCGGCGAGTTCTACTGGGTCGACCTGATCGGCTGCCGCGTGTTCGACCGCACCGGCCGCGAGCTGGGCACGGTCGACCACCTGCTGGAAACCGGCCCCCACTGCGTGCTCGCGCTGCGCCCTGCCGCCGATGGCGGGGCAGGTCATGCCGCCGAGGTGCTGATCCCCTTCGTCGAGGCCTACGTGGACGCCGTGGACACCGCGGCCCGCCGCATCGACGTCGACTGGGACCCGGGCTGGGACACCGAGCCCGCCTGAACCCGGGCCGGTCGCCAGCGCGCCCGCCGCGTCCGCCATGCGCTTCGACGTCGTCACCCTGTTCCCCGAGCTGTTCGAGCCTCACCTGCGGCAGGGCATCACGCGCCGCGCCTTCGAGACGGGGCAGGTGGAGGTGCGGCTGTGGCCGCTGCGCGACTTCGCCACCGACGCCTACCGCCGCGTGGATGACCGTCCGTTCGGCGGCGGGCCCGGCATGGTGATGCTGGCCGAGCCGCTGGAGGCGGCGCTGGCGGCGGTGCGCCAGAGCCGCACCGGCGGCGACCAGCCTGCCGGCACGCTGCCGGTGGTGCACTTCACCCCGGCCGGCCGGCCGCTGGACCAGGCACTGGTGCAGTCCTTCGCCGGCGGGCCGGGCGCGGTGCTGCTGTGCGGGCGCTACGAGGGCATCGACCAGCGCGTGCTCGACCGCCACGTCACGCACGAGATCAGCCTCGGCGACTACGTGATCTCCGGCGGCGAGCTGGCGGCGCTGGTGCTGCTGGACGCCGTGGCGCGGCTGCAGCCGGGCGTGCTGTCGGCACCGTCGCACGAGCAGGACAGCTTCTCCGACGGGCTGCTCGAGGGCCCGTCGTACAGCCGCCCGGAGCGCCTGCCGCGCGCCGACGGCGGCGTGGACGCCGTGCCCGAGGTGCTGCTGTCGGGCCACCACGGGCGCATCGCGCGCTGGCGGCGAGAGCAGTCGCTGGCGCTCACCGCGCGCCGCCGGCCCGACCTGATCGCCGCCGCCCGCGCCGCGGGCCGCCTGTCGGCGCAGGACGAGCGCTTCCTGCAGACGCTGCAGGCCAGCCCGCCGCTCGGGCTATAATCAAAGGCTTTTCGATCCTCTGGCACCCACCAAGACATCCCCTTTCACGGGTGGCCATGATCGCTACGGAGAACCCCTTGGATCTGATCGCCACCCTCGAGCAGGAAGAGATTGCTCGCCTGAACAAGACCATCCCGGCCTTCGCCCCCGGCGACACCGTGATCGTCAACGTCAACGTCGTCGAAGGCACGCGCAAGCGCGTGCAGGCTTACGAAGGCGTCGTCATTGCCAAGCGCAACCGCGGCCTGAACAGCAGCTTCATCGTGCGCAAGATCTCCAGCGGCGAAGGCGTGGAGCGCACCTTCCAGCTCTACAGCCCGCTGATCTCCGGCATCGAGGTCAAGCGCCGCGGTGACGTGCGCCGCGCCAAGCTGTACTTCCTGCGCCAGCGCAGCGGCAAGTCGGCGCGCATCAAGGAAAAGCTGGCCTGAGGCCGGCCTGATGCCACCTCGGGTGCGCGCCGGGCGGAGCCTGCAGTCCGCGTCGCCGCGCCCGTTGCGCCAGCGGGGCCGCCTTCGGGCGGCCCTTTGCATTCCGGCGCCGAGGCGATGAGCACCGTCCCCCGCATCCTCGACCCGAAGGCCGTGCCGGTGGCCGGCACGGATGCCCACCTGCCGCCGGTGCCGGCCGAACGCCTGCACCAGGCCTGGCTCCGCGAGCGCCTGCCGCAGGCCACCGGCTGGGCCCCCGAGTGGCCCGGCGACGGCGGGCGATTCACGAACCGCGAGCCGACCGCGGCCTCGGTGCTGGTGCCGCTGGTGCTGCGCGACGAGGGGCCGCAGGTGCTGCTGACGCGGCGCACCGCGCACCTGCGCGACCACGCCGGTCAGATCAGCTTTCCCGGCGGCCGCGCCGAGCCGCACGATGCCAGCGCGGCCGCCACGGCGCTGCGCGAGGCGCAGGAGGAGGTGGGGCTGGAGCCGGGCCGCGTGGAGGTGATCGGTACGCTGCCGGCGTACACCACGGTGACCAGCTACGTCGTCACGCCGGTGGTCGGCCTCGTGCACGGGCCGCTGGCGCTGACCCCCGATCCGTTCGAGGTCGACGAGGCCTTCGAGGTCCCGCTCGCGTTCCTGATGAACCCGGCACACCACCGGCGCCACGAGTGGTCGCAGGCCGGCGTGCAGCGGCGCTTCCTGTCCATGCCCTGGCACGGCCCGCGCGGCGAGTACTTCATCTGGGGGGCCACCGCGGCGATGCTGCGCAACCTGTACGGCGTGCTCGTGCGCTGAAGCGCCGCCCCGGCGGCGGCGCGGTGGCCGTCGCACCGCTGGATATCATTGCAGCAATGAGCTTCTTTGCGGTCCTGTTCGCACTGCTGATCGAGCAGGCCAAGCCGCTGCCGAAGGACAACCCGGTGCACCACGCGCTGGTGGCCTGGGTCGGCTGGACGGGGCGCACCTTCGACGCCGGGCGGCCGCACCATGCCTGGGTGGTGTGGGCGGTGGGCGTGCTGACCCCCACCCTGGTGGTGGCCGTGGCCTGGTGGTGGATCCACCGCTGGTCGGCGCTGGCCGGGCTGCTGACGATGGTGGCGCTGCTCTACCTGACGCTCGGCTTCCGGCAGTTCAGCCACTTCTTCACCGACATCCGCGAGGCGCTGACGCGCGGCGACGAGGCCGAGGCAAGGCGGCTGCTGGCCGAGTGGCGCCACCTCGACGCCAGCGAGCTGCCGCGCACCGACCTGCTGCGCCACGTGATCGAACACGCCCTGCTGGCGGCGCACCGCCATGTGTTCGGCGTGTTCTTCTGGTTCGTGCTGCTCGCCGCGCTGGGCCTGGGCCCGGCCGGCGCGGTGTTCTACCGCATGACGGAGTTCGCCAGCCGCTACTGGGGCTACCGGCACCGGGCGCTGGATGCGCCGGCCAACGAGGGCCTGCTGAAGGTGGCCCGACGTGCCTTCAACCGCATCGACCACGTGCCGGCGCGCCTCACGGCCTTCGGCTTCGCGGTGGTGGGCAACTTCGAGGAAGCGGTGGCCGGCTGGCGCCGCGACGCCGCGCTCTGGCGCCACGCCAACGAGGGCATCATCCTGGCGGCGGCTGCCGGCGCGGTGGGTGTGCAGCTGGGCGGCACGGCCGCGCCCGGCGTCACGCCGGACCGTTCCAAGACCTTCACCAGCGGTGTCGAGGCCGACCACGCCAGTGCCGAGGGTGCGACCCCGGGGCTGCCGCCGCAGCTCGGCCACCTGCAGTCGGTGGTCGGGCTGGTCTGGCGCTCGGTGCTGCTGTGGCTGCTGCTGCTGGCGCTGCTGTCGGTGGCCGCGCTCGTGGCCTGAGCCGCTGCCGGCCCCGGCGCCTCAGTAGCGCTGCGGGGCGCTGAGCTCGTCGAACAGTTCGCCGTACAGCCGCCAGCGCGAGGGCGCGATCTCGCCGCGCTCGGCCGCCGCGCGCAGCGCGCAGCCGGGCTCGTGGCGGTGCGTGCAGTTGTAGAAGCGGCAGCCGCCCCGGTGCGGCGCCAGGTCGGGCATCAGGCCGGCGAGGTCGGCCGCCGGCACGTGGTGCAGGCCGAACGCCTGGAAGCCTGGGGAGTCGATCAGCGCGCCGTCGCGCCTGGCCAGCCAGTACCAGCGCGTGTGCGTGGTCGTGTGCCGACCGGTGCCCAGCGCCTGCGAGATCTCGCCCACCTGGGCCTCGGCCCCGGGCACGGCACGGTTGATCAGCGTGCTCTTGCCGGCGCCGCTGGGGCCGAGCACGAGCGTCGTGCGGCCCGCCAGCCAGGGCTGCAGCAGCGCCAGCGACTCCGCCGGCCGCGCCTTCAGCGCCAGTTCCAGCACTGGCACGCCCATGGCTCGGTAGGGTGCCAGGCGCTCGCGCGCCGCCGCGGCGGCCGGCAGGTCGGTCTTGTTCAGGCCGATCACGGTGTCGATGTCGGCGTGCGCCGCCGCGACCAGCGCGCGTGCCAGCTGCGACTCGGAAAACATCGGCTCGCCGGCCACCAGCACCAGGATGCGGTCGAGGTTGGCGGCAAAGGCCTTGCTGCGCCACTCGTCCTGCCGCCACAGCAGGTTGCGCCGCGGCTCCAGCGCCTCGACCACGCCCTCGTCGCCGCTGACCGCCCAGCGCACGCGGTCCCCCACCACGGCTTCGGTCTTCTTGCCGCGCAGGTGGCACAGGCGGTGGCTGCCATCGCCGGTCTCCACGATCAGGTGGCGGCCGTGCGCCGCCACCACCAGCCCGATCTGCTGCGTGCCGCTCAAGGGCCGACCGTCAGGCGGCGAGCAGCGCGTCGACCTTGGCCGCGCTGTCGAAGTCGCGCCCGGTGATGCCGCCGGCGGAATGCGTGGACCAGCGCACCACGCAGTGACCGTAGTGCACCGAGAGGTCCGGGTGGTGGTCGTCCTGGTGGGCCAGCCAGGCCACGGCGTTCACGAAGGCCATCGTGCGGTGGTAGTCGGGGAAGTCGAAGCGCTTGTGCAGCGCGCCGTCCACGCGCTGCCACCCGGGCAGCGTGGACAGGCGGGCATCGACCTCGGCATCGGACAGGGCGGTGGTCATCAGGGTCCTCCTGGGCGCGGCGAGCGGGTCCGTGGCCCGCGCCGGCCCGGCACGGTCAGGGCGCGGGCAGCGCGGCCAGGCGTTCGGCCGCGGGGGGGTGGGAGTAATGGAAACGCACGTACCAGGGGTCGGGCGTCAACGTGGCGGCATTGTCCTCGTGCAGCTTGACCAGGGCGCGGGCGAGGTCGCGGCCGTCGGCCTGCGCGCAGGCGAAGGCGTCGGCCTCGAACTCGTGCCGCCGCGACAGGGCCGAGCCCAGCGGCGCGAGGAAGAAGGTGAAGGGCGGCAGCGCCAGCATGAAGAGGATCAGGGCCAGCGCGTCGTTGGGGGCGTCCAGCCGTGGCGGTGCACCCAGCCCCAGGTAGAAGGCCGGCTGCGCCGACAGCCAGCCCAGCAGCGCCAGGCCGGCCAGGCTGGCGCCGAAGATGGCCACCATGCGCTGCAGCACGTGGCGGCGCTTGAAGTGCCCCAGTTCGTGCGCCAGCACGGCCTCCACCTCGCCGGGCGTCAGGCGCGCCAGCAGCGTGTCGTAGAACACCACGCGCTTGGCCGCGCCCAGGCCGGTGAAGTAGGCGTTGGCGTGTGCCGAGCGCCGGCTGCCGTCCATCACGAACAGGCCCTTGGCGGCAAAGCCGCAGCGCTGCATCAGGGCCTGCACGCGCTGCGCCAGGCCGGCGTCGGCCAGCGGCTCGAAGCGGTTGAACAGCGGCGCGATCACGGTGGGCCACAGCACCAGCAGCAGCAGGTTGAAGCCCACCCAGGCCACCCAGGCCCAGAGCCACCAGAGGCTGCCGCTGGCGCCCATCAGCCACAGCACCAGCGCCGCCAGAGGCAGGCCGATGACGGCGGCGAGCAGGGCGCCCTTGGCGCGGTCGGCCCACCACAGGCCCGGCGTCTGGCGGTTGAAGCCGAAGCGCTGCTCCACCCGGAAGGTGGCCACCCATTCCAGCGGCAGCTCGATGAGCGCGCCGACGAGCACGAAGCCGGCCAGCAGCGCCAGCTGCACGCCCAGCGGGCCGAGCAGCGGCTGCAGCGGCCGCAATGCGGTGTTCAGGGCGTCCAGCCCGCCCAGCAGCGTCCAGCCCAGCAGCACCGCATGCCCGATCACGGTGGACAGCAGCGCCAGCCGGCCACGGGCCAGCGTGTAGTCGGCCGCGCGCTGGTGCGCCTGCAGGCTGACGGTGGCGGCGAAGGCCTGCGGCACGCGGCCGCGGTGGGCCGCCACGTGACGCATCTGGCGGGTCAGCAGCCACAGCTGCACGCCCAGCGAGGCGAGCACGGCGGCGGCAAAGGCAAGGGAAATGTCCGGGGCGGTCATCGTGCAGGGCGTGAGGCCCGCAGTGTAGGCTTGGGCGAGAATCGCGGCTTTGCCTGCCGCCCAAGCCCATGACCGACCGCCTGCTCGAACCCAGCGAACACAACCTGGTGTGGATCGACCTCGAGATGACGGGGCTGGACACGGTGCGCGACCGCATCCTGGAGGTGGCGGTGATCGTCACCGACCCTCAGCTGACGGTGCGCATCGAGGGCCCGGTGTTCGCGGTGCACCAGAGCGACACCGTGCTCGACGCCATGGACGCCTGGAACAAGGGCACGCACGGCAAGAGCGGGCTGATCGACCGCGTGAAGGCCTCCACCGTCGACGAGGCCCAGGCCGAGCGCGAGACCATCGCCTTCCTGCAGCGCTACGTGCCCAAGGGCAAGAGCCCGATGTGCGGCAACTCCATCTGCCAGGACCGGCGCTTCCTGGCCAAGGACATGCCGGGGCTGGAGGCCTTCTTCCACTACCGCAACCTGGACGTCAGCACCCTGAAGGAGCTGGCGCGGCGCTGGAAGCCGGCGGCGCTGGAAGGCTTCAAGAAGGCACAGGCGCACACCGCGCTGGCCGACATCCACGAGTCCATCGACGAGCTGATCCACTACCGTCAGCACCTGCTGGCGGTCTGACGCGGCAGCGTCAGCGCCGCTGCCGCCACGCGTGCAGCAGCGCGCGGGCCTCGTCGTCGGCGCGCGCCGGCAGCTTGCGGTACTCGGAGCAGTCGGGCTTGCGCGCCAGCAGGCCGTGGTTCACCAGCTCGCGGCGCAGCGTGACGTGGTCCCCGAAGGCGTTGGCCGCCTTCAGGATGGTGTTGACCTCGCGCTCGGTGTAGGGCCGCTTGGCCTCGAAGCGCGTCCACAGCACCCACATCGCCAGCCGCTGCACGCTGAACCGGGCCGGCCAGCGCTGCAGCCGGCCTTGCGCATCGAACAGCGCCAGGGCCTTGCGCGCGTTGTCGCTCAGCGCCGCCGGCGCCTGGGCGGTCTGGCGCGACGCGGCCGGTGTGCGCAGCGCGGCGCGCAGGCCTTGCACGTTGCGGTGGCCGAGTGCGCGCGCCACCAGGTTCAGGGTCTCCACATGGCCCGGCGGGTCGGGGGTCTCGGCGGCGCGCGCCTTCAGGCCCTGGCCCAGCGCACGGGCGAAGGCGGACAGGTCGGGGATCGCGACGGGCAGGGGTTCGGTCGACATGGATGGTTCTCCACCGTGGCGTGCGCGAGGGACCGCAGGCGGTCTGCCGGGGGTTGCCGACTTCCGGCGCGGCGCACGCGATGGGTCCATCGGGCAGGGCGCAGGGGGGTGCGAGGGCGGGTTTAGCTCACGGGAGTCCCCGTGCGGCAACGCCTGGGTGAACCGCCGACCGACGCCCAGTGTAGCCCGGCCGCACGGATGCGGGGGAACCCTGATACACTCCGGCGCTTCCGTTCATCCCCTCTGACCACGCTCACCGCCACGGCGGCCACAGCGTGCCGGCCGCAACCCCCGCGGCCGTCGGCGGCGATGCCGTCGCCGCGAGTTCTCGTCTTCGAGCGTTCAGCGACCCCACCCCCTGGGTGCCGGGCCCCTTCCACATTGGGGCCGGTGCCGCGTGCGGCCGTGCCTGCCTTCGTGCGGGCCGCCGCTGAACCTGCGAGAGACACCCCATGAGCTTCGATGCCCTGAACCTCGACCCGCGCCTGCAGCGGGCGCTGGCCGACGCCGGCTACACCACCGCCACCACCGTGCAGCAGCAGGCCATTCCCCCCGCGCTGCAGGGGCGCGACCTGATGGTCTCGTCCAGCACCGGCAGCGGCAAGACCGCCAGCTTCGTGCTGCCGGCCCTGACCCGCGTGCTCGCTGCCCGCCTGGAACAGGACCGCCACGGCAGCAAGCGCGACCGCAGCCAGGTCTACGGCCCGCGCGTGCTGGTGCTGGCCCCCACGCGCGAACTGGCGCTGCAGGTGGCGCGCGCGGCCACGGTCTACGGCCGCCACATCCAGGGCCTGCGCGTGGCCACGGTGGTGGGCGGCGTGCCCTACGGTGCGCAGCTCAAGGCGCTGCGCGGGCCGCTGGACGTGCTGATCGCCACCCCGGGGCGCCTGATGGACCACATGGCCAGCGGCAAGGCCGTGCTCGCCAACGTGGAGACACTGGTGCTCGACGAGGCCGACCGCATGCTGGACATGGGCTTCATCGAGGACATCCAGCACATTGCCGCGGCGCTGCCGGCGCAGCGTCAGACGCTGATGTACAGCGCCACCTTCGGCGGCCACGTCGGCCGCCTGGCGCAGAGCCTGCTGCGCGAGCCGCAGCGCATCGACGTGGCCTCGCACACCGACACCCACGCCGACATCGAGCAGCGCCTGCACTGGGCCGACGACGGCGCGCACAAGGACGCGCTGCTGGAGCACCTGCTGGCCGACAGCACGGTGGACCAGGCGGTGGTCTTCACCAGCACCCAGCGCGATGCCGACTGGCTGGCCGACCGCCTGGCGCAGTTCGGCCACCGTGTGGCGGCGCTGCACGGCGGCATGCCGCAGGGCCGGCGCAACCGGGTGCTGCAGGGCCTGCGCACGCGCGACCTGCGCGTGCTGGTGGCCACCGACGTGGCCGCGCGCGGCATCGACGTGCCGACCATCAGCCACGTCATCAACTACGGCCTGCCGATGAAGGCCGAGGACTACGTGCACCGCATCGGCCGCACCGGCCGCGCCGGGCGCAGCGGCCTGGCGGTGACGCTGGCCGAGCGCCGTGACGTGGGCATGGTGCGCCGCATCGAGCACTTCACCACGCAGAACATCCCGCACGCCGTGGTGCCGGGCCTGGAGCCGCGGCGCCCGGCGCCGGAGCGGCTGTCGCCGCGGCCGGTGCGCCATGGCGGCCACCCCGGGGCGCACCCGGGTGCGCGGCCCGGCGCTCGCCCCGGCCCCGGCCGGGCGTGGTCAGGCGAACAGCGGCACCAGCAGTGGCACGAGCAGCGAGGTCAGGACGGTCGAGGTGGCCATCGCCACCCCGGCGAAGGTACCGGCCACCATGTTCACCTGGAACGCGCGCGCGGTGCCGATCCCGTGCGCCGTCATGCCGACGGCCAGCCCGCGCGCGGCCCAGTCGGTGACCCGCGCGGCATTCAGCAGCGGCGTGGCCATGGTCGCCCCCAGGATGCCGCTCGCGATCACCAGCACCGCCGTCAGCGAGGGTAAGCCGCCCAGGCGCTCGGCCACCGCCATCGCCACCGGGGCGGTGACGCCCTTGGGGGCGATGGAGGCCAGCAGCGCCTGGGGCGCGCCCCAGAGCTTGAGGATGGCCAGCGCCAGCAGTGCGCCGAGCACGTTGCCGAACACCAGCGTGACCAGCGCTGGGGTCAGCGTGGCCTTCACCTCGGCCCACTGGCGGCGCAGCGGGATGGCCAGCGCCACCGTGGCCGTGCCGAGCAGGAAGTGCACGAACTGTGCGCCGTCGAAGTACACGGGGTAGGGCGTGCGCGTGAGCGCCAGCACGCCCACCAGCACCGCCACCGAGGTGAGCACCGGGTTCAGCCACGGCGAGCCGCCGGCGGCGCGCTGCAGGCGCAGCGCCAGCACGTAGACGCCCAGGGTCAGCAGCAGCCACAGCAGCGGGCTGGCGCCGAGGTACACCCACAGCGCATTCATGCGCCCCGCCCGCGGCGCAGCCGCTGGAACAGCCAGGCCGCGGCCACCATGGTGACCGCGCTGCTGGCCACGATGGCCGCCAGCAGCGGCGCCCACCACAGCGCGATCAGCCCGGCGTGCAGCATCACGCCCACGCCGGCCGGCACGAACAGCAGCCCGAAGTTGGCCAGCAGCGCGTCGGCCACCCGGCCCAGCCGCTCGTGCAGGCGCGGCAGCCTCGGCCAGGCGAAGAACAGCAGCGCCATCCCGATGACCGGGCCGGGCACCGGCACGCCGCTGGCATGGGCCAGCGCCTCACCCAGCAGCTGGAAGGCCAGCAGCGTGGCCAGGGCCTCGAGCATGGCCGGCGCCGGCTCGGCGGTGGGTCAGACCGCCAGCAGCTCGACCTCGAAGACCAGGGTCGCGTTGGGCGGGATCACGCCACCGGCACCGCGCGCGCCGTAGCCGAGCTGCGGCGGGATCAGCAGCGTGCGCGTGCCACCCACCTTCATGCCCTGCACGCCTTCGTCCCAGCCGCCGATCACGTGGCCGGCGCCGAGCGGGAAGACGAAGGGGTCGTTGCGGTCCTTGCTGGAATCGAACTTGCGGCCGCGGCCGTTGTCGGCCGCCGGGTCGTGCAGCCAGCCGGTGTAGTGCACGCGCACGCGCTGGCCGGCCTGGGCCGTGGCGCCGGTGCCGGGCACGGTGTCTTCGTACTGCAGGCCACTGGCGGTGGTGATCATGGGGTCTCGCTCCGTGGGGAAAGGGGCCCGATGATGCCAGCCCAGGCCGGCACCGCCTGCGCCAGCCATGCCGCCGGCGTGGCCGCGGCCAGCGGCGGCAGCCCGAGCACCTGGCCGGCGGCCTGCAGCGCCCGCACCGGGTCGGCCAGGTCCAGCGGCGTGGCGCCGTTCTGCTTGCTGAGCTTGTGGCCGTCCGCCGCCAGCACCAGCGGCGTGTGCAGGTAGGTGGGCGTGGGCAGGCCCAGGGCACGCTGCAGCACGATCTGGCGCGCGGTGTTGTCGGCGAGGTCCTCGCCGCGCACCACGTGGGTGACGCCCTGCGCGGCGTCGTCCACCACCACCGCCAGCTGGTAGGCCCAGAGGCCGTCGGCCCGCCGGAGCACGAAGTCGCCGACCTCGGCCGCAACGTCCTGCACCTGCGGGCCGAGCCGGCGGTCGTGCCAGTGCACGAGGCCGGGCGGCACGCGCAGCCGCCAGGCACGGGCGGGCCGGCCGCGCAGGCCGCCATGCTCCGGGCGACAGGTGCCGGGGTAGACGCGCTCGCCGAACCGCGCATGCACCTCGCCACGCGCGGCAAACGCACGCTCGATGTCCGCCCGCGTGCAGGCGCAGGGGTAGGCGGCCCCGGCATCGGCCAGCCGCTGCAGCGCCTGCGCGTAGGCGGCGTCGCGGGCGGACTGCCACCACGGTGGCGCGTCGGGGCTCAGCCCGCAGGCGGCCAGCTGCCCGAGGATGACCCGGTCCATGCCCGGCGGGCAGCGCGGGCGGTCCACGTCCTCGATGCGCAGCAGCCAGCGCCCGCCGGCGCCGCCCAGCGCACGCACGTCCAGCCAGCTGGCCAGCGCCGCCACCAGCGAGCCGGCGTGCAGCGGCCCGGTGGGCGAGGGCGCAAAACGGCCGACGACCGTCACGGGCGTCGTGGCCCGGTCAGCCGGGCAGCAGCCCGGCGTGGCGATGGATCAGCGCCTCGCGGGTCTTGGGGCTCGCCAGCTGGTCGAGCCACCACTGCAGCGCCCGCCCCAGGCCGAGGCCGCTGCGGTCGGTGCGCCAGGCGTAGTGCAGCGTGGCCGGCTGGTCGCCGCGCGGGCCCCGGCGGGCCACCAAGCGGCCCGCGTCGAGGTGCGGCCGCGCCATCGGCTCGGGCAGGTAGCCGCAGCCCAGGCCGCGCAGCAGCGCCTCGAGCTTCATGCGCATGCTGGGCACGGTCAGCACGTCCTGCCCCGGCAGCAGGTTCACCGTCACCGGGGTCAGGCGCTGCGCCGTGTCGGCCACCGCCACCGCGCGGTGCTGCAGCAGCACCTCCGGGCTCAGGGCATCGGTCGCGGCGGCCAGCGGGTGGTGCGGCGCCACGCAGAACACGAAGGCCACCTCGCCCAGCGGCTGCATCGCGATGCCGCCGGGGTTGGCGAAGTCGCCGGCCACGCCGATGGCCAGGTCGACCTGGCCGTGCACCAGCGACTCCCAGGTGCCGGCCAGCACGTCGCTCCGCAGGCGCAGACGCGTGCCGCCGCCAGCGCCGGCGTCCAGGCCCTCCACGCACAGGCCGCTGAAGGCTTCGACGAGTTCGAACACGGTGGTCGGCGAGAGGATGTCGTCGACGCTGATGGCCAGCTCGGTTTCCCAGCCGCCCGCCACGCGACGCACGCGGTTGGCCACCGCGTCCATCTCCTGCAGCAGCCGCCGGCCCTCCACCAGCAGCTCGGTCCCGGCCGGCGTGAGCTGCGCCTGGCGCGAACTGCGGTCGAAGAGCAGCACGTCCAGCGCGTCCTCGAGCTGGCGCACGCTGTAGGTCAGCGCCGAGGGCACCTTGCCCATCTCGCGCGCGGCCGCGGCGAAGCTGCCGGTGCGGGCGATGGTGTCCATCATCGCCAGGGCTTCGGGGGTGAGGACGTTGCGACGCTGGGGCATGCGCCATTGTCGCGCCCGCCGGCCGCCGGGGTGCGGGCCGCCTTCAACCCGATTGAATGCGGTCGTGAAGGCCCGGCGGGTGCCGGGGCATGCCGCAGGCGGCACCATCGCGTTCATGATCACGCTGCGCAAATCCTCCGAACGCGGTCACGCCGACCACGGCTGGCTGAAGAGCTTCCACAGCTTCTCGTTCGCCGACTACTTCGACCCGGCGCACATGGGCGTGGGCAACCTGCGCGTCATCAACGAGGACCGCATCGCCCCGGGCACCGGCTTCGGCACCCACGGCCACCGCGACATGGAGATCGTCAGCTACGTGCTCGACGGCGCGCTGGCCCACCGCGACAGCATGGGCAACGACGGTACCATCGTGCCCGGCGAGGTGCAGCGCATGAGCGCCGGCACCGGCGTGCGCCACAGCGAGTTCAATCACGCGGCCGACCGCAGCACGCACTTCCTGCAGATCTGGATCATCCCCGACCGCACCGGCATCGCGCCCGGCTACGAGCAGAAGGCCTTCGACCCGGCGGCCAAGCGCGGCCGTCTGGCGCTGGTGGCCGCCCCGCCGGAGCAGGCGGCGGCCGCCGGCGCCGTGACCCTCCACGCGGATGCGCGCCTGTACGCCGGCCTGTTCGATGGCGACGAGGCCGCCAGCCTGGCGCTGGACCCGGCGCGCCCGGTCTACGTGCACCTGGTGCGCGGCGCGCTGGAGGTCAATGGCCAGGCCCTGGGCAGCGGCGACGCGCTCACGCTGCGCGGCGAAACCCAGCTCACGCTGGCGCACGGCCACCAGGCCGAGGTGCTGGTGTTCGACCTCCACCCCTGATTCCCCTCAACCCCTCCGGTACCCCCCCATGTCCAAGGTCCTCGTCCTCTACTACTCTTCCTACGGCCACCTCGAGACGATGGCGCAGGCCGTCGCCGAGGGTGCCCGCTCCGCCGGCGCCACCGTCGACGTCAAGCGCGTGCCCGAGACCGTGCCGGAGGCGATCGCGAAGTCGGCGCACTTCAAGCTCGACCAGGCGGCGCCGGTGGCCACCGTCGACGAACTGGCGAACTACGACGCCATCGTGATCGGCGCGCCCACGCGCTTCGGCCGCATGCCCTCGCAGATGGCCGCCTTCCTCGACCAGGCGGGCGGACTGTGGGCGCGTGGCGCGCTCAACGGCAAGGTCGGTGCCGCGTTCACGTCCACCGCCACCCAGCACGGCGGCCAGGAGGTGACGCTGTTCTCCATCATCACCAACCTGCTGCACTTCGGCATGGTCATCGTGGGCCTGCCCTACAGCCACGCCGGGCAGATGACGCTCGACGAGATCGTGGGCGGCAGCCCCTACGGCGCCACCACCATCGCCGGCGGCCAGGGCCAGCGCCAGCCCAGCGCCATCGAGCTCGATGGTGCGCGCCACCAGGGCAAGCTGGTGGCCGAGACGGTCAACAAGCTGTTCGGCTGATCAGCCCCCGGGCGCGGCGGGCGGCGGCGCGAGCGTGTCGCGTGCCGCCAGCGCCGGGAACCACCGGCGCCACAGCAGGGCCACGGCCAGCGTGCCCAGGCCGCCGACGACGACCGCGCCCACCGCGCCGACCAGTGCCGCGGTGGCGCCGGCGCGGAACTCGCCGAGCTGGTTGGAGGCGCCGATGAACAGCCCGTTGACCGCGCTGACGCGGCCGCGCATGGCATCCGGCGTTTCCAGCTGCACCAGGGTTTGGCGCACGATGACGCTGACCATGTCGGCCGCACCGGCCACGGCCAGCGCCAGCAGCGACAGCCAGAACAGCTGCGACAGGCCGAAGGCAAGCTGCGCGGCGCCGTAGATGGCCACGGCCGCCAGCAGCCGGCGGCCGGCACGGCGCGCGATGGGGTGGCGCGCCAGCCACAGCGACATCACCAGCGCCCCCACCGCCGGCGCCGCGCGCAGCAGGCCCAGCCCGGCGGGCCCGACCTGCAGCACGTCCTTGGCGAACATCGGCAGCAGCGCGGTGGCGCCGCCCAGCAGCACCGCGAACAGGTCCAGCGAGATCGCACCCAGCACCACCTTGTGCCGGGTCACGAAGCGCACGCCCGCGAGCAGCGTGGCCGCACTCACCGGCGCGTGCGGCGGAGGCGCGTGTTCGTAGCGGATGGCCAGCGTGAGCGCCGTGGCCACGGCGAACAGCAGAGTGCACAGCGCGTACACCGCGGCCGCGCCCCCGGTGTAGACCAGGCCGCCGATGGCCGGCCCGGCGATCACCGCCCCCTGCAGGCCGCCGGAGCTGAAGGCCAGTGCGCGCGACAGCATGGCCGGGGGCACCAGCAGCGGCGTGAGGGCCTGCGTGGCCGGCAGCTGGAAGGCGCGCACGGCACCCAGCAGCACCGACAGCGCGAGCAGGCCCTCGCGCGTGACGTGACCGCCCTGGCTGGCCACGGCCAGCAGCAGCGCCGCCACGCCCAGCACCGCCATGCAGCCGGCCAGGATGCGGCCGCGGTGCCAGCGGTCGATCAGCTGGCCCGCCGGCAGGGCCAGCAGCAGGGCAGGCAAGAACTGCAGCAGGCCCACGAGGCCGAGGTCCCAGGCCGATCCGGTGAGGTCGTAGACCTGCCAGCCCACGGCCACCATCAGCATCTGCCCGGCGCCGACGCCAGCCAGGCGCGACCACCACAGCCGCATGTAGCCGCGGTGCGCGCGCAGGGAATCGTGCCGGAAACTCATCTTGAAACCCGGCATTCTGGCTGTATCTTCGCGGCACGACCCTTCGATGCAGGACACCCGTGGACGCTTCGGTCTGGCTCTGGCTGCTGAGTGCGGCGCTCATCCTGGTCGGCCTGGCCGGCACCGTGCTGCCGGCATTGCCGGGCACGGCCCTGGTGCTGGCCGGCATCGCGCTGGGCGCGTGGATCGACGACTTCACGCGCGTGGGCGGCCTCACCCTCACCGTGGTGGCCGTGCTCGCGGCGCTGGCCTGGGTACTGGACTACGTGGCCGGGCTGATGGGGGCGAAGAAGGTCGGCGCCAGCCGCGAGGCGCTGATCGGCGCTGCGCTGGGCACGGTGGTGGGGCTCTTCATGGGCCTGGTGGGCGTGCTGTTCATGCCGCTGGTGGGGGCCGCGGTGGGCGAGTACCTGGCGCGGCGCGACCATGGCCAGGCGCTGAAGGTGGGCACGGCCACGTGGATCGGCATGATGCTGGGCATGATCGCCAAGGTGGTGCTGGCCTTCGTGATGGTGGGCGTGTTCGCCGCCGCGCTGGTGTTCTGATGCGGCGCGCGCTGCTCGCGGGGCTGCTGGCGGCGTGTGTGCTGCCGGCGCAGGCGCAGGTGCAGGAGCCGGCCCAGGCCCAGGCCCAGGCCTACGACCCCAAGGAATTCATGCGCGTGGTCTTCAAGACCCGCTTCGAGCGCGAGATCCAGTTCCGCGCCGCGGCGATCCAGGTGGCCTGGAGCGCCGAGCTGCTCTGCGACGCCACCACCGAGATCGAACCCTTCGTGCTCTGGTCGCTGGGCACCGTGGGCCGCCGCCTGTCGGCCGAGGACCTGGCGCTCTATGGCGAGGTCACCGGGATGGACGCGCAGTGGCGCGTGGCCTGGCTCGACGAGGGCGCGCCGGAGGAGCTCCAGCTGGGCGACGTGGTTGTGGCGGTCAATGGCCGCAAGCTGCCCATCGGTGGCACGCGGCTGGATCTCGGTGCCCTGCTGCGCGGTGCGCTGCCCTGGTCCAACGACGAGCAGCCCTTCTGGGACGTGATGCTCAAGGCCCGCGAGGAGGCGCGGGCCGGCCGCCCGATGACGGTGACGCTGAAGGACGGCCGCACCCTCACCGTGGACACCCAGACCGGCTGTGCCGGCAGCGTGATGGCCACCGGCTTCGACCACGAGCCGGCGCGTTTCGAGCGCAGCGGCGCGGTGCGCGTCAAGATCCCGGCCAACGCGATGCTGGAGGCGCGCGCCCGCGACGAGTTCCGCTGGCTGGCGGCGTTCGGCACCTACTTCCAGGCCAGCGAGAAGGCGCTGGGCAAGGCGCGCGACTCGGCCAACGTGGCGACCGCCTTCGTGGTGGGCAAGATCCTGGCCGCGGCCGTGCCCGGCGCCGGCATGCTGCTGACCGCGGCCGAGCAGCAGGCCGAGCGCGCGATCGCGGTGGACAGCGTGGTCGGCAGCGCCGACCTGTTCGCCAACGAGGTGGTCGCCGCGATGGGCGGCGACGCCCGGGCCGGCTGGCGCCTCAACGAGCGCTTCGCCGAGCTGGGCCTGGCGGTGGACGCGCTGCGCATGGATCCGTTCCGCCTGTCCAATGCCAAGGAGCATGCGCAGCGGCTGGCGGCGCTGCAGGCCGCGCAGGCCCAGGCCGCGGCCGATGCCGAGGCCGCCGAGCGCCGCGCGCAGGAAGAGGCCAGGCGCCAGCCGCTGGTACTGCCGGTGCGCTAGCTAGCGGCGCCGGCACGCGCGGGGTGGACCGCCGGGTCAGGCGCCGAGCCCGTGTCCCAGCATCTCGTGCAGCAGCAGGTGGCTGTCGAACCAGCCCTGGCGGCCCGGGAGGAAGTCCCGGGCGTCCCACTCGTGGGCCGGGCTCAGGCCCACCGGCGCCGGCACGATCTGCAGCGCCAGCCCCTCGCGCTGTGCCGCACGCTCGAAGGCGCGCAGCGCGCGGCGCATGTGGAAGTCATGGGTCACGAGCACGATGCGCTGCACCTGGTGTTGGCGCAGCAGCGGCACCGACAGCAGCGCGTTCTCGGTGGTGTCGCGCGAGCGGTCCTCCAGCCATCGGATGGGCTGACCGAACTCGCGCTCGGCGATGCGCGCGGCGATCTCCGCCTCGGTGGCCCCGGGCCGGCCGCCATGGCCCAGGCCGCCGGAGAACAGCATCGGCCAGCGGGTCTGGCGGGCCAGCCAGATGCCGTAGCGCAGCCGCTCCAGGCCCAGCAGGCTGAGGTTGGACAGGCCGTACTCCGGTGACAGCTCGCGCCGGCCGCCGCCGAGCACGACGATCGCCGTGGGCACGGCCTCGCGGCGCAGCGCGGCCAGGCGTTCCTCCCCCAGCGCCGGTGGCACCGGGTGCAGCGTGGCACGCATCCACTTGCCGAAGGCCGGCGTGGCCAGCGTCCACAGCGCCAGGCAGCCGGTGCCCACCAGCAGCCAGGCCAGCAGCCGGTGGCGGAACATCAGCCGGGCGCCGACCAGGATCAGCAGCAGCAGCGGCAGCGGCGGCAGCAGCAGTGCCGAGATGACGGGTTTCCAGCCCTCGAGGCCGAAGCTGACGATGAGGTCGTTCACGCGCGCGCCGGGTCCGTGCCGATAATGGGGGCGCAGTGTAAGGAGTGACGATGGCGACAGAGCGCATCACGCTGGGCGGTGGCTGTTTCTGGTGCATCGAGGCGGTGTTCGAACTCGTCGACGGCGTGGTGGCGGTCGAGTCCGGCTACTGCAACGGGCACCTCGAGCGCCCGCGCTACGAGCAGGTCTGCGAGGGCGACACCGGGCATGCCGAGGTGGTGCGCGTGGACTTCGACCCGGCGCGCATCTCGCTGCGCGAGGTGCTGGAGATCTTCTTTGCCGTGCACGACCCCACCACCCGCGACCGGCAGGGCAACGACGTGGGCCCGCAGTACCGCTCGGGCATCTACTGGCATGCCGAGTCGCAGCGCGCGGTGATCGACGCCGTGCGCGCCGAGGTCGACGCCGCCTGCGGCGGCCGCGTCGTCACCGAGGTGGAGGCGGAGCGCAACTACTGGCCGGCCGAGGCCTATCACCAGCACTACTTTGCCAACCACCCCGGGCAGGGCTACTGCGCCTTCGTGGTGGCGCCCAAGGTCGAGAAGTTCCGGCGGACGTTCGCGGCCCGGGTGAGGGCAGGCTGAAGGTGCGCGGCGGCGAGGCTGCGGCCGGCACGCCGGCCCCGGCGGCCGAGGCGGAGCCGCCGCTGCCGGCCGACGCGTCGGCGCTGCGCTTCCTGCGCTCCGCGCTCGAGCTCACGGGCGCCTCCGTCTGGCGCATCGACCTCGCCACCGAGCGCGTGCATTTCAACGCTGCCGGCTTCGAGGTGGTGGGCATGCGTCCCGACCCCGAGGGCGTGCCGCTGGCCATCATCCGCGACAGCATCCACCCGCAGGATCGGCCCACCGTGGAGGCGGCGGCCCGCGAGGCGGCGGCCTCCGAGCGCGTGGTCGATGCCGTGGCCCGCTACCGCACCGCCCAGGGCGGCTGGCGCACGCTGCTGACCCGGCGCATCGCCGTGCGCGATGCGCAGGGCCGGGCCTGCGCGCTGCTGGGGGTGGCGCTCGACCTCTCCGGCCAGGACGGCGAGCGCGCCCGCGCCGACGGGCTGGCCGCGCGCACGCAGCTGGTGGCCCACGCCGTGGGCGTGGGCTTCTGGCAGCGCGAGGGCGACAGCGATGTCGTGGTCTGGGACGCCCAGATGTACCGGCTCTACGGCCGTGACCCGGCCCTGGCGGCACCGACCATCGACGGCTGGATCGACACCTATGTCGAGCCCGAGGCGCGCGACGCCGTGCGCCGGCAGCTGCACGCCGACATCGCCGCCTGGGCGCCAGAGACGCTGATGACGGTGCCGGTGCGCGGCGACGACGGCCAGCGGCGACAGGTCCGGGCCTGGACGCGGCGCTCCACCCACGAGGGTCGGCGCATCGCCCTGGGCATGCAGCTGGACGTGACGGCCCAGGTGGCGCAGGAAAGCCTGCAGCGCGAGGCCGAGCGCATGGCGCGCGCCAGCCGCGAGAAGTCGGCCTTCATGGCGATGATGAGCCACCGGCTGCGCACGCCGCTCAACGCCGTGCTGGGTTTCGCGCAGCTGATGGCGCAGGACACGCTGGAGCCGCTGAGCGAGCGCCAGCGCGAGCGGCTGGCGCGCATCGACGCCGCCGGGGCCGAGCTGCTGTCGATGATCGACGACGTGTTCGAGCTCGCCACGCTGGAGGCCGAGGGCGAGACCCCGCAGCCGGCGGCGGTGCCGCTGGAGGCCCTGCTGTTGGCGCTGCGCGAGGCGGTGGAGCCGCTGGCGCGGCTGCGCGGCGTGGCGCTGCGGTGGCCGCAGCCCGTGCCCGCGCTGCGCGTGGCCACCGACCGCCGGCTGCTCGGCCAGGCGCTGCGTCACCTGGCCGCGCACGCGGTGCGCCGCAACGAGCGCGGCGGCCATCTGGACATCGCGGTGCGGGCCGAACCGCCCTGGCTGCGGCTGGAGGTCCGCGACGGCGGGCCGCGCCTGAGCGCCGCCCAGCGCGAGCTGCTGTTCGACGGCCCGGGCCTGCCGGCAACGGGCGCCGACCATGGCGACCCGCTGGTGGGGCTGGACCTGGTGCGCCAGGCGCTGGAGCGGCTGGGTGCGCAGGTGGACTGGCTGCACCCCGACCCCACCGACAGCGCGCTGCTCGTGCGCCTGCCGCTGGCGGACGAGGCGGCGCCTGCCCCGGCGGCGCCGCCTGCGCTCACCGTGCTGTGCATCGAGGACAACCCGGTGAACCTGATGCTGGTGCAGGAGCTGGTGGCGCTGCGGCCGGGCATGCGGCTGCTGTCGGCCACCGACGGGCAGGGCGGGCTGGCGCAGGCCCTGCACGAGCCTCCCGACCTGGTGCTGCTGGACCTGCACCTGCCGGACCTGCATGGCCGCGAGGTGGCCGCCAGGCTGCGCGCGGACCCGCGCACCGCGGGCTGCCGCATCGTGGCGCTGTCCGCCGGCGCGCTGCCCGAGGACATCCGCAATGCACGGGCACAGGGCTTCGACGACTACTGGACCAAGCCGATCGACTTCAACCGATTCCTCGACGGCCTGGACCGCATCGCGGCCGAGATCGCTACGGCGCGAGCCTCTCCCTGACCCACGCCGTGCCGGCGCCGCCACCGTCGGCATCGCCGGCCAGACGGTAGCGCAGGCGGTCGTGCAGGCGGCTCTTGCGGCCCTGCCAGAACTCCCACCGGTCGGGCACCAGGCGGAAACCGCCCCAGTGCGGCGGGCGCGGCGGGTTGAGCAGGTGGCGCGCCGACACCTGGGCCGCGTTGGCCACCAGCGTGGCGCGCGACGGGATGACCTCGCTCTGCGGCGAGGCCCAGGCACCGATGCGCGAGTCCAGCGGGCGGCTGGCGTAGTAGGCGTCGGACTCGGCCTCGCTGGTGCGCTCCACGCGGCCCTCGATGCGCACCACCCGCTCCAGCTCCACCCAGTGGAACTGCAGCGCCGCGAACGGCTGCCCCGCCAGTTCCCGGCCTTTGCGGCTGTGGTAGTTGGTGTACCAGACGATGCCGCGGGCATCGAAACCCTTGATCAGCACCACGCGCGTCGACGGGCGGCCGTCGGCGCCCACGGTGGCCAGCGTCATCGCGTTGGGCTCCGGCAGCTTCGCGTCCAGCGCCTGCTGCATCCAGCGCTCGAACTGGCGCAGCGGGTCGGCGTCGGCGTGGTCCTCGTCGAGCGCATCGCGCTCGTAGCTCTTGCGCAGGTCGGCAATGTCCATCGCTGCAGTATAGGAAGCCGGTGGCATCCCTTACGGGCTTGACCGTAAGTGAAGCTCCCACTGTCGGCGCACGGCGGGCGGCGCGATCCTCGATCGCGTCACCTTGCCTCGTGCCATGCAGTCGCCTCCCGCCATCGTCTTGCTCGCCACCGGCCCCGGACGCCGCTCCGGCGCCGTCGCGCACCCGATCGACGCGTTGCCGGACGGGCGCGGCGGGCTGCCTGCCACGCTGCAGCAGGCCTTGCGCACCGGCTGGCCCGTGTGCGTCGTGCTGACGCCCGCGCTGCTGCCGCTGGCCGCACCCTGGGTGGCCACCCGCGACCTGGTGGTGCTCGACGATGGCGAGGCGGTTCGGGGCCTCGGCCACGCCATCGCCGCCGGCGTGGCCGCCCGTGCCGACGCCGCCGGCTGGGTGGTCCTGCCGGCGGACATGCCTCGGGTGAAGCCCGAGAGCATCCTCGCCGTCGGTCGTGCGCTGGCCGAGCAACCGGTGGCCTATGCACAGTACCGCGGCCGTGCCGGCCACCCCCGGGCCTTTGCGGCCGAACTGTTCTCCGAACTGATCGACCTGCAGGGCGACGAGGGCGCGCGGCGGCTGCTGGCGCGCTACCCGGCCGCCGCGGTGGAGGTGGACGACCCGGGCGTGCTGGACACGGACAGCGAGACCGGGCTCGATGCCGCCCGCCTGCCGGCCGACCTGCAGACCCACCCTGGGTCGGCGGGCTGAGGGCCGCCACCGCCGCCGCGCGCTCAGCGGTGCAGCAGCCCGGCGGCCTCGGCCAGCGCCATCAGGCGCTCGATCTCGCGGTCGACGATGCCGCGCTGGCGCAGGGCGCGGGCGGTCTCCACCAGGTAGTCCAGCGTGCTGCCGTAGCGCCCGCGGGCGTGGCGCAGGATGTCGAGCATCTGCGCGTCGGGCAGGCGGTCCAGGCAGGCCTCGTGCCGCCGGTCGAGCGTGAAGGCCAGCGCCGGCACCGTGCCTGCCGGCGTGTGGCAGGGCAGCCAGCGCGGCGTGTAGACGCCGGTGGGCATCTCGCGCGCCCACAGGCGCTGCAGTTCGGCCTCGGCACGGGCGGCGGGCAGGCGATGCACCTCGCCCCGGCAGGCCCCGCCGGGCAGCAGCGCGAACACCAGGCCCGGCCGCTCCGGCGTGCCGCGGTTGATGCGCGAGCGCATGCGCAGCGCGCGGTGCCAGCCATGCACGCGCGCGTCGCGGCGCTCGTCGGTGTCGAACTCCGGGCGCCAGATCAGCGAGGCGTAACCGAACACCCACAGCTCCTGGCGGCGCCCGAAGCGCCGGTGCAGCGCGCGCAGCAGGCCGTCGAGGTCCAGCGCCGGCGCCGGATGCCGGGTTGACCATGTAATCTGGTTACCTGATAATTCGCCCATTGGTTACATCGGGGATGCTGCCTTGACCCTGCCGCCTTCGCCTGCCTCTAACCCGGTGGTGCGTGCCGTCACCGCCCGCATTCAAGCGCGGAGTGCCGCGCTGCGCCAGGACTATCTGCAACGCCTGGACCGCCTGGCCGGCCGACCACGCGGCAGTGATCGCATGGGCTGTGCCAACGTGGCGCACGCCTTCGCGGCCATGCCGGGGCCCGACAAGCTGCGCATCGTGGCCGAGCGGGCACCGCACCTGGGCGTGGTGACGGCCTACAACGACATGCTCTCGGCGCACCAGCCCTACGAGGGCTTTCCGGCGCAGATCCGCGAGACGGCGGGTGCGGCCGGCGCCACCGTGCAGGTGGCCGGCGGCGTGCCCGCCATGTGCGACGGCGTGACGCAGGGCCTGCCGGGCATGGAGCTCAGCCTGTTCTCGCGCGACACCATCGCGATGGGCACCGCGGTGGCGCTGACGCACGACGTGTTCGACGGCGCGCTGCTGCTGGGCGTGTGCGACAAGATCGTGCCCGGGCTGCTGATCGGCGCGCTGCACTTCGGTCACCTGCCCTGTGTCTTCGTGCCCGCCGGGCCGATGAGCTCCGGGCTGTCCAACGGCGAGAAGGCCAAGGTGCGCGAGGCCTACGCTCGCAAGCAGGTCGGCCGCGAGGAACTGCTGGCCGCCGAAAGCGCCGCCTACCACGGCCCGGGCACCTGCACCTTCTACGGCACGGCCAACAGCAACCAGATGCTGCTGGAGGCCATGGGCCTGCACGTGCCGGGCGCCGCCTTCGTGCACCCGCACGACGGCCTGCGCCGTGCGCTCACGCGCGAGGCGGTGCACGCGCTGCTGGCCATCCGCCGCGACGGCGGGCGCTTCACGCCCATCGGGCGCCTGGTGGACGAGCGCTGCATCGTCAATGCGATGGTGGCGCTGCTGGCCACCGGCGGCTCCACCAACCACCTGATCCACTGGGTGGCGGTGGCGCGTGCCGCCGGCATCCTGATCGACTGGAGCGACTTCGCCGAGCTGTCCGCCGCGGTGCCGCTGCTGGCCCGGGTGTACCCCAACGGCAGCGCCGACGTGAACCAGTTCCAGGCCGCCGGCGGCCCCGGCTTCGTGCTGCGCGAGCTGCTGGCCGGCGGCTGGATGCACGGTGACGTGGCCACCGTGGCCGCCGAGGGCCTGTCGGCGTACACGCGGGTGCCGGCGCTGGACGACGCGGGCGCCCTGCGCTGGCGCGATCTGCCGGCCGAGCCGGGCGACGCGGGCATCGTGCGCCGCGCCGACGCCGCCTTCTCGCCCACCGGCGGCCTGAAGCTGCTGCAGGGCAACCTCGGGCGGGCGGTGATCAAGGTCTCGGCGGTGCCGGCCGACCGCCACGTGGTGGAGGCCCCGGCGCTGGTGTTCGACGACCAGCAGCAGCTGCTGCGGGCCTTCGACGAAGGCCGGCTGCAGCGCGACTTCGTGGCCGTGGTGCGCTTCCAGGGGCCGGCGGCCAACGGCATGCCGGAGCTGCACAAGCTCACGCCGCCGCTGGCGGTGCTGCAGGACCAGGGCTTCCGCGTGGCGCTGGTCACCGACGGGCGCATGAGCGGGGCCTCGGGCAAGGTGCCGGCGGCCATCCACGCCAGCCCCGAGGCCCTGGCCGGCGGGCCGATCGCGCGCGTGCGCGACGGCGACCTGATCCGGCTCGATGCCGTGGCCGGCACGCTGGAGGCGCTGGTGCCGGCCGACGAGTGGGCCACGCGCGAGGCGGCCGGCCTCTCGCCCGAGGCGGCGCAGACCAACGCGCACGACCTCGGCCGCGATCTCTTCGGCGGCATGCGCCGCACCGTGCGCAGCGCCGAGGAAGGTGCGGTGACCTGGCTTTGAACGGGAGGACGACGATGCACACGAGCGACCTGATCGCGCACGGCCCGGTGATCCCGGTGATCGTGCTGGAGCGCGAGGCCGATGCGCTGCCCATGGCCGAGGCCCTGCTGGCCGGCGGCGTGCGCGTGCTCGAGATCACGCTGCGCACGCCGGCGGCGCTGGCCGGCATGGCGGCCATCGCGCGCGCACTGCCGGAGGCCATCGTCGGTGCCGGCACGCTGCGCAGCCCCGCCGATGTGCGCGCGGCGCGCGACGCGGGCTGCGTCTTCGGCGTCAGCCCCGGCTACACGCCGGCGCTGGGCCAGGCCTGCCGCGACGCGGGGCTGCCGCTGCTGCCCGGCGTGGCCACCGCCAGCGAGGCCATGATGGCCCACGCCGACGGGCTGGACTTCCTGAAGTTCTTCCCGGCCACCGCCGCCGGCGGCATCCCGATGCTCAAGGCGCTGGCCGGGCCGTTTCCGGACCTGCGCTTCTGTCCCACCGGCGGCATCACGCCCGAGACGGCGCCGCAGTTCCTGGCGCTGCCCAACGTGGTGGTCTGCGGGGGGTCCTGGCTGACCCCGCCCGACGCCATGGCCGCCGGCGACTGGGCGCGCATCACCCGGCTGGCGCGCGAGGCGTCGGCACTGCGCCCGCGCTGAGCGGGCGTCGGCCGGCGCGCGCCGGCCGGTGCGGTCGGTGGATCAGCGCCGGCCGACGCCGTCGGTGGATCAGCGCAGGCCGACGCCGTCGGCCGTGGCCTCGGCACGCTGGATCAGCTCGACCTTGTAGCCGTCGGGGTCGGTCACGAAGGCGATCACGGTGGTGCCGCCCTTGACCGGGCCGGGCTCGCGCGTGACCTGGCCACCGGCGGCCTTGATGCGGTCGCAGGCCGCATAGGCGTCGGGCACGCCGATGGCGATGTGGCCGTAGGCGCTGCCCAGGTCGTAGCGGTCCACGCCCCAGTTGTAGGTGAGCTCCAGCTCGGCGTGCTCGGGATTGCGCCCGTAGCCCAGGAAGGCCAGCGAGTACTTGTGTTCCGGGTTCTCGCTCGTGCGCAGCAGCGTCATGCCCATCACCTTCGTGTAGAAGTCGATGGAGCGCTGAAGGTCGCCGACGCGCAGCATGGTGTGCAGGATCCGCATCGCGGTCAGTCCGTTTCGGTCAAGGGTCAGTTGAGGTACATCGACAGCCGGCGCCGCGCGCGGTCCACCACCGCGGCGTCGGGGCAGAGGCCGAACCACTCCACCATGCGCACGCGCGCGGCCTCGCGGTGCTCGCCCTTGTCGCGCAGCACCACCTCCAGCAGCTGCTCGAAGGCGGCGGCGAAGTCGCCCGCGTGGGCCAGCAGGGCGGCGAGGTCAAAGCGCGCCGCGTGGTCCTTCGGGTTGGTGGCCACGCGCTCGAGCAGCGCGCCCATGTCGCCGGCCGGGCGGCTGGCTTCGAAGGCCTGCTGCGCCTTCAGCGCCGCCTCGCGCTCCTCGAGCGCCTTGGCGATGGCCGGCTCCTGGGGATCGAGCGCCCGGGCCTCGGTGAGCAGCGCCACCGCGCGGGCATGGTCGGGCTCGTCGGCGGCGGCGCGCAGCAGCTGGCTGGCCGGGGAGGGCGACTCGACGTGCGCGTCCAGGAAGGCGCGGATGCGCGACTCCGGCAGCGCCCCGGTGAACTGGTCCACCGGCCGGCCGCCCTTGAACAGGATCACGTGCGGGATGCTGCGCAGTCCGAGCATGCCGGCGAGCTGAGGGTTCTCGTCGGTGTTGAGCTTGGCCAGCACGAAGCGGCCCTCGTAGGCCTGCGCCAGCTTCTCGAGCAGCGGCTTGAGCTGGCGGCAGGGCCCGCACCAGGGGGCCCAGCAGTCGAGCAGCACCGGCACCTCCATCGACCGCTGGACCAGCGTGGTCTCGAAGTCGGCATCGGTGATGTCGAAGCTGAACGCCCTGGCGCCCTGGGGTGCGCCGGGGGCCATCGAAGCCGTGGGGGTGGCGGCGGTGCCGCTGGCAGGGAAGAGCACGCTCATACGGGGACCGTGTAGTTGAGGGTCATGCGGCCGCCATCGACGGTGACGATCTCGCCGGTGACGTAGCTGGACGCGTCGGACAGCAGGAAGGCCACGACGTCGGCGATCTCCGACGGCTCGCCCAGGCGCTTCATCGGGGTGCGGCTGAGGATGCGCGCGCGCGCCTCGTCGCTGGTGAGCACGGCGTTGCGGGCAAGCTCGGTGGCGATGGTGCCGGGCGCGACGGCGTTGACGCGCACGCCGTGGTCGGCCAGCGCCAGGGCCATCACGCGGGTGAGCTGGTTGATGCCGCCCTTGCTGGCGTTGTAGCTGGCGATGGTGGGGATGGTCAGCGTGCCGTTGACCGAGCTCATGTGGACGATGGCACCGCCGCCCTGCGCCACCATCTGCCGCGCCACCGCCTGGCCGACGAGGAAGGCGCCCTTGAGGTTGACGTCGAGCACGGCATCCCAGTCGTCCTCGGTGATGTCGAGGAACGCGGCGGCCTTGAAGATGCCGGCGTTGCTGACCAGCGCGTCGACGCGACCGAACGCCTGCAGCGTGGCGGCCAGGGCCGCCTCGACGTCGGCCTTGCGGGCGACGTTGCAGTGCATGTAGGCCACCCGTGCGCCGCCAGCGGAAAGCTCGTCGGCCAGCGCGCGGCCCGGGCCGTCGGCCACGTCCCACAGCGCCACCGCCGCCCCGTCGGCCACGAGCCGGCGCGCGCAGGCCTGCCCGATGCCCTGGGCCGCGCCGGTGATCACCGCCACCCGGCCGTCGAGGCCGAAATGGATCGTGGACGCCATGGTTTCCCCCGGAAAAAGCTGCACGGCCCGCGCAGGCGGGCCGTGGTGCGCTGTTGCAGCGGGAAGTGTAGCGGGCTCTCGAGCGGATCCGGCGTGGCCGGGGGCCGCCCCGCACCGCGCAGGGGCGGGCGGGCCGGGCGCAGTCCGGCCCCGGGGGCGCTCAGCGCGCCGGGGACACCGCCGCCGCCTCGCGGGCCTGCCTTCGCAGCGCCACGGCGTCGGCCCCCGGTCGCGCCGGGCCGCCCTGCAGACGGAACACCGAGACCGCCTCGTCGAGGTTGGCGGCCTGCGCCTGCAGCTGCGCGGCGGAGGCGGCGATCTGTTCGACCATGGCCGCGTTCTGCTGCGTGATGCCGTCGATGTGGGCCACCGCCTCGTTGACCTGCGAGATGCCGGTGAGCTGCTCGTGGCTGCCGGTGTCGATCTCGCGCACCGTCTGCCCCACCTTCTCCACCATCGCCAGCGCGTCGGCCATGGTCTGCTGGGCCGCCTCGGTGCGCCGGTTGCCGCTCTCGACCTCCTGGGCCGAATGGGCGATCAGCTGCTTGATCTCGCGCGCCGCGCCGGTGGTGCGCTGGGCCAGCGCCCGCACCTCGCCGGCCACCACCGCGAAGCCCCGGCCCTGCTCGCCGGCGCGCGCGGCCTCCACCGCGGCATTCAGCGCCAGGATGTTGGTCTGGAAGGCGATGCCGTCGATGACCTGGATGATCTCGCCGATGCGCTGCGACGAGCGGTGGATGGCCTGCATGGTCTCGGTGACCTCCTGCACGGCCGCATGGCTGCGCTGGGTGATCTCGGTGGTGCGCCGGGCCAGTGCCGCGGCGGTGGCCGCGGCCTCGGCGCTGCTGCGCACGGTGCCGGTGATCTCCTCCATCGACGAGGCCGTCTGCTCCAGGCTGGAAGCCTGGGACTCGGTGCGCGCGGAGAGGTCCTGGTTGCCCGCGGCGATCTCGCCGGAGGCATCGCGCATGTGGGCCACCTCGTGGCGGGCGTCGCGCACCACCGCCATCAGGTTCACGCTGAGCTGGTTGAGCGCGCGCTCCATCTGCCCGATGGTGTCGTCACGGCTGCTTTCCAGGCGCTGCGTCAGGTCGCCCGCGGCCATGCGGTTGGCGAAGTCCAGCAGGCGCGTCAGCGGCGACACGGCGATGCGCATCACCAGTGCGCCGCCGAGCGCCCCGGCCAGGGCCATCGACAGCAGCGCCGCGCCCACGGCGCCGGCACCGCCCAGGCCGAGCACCTGCGTGGCCACCTCGCCGGCGGCGAAGGCCACGCCGCCGATCAGGCCCGCAGCGGCGACGAGCTTTCCGCGCAGCCCGGGCCGCAGCGCTTCACCCAGGCGCCCGGCCAGGGTCTGCACATGCAGGTGGCCCCCGCGCAGCACATGCACCAGGCGGCCCTGGTCGGCCTCGCTGCGCATCCGCGCGTACAGCGCCTCGGCCTGCTGCACCTGGTCGGCCGTCGGTTCGGTGCGCACCGACATGAAGCCGATGGGCCGGTCGCCGTCCATCAGCGGGGTGACGTTGGCCATCACCCAGTAGTAGCTGCCGTCCTTGCGCCGGTTCTTCACCGGGGCGCTCCAGGGCTGGCCGGCCTGGATGGTGGCCCACATGTCGCGGAACGCCTCCTCCGGCATGTCGGGGTGGCGGATCAGGTTGTGCGGCTGCCCCAGCAGTTCCTCCTTGGCATAGCCGCTCACGGCGATGAAGGCCGCATTGCAGTAGAGGATCCGGCCCTTCAGGTCGGTGGTGGACACCAAGGTCTCGCCGGCCGGAAAGGAAACGCCTGGTCGAGGACCGGCAGGTTCTTGCGCATCGCTGGGTCTCCTGGCACCACGAACTGCGTGCCTCGCCCCAATGTCGGCAGGGTCGCGTCGATACTGAGCGGTTACGAAACGAAGCGCATGGTCACTTGACGCATGTCAAGGGCTGCGGTCCAGCCAGATGCCGATGCCCTGGGCGTTCAGTTCGATGTCCAGGGCCAGCCAGTCGATGATGCGTGGTTCATCTTCCTCGCACCCGTGCGCCCTGAGGCTGGAGACGTACAGGTCCGACAGGGTGTCGACCAGGCCCGCGTGGCGCTGCGGACCTGGCGCGACGGCCTTCGCGCGGCGCACGGTCTCGTCGAGCAGGGCGAGGAACAGCCTGCCCAGGCGCGGCACGTCGGTCACGCGCCCGTAGTGCGTCAGGTACATGCAGGCCGGCTCGCGCGCCAGCAGCCGCGCCACCGAGTCCTTCAGCACCTCGGGCTCGAACTGCACCGGGGTGGAGGTGGGCACGATCCAGGCGCCGCGCGCGGTGTCGAACTCGCGGTAGCTCAGGCCGAAGGTGTCCCCGGTGAACCAGCCGCGCGTGGCCGGGTCCCACAGGCAGTGGTGGTGGCGGGCGTGACCCGGGGTGTGGGCCACCTCCAGCGGCCGCCCGGCCAGCAGGATGGTGCCGCCGTCCTCGGTGATGCGCACACGGTCGGCCGGCACCGGCACCAGCGCGCCGTAGGAGCGGGCCATTTCCTCGGCGCCGTACACCGCCAGCGCACCGGCGTAGAGCTGCGCCGGGTCGATCAGGTGGCGCGCGCCGCGCGGGTGCACCCACAGCGTGGCCGCCGGCAGCTCGCGCATCAGCGCGCCCACGCCACCGGCGTGGTCCAGGTGCACGTGGGTGGGGATGACGTGGTCCACCGCGTCGCGCGCCAGGCCCAGCGCGTCGAGCAGGCCGAGCAGGCGCGGCACGGCGAAGTTGGTGCCGGTGTCGATGAAGGCGGCGCGGCCGTTCTCGACCACGAGGTAGGCGGCATCGAAGCGGGGCCGCTGGAAGCCGGTGTCGATGGCGTGCACGCCGTGGCCGAGGTCCTCGGCCCAGGTGGGGTAGGGGCTCATGCCGCGATTGTCGCCGCGCCTGCCGGCCCGGCGTCGGCAAATGCTTTACAACTAAAGTAATTGCCGGCGAGAATGGGGCGCCCCACGGAGTGTCCATGCCGCGCACCGCCCACCTCGACCTGCCGTTCTTCGACGACGCGCACCGCGAGCTCGCGCGCGCGCTGGATGCCTGGGCCAGCGCCACCTGCGGCCCGGTGGACCACGATGACACCGACGCCGCCTGCCGGCGCCTGGTGGCGGCGCTGGGTGAGGCCGGGGTGCTGCGGCACTGCGTGCCGGCCGCCTTCGGCGGTGCGCGCGAGGCGCTGGACTCGCGCGCGCTGGTGGTCTGCCGCGAGACGCTGGCACGCCATGACGGCCTGGCCGACTTCGCCTTCGCGATGCAGGGCCTGGGCAGCGGCCCGATCACGCTGGCCGGCAGCGCGGCCGTGCAGCAGGCGGTGCTGCCGCGCGTGGCGCGCGGCGAGTGCATCACCGCGTTCGCGCTCAGCGAGCCGGGCGCCGGCTCCGACGTGGCGGCCATCGCCTGCCGGGCCCGCGACGACGGCGATGCCTGGGTGCTGGACGGCGAGAAGACCTGGATCTCCAACGGCGGCATCGCCGACGTCTACTGCGTCTTCGCCCGCACCGGCGAGGCGCCCGGCACGCGCGGCATCTCCGCCTTCGTGGTCGATGCGGGCACGCCGGGGTTCGAGATCGCCGAGCGCATCGACGTGATCGCACCGCACCCGCTGGCCCGCCTGCGCTTCGACGGCTGCCGCATCCCCCGGGACCGGCTGCTCGGCCAGCCGGGCGAGGGCTTCAAGCTGGCCATGCGCACGCTCGACATCTTCCGCGCCTCGGTGGCTGGCGCGGCGCTGGGCTTCGCCCGCCGGGCGCTGGACGAGGCGCTGGCCCACGCCCAGCGGCGGCCGATGTTCGGCCAGCGGCTGGCGGACTTCCAGCTCACGCAGGCGACGCTGGGCGACATGGCGGCCGACATCGACGCCGCCGCGCTGCTGACCTACCGGGCGGCCTGGCTGCGCGACGTGCGCGGCCTGCGCACCACGCGCGAGGCGGCGATGGCCAAGATGGTGGCCACCGAACACGCCCAGCGCGTCATCGACCGCGCACTGCAGATGCACGGCGGCCTCGGCGTCAGGCGCGGCAGCGCCGTGGAGTCGCTCTATCGCGAGATCCGCGCCCTGCGCATCTACGAGGGCGCCACCGAGGTGCAGCGCCTGATCATCGGGCGCGACCTGCTGTCGGCGGCGGCGGGCTGAGCGGCCCGCCGCGTGCAGGCGATCAGCGCGCCAGCACCGTCCAGAGGCGGCCGATCTCGGCCACGCCGTCGGTGCCCTTGAGCGAGCGCAGCGTCTGCATGCCCTTGGCCTTGGTGGCCGGGGCCTGGATCTGCGCCATGCCCAGGCGCAGCTTGGCGTCCTCGGGGTTGCGCAGGTTGCCCTTGGCGATGCCTTCCTCGATGAGGGCGATGCCCTTGGGCACCTGGCCCATGGTGACGTAGGCGTAGCCCACGTCGATCAGCGCGTCGCCCGACTTCTCGGCCATGGCGGCCGTCTCGTCGGCGGCGATGGAGGCCTTCTTCTCGGCGTCGCGCTGCTCGGCCAGGGCCTTCAGCCGCTGGTGGCGCGAGGCCTCGGGCCCGGTGCCCAGCGCCCCCTTGGCAAACCCGCGCTCGACGATCTTCAGGCCCTCGGCCGGCAGCCGCGCCTGCAGCGCGAGCTGGGCCATCTCCATGTAGTCGTCGGTGCTCTCCAGCGTGTCGCTGGCCAGGCGCAGGCGCATCACGTCCAGGCCCAGGCGCTGCGAGAAGCCGGTCTTGCGCGTCAGGCGCCCGAGGTAGGCCTGCCAGTAGTCCTTCTTCGGGTAGTGGGCGACCAGCTTCTCCAGGGTCTGGATGTAGCCGGCGGTGTTGTTCAGGCGCTGCTGGGCGTCGGCCAGGCGCAGCAGGTCGGCCTCGCTCGGGCGCTGGCCGGCACGCTCGGCGGCCGTCACGGCGGCGCCGGCATCGCGGGCGATGGCGTTGTAGTCGCCCGACTGCGACAGCAGGTACTGCTCCAGCTGGCGCAGCGCCGGCGTGTCGCGGCCGAGCTGCTTGGCACGGTCGGCCCACTGGCGGGCGTTGCCCCAGTCGCTGAGCTGCGAATAGGCGAACGCCAGCTGCTCGGCGGTCTGGGCCTGCTCGCCGCCGCTGACCTTGCCGAACACGGCGTTGAGGGCCTGCACCGCGACGGCGTTGTCACCGGCGCGCTGCGCGGCGGCGGCCTTCATGCGGTCGATGGTCAGCTGCTCGGCGGCCGTGCGGTTGGGCACCGCCTCGGCTTCGCGCACCTTGGCGAGCGCACCGCGACCGTTGCCGGCCTTGATCAGTTCGCCCGCCTGCTGCAGCGGCTTGCCGATCTCGGGCCGCAACTGGGCCTGGGCGGCGGTCAGGCAGCCGGCGGCGATCAGGGCAACGGCGAGGTGGCGCAGCGTCTTCATCGTGGGTGTGTCCTTGTCCTGCAAAAGCGAAACGGGGTCGGACCCGGTGTGGACCGACCCCTGCGCGGGCGTGAAAGTTCAGTTCATGAACTGTTCGTTGCCCACCAGCCCGATCTTCGTGACGCCCAGCCGCTGGGCCGAGGCCATGATCATCGCGACCGTCTCGTACTGCACCAGCTTGTTCGGGCGCAGGTGCACCTCGGGCTGGTCGGGCTCGGCGGCCACGGCCGCCAGCCGCGACTCGAGCGTGGCGCGGTCGGGGATGACCTCGCCGTTCCAGCCGATCTGGCCGTCGAAGTCGACGTCGATGCGCACGATCACCGGCTCCTTGGGCGGCGCGCTGGACGGCCCGATGGGCATGTTCAGCTTGACCGCATGGGTCTGGATGGGGATCGTGATGATGAACATGATCAGCAGCACCAGCATCACGTCGATCAGCGGCGTGGTGTTGATCTCCACCATCACGTCGCTGTCGCCGCCGCCGGAACCTACGTTCATTGCCATGCTTGTGGGCTCCTGTTACTGCGCGCCGCCGGGCGGCTCGGTGATGAAGCCGACCTTGGCGATGCCCGCGCGCTGGCAGGCCACCACCACGCGGCCGATGGACTCGTAGCGCGTGGCCAGGTCGCCGCGGATGTGCACTTCGGGCTGCGGCTCCTTGACGGCCTCGAGCTTGAGCCGCTCCACCAGCGTCTCGATGTCGGGCACGCGCTGCATGTTCCAGAACATGTCGCCCTCGCGGTTCACCGCGATGACGATGTTCTCCGGCTTGGTCTGCGTCGGGATGTTGCGTTCCTTGGGCAGCTCCAGCCGGATCGACTGCGTGACCACCGGGATGGTGATCATGAAGATGATCAGCAGCACCAGCATGACGTCCACCATCGGTGTCGTGTTGATGGTGTTGTTGAGCTGCTCCTCGGCGTCGCCTTCGCCGCCGCCTATCTGCATGGCCATGGGGGATTCCTCCGGTCGGTGCCGATGCCTGCCTGTGAAGGCCGGATCAGCGCTTGCCGGACAGCAGCACGTTCATCAGGTCGCCGGCGAAGGCGCGGGTCTCGTCGAGCACGGTCTTGTTGCGGCGGACCATCCAGTTGTAGCCCATCACCGCCGGCACCGCGACGGCCAGGCCGACGGCGGTCAGGATCAGCGCCGCGCCCACCGGGCCGGCCACCTTGTCGATCGAGGCCTGGCCCGACAGGCCGATCTCGACCAGCGCGTTGTAGATGCCCCAGGTGGTGCCGAACAGGCCCACGAACGGCGCGGTGGAGCCCACCGTGGCCAGCAGCGACATGCCGTCGGACAGGCGGCTCTGCACGTTGCCCACGGCGCGCTCGATGGACATGCCGATCCAGGTGTGCTTGTCGATGGCCTCGACCATCGTGCCCTCGTGGTGGTCGGCGGCCTTCACGCCCTGCTCGGCGATGTAGCGCAGCGCCGAGCCTTCCTTGAGCGCGCCGACGCCGGCCTTCACGCTGCTGGCCTTCCAGAAGGTGTCGGTGCCCTCGCGGCCGCTCTTGAGCATGCCGCGGGTCTCGAAGTACTTCACGAACAGCACGTACCAGCTCCACACCGACATGATGGCCAGGATGACCAGCGTGCCGCGCTTGACCTGGTCGGAGGCCGCCCACATGCCGGCCAGGCCGAAGGGGTTCTCGACGGCCTGCTTCTCGACCACCGCTTCCAGCGGGGCCGGGGCCGGAGCCGGAGCGGGGGCCGCCTCCTGGGCGGCGGCCGGCTCGGAGGCCGCCTGGGCCAGCGCCGGGGCGGGCTGCAGGCCGAACAGGGCGGCGGTGGCGATCAGGGCGGCGCCGACGGCGGCGCGCAGGGACAGGCTCTTGGACATGTTCTCTCCGACAAGGGATGCGCCGCGGGGTACCGGCGCGCGATCAGACAACGGGTGCGGGGTACGCAGGTAACGGAATCCGGCGGACCGAAGGCTTACTCGAGCCGCCAGACGTACTCGACGCGGAAGGTGCCCCCCATGGGACGGCCGTTCTCGTCGACACCGGGCTTGAACTGGCATTCGCTCAGCTTGGTGAGCGCGACGCGGTCGAGCGTGCGGTGCTCGCGGGATGCGCCGGCCGAGCGGGCCACGCGGGCGTCGGTCATGCGGCCGTCGGCGCCCACGGTGAACTCGATGACGGTGGTGCCGGTGGCGTCGGCGCGCTTGGCCGCCGGCGGGTAGTCGTCGGGCCCGGGCGCGCAGTCGCCGACGTTGGCGATGGCCGGGCGGGCCGCCACGCGGGGTGCCGCCGGCGCGGGGGGCGCGGGCGGGGCGGGGGGCGCGGGCGGCGGACCGATGGTGACGGGCGCCGGGGGCGGCGCTTCGCGCGTCACGGTGATCGAAGGTGCCGGCGGCGGGTTGTTCACCACCACCTCCGGCGGCGGCACGAACGACGGCGGCGGCGGCGCGAACTTGGGCGGCGGCGGCAGGTTCTCGGGTGGCGGCGGCGGCGGAGGCTGCACCTCCTCGATGATCTTGGTCTCGATCGGCGCCTTGATCACGTCGACGACCTTGCGGGCCAGGCCGCTGACGATGGCCCACCCGAGCAGCACGTGCAGGGCGATGACGATGCCGAGCCCGACGGTGTGCTTGGCGGGGTTTCTCTGTTGCTGGGCGTAATCCACTCGCTTCCTCCAGACGGCGCCCGCTCGGAAGCAAGTTGCGCGCCGCTGTGCGTCACTGACGGCGCCTTGACAGCGCCGTGAAGGCGCGAACTATAGCCGGGCCGGAGAAGCGCCCGGCTTGGGGCATCACCTATCGACGGGGGGTCGCCGCTTGTGTAGTAATGCTACACACCTCCCCACAGTTTGCTGTAGGTTTGTTACGCGACGACGGTCAGCGGAAGGTGGACAGCAGGCGCTCCAGCGCCATCGTGAACGGCTGTTCCAGCAGCGGCAGGGTCAGCAGCATGCCGATCAGGCCCACGCCCACGGTGACCGGGAAGCCGACGGCGAAGATGTTGATCTGTGCCGCCACGCGCGAGATCATGCCCAGCACCAGGTTGACGAACAGCAGCATCGCGATCAGCGGCAGTGCGATCCACAGCCCGATGGTGAAGATCTCCGCCCCCCAGCGGTGAGGCTGCGCCTCGCGCAGGAACGCGAACGGCTCCGGGCCGACCGGGAAGGCGTGGAAGCTCTGCAGCAGCGCCGCCAGCACCAGCAGGTGGCCGTTGATGACCACGAACAGCCACGCCACCATGGTGCCGTAGAACCGGCTGGTGGCGGTGGCCGTGCTGGCGCTGACCGGGTCGAAGAAGCCGGCGAAGTTCAGGCCCATCTGCAGGCCGATGGTCTCGCCGGCGTACTCGATGCCGGCGAACACCACGCGCACGGCGAAGCCGATGGCCAGCCCGATGACGACCTGCTGCGCCACCATCGCGAAGGCCAGCGGCGAGTCGAGCGGGACCACCGGCATCTCCGGCAGCGAGGCCTGCGCCGCCAGCGCCACCAGCGCCGCCAGCGCGATGCGCACGCGCGTGGGCACGGTGCGGGTGCCCAGCACCGGCAGCGACGAGAACATCGCGAGCGTGCGCAGGAACGGCCACAGCAGCGGCGTGATCCACGCCAGCAGCTGGGCTTCGGTGACCTCGACCATCGCCGCCTGCCGGCTGCGGGTCAGCCCACGGCCCCGGGGATGGCCTGCAGGGTCTCGCGCAGGTACTCCACCAGCGTGGTCAGCATCCACGGCCCCAGCAGGGCCAGCACCGCGACGGCGGCCACGATCTTGGGGACGAAGCTGAGCGTGGCCTCGCTGATCTGGGTGGCGGCCTGGAAGATGCTAACCACCAGGCCCACGGCCAGCACCGTCAGCAGGATGGGCGCGGAGACGATCAGCAGCATCATCAGGCCCTGCTGACCGAGGGTGAAGACCTGTTGCGAATCCATGGGGTGCTCCTGGCGGTGGAGGCGGTTCAGGTGGCGAAGGAGGCGACGAGCGAACCCAGCAGCAGGTTCCAGCCGTCGGCCAGCACGAAGAGCATCAGCTTGAAGGGCAGGGCCACCAGCACGGGCGACAGCATCATCATCCCCAGGCTCATCAGCACGCTGGCCACCACCATGTCGATGATCAGGAAGGGCACGAAGACCAGGAAGCCGATCTGGAAGGCGCTCTTGAGCTCGCTGGTGACGAAGGCGGGCACGAGCACGCGCATCGGCACGTCCTCGCCCTTGATGCCCTCGGGCAGGCGGGCCATGTTGGCGAACAGCTGCACGTCGGCCTGGCGCGTCTGCTTGAGCATGAACTCGCGCATCGGCACCTCGCCGCGCTTGAGCGCCTCGTCGAAGGCGATCTGGTTGGCCGCGAAGGGCGCGTAGGCCTGCTCGTAGACGCGGTCGAAGGTCGGCGACATCACGAAGAAGGTCAGGAACAGCGCCAGCCCGATGAGCACCTGGTTGGGCGGCGCGGTGGGCGTGCCCAGGGCCTGGCGCAGCAGCGACAGCACGATGATGATGCGCGTGAAGCCGGTCATCATCAGCACCAGCGCCGGGATGAACGACAGCGCGGTGAAGAACAGCAGCGTCTGGATCGGCACCGAGTAGCTGGTGCCGCCCGGGCCCTGGCCGACGACGAGCGGCAGGTTGGCGCCGCCGGCGCTGCCCTGGGCTGAAGCCGCTGCAGAAAGTGCCGACAACACCGACAAGGCGAGGATGGGCCGCCAGCTGCGCGCAGCGAGCGACAGGGCGGCAGCGGTCAGGCGTTCAGCGCGCATCGGGACCCTTCCCCTGCAGGCGCTGCAGCAGCTGGGCGAAGGTGGCCTGCGGCGTGGCGCCGGGCGCTGCCGACGGCGGCGCGGACTGCGGCGCCATCGTGTGCAGGGTCGTGATGCTGCCCGGCGTGACGCCGAGCACCAGCCACAGGCGGTCGTCGCCGTGGCCGACCTCCACCGTGACCAGGCGCTGCGCCTGCGACAGCGGCAGCGTGCCGACGGTGCGCACCGGCCCGCTGGAGAACTGCGCGCCCATCGGGCTGCGCTTGAGCATCCACAGCACCAGCGGGATCAGCGCGATCACGCCGACCAGCCAGAGCAGGGGGGTGAGGCTGCCGGGGTTCACGACTTGGACAGCCTGCGCATGCGTTCGCTCGGCGTGACGATGTCGGTCAGCCGGATGCCGAACTTGTCGTTGACCACGACCACCTCGCCCTGGGCGATCAGGAAGCCGTTGACCAGCACGTCCATCGGCTCGCCGGCCAGCGCATCGAGCTCGACCACCGAGCCCTGGGCCAGCTGCAGGATGTGCTTGATCGGGATCCGGGTCCGGCCGAGCTCGACGGTGAGCTGGACCGGGATGTCCAGGATCATGTTGATGTCGTTGCCGGCGGCCGGGTTGGTGCCGGTGGGGGCGAAGTTGGTGAACGACGCCGGCGCCACCGACTCGGCCGGGGCGGCCACCTCGCTGGCGACCTCGCTGGCCCCCTTGCTCTCGGCCAGCGCCGCGGCCCACTCGGCCGCCATGCGGTCCTCTTCACTCATTTCCATCGGATCAGCCGCCATGGCTTTGGTCCCCCAGCCAGCCCACCGGCGAGCCGGAGGTCAGCAGTTGCTCGATCTTGATCGCGTAGCGCCCGTTCGTCGTGCCGTAGTGGCAGTCGAAGATCGGCACGCCGTCCACCTTGGCCTGGATCACCGGCTCGAGGTCGAGCTCGATGAAGTCCCCGGGCTTGAAGCTCAGCAGCTGCTCCACCGTGGCCGGGGCATAGCCCAGCTCGGCCACCAGCTCGACCTCGGCCGACTGGATCTGGTTCTGCAGCAGCTTGACCCAGCGGCGGTCGGGCTCGGCCGAGTCGCCCTGGATCGTCGAATACAGCACGTCGCGGATCGGCTCCAGCGTGGAGTAGGGGATGCAGAAGTGCACCGTGCCGGTGGTGTCGCCCACTTCCAGCGTGAAGCTGGTGGCCACCACGATCTCGCTGGGGGTGGCGATGTTGGCGAACTGCGGCTGCATCTCCGAGCGCTGGTACTCCAGGTCCAGCGGGTACACGCCCTGCCACGCCTTGCGGTACTCCGCGGTGATGACCTCCACCAGGCGCAGGATCACGCGCTGCTCGGTGGGCGAGAAGTCGCGGCCCTCGATGCGCGTGTGGTACTTGCCGGCGCCGCCGAAGAGCGCATCGATCACCGCGAACACCAGGTTCGGGTCGCAGACGATCAGGCCGCTGCCGCGCAGCGGCTTGACCGACATGATGTTGAAGTTGGTCGGGACCACGATCTCGCGCAGGAAGGCGCTGTACTTCTGCACCTTGATGCCGCCGATCGCGACCTCGGGCGACTTGCGGATGAAGTTGAACAGCCCGATCCGGATGTTGCGGGCGAAGCGTTCGTTGATCACCTCCATGGTCGGCATGCGACCACGGACGATGCGTTCCTGGCTGGCGAGGTCGTAGTCGCGGATGCCGCCGCTGGGCTGCTCCTCCTGCTCGAGCTTCTGGCTCTCGCCGGTGATGCCCTGCAGCAGCGCGTCGACTTCGTCCTGCGACAGGATCTGCTGGTTCATGACCCGGACCTGCGCGCCGTCACTGGATGATGAAGGTCGAGAAGTACACCGCCGTGATCGGCAGCTCCTGCTCCACGCGCTTCTTCCGCTTCTTGCGGCTGCCGGCGGCTTCCTCGTCCTCGGGTTCCTCTTCCTCGACCTCGATGCCCATGCCCCGCGCGGCCTCGCGCGCCACCTCGCGGGCCAGTTTCTCCTTGCCGTCGCGCTCCATCAGCTCGGCCGAGGTCTTGTGCGCGAGCAGCATCAGGATGTTGTTGCGCACCGCGGGCATGTAGGTCTTCAGCGACGCTTCGGTGGCCGGGTCGAGCAGCTCCAGCGTGATGCCGACCTGCGCATAGCGCTCGGCCTCCTTGTCGGCGAGGTTGACCGTGAACGGGTCCAGCGGGGTGAAGACCGGCGCGGCCTTCGGGTCGCGTGCCTTGGCGGCGGCCGCCGGGCGCGACGCGCCGGCCTCCTCCTCCTCGGCGGGGCTCTTCTTGAGCATCAGCACCGCGCCGACACCGGCCAGGGCCAGCACCGCGACCGCGGCGCCCACGATGATCAGCAGCTTCTTCTTGCCCTTGGGCGCCGGGGCGTCGCCGGCGGCGGCAGCAGCAGACATGCGGACTCCTTGGAAAACTGGAGTCCATTATTCGAAAGGGAGGGGCTTTCGATGCCGGGATAAGCGGCCGAAAACCGCCGCTCCGGCGCGTGCCGGGCCGACCGGGCCCAGGCCGGCGGGCCCGGCCGCCCGGCTCAGGCGAACACGTCGAGCATGCCGCGCGGCGCGAGGGTCCGGGACGGGTGGGCGGGCGTGTCGCCGGCGCCGCCGTCCCCCGGATCATGGCCCGCACCCGCGCCGCGGCCGGACGGCGAGCCCGGCGAACCGTCGGGCTGCTGCTGGCGGGCCGACTGCTGGAACACGCCACCGCCGGTCAGGGTGAGGCCGCTGTCGCGCAGGGCGCCGGCCAGCGCGGGCATCGACTGCTCCAGCACCTGCCGGGTCAGCGCCTGCTCGGCCACCATCTCCACGCGGGCCTGGGTGCCGTCGACCTGGATTTGCACCGCGATCGGGCCCATTTCGGCCGGGTTCAGGTGCAGCCGGGCCTCGGTGACGCCTTCCTTGACCAGCAGCGTGAGCTGGGCGCCAAGGGCTGGGGCGAAGGTGGGGCTGTGCAGCGGCTCGCGGATCTCGCGTGCCACGGGCTCGGCCGCAGCGGTGGCAGCACCGGTCATCGGTGCCCCGGCGCCAACGCTCGGGCTGGCGGCAGCGGCCAGTGCGGCCAGGGCCAGCGGAGCCGGACCGGCGGTGGCCGGTCCGGCCTCCGGTGCCGGGCCACGGGTGGCGGTGCCTGGCAGCCGGGCATCCGCGTCGCCGGCCGCGGCGTCGTCATCGCCGCCCGCGACCGCGCCGCGCGTCACCAGCATCGCCCGGGCCGCGGGAGTGTCCTGACGGCCAGCGGCCGCAGCCGCCGGTCTGCCAGGGTCCGCGGGTCCGGAGGCCGCGGCCGGGTCGGCTTCGGCCAGCGGGTCGAGCGCCGAGCCGGGGCTGACCGCGGTGTCGGCCGGTGCGCGTGCCAAGGTGCCCGGCGCCTGCCGGAGACCCGGCGCCTGCAGGAGGCCCGGCGATGCGCCGGCGCCCCCGCGTGCGACGACCGGGTTCAGACCTGCGGTGGGCTCTGCGTCGCTGGGCATCTGCAGGTCCGGCGCGCCGCCGGTGGTGGCAGCGCTGGCCGCGAGTGGCCCGGCCGCAGCCGCCCCCTGCAGCGCGTTGTCGTGCAGGGTGGGCGTCAGCGTCGGGGTCGGGGTCGGGGTCGGCCAGAGCCAGGCGGGCAGACTGGCTTCGGCACCCGGCTCTGCGAGATCCGCGCTCGTGCCGATGCGCCCGCTCGTGGCCTCGTGCGGCGCGGGGTCCGCCACTTCGGCGCCGATTGCGGCAGGTGCTGGGGCGCTTCGGCCTGTGTTGTGGGTCGCCCGGGTCGCGCGGTCGCCCCGGTCGTCGGCAGCGGCCCGCGCGGGCCCACCAGGGCGGGCCGGTGCGTCGGGCGGCGCACTGGCGTTGCCGTCTGGTCCGGCGGAACGGCGCGCCTGGTGGAGCATCTGCGAGAAACGTTCGCCCGCCGTGCCTGGCGTGGACGGCGCGGGGTCGGCGACGGCGGCGACGGCGGCCACGGCCGCACCGGTGCCGGGCACCGGGGGCAGGGACGAGGCGAGGGCGGTGGGCATGGCGGGCATCAGGTGGGGTCCATCGCCCAGGCGGGCGCGCGCGCGGCGCGCAGGGCGGCTTCGTCGGTCTGCCGTTGCTCGCGCCGCTCACCCTGCTGCTGCAGGGCATGCACGCGGCGCTCGATGAGCTTGCGCACGGCGGCCACGCGCTGTTCGCGGCGCTGCAGCTGGTGGCGTGCGCGGGCCACGCGCTGGGCCTGCTGCTGGCAGGCCTGCTGCTGCTGCGCGATGGCCTGGTCCAGGCGCTGCCTGAAGCCATGGTGGCACTGCAGCAGCGCCACTGGTGTGGCCTGGCGGAACTGGGTGGTCCAGCGGTCCTGGAACTGCGCGCGGTAGTCCTGCAGGTGCTGCGCCTGCGCGTCCTGGCGGGCCGCGGCGGCCTGGGCGTCGCGCAGCGCCGCCTGGGCCGCGTCGCGCTCGCCCTCGGCGTGCTCGAGCAAGGTCTGCAGCGACTGCAGCGAGTGGTGCGCGTGGTGCGCGTGGTGGGGCGTGGCGGCCATCGCTCGTTCAGCCGTTCGGCAGCAGCGATGCCAGCTGCTTCAGGCTGGCGGGCAGGGTGGCGCGGTCCTGCATGTCCTGCTGCAGCAGCGCCACGAGTTGCGGGTGGAGCTTGACCGCGAGGTCGAGCTCGGGGTCGTGACCGGGGGTGTAGGCGCCGAGCTGGATCAGGTCGCGGGCCTTGTTGAAGCGTGCCAGCAGCTGGCGAGCCCGACGCGCCGCCGCCACGTGGCCGCGGTCGGCCACCGAGGTCATCACGCGCGAGATCGACTTCTCCACGTCGATGGCCGGGAAGTGGCCCGACTCGGCCAGCTCGCGCGAGAGCACGATGTGGCCGTCCAGGATGCCGCGCGCCGCGTCGGCGATCGGGTCCTGCGGGTCGTCGCCCTCGGTCAGCACGGTGTAGAAGGCGGTGATGGAGCCGTTGCCGTGCAGGCCGTTGCCGCTGCGCTCCACCAGCGCCGGCAGCTTGGCAAAGACGCTGGGCGGGTAGCCCTTGGTGGCCGGCGGCTCGCCGATGGCCAGCGCGATCTCGCGCTGCGCCATCGCGTAGCGGGTCAGGCTGTCCATCAGCAGCAGCACGTGGCGGCCGCGGTCGCGGAAGTGCTCGGCGATGGCGGTGGCGTAGCTCGCGCCCTGCATGCGCACCAGCGGCGGCGCATCGGCCGGCGCAGCCACCACCACGCTGCGCTTGCGGCCCTGCTCGCCGAGGATGTCCTCGATGAATTCCTTGACCTCGCGGCCGCGCTCGCCGATGAGGCCGACGACGATGACGTCGGCAGCGGTGTAGCGCGCCATCATGCCCAGCAGCACCGACTTGCCCACGCCGGTGCCGGCGAACAGGCCCAGGCGCTGCCCGCGCCCGACGGTCAGCAGCGCGTTGATGGCGCGCACGCCGGTGTCCAGCGGCTGGCGCACCGGGTCGCGGTCCATCGCGTTGATCGGGCGCCGCACCATCGGCTGCTCGCTGATGGCGGCCAGCGGCCCGCCGCGGTCCATGGGCACGCCGTGGGCATCGACGACCCGACCGAGCAGGCCGTCGCCCATCGGCAGGTGCAGGCCGCGGTCCTCGCTGCGGCGCCAGGGGTGGTTCTCCTGGCCGAAGCGCGGTGGCACGTTGGGGGCCGGGCGGGGCAGCACGCGCGCGCCGCTGGCCAGGCCGTGCACCTCGCCGGTGGGCATCAGGAAGGCGCGGTCGCCGTGGAAGCCGACCACCTCGGCCAACACCGCCGGCTGGCCCTCGCTGCGCACCTCGCACACCGAGCCCACCGGCACGCGCACGCCTGCGGCCTCCAGCACGAGGCCGGTGACGCGCACCAGCGAGCCCTCGGTCTCCAGCGTCTGCGGCAGCGCGGCGTAGGTCTCCAGGTCGGCCAGGAAGCGGTCCCAGCGCGCGCTGCGCTCGGCCAGCGGCGTCATGCCCCGTCCTCCGCGTCGTGCCAGCCGAGGTCCTGGCCCAGGGCGCCGGCGGCCTGCGCCCAGCGCACCTCGATGCGCGCGTCCACCGCGCCGAGGTCGGATTCGATGCGGCAGCCGCCGCGCTGCAGGGTGGGCTCGGCCACCAGGCGGGCGCCGCGCGACTGCAGCAGTTCGCCGGCGCCCTCGGCCACCAGGGGCAGGTCCTGCGGGTGCACGTGCACGGCGATCTGGCGGGCCGACAGCAGCACCGCCTGCACCGCCTCGCCGGCGACCCGGGCCACGACCTCGGGCTGCACGGTCAGCTCGTGGCGCAGCACCTGGCGCGCCAGGCGTACCGCGGTGGCCGCCACGGCATCGGCCATGCGGGCCTCCAGCGCGTCGAAGGCCTGGTTCATGCCCTGCACCAGGCTGCCGACCTGGGCGGTGGCCTGGGCGGCAAAGCTCTGCTTGAAGCCCTCCAGCGCGGTCAGGCCGTCGCGGTAGCCGTCCTGGTAGCCGGCCTGGCGGGCAGCGGCCACCTCGGCGGCCCAGTCGGCCTCGCTGGGCGCGGCCGGCTCGGTCGGGGCCATGCCGGGCTGGGGCCGGGGCTCGCCGCCGAAGGAGTCGGGCGCCCAGGCCGCGAAGTCCTGCAGTTCCTCGCGCGGGATGAAGCGCGTGTAGGCGTTCCCGGCCTTGCTGCCCGGCGGGGGCGGCACGTTGCGGATGCGGCCGCGGTCAGACGAACTGCTCATCACCGCTGCCTCCCATCACGATCTGGCCCTCGTCCGCCAGGCGGCGCACGATCTTGAGCATCTCCTTCTGCTCGGCCTCCACCTCCGACAGGCGCACCGGGCCGCGGGACTCGAGGTCCTCGCGCAGCGTCTCGGCAGCGCGGGTGGACATGTTCTTCAGGATCTTCTCCCGCAGCTCCGGCGTGGCGCCCTTGAGCGCGATCACCAGCGACTCCGACTGCACTTCCTTCATCAGCGACTGGATGGCCTTGTCGTCCAGGTTCACGAGGTCGTCGAACACGAACATGTTGTCCATGATCTTCTGCGCCAGGTCGTTGTCGCTCTCGCGTACGAAGTCGAGCACCGAGGTCTCGATGGCGCTGCCCAGCAGGTTCAGGATCTCGGCGGCGGCCTTCACGCCGCCCAGGTTGGCCTTCTTCATGCGGTCGCCGCCGGCCAGCACCTTGCTCATGACGTCGTTGAGGTCCTTCAGCGCCATCGGCTGGATGCCGTCCAGCGTGGCCACGCGCACCAGCACCTCGTTGCGTTGGCGCTCGGTCATCAGCTTGAGCACGTCGGCGGCCTGGTCGACCTCCAGGTGGACCACGATCGCCGCGACGATCTGCGGGTGCTCGTTGCGCAGCAGCTCGGCCACGCTCTGGGCGTCCATCCACTTCAGGCTCTCGATGCCGGTGACGTCGCTGCCCTGCAGGATGCGGTCGATCAGCAGGTTGGCCTTGTCCTCGCCCAGCGCCTTGCGCAGCACCGACTTGACGTACTCGTCGGTGTCGGAGACCAGCATGTTCTGGTCCTGCGCCACGGCCTCGAAACGGTCGAGCACCTTGGTGAAGCGGTCGCGCGGCACCGTCTTCATGCGCGCGATGGTCTCGCCCAGGCGCTGCACTTCCTTCGGCCCGAGGTGCTTGAAGACCTCGGCCGCCTCCTCCTCGCCCAGGGACATCAGCAGGATCGCCGCGTCCTCCAGGCCCTGCTCGTCCATGTTGCTGCTGCCGGCCATCGTCGCTTCCGTCGTTCGGGCGCCGGCCTCAGGCCGCGGCCTCGGGGTTCACCCAGCTGCGCATGATGTTGGCCACGGCCGCGGGGTTCTCCTTGGCCAGGCGGCGCGCCGCCTCGAGCTTGTCGTTGGACGCCGGCGCCTCCAGCTGCGCCGTCTCGGGCTCGGGCAGCGGCAGCTTCTCCTCGTCGGCGACCACGGCATCGAGCTGGCTGCCCGGCGCCGGGGCGGGCGGCGTGGTGGCGGCCTTCAGGGCCGGACGCACGAAGCCGAAGAGGGCGATCAGCGCCACCAGCACCAGTGCGGCCGGCGTGGCGCCGCTGCGCAGCAGGTCCAGCACCCAGGGCTGCTCCCACAGCGGCGTCTCGGTCTCCGGCGCCGGTGCGTCGGCGTGGAAGGGGGCGTTGACGACCTGGACCTTGTCGCCGCGCTCGGCGTCGAAGCCGATGCCCTGCTGCACCAGCGCGGTGAGCTTCTCGATCTCCTCGGGCGTCAGCGGCACGGTGCTGGTCTTGCCCTTGGGGTCGGTGACCGTGCGGTGGTTGACCACCACCGCGGCGTGCAGCCGGCGCACGGTGCCGGTGGCGCCGCGCGTGACGCGCACGGTCTTGTCCACCTCGTAGCGGGTCTCGGCCTCGCGGCGGGCGTTGCCGCCGCTGCCGCCCATCGGCGCGGCCTGCAGCGGGGCGGCGGCCCCCTCCAGCGGTGCGGCCGGCGTGGTGGGCGGCTGGTTGGTCTGCGCGCCGGGCACGCCGGCGGGCACCGCAGCACCGGGCTGCGAGGCTTCCTCGGTGCGCGTGGCGCGGATGGCGGCCGGGGCGTTGCCGGTGTTCGGGCGGTATTCCTCGGCGGTGGACTCCACCTGGGAGAAGTCGATGTCGGCGTTGACGGTGGCGCGCAGGTTGCCGGCGCCCACCACCGGCTCCAGCAGGGCCAGCACGCGCTGCACGGCGAGGTTCTCGATGTGGCGCCGGTAGTCCAGCTGCACCGAGTCCAGGCCGCTGGCGGTCTCCTGCGGGTTCAGCAGCGCGCCGGTGCTGTCGATGACGCTGACGTCGGTGGGCTTGAGGTCGGGCACGCTGCGCGAGACGAGGTGCACGATGCCGGCGATCTGCGCGCGGTCGAGCGTGCGCCCCGGGTGCAGCGTCAGCACCACCGAGGCCGAGGCGCGCTCCTGCTCGCGGAAGAAGCCGTTCTGGTTGGGCATGCCCAGGTGCACGCGCGCCGAGGCCACGGACTCCAGCGTGGTGATCGTGCGCACCAGCTCGCCCTCGCGGGCGCGCTGCAGGCTCATCGACTCCAGCCGCTGCGTGCGGCCGAAGGGCGACACCTTCTCCAGGGCGTCGTAGCCGGTCTCTCCGCCCTTGGGCAGGCCGGCGGCGCCCAGCTTCATGCGCAGCTCGTAGACCTGCTCGGCCGGCACCATGATCGTGCCGCCGCCTTCCCCGATGCGGTAGCGCACGTTGAGCTGCTGCAGCCGCTCGATGACCTGGCCGCCGTCCTTCTCGGCCAGACCGGAGAAGAGCACGCGGTAGTCGCCTTCGCGCGTGCCCATGGCCAGCACCACGATCACCGCCATCAGCGCGCTCGCGCCGACGGCGAGCATCAGCTTGCTCTTGGCGGGAAGCGCGGCCAGGCGGGCACCGAAGCCGGGCTGGGCGGGCACGAGCAGGGGGGCGGGGGCTGCGGCGGCGTTGTCCATGAGGGTGGTCTTGTGGGCAGGACGGCATCCGTCCACTGCGACCGCATTGTTCGGCCGCAGGCGCGTCGGCGTTGGCACCAAAAGCCATGCGAAGGGGCTTCAGTTCCGTCCATCGCTGCCGAGGGGGTGCCTCTACAGTGCGCCCCATGCCAGAGCCCGCGAAGGGCTTCACGGATGCGTGCCATGGACCTCAAGCTCAAACCGTTCGACTTCAACCAGGCGGTGGCCCGCGCCGGGCTGCGGCCGGACGGCCTGCCGGTGGGCAAGCCCGCGCCGGCGGCCGAGGGCGCCAACTTCCGCGACGCCATGACCCAGGCGCTGCGCTCGGTGAGCAATGCCCAGAACGAGGTGAGCGCGCTGCGCCGCGAGTTCTCGCTGGAGAACCCCAACGTCAGCCTGGAGCAGGTGATGATCGCCGGCGAGAAGGCCAAGCTGGGTTTCACCGCCGCGGTGGGCGTGCGCAACCGGCTGGTCCAGGCCTACAGCGAAATCATGAACATGCAGGTGTGAACCTGCTGCCTCGCCGCGGCGTTCAGCAGGCGGCGTAGCCGGTCAGGCCGGTGGAGGTGCACAGCCGTGCCCGCCCCAGCGGCGACAGGCTCACCTCCAGCCGGTGGCCGCTGCCCCGGCCGCGGAACTCGGCCCGCGCGCCGGCCGGGGGCGTGCCCGCGGGTTCGAAGCCGGTGGCGTCGGCCGCGGTGAGCTCCACACCGGGCCAGTCGACGGCACGTTCGGTCTTGAGCTGGCAGGGTGCCGGCTGGGCGCAGCCGCAGGACGCCTCGCGCGCCACCGCCCAGCACCAGTCGGCGCCGCGCTCGAAGACCACGTGCAGCGGCCGGCCCGACTCCACCGCCTCCACCCGGGCCTCGGCCAGGTCCATCGCCAGCGTCTCCGCCGCCGAGGCCAGGCGCTGCCGGGCCAGGCGGTCGGCCAGGGTGGGCGCCGCGAGGGTGGCCAGGATGCCGAGCACGGCGATCGCGATCATGAGTTCGATCAGCGTCAGCCCGCGGGGCGTGCGGGCCGCCGCGATGCGGCGCGCCGGGTGTGCCATCTCAGCGGTTCCAGCAGCGCCGGTGCGGCCCGGGCGTGGCAAAGCCCTGCACCACCTGCAGCGTGATCTCGGTGCACTCCGTGTCGCCGGCCTGCGGGCTGCCGGGCACGGCGCGCGCCACGGCGACGTAGGCATCGCCGGGGCCGGCATCCAGGCGGATCTCGTACAGCCCCTCGGGGCTGCGCGTGGAGACGCCGAGTGCCGTGGGGTCGGCGCCGTACAGGCCGTGCAGCGCACGGTGGCGCTCCTGCGCCCACTGCAGGCGTTCCAGCGCCAGCGTGGCGTCGCCGCGGCGGGCGCTGGTCAGGCGCTGCTCCATGGCCGGCAGGGCCACGGCAGCGAGCAGCCCGGCGATGGCGAGCACGATCGCCAGCTCCACCAGCGTGAAACCCCGGGGGCGCATGGGCGGGCCCCGCTCAGTCCAGCGACAGCAGTCGCCGGCGCTTCTGCGTCTGGTCGATGTAGCGCTGCAGCGCGCGCTCGGAGGCCGGCGGCAGCTGCGCCCACTCGCAGCCCAGCCGCGCCCCGCGATGGGCCGGCTGGATCGCGGTGACGTGCTGCAGGCGCAAGGCGGCGTCGAAGCGTGTCTCGGGGTCGAGCTCGATGCGCACGCCGCCCAGGTGGGTGCCCGGCTGCAGCGGGGGCACGTCGTGGGGCACGAACAGCGCGCAGCCGCCGACGCTCACGTCCAGCACGCGCAGCGGCAGCAGCATGTCGGGCATCGCCGGGTGGCGCAGGTGGGCGGTGGGGCTGTGGCGCTCCAGCGTGCGCACGCGGTAGCTCTGGCGGCGCTGGAAGCGGTAGAGCACGCGCGGGAATGCGGTCTGCAGCGCCGCGCCCTGCCGGCCGTGCACGATCAGCGGCTGCTCGAGGTCGAACTGCAGCTTGACGTTGTCCAGATAGGCCACGGCCACCAGCTCGTCGGACTCGATCATGGCCGGCAGCTGCGGCCGCTCGGCGTCGATGCTGAAGCTCAGGCGGCCGGCGCGCTCGTCGATGGCCCACAGCGACACCGAGATCGCGTGCGCCTCGGGGCTGCTCAGCTGCACCGGCACGCTGCCGTCGCGCAGCTGGCGCAGGTAGGCCAGCAGCTCGCCGGGGTGGCCGACGCGGAATTCGTCCCAGGCCTGCCGCCCGCCCTCCGCGGGCAGCGGCGCCGGTTGCGTGTCCAGGAACATGGCAGCGCCCGTCCTGGCTCAGTGCAGCGTCTGGCGCTTGCCGGCCATCATGTCGTCGAGCTCCTGCAGCCAGGGCTCGGCGAGGTGGCGGATCTCGGCGTCGTTGATCAGGATGCGCTGCATGATGCGCGACTTCGCCTTCGACGCCTCGGCATCCAGCGGCGCGTTGCGGGCAGCGTGCTTGAGCTGGCTGATCAGCAGCACGCAGGCGCCCTCGAGCTTGACGACCTGGTCCCAGTCGCCGGCCTTGGCGGCGCTGAGCATGTCGGCGCTGGCCTGTTCGATGGCTTCGTAGTAGCTCAACAGTCGGGTGTCCATCATCGGTCCTGTCGTCCGGGCTCAGCGGTTCTGGGCGGCCACCTGCGGGCCGATGGCCTGCCACGCCTCCTTCAGCGGCGTCACCAGGCGTTGGCACTCGTCGATGGCGGCCTCGTCGTTGCGCAGGTTGGCAGCGGTCAGGCGCATGGACAGGTAGCCGTACAGGGCGTGCAGGTCGGACGCGAGGGTGCCGCCGTCGCGCAGGTCTAGCGCGGCGCGCAGGCCCTCGTCCACGATGCGGGCCGCCCGCGCCAGCGCGCGGCCCTTGACCTCGACCTGGCCGTTGCGCAGCGCGCCCTTGGCCTGGGCCAGGGAGTCCATCAGCCCCTCGAAGAGCATCTCGATCAGCCGGTGCGGCGTGGCGCTGGCCACGGCCGTCTGCGTGCCGACCTGCCGGTACGCGTTGGCGAACGGGTTGGGGCGGCCGGGTCGGGCGGAGAGCTGGGGGCTGAACATGGGCTTGGCGCGTGTGGCGAGCGGGTGATGAACCTGTTATCGGTAGGGTCGGGCCGGGGCTTGAGGCGGAACGGTCCGATCGGAAGCGGGGTGGTTCAGCGCTTGCTCGTCGTGTTGGCGATCAGCGAAAGCTGCTGCGACAGGTAGTCGGCCGTGCCGCCCAGGCTCGACATGGCGGTGTCCAGGGCCTGGTACTGCCGGCGCAGCCGCTGCTCGGTCTGATCCAGCCGTCGCTCCATGCTGTCCTGGCTCTTCTGGTTCAGGCTGATCTGGCCGCGCAGGCTGTTGGTGCGGCCCTCGAAGGCGCCCTCGGCACCCAGGATGGAGGTGGCGAAGTCCTTGAAGCGGTCGATGAAGCCCGAACTGGCGGCGTCGGCGCCATCGGCGGCCAGCACCTTGCGGAGCTCCGGCAGGTTGCCCAGCGCGTTGCCCAGGCGGCTGCTGTTGATGGACAGCGTGCCCGTGCTGGTGAAGGAGATGCCGATGTCGGTCAGGCGCTGGAAGGTGCCCGAGGCGCTGCTGCCCTCGTTGACGATGGCGCGCAGCTGCGCCTGCAGCGAGCCCACCAGGCGGTCGCCCTGGAGCGTGCCGCCGACCTTGGTGTCCGGGTTGTACTTGGTCTGGTCGCGGATGTAGTTCGCCACGTCGTTGTACGCGCTGACGAAGGTCTCGATGCTCTTCTGGATGGCCGCGGTGTCGGCGGCCACCGTCACGTCCACCGGCGTGGTGGTGGTCTGCGACAGCGTCAGCGTCAGGCCGTCGAGCACGCCCTCGAGCGTGTTGCGCGCCGAGCTCACCGCGATGCCGTTGATCGTGGCCTCGGCATTCGACGCGGTCTGGCTGCGCGTCATCGGCGACGCCGCCGTGGCGCTGTAGGCGAAGGCCGACAGCCCGGTCGCGGGGTTGCCGTCGTCGGTGGTCTCGCTGGCGGTGATGCGGAAGGCGTTTTCGGCACCGGTCTCGGTCGACCGCAGCGACAGCCGCGTGCCGGTGGCGTCGGTGACCAGCGAGGCGGTCACGCCAGCGCCGGCGGCGTTGATCTTGTCGCGGATGGCCGCCAGGCTGGTCTCGCCCGGGCCGATGGTCACCGTGACCGGGGTGGCGCCGCTCTTCGCGGTGAAGCCGGTGGTCGTGGGCGTCCCCGTCCAGGTCCCGAGCTCGATGGTCAGGCTGCCTTCGCCGATGACGGCATCGGGGCCGCTGAAGGCGGTGCTCGCCAGCGTCTGCGTGCTGGCCAGGCGCGACACCTGCACCGCGTAGCTGCCGGCGGCGGCCCCCGTGCTGGTGCTCACCTTCAACGCGGCGGCATTGCTGCTGGTGGCGGTGGTCTGGTTCCACAGCGACACCGAGGTCAGCGCATTGGCGCTGTCGCGCAGCGCCGACATGCGGCTCTGCAGCGTGCCGATGGCGGACAGCTTGGTGTCCAGGCTGCTCTTGGCCTGCTGCAGCAGGTTCAGCGGACGGCTCTCGAGCGCCATCAGCTGGGTGACGATGCTCTCGACGTCCAGACCGCTGCCGATGCCGGTGGAAGTGATGCTGGCCATGGAAAGTCCTCCTCGGCGAAGCCGGGTCCAGCCGGTCTATCGGCCTGGCACCGGCGGACTTGAGGGCCGGATGTGTCGGCCCGAAACAGGTGCGCGCCGCCCCGTCCGGGGAGCTATCGGTGCTTCCCTCGGACGGTGGCGGCGCGCGTGACTGAAAACCTGGCGGCGGCGAACTGCCGATGCACCCCACGGCCGGGCTTGCAGGCCCGGCCGAGTCGGCAAGCGCGAATCAGTCCGCAGGGACTGATTCACGTCCGGCCTGGCCCACGACCTCGCACAGCTCGGTCGGTTCGGCAGGCGTGAATCAGTCCGCAGGGACTGATTCACGTCCGGCCTCACCCCTGCAGCAGCTGGAGGACCTGCTGGGGGAGCTGGTTGGCCTGGGCGACCATCGCGTTGCCGGCCTGCTGCAGGATCTGCGCCCGGCTGAGGTTGGCCGTCTCGGCCGCGAAGTCGGCGTCCATGATCCGGCTGCGCGCGGCGGCCTGGTTCTCGGCGGAGATCTGCAGGTTGGAGATCACGGCCTCGAAGCGGCTCTGCGCAGCGCCCAGCGTGGCCCGCTCGGCGTTGATCAGGTCGATCGCGCTGTCGATGTTCTGCACCACCGTCTGCAGGTCGGTCGTCGTCGCCGCCGAGCCGATGCCCAGCGTCGGCAGGCTGCCGCCGCTGCCGGCCACGGTGGTGATCGTCCCCGACAGCGTCATGTCGGTGGTGATGATGTCGATGGTGTCGAAGGTCTCGACGTTGGCGCCGACCTGGAAGGTCTGCGTGCCGGCCCCTGCACCCAGGATGTTCTTGCCGTTGAAGGTGGTGCCACCCAGCACGCGCTGGATCTCCTTGGCCAGCTCGCTGTACTCCTTGTTCAGCGACTCCTTGTCGCTGTCGGAGTTGGTGGCGTTGCGCGCCTGGAGGGCCAGTTCGCGCATGCGCTGCAGCGCGTCGCCCACCTTGCCCAGCGCGCCTTCGGCCGTCTGCGCCAGCGAGATGCCGTCGTTGGCGTTGCGCACCGCGACGTTCATGCCGCGCACCTGCGCGTTCATGCGCTCGGCGATCGCCAGGCCCGCGGCGTCGTCCTTGGCGCTGTTGACGCGCAGGCCCGAGGACAGGCGCTGCATCGACGTCATCAACGACGACTGCGAGGAGTTGAGGTTGCGCTGCGCGTTCAGCGACGCGAGGTTGGTGTTGATCGTCTGCGGCATGGTGAGCACTCCACAAGAATCTATGACTCCCGGCGAACGTGCCTGTCGGCCAAGCTTCCCGGTCCACGTGCCGCCAGGGATGGGTGCACGTTGAAACGGATTCTTCGGCAGCCGGCGGCGGGACGATCGGTGGATATGCGGCGCGAAACCCGGCCAGATCGGCCCCGCGACGTGGGCAGTCGCAGGCCGCCGCGCGCAGCCGCCTACAGCCGTCCGGCGCAGTTGGGCGCGCCGCAGCGGCAGCGCAGCCGGCCCTCGTGGTGGGTCTCGCCGTAGTTCACGGTGATCTCCTCGCCACGGGCGATGTCGCGCAGCGCGTAGAACTCCACCCGGCCCTGGCGGATGTCGAGCCGCGCGTTGGGCGCGCAGCTGTGGTTGGTGTAGCGCATGGGGTCGGCCGAGCGCGTGAAGTCGATGGCGCGCCGCGCTGACAGCTCCACGATCATGATGCGCTCGCTGCGCGTGGCGCGGAGGCGCGCCTCCTCCACGCTGACGGCCTCGCCGCGGATCTCGCCGATCTTGCGCCGCGCCGGGATGGCCTCGGCGGCGAAGGCGCCCTGGCCGTCGATGGCACTGGCGCGCACGTCGACCGCGTACTTCTGGTAGGCGGGACGGGTCATCGCGCGGCAGGCGCCAGGCGCGCCTCCATGCGGCCCGCCGCCAGCGCCAGGCCCACGCCCAGTGCCGCGGCGCTGGCGGTGACGGCCAGCGCGCTGGCCCAGCGGCCGCTGGCGGCCACCACGGCCGCGATCAGCGGCGTGCCCACCACCTGGCCGAGCTGCGCGCCCTGCATGTACAGGCCCTGCAGCGTGCCGATCTGCTGCGGCACGCGCGCCAGCACGGTGGACGAGGCCATCACCGCCGCAGGGATCACGCCGCCGGCGAACGACACGCCCACGGCGGCGGCATAGCGCAGCGCATCGGGCAGGGCCTCGGTGGAATACAGCAGCGCCCCGGTGCCGGTGCACAGCTGGGCCCCGGCCAGCAGCCGGCCACGCGGGATCTCCTGCTGCACCAGCCAGCCGCCCAGCAGGTTGCCGGGCACGCAGGCCAGCAGCATCAGGCCGGTGAGCACGGCGGTGGCGCCCGGGCCGACACCGCGCTGTTCCTGCAGGTAGGTGGGCATCCACACGATGAGCGCGAAGTGCTGCATCGCCCAGACCCCGAAGCTCAGCGCCAGCAGCCAGGGCAACGGCTGGGCCAGCGCGGCGCGCGCCGGCGCCCAGAGCCCCGCACCCGACGCGCCGCCGGCCGCATGGCCCGGGGCCGCGGCGGCGAAGTGCCGCCGCTGCAGGGCCACCGCGGCCAGCGCCGCCAGCAGGCAGGCCGAGGTCAGCAGCCACAGGCCACCCCATCCCGTGCGCGGCAGCAGCCAGGGCGAGGCCAGCATGGCCAGGCTGGCCCCGGCGGGCATGTAGGTGCTCCACAGGCCGAGCGCGAAGCGCCGGTCGGCGGGCGCGGTGGCCGCGGTGATCAGCGCCGGGCTGGCCACCGCCACGATCATGAAGCCCAGCCCCTCCAGGACGCGCGAGCCGATCAGCGGCCCCCAGCCGGGCAGCAGCGGCGCGATCAGCGAGGCGCCGGCGCACACGGCCAGCCCTCCGGTCACCATGCGCAGCGCACCCAGGCGGCCCACCCACATGCCGGTGAAGGTGGCGCCCAGGAAGGCCAGGAAGACCAGCATCGACGACACCCAGCCCGCCTGCACCAGGCTCAGGCCGAGCTCGCTGCGCAGCGTGGGCAGTGCCACCGGCACCTTGCCCACGTTCAGCGCGATCGCCAGGCCACCGGCCATCACCGCCGCCACGGCGGCCCAGCGCGTGCAGGCGGCGGGCAGGGGGCTCGGGGCGGGCATGAAGGGCGGTTCGGGGGCGGGCGGCACGGGGTGGGCAGGCGGGGCGGGCGCAGGCCGCCCGAGGGCCGTGCCGCGGGGGCGCGATGCTATCATCCGGCCGCGCGGGCGCTCCGTCACGGAGCGCTTTTTCCTTGCACGACAAGCACTTGCGGCATTCCTGTCGCGCCGGCCGATGCGCCTGAACCAGATCAAGCTCTCCGGCTTCAAGTCCTTCGCCGAACCCACCACCTTCCAGCTGCCCGGGCAGCGCGTGGGCGTGGTCGGGCCCAACGGCTGCGGCAAGTCCAACATCATGGACGCGGTGCGCTGGGTGCTGGGCGAGAGCAAGGCCAGCGAGCTGCGCGGCGAGTCGATGCAGGACGTCATCTTCAACGGCTCGGGCAACCGCAAGCCGGCCGGCCGCGCGAGCGTGGAGCTGGTGTTCGACAACAGCGACGCGCGCGCCGGCGGCCCCTGGAACCAGTTCGGCGAGATCGCCGTCAAGCGCGTGCTCACGCGCGACGGCACCAGCAGCTACTACATCAACAACCAGCCGGTGCGCCGGCGCGACGTGCAGGACGTGTTCCTCGGCACCGGCCTGGGCCCGCGCGCCTACGCCATCATCGGCCAGGGCACGATCAGCCGCATCATCGAGAGCCGCCCCGAGGAGCTGCGCCTGTTCCTGGAGGAGGCCGCGGGCGTCTCCAAGTACAAGGAGCGCCGCCGCGAGACCGAGAACCGGCTGAAGGACACGCGCGAGAACCTCACGCGGGTGGAGGACATCCTGCGCGAGCTGGGTGCCAACCTCGAGAAGCTGGAGCGCCAGGCCGAGGTGGCCCAGCAGTACCGCACGCTGCAGGCGCAGGGCACGCTGAAGCTGCACCAGCTCTGGTTCCTGAAGCACCGCGACGCCGCCAGCGAGGAACAGCGCGTGGCGCAGGCCGTGGCCGAGGCCACCAACGCCCTCGAAAGCCGCCTGGCCGAGCTGCGCCATGTCGAGGCCGAGCTCGAGACCGTGCGCCAGGCCCACTACGCCGCCAGCGACGCCCTGCACCAGCGCCAGGGCGAGCTGGCCGAGGCGCAGCTCGACGTGAGCCGGCTGGAGGAGCGCATCCGCTACGTGGTGGAAGGCCGGGACCGCGCCCAGCAGCGGCTGGCGGCGCTGCAGGCCCAGGCCGGGCAATGGGCCGAGCGCCGTGCCGCGGCCGAGGCCGAGCTGGAGGACATCGCCGCCCAGATCGCCGATGCCGAGGAGCAGGCCGAGCTGCAGGCCGCGCAGGCCGAGGAGCAGGCCGCGCAGCTGCCCGCTGCCGAGGAGCGCGTGCGCGGCGCGCAGGGCCGCGCCAACGAACAGCGGGCCGCCGTGGTGCAGGTGCAGCAGCAGATCCAGCTGCTGGCCGCCGAGAGCCGCAACCTTGACGAGCAGGCCCGCGGCCTGCAGGCGCGGCGCGAGCGCCTGGCCGGCGAGCGCCAGGCCCTGGTGCTGCCCGACGCCGCCCGGCTCGACGCGCTGAAGCAGTCGTCGGCCGGCGCCGACGAGGTCTTCCAGGCCGCCGAGGCGCGCCTGCACGCGCTGCAGGAGCAGCTGCCCCAGCTGGACGAGCAGCGCCGCGAGGCCGCCGCCGGGGCCCAGCGCGAGGCCGCTCAGCTGGCCGAGGTCAGCGCCCGGCTGGAGGCGCTGCGCGCGCTGCAGGAGAAGGTGCAGACCGAGGGCAAGCTCAAGCCCTGGCTGGCGCGGCACGGCCTGGACGGCCTGCAGGGCCTGTGGACGCGGCTGCACATCGAGCCCGGCTGGGAGACGGCGCTGGAGAGCGCGCTGCGCGAGCGCCTGAACGCGCTGGCCGTGGGCCGGCTCGACATGGTGCGCGCCTTCGCGGCCGATGCGCCGCCGGCCAAGCTGGCCTTCTACAGCCCGCCGTCGGCGGCCATCCAGAACACCCACCGCACGCTGCCGCGCCTGTCCGACCTGCTGCGCCTGGGCGACGCCGGCCTCTCGGCGCTGCTCAACGACTGGCTGGAAGGCGTCTACACCGCCGCCAGCCTGGACGAGGCGCTGGCCCAGCGCGGCCAGCTCACCCACGGCGAGGTCATCGTGGTGCGCGAGGGCCACGCCGTGTCGCAGTTCGCGGTGGCCTTCTACGCGCCCGACTCCGAGCAGGCCGGCCTGCTGGCGCGCGCGCAGGAGATCGAGAACCTCGACCGCCGGCAGCGCGCCCAGGCCCTGATCGCCGACGAGGCCAAGGCCGCGTCGGTGCGGCTGGAGGCGGCCTACAGCGACGCCGCCAGCCGCCTGGCCACGGCACGCCGCGACGCCGCCGAGGCCCAGACCCGCGCCCACCAGCTGCAGGTGGAGCTGCTGCGCCTGACGCAGCAGGCCGAGGCCGCGCTCGGCCGCCGGGCGCAGCTCGGGGAGGAACTCGGCGAGATCGACGCCCAGCTGGAGGAGGTGCAGGAACGCCGCATCACCGGCGAGGCCCGTTTCGAGGACCTGGACATCCAGCTCGGCAGCGCGCAGGAGCGCCACGCCGAGCTGGAGGACGCCGTGATCGCCGCCGACCGTCAGCTCGCCGACGCGCGCGAGCAGCTGCGCGCGCTCGAGCGCCAGGCCCAGGAGGCGGCCTTCCAGGCGCGGCAGCTGTCGGCCCGGCGTGGCGAACTGCAGCGCAGCATCGAGACCGCGCAGCAGCAGATCGCCCAGGCCGAGCAGACGCGCGAGGCCGTGGCGCAGGAGCTGGCGGGCTTCGACGACGCGGCCGCGCAGGCCGGGCTGCAGGAGGCGCTGGCGCTGAAGCTGCAGCGCGAGCAGGTGCTGGCCGCCGCACGCAGCACCTACGACGACCTCAACGCCCGGCTGCGCCAGGCCGACGAGCAGCGGCTGCAGTTCGAGCGCAGCCTGGAGCCGCTGCGCGAGCGCGTGGCCAAACTCCAGCTCGAACAGCAGGCCGCGCAGCTTGGCGGCGCGCAGTACCTGGAGCAGCTCACCGCCGCCGAGGTGGACATGGCCGCGCTGGCGCAGTCCATCGAGGACGGCCAGGTCAAGCTCTGGGGCCTGCAGACCGAGATCGACCGCATCCAGAAGGAGATCAACGCCCTGGGCGCGGTGAACCTGGCGGCGCTGGACGAGCTCAGCAGTTCGCGCGAGCGCAAGACCTTCCTCGACGCCCAGAACGCCGACCTGCTGGACGCGATCCAGACCCTGGAGGACGCGATCCACAAGATCGACCTCGAGACGCGCGACCTGCTGCAGACCACCTTCGACCAGGTCAACGCGGGTTTCGGCCGCATGTTCCCCAGCCTGTTCGGCGGTGGCAACGCGCGCCTGGTGATGACCGGCGACGAGATCCTCGACGCCGGCGTGCAGGTGATGGCGCAGCCGCCGGGCAAGAAGAACAGCACCATCCACCTGCTCTCCGGCGGCGAGAAGGCGCTCACCGCCATCGCGCTGGTGTTTGCCATCTTCCAGCTCAACCCGGCGCCGTTCTGCCTGCTCGACGAGGTGGACGCGCCGCTGGACGACGCCAACACCGAGCGCTATGCCAAGCTGGTCAGCGAGATGTCCCGGGGCACGCAGTTCCTGTTCATCAGCCACAACAAGATCGCGATGGAGATGGCCGAGCAGCTCATCGGCGTGACGATGCAGGAGCAGGGTGTCAGCCGCATCGTGGCCGTGGACATGGAGTCCGCGGTGTCGATGGCGGAAACCTGACGGCCAATGGCGTCCCCGGCTCACTGCGTTCGCGGCCTCCGAGGGGCGCCCTCCGCCCTCGGGGTCGGCTGACCCATGGACCTGACCTGGCCCCTGCTGGCGCTGGCGGCGGTGGTGCTGGCCGCCATCGCGCTGCAGGGCTGGTGGATGGCCCGGGGCGAGCGCAGGCCGCGGGGTCTGCAACGCCGCGGCCCGCCACCCGGCGCGCCCATGCCGCCGACGCTGGACGAGCGCATCGAGCCGGTGGTGGACGCCGGCCCCCTCCCGGACACCGGCCCCGACACCGTGCCCGCGGCGCCGCCGGAACTGCGCGCCACGCCGCGCCGCGCCCCGCGGCTGGACGCGCTGATCGACGCCCTGGTCACGCTGACGCTGGATTCCCCGGTCAGCGGCGACTTCCTGCTGCAGCACGCCCCGGCCACCCGCCGCGCCGGCAGCAAGGCCTTCTACATCGAGGGCCTGGACGCGGCCAGCGGCGAGTGGCAGCCGCTGCAGCCCGGCCACCGCTACGCCGAGCTGCAGGCCGGCGTGCAGCTGGCCAGCCGCAGCGGGGCGCTCAACGAGATCGAGTACTCGGAGTTCGTGCACAAGGTGCAGGCCTTTGCCGACGCCGTGGGCGCCGCCGCCGAGGTGCCCGACATGCTGGACGTGGTGGCCCGCGCACGCGAGCTGGACGCCTTCGCCAGCCCGCGCGACGCCCAGCTGACGCTCACGCTGCGCAGCGATGCCGTGGCCTGGTCGGTGGGCTTCATCCAGCAGTGCGCGGCGCGCCACGGTTTCGTCGCCGGCGCGGTGCCGGGGCGCATGGTGCTGCCGGCGCCGCAGGACGGCGACCCGCCGATCCTGGTGCTGTCCTTCGACGCCCAGGCCGCGCTGGAGGACGACCCGCAGAAGGCCGCCGTGCGCGACTGCCAGCTCAGCCTGGACGTGCCGCAGACGGCCGCCGCGCTGGAGCCGTTCCCGGCCTGGCACAACGCGGCGCGCAAGCTGGCCGACGACCTGGCCGCCACCGTGGTCGACGACTACGGCGAGCCCATCACCGTGCATGCCTTCGCGCAGATCGGCAAGGAGCTCGAGCAGCTCTACGCCCAGCTCGAGGCGCGCGACCTCGCCGCCGGCAGCGCGGTGGCGCGGCGGCTGTTCAGCTGATGTTCCGCGTGGCCACCGCCGCCGACCTGCCGGCGCTGGCGGCGCTGTACGCCCTGTGCGCGCGCACGCTGGGGCCGCAGGTCTACGGCCCGCTGCAGGTGGCGGCCTGGGCGCGCTTTGCCGAAGACACGCCGGCCTTCTCCGCCTATGTGCTCGGGGCCACCACCTGGGTGGCCGGCGGCGACGCGCCCGAGGGCTTCTGCGGCGTCGATGCCGGCGGCGAGCTGCGCTCGCTCTACGTGCACCCCGGCTGCATGCGCCGCGGCCTGGGCTCGGCGCTGCTGGCCCACGCCATGGCGGCCTCGGGCGGCGGCCGCTTTGGCGCCTGGGCCACGCCGATCTCGCGGCCGGTGTTCGAGCGCGCCGGTTTCCGGCTCGAGCGCGTGGTCACCGAGGCCTTCCAAGGCGTGGTCTTCGACCGCCTGCGCATGGCGCGCCCCTAGATTCCCTTCCGCCCCCACCCGACCGTGCAGGACATGAGCGCCGACCCCGCCACCCGTGCCGCCGAGCTGCGTGCGCTGCTGCACCACCACGCGCACCGCTACTACACGCTGGACGCGCCGGAGATCCCCGACGCCGAGTACGACCGCCTGTTCCAGGCCCTGCAGGCGCTGGAGGCCGAGCACCCGGAGCTGCGCACGCCCGACTCGCCCACCCTGCGCGTGGGCGGGGCGGTGCTGGAGGGGCTCGCGCCGGTGCGCCACGCGGTGCCGATGCTGTCCATCCGCACCGAGACCGACACCCGCGCCACCGGTGCCGAGGCCTTCGACGCGCGGGTGCGCCGCGAGCTGGGCCTGACCGTCGACGCACCGCCGCTGGCCTACGCCTGCGAGCTCAAGTTCGATGGCCTGGCCATCAACCTGCGCTACGAGGCCGGCGTGCTGGTGCAGGCGGCCACGCGCGGCGACGGCGAAACGGGCGAGGACGTGACGCACAACGTGCGCACCATCGGCCAGATCCCGCTGCGGCTGCAGGGCCCGGCCGAGGCGCTGCCCGCGGTGATCGAGATCCGCGGCGAGGTCTACATGCGCCGGGACGACTTCGAGCGCCTCAACGAACGCCAGCGCGAGAAGGGCGGCAAGACCTTCATCAACCCGCGCAACACCGCCGCCGGCGCCATCCGCCAGCTCGACCCCGGCGCCATGGCCGACAAGAAGCTCAGCTTCTTCGCCTACGGCCTGGGCGAGACCGTCGGCTGGGTGCAGCCGCCCACCCAGGGCGCCACGCTGGACGCCATCGCCGCCTTCGGGCTGCCGGTGTGCGCCGACCGCCGCGTGGTGCGGGGCGCCGAGGGGCTGGTGGCCTTCCATGCCGAGATCGCCGCCCGGCGCGACGCGCTGCCCTTCGACATCGACGGCGTGGTCTACAAGGTGGACGACATCGCGCTGCAGAAGCAGCTCGGGTTCGTCACCCGCGAGCCGCGCTGGGCGGTGGCCCACAAGTACCCCGCGCAGGAGCAGATGACACCGCTGCGCGGCATCGAGGTCCAGGTGGGCCGCACCGGCAAGCTCACGCCGGTGGCCAAGCTGGAGCCGGTGTTCGTGGGTGGCACCACGGTGAGCAACGCCACGCTGCACAACCTCTTCGAGCTGCGCCGCAAGGGCGTGCGCGTGGGCGACACCGTCATCGTGCGCCGCGCCGGCGACGTGATCCCCGAGGTGGTGGGCCGCGTGCCGCAGCCGCGGCCGGCCTACGTGCCCAACTTCCGCATGCCCCAGGCCTGCCCGGTGTGCGGCAGCCCGGTGCGGCGCGAGCGCGGCGGCATCGACCACCGCTGCACCGGCGGCCTGTTCTGCGCCGCGCAGCGCAAGCAGGCGCTGCTGCACTTCGCCGGCCGCCGTGCGATGGACATCGAGGGCCTGGGCGACAAGCTGGTGGACCAGCTCGTGGACGCGGGCCTGGTGCGCACGCTGCCGGAGCTCTACCGCCTGGGCGTGGCCAAGCTCGCGGCGCTGGAGCGCATGGCCGACAAGAGCGCGGCCAACCTGGTGGCCGCGCTGGAGCAGAGCAAGGCCACCACGCTGGCGCGCTTTCTCTACGCGCTGGGCATCCGCCACGTGGGCGAGACCACCGCCAAGGACCTGGCGCGCCACTTCGGCGCCATGGACCGCATCATGGACGCCACCGTGGCGCAGCTGCTGGAGGTGCCCGACGTCGGCCCCATCGTGGCGCAGAGCGTGCGCCAGTTCTTCGACCAGCCGCACCACCGCGAGATCGTCGAGCAGCTGCGTGCCGCCGGCGTGCACTGGGCGGAACACGACGGCCAGGCCGACACGACCCCCCGCCCGCTGGCAGGCCGCACCATCGTGCTGACCGGCACGCTGCCCACGCTCAGCCGCGACGAGGCCAAGGCGCTGCTCGAGGCCGCCGGGGCCAAGGTGGCGGGCTCGGTGTCGAAGAAGACCAGCGCCGTGGTGGCCGGCGCCGAGGCTGGCAGCAAGCTGGACAAGGCGCGCGAGCTCGGCGTGCCGGTGCTCGACGAGGCCGGCCTGCAGGCGCTGCTGGCCGGCGGGCCCTGGCCGGGCTGAGAGGGTGAAAGGCAATCCCGCATGCCCGCTCATCCACGCCAGGCGGCCCGACTCGTCGTTGCAAATGCTCGCCATAGCTTCAGCGATGGCTGCGCTTTGCGCCTAGATTCGGACCGCCTGACGCGTCTGCTCGGGCGCGCCGGATTTCCTCTCACCCTCTGAGCGCCGCTCAGCGCGCCCGCAGGCACAGCCACAGCGCGGCCGCGCTGCAGGCCATCGCCGCCCAATGCGTCGGGCCCAGCGGCTCGCCATGCAGCAGGGCGCCGGCGAGCATGGCCACCATCGGCACGCCGATCGACGACAGCCCCGCCACCTGCGCCGGCAGCATGCCCACCACCGCGAACCAGGCGGCATTGCCCACGGCCATCGGCACCAGCGCGATCCAGGCGATCACGATGAGGCTGGTGGCATCCGGCCAGAACCAAGGCCCTTCGGCCAGGGCGACGGCGCCCGCGCCCACGGGCAGGGCCGCCAGCAGCATCTGCCATCCCGTCAGCACCAGCGCCGGCACCGGCACCGGGCGGTGCTTGAGGATCAGCGTGCCCACCGCCCAGCCCACGCCGGCCAGCAGGCCCAGTGCCACGCCGGCCGGCGCCTGCGCGTAGGCCTCCAGCCCGCGCAGCAGCAGCAGGCCCACCGCGGCCGCGCCCAGCGCCAGCGCCCACAGCAGGCGTGGCGCCAGCCGCTGGCCCAGCAGCGCCCAGCCGAGCAGCGCCGCCCACAGCGGCATCGTGAAGCCGAGGATGGCCGCCTGCCCCGACGGGATCCAGATCGCCGCGTAGGTACTGGCCACGTTCCACACCACGAGGTAGGCCAGCGTGGCCGCCGCCACCGTGCCCCAGTGCGCGCGCGCGATGCGCAGCGACTCCCCGCGCGCCGCGGCCACCGCCAGCAGCGCCACGCCCGCCAGCGCCAGCGACACGCCGCGGAAGGTCCACACCGACACCTCGCGCGTGGCCAGCGGGAACAGCGGCCAGTTGGTGCCCCACAGCAGCGTGATCACGGCGAACAGCAGCAGCGCGCGCGGCGGGATGGCGCCATGCGGCGCGGGGGCGGGGCGGGGATTCACGGCCCGCGAGTATCGCTGCCCGGGCGCCGCCCGGCCGGGATAATGCCGGCCATGCCGCAACCCTGGGACGACCCGCGCACGCTGGCCGTGGTGGCCATCTTCGGCGTGGTCTACCTGGGCATGGTGCTGGGCGGCCTGCCGCGCCTGCGGCTGGACCGCACCGGCGTGGCGCTGCTGGGCGCCATCGCCATCGTGGCCGTGGGCGAGCTGAGCATCGAGCAGGCCGCTGCCGGCGTGCACCTGCCCACCATCCTGCTGCTGTTCAGCTTCATGGTGATCTCGGCGCAGATGCGGCTGGGCGGCTTCTATGCCGCGGTCACGCGGCGCATCGTGGCGCTGCCCTGGCCGCCCGCGGCCCTGCTGGGCGCGGTGATCGGCGTGGCCGGCGTGCTGTCGGCGGTGTTCTCCAACGACATCGTCTGCCTGGCCATGGCACCGGTGCTGGTGCACGCCTGCCTGGGCCGGCGCCTGGACCCGGTGCCCTTCCTGCTGGCGCTGGCCTGTGCCAGCAACATCGGCTCGGCGGCCACGCTCATCGGCAACCCGCAGAACATGCTGATCGGCGAGGTGCTGAAGCTCGACTTCGCCGCCTTCCTGCGCGACGCCGCGCTGCCCGTGCTGGCCAGCCTGGTGCTGCTGTGGGCCATGCTGCGCCGCTCGGCCTGCCCGGCCGCGGGCCCGCTGCCGCCACCGGGCGACGACGAGGCGCCGCCCTTCGACGGCTGGCAGACGGCCAAGGGCCTGGCGGTGGCCGCCGCCCTGGTGGCGGTGTTCCTGGCCACCGACTGGCCGCGCGACGTGGCGGCGCTGGTGGGTGCCGGCGTGCTGCTGCTCAGCCAGCGCTTCCACTCGTCGCAGGTGATGGGCCTGATCGACTGGGAGCTGCTGATCCTCTTCATCGGCCTGTTCGTCGTCAACCACGCGCTGGCGCACACCGGCGTGACCGCACAGACCGTGGCCTGGCTGCAGGCCCAGGGCGTGCACCTGGGCGAACCGGGGCCGCTGTTCGGCGTCACGCTGCTGCTGTCCAACCTGGTGTCCAACGTGCCGGCGGTGATGCTGCTGCTGCCGGTGGTGGAGGGCCAGCCGGCGCATGCCGCCGGGCTCACGCTGGCGCTGGTGAGCACGCTGGCGGGCAACCTGCTGATCGTGGGCTCGATCGCCAACATCATCGTCGTCGATGCGGCGCGCCGGCACGGCGTGCACATCGACTGGACACGGCACGCCCGCACCGGCGTGCCGGTGACCCTGGCCACGCTGGCGCTGGTGGCCGCGTGGCTGCACCTCCGCCCCTGACCTTGCACCCTCACCCTGGAGCCTGCCCATGGCCGTCCGCGAGATCCTGAAGATGGGCGACCCGCGCCTGTTGCGCGTCGCCCCGCCCGTCACCGCCTTCGACACCCCGGAGCTGCACGCGCTGGTGGCCGACATGTTCGACACCATGGCCGCGGCCAACGGTGCCGGCCTGGCGGCGCCGCAGATCGGCGTCGACCTGCAGCTGGTGATCTTCGGCTTCGAGCGCAACGCCCGTTACCCGGACGCGCCGGCGGTGCCGATGACGGTGCTGCTCAACCCGGTGATCACGCCGCTGGACGACGCCATGGAGGAAGGCTGGGAGGGCTGCCTGTCGGTGCCCGGCCTGCGCGGCGTGGTGCCGCGCCATGCGCGCATCCGCTACACCGGCGTCGACGTCGCGGGCCGGCGCATCGAGCGCGAGGCCGAGGGCTTCCATGCCCGCGTGGTGCAGCACGAGTGCGACCACCTGATCGGCCGCCTCTACCCCACGCGCATGACCGACCTGACGAAGCTCGGCTTCACCTCGGTGCTGTTCCCCGACCTGGACCCGGCGAGCGACGACTGACGGCCCGGCGTCACGGGCCGGCCGGCGTCACGTCATCCGGTCCAGCAACGCGCTCCCGCACGATCCGCCTCAAGCCAGGGCAGAGGGTCTGGATGGTCATTGCGCAGCCAGAAGCCGCTGCACCTCGCCCCGGTAGCGTGCGTACGAGGGCACGTGGCAGCGCTGCGGCAGCTGCACCAGCGGCAGGGCCTGGGGCAGCAGGGCGTTGAGCGCCTGCGCATGCGGCAGTGGCGTGACCGGGTCCTCGCGGCAGTGCACCTGCAGCACCGGCGCGCGCACCCGGGGCGCGGCCAGGTCGGCACGGTAGGTGTCGCGCAGCAGCAGCGGCACCGGCAGCCAGGGGTAGGCGCCCTGGGCCACGGCGAGCGCCGAGTCGAAGGAGGAGTCCAGGACCAGCGCATCGGGCTGCACCTCGGCCGCCAGCATCACCGCCACGGTGCTGCCCAGCGACTCGCCGAAGATCAGCGTCGGGTGGCGCGGCGCGCGCGCCTTCAGCGCCGCCCAGGCGGTGCGCGCATCCTGCATCAGCCCGGCCTCGGTGGGCCGCCCGGTGGAGCCGCCGTAGCCGCGCCAAGACAGCGCCAGCACGCCGCTGCCATCGGCGCGCAGGGCCGCCAGGCGCTCGGCGCGCGCCGCCAGGCTGGCACCGTTGCCATGCAGGTACAGCACCACCGGCACGCTGGCGTCCGGGGGTGGTGCCCACCAGGCCACCAGCCGCTCGCCGTCGGGCGTGGTGAGGCTTTCCTGCACGAAGCCATGGCGCGCCGCCAGGGCAGGGTCCAGCGGCGCGGGGTCGGGGCGGTACTGCAGATGGCGTTGTGCAACGAACATCAGCGCACACACACCCAGGTACGCCAGGATCGTCGTCAGCGTGATGCTGCGCAGCATCGGCACGGCTCAGCCCGGCTGGTCGGTGGCGGGGCGCAGCCCCAACTGCGCCTCGAGCGCCGCGATCCGCGCGCGCGCCTCGTCGCCTTCCGGGATAGGCCGGCCGCTGTCGCGCCAGGCCACGGCGTCCTTGAAGCCGTGCACCTGGGCATGGCGGCGGAACCACAGGCCCTCGGGGTTGTGGCGGGTGATGCCGTCGAACAGGGTGGCGAACATCTGCGTCTGCTCCAGGCCCATCGTGAGCATGGCCTGGTTGACCACCAGCTTGTGCATCGCCAGGTGCGAGCGCGGCACGCCGGCGATGCGCGTGGCCAGCTGCAGCGTGCGCGCCTCCAGGTCCGCCGCCGGCACGGCCAGGTTCGCCAGGCCCCAATCGGCCGCGGTTCGGCCGTCCAGCAGGTCGCCCGTGAACATCAGCTGCTTGGCGCGCGCCGGCCCCAGCCGGTAGGTCCACATGGCGGTGGTGGGGCAGCCCCACACGCGGGTGGGCATGTAGCCGATCTTCGCGTCCTCGGCCATCACCAGCAGGTCGCAGCACAGCGCGATGTCGCTGCCGCCGGCCACCGCGTGGCCGTGCACCATCGCGATGGTGGGCTTGCGGCAGCGCCACAGGCTCATGAAGTCCTCGGTGTAGCCCTTCATCGCCGCGTAGTCCTCCATCGCGTCGAAGGGGTAGGCCTCCTGCTGGCAGGGGTGGGCGCCTCGGCCCGAGCCGTAGTCAACGAGGTCGTAGCCGGCGCAGAAGGCGCGGCCGGCGCCGTCGAGCACGATGACGTGCGTCAGGTCGTCGGCCTCGGCCCAGGCCACCGCGGCGCGGATCTCGGCCGGCATGCCTTCGCCGATCGCGTTCAGGCGCTCCGGCCGGTTCAGCGTCAGGCGCAGGATGCGCGGGTGGGCGGGCTCGCGGCGCAGCAGCAGGCTGCCGAACGAGGGCAGGGCGGGCTCGTGGCGGGGCGGGAGGGCGTCGGGGGAGTCCATGTGGGAAACCTTGATTTACAACGGCGGTGTCGGCGGCGCGGCGGTCGCGCCCGTTGACGGTGCATGCCTCGGCAGCGCCGAGACCGAGAGTGCACGCATGACGATCTTCCCACTCCGCACCGCGGCCGGCTGGCTGGCCAGCCTGGCCCTGGCCGTGCCGGCCGCCGCCAGCGACTTCCGCGACCCCGGCCGCGTCGGCCGCATCGTCGACCTGCAGGGCGACGTGGCGCTCTACGACCCCGAGTTCAACGAATGGACGGAAGCCGTGCGCAACCGGCCCCTGGTGGCCGGCGACCGCCTCGTGCTGCAGCGCAGCGCGCGCGCCGAACTGCGCGTGGGCGACACCGTGCTGCTGCTGGGCCAGGGCGCCGACGTGGCCATCGACGCGCTCGACGACGACCGCCTGCGCCTGACCCTGCACGACGGCAGCCTGGCCCTGCGGCTGGACAACCGCGACGACGCCGAGGGCACCGAGGTGCGCACCGCCGCCGCCCTGCTGCGCCCGCAGCGGGCCGGCCGCTACCGCGTGGACCAGGACGACGAGTCCACCTTCGCCGCCGTCTGGCGCGGCGCGCTCGAGGTCTCCGGCCATGGTCACCTGCTGCTCATCGGCCCCGGCGAGCGGCACGAGGTCTGGCGCGACGAGCGCCGCGGCACGGCCCGCTCGCGCGAGGCCCGCATGCCGCAGGACCGCTTCGCCGCCTGGGCCGACGACCGTTTCGACGAGGAAGACGCCCGCGAGGCGCGCCACGACCGCTGGCGCCACGCGCCGCCCGGCATCCCGGGCCTGGACGACCTCGACCGCCATGGCCGCTGGGACCACCACCCGGAGTACGGCAGCGTCTGGGTGCCGATGGGCGTGTCCGCGGGCTGGGCGCCGTTCACCGACGGCCGCTGGGTCTGGATGCGGCCCTGGGGCTGGACCTGGGTGGATGCGCAGCCCTGGGGCTTCGCGCCCAGCCATTACGGCCGCTGGGTGCAGTGGCGCGGGCGCTGGTGTTGGTGGCCGGGTCCGCGGCACGTGCGGCCGGTGTTCACGCCGGCGGTGGTGGCCTGGGTGGGCGGCAGCGGCGTCAGCGTGGGCGTCACCGTGGGCCTGCAGCCGCCGGCGGCCTGGGTGCCGCTGCAGCCCTGGCAGCCTTACGTGCCCATCGTGGCGCCGCGCCCGCCGCGGCCGCCGCACCCCGACCTGCGGCCGCCGCCACGCCGGCTGCCGCCGCCGTCGGAGCCCATCTCGCGCCAGCCGCAGGGGCCATCGGTGGGTGGCGGGCAGACGCTGGGCACCACGCCCGGCCGCCCGCTGCCGCCGGGGTCGGTCACCTATGGCAGCGACGGCCTGCCGCAGCAGGTGCAGGTCGCGCCCGCGGCACGGCCGGTGACCCCGCCGGCGCCGGTGCCGCCCGCGGCACCGCCGGCGCCCGCACCGGTGATGCCGGCCCCTGCGGCACGGCCGCCGCTGCCGGCGCCCGCGGCCGTGCCTGCGCCGCCGCAGCGTGCGCCGCTGCCGCCGCAGCGGCCCGGGCCGCGGGAGGACGCCACACCCCGGCCGGCACCGTTCAGCGCACCGCCGCGGGCCGAGCCGCCGCGCCCGGCACCGGCCGCGGCACCGGCACCGGCACCGGCACCGGCACCCGCGACGGAGCCGCGCCCGGCCCGCGAGCCGCGCAGCGCCGAGCGCGTGAAGTGATCAGCGTGACGTGATCAACCCGGGGGCAGCAGCCCGCGCAGCACCGGCCAGACGTTGTCGAGGATGCGCGGGTGGGCCTCGGCCGTGGGGTGGATGCGGTCGGGCTGGAACAGCCGCTCGGCATCGGGCCCGTCGGCCACGCCGGCCAGCAGGAAGGGCACCAGCGCTGCCTGTTCTTCCCGCGCCACCTTGCCGAACAGCGCCGCGAAGTCGTCGGCATAGCGCCGGCCGTAGTTGGGCGGCACCTGCATGCCGGTGATCAGCACACGCGCGCCGGCGGCCTTGGCCGCGCGCGCCATGGTGCGCAGGTTGTCCTCGGTCATCGTCAGCGGCAGGCCGCGCAGGGCGTCGTTGCCGCCCAGTTCGAGGACCACGTGCGTGGGCTGGTGCTGCTGCAGCAGCGCCGGCAGCCGCGAGCGCCCGCCGGAGGTGGTGTCGCCGCTGATGCTGGCGTTGACCACGCGCACGCCGGGGCGCTGTGCGTCGAGCCGCTGCTGCAGCAGCGCCACCCAGCCCCGGCCGCGCGGCAGGCCGTACTCGGCCGACAGGCTGTCGCCGACGATCAGCACCACGGCCTCTCGCCGCCCGGCAGCGCGAGACCCTGCGGCCCCGGCGGCCAGCGCGATGGCGCTACAGTGCGTCATCCCCCAACGCAGCAGGGTGCGGCGCGTGGTGCGCGGCACGGTGCCTTTTTGCATGTCTGATTCCATCATCGAAGTCCAGGGCGTCCGCAAGGAGGTCAGCGACGCCACGGGGACGTTGACCATTCTCCACGACATCAGTTTCACGCTGGCGCCGCGGGAATCGGCGGCCATCGTCGGCGCCTCGGGGTCGGGCAAGAGCACGCTGCTGGCCATCATCGCCGGCCTCGACGTGCCCAGCGCGGGCAAGGTCATGCTCGCCGGCACCGACCTGTTCGCGCTCGACGAGGACGCGCGCGCCGCCGTGCGCGCGCGGCAGCTCGGCTTCGTGTTCCAGAGCTTCCAGCTGCTGGGCAACCTCACCGCGCTGGAGAACGTGATGCTGCCGCTGGAGCTGGCCGGCCGTGCCGATGCGCGCCGGCAGGCCACCGAGATGCTGCAGCGGGTGGGCCTGGGCGAGCGCCTGGGCCACTATCCCAAGCTGCTGTCCGGCGGCGAGCAGCAGCGCGTGGCCCTGGCGCGGGCCTTCGTCATGCGGCCGGCGGTGCTGCTGGCCGACGAGCCCACCGGCAGCCTCGACTTCGCCACCGGCGAGACGGTGATGAAGCTGATGTTCGACCTCAACCGCGAGGCGGGCACGACGCTGGTGCTGGTGACGCACGACCGCGCCATCGCCGCGCGCTGCGACCGGCAGCTCCGCATCGAGGCGGGGAGACTGCTGCCATGACCTGGCGCACCCTGGCCCTGGCGGTGGCCGCCGCGGCGCTGGCGGGGTGTGCAGTGGTGTCGCCCACGGCGCCGGCGCCGGGCGCGGGCGGGCAGGTGCCGGCGCCGCCGGCGGCCCGGCCCGCGAGTGGCGGCTGTGCGGCCGCCGTGGTGCAGCTGCTGGAGCCGGCACCGCTGTTCACCGGGCCGCAGGCGCAGGCGGCGCTGGACCGTGCGCTGCCCGCCGGCCAGCGGCTGCAGCTGTGCGGCGCGCAGGGTCAGCGCCAGCAGGTGCTGCTGCCGCGGGCCGGCCAGCGCTGCAGCGGCCCGACGGCCTGCGCCAGCGGCTGGATCCCGCGCGCCGCGCGCACGGGCCCGGCGCCCTGAAACGACCCGGGCCGGCAAGGCCGGCCCGGGTGGGTGGTGCGGGGCGGGCCGGCGGCGCCGGCCCGAGACCCGTCACTGCGCGAACTTGTAGTCGGTCTTGGCCTTGGCGCGCAGATCTTCCTGGAACTGCTGCATCTGCTGCTGTTCCAGGCGCTGCTTGAGCTGGGCCTTGACGTCGTCGAAGGCGGGGAAGGGCGCTTCGCGCGAGTCCTCGAGCTTGATGATGTGCCAGCCGAACTGCGTCTTCACCGGCGTCTGCGTCATCTCGCCCTTCTTCAGCGCCACCATGGCCTGGCTGAACTCGGGCACGAAGCCGTCGGGCTTGGCGTAGTCGAGGTCACCGCCGTTGGCGCCGGAGCCCGGGTCCTTGGAGTGCTGCTTGGCCAGCTCCTCGAAGCTGCCGCCGGCCTTGATCTGGGCGATCAGCTTCTTGGCCTCGTCCTCGCTCTCGACGAGGATGTGGCGTGCCCGGTACTCCTGGCCCGAGGCCGCGGCCTTGAACTTGTCGTACTCGGCCTGCGCGGCGGCGTCGGTGACCGGGTTGGCGGCGCGGTGCGCCTCGAACAGCTCGCGGATCAGGATGCTCTGGCGCGCCAGTTCCATCTGGTCACGGTAGGCCGGGCTCTTGGCCAGGCCACGGCGCTCGGCCTCCTGCACGAAGATCTCGCGCAGCACGACCTGGTCGCGCGCCTGCGCCTCGAGTTCGGGGCCGACTTGCTGGCCGGCCCGCTGCGCCTGCTGCAGCAGCGCGTCGACGCGGGCCTTGGGCACCGCCTTGCCGTTGACGATGGCGATGTTCTGGGCGGCCGCCAGCAGCGGGGTCAGCGCGACGGCGAGCGCCACGCCACGCACGAGGTGTTGGATCTTCATGGCGAAGGGGGGAGGTTCAGGATGGAACGGCGGGCGGTGCATCGGCATCGCCCGGGGCGCGGGCCACGATGGCCAGCGCGTGAATGCCCCTGGGGATCAGGGTGCCCAGGGCATCATACACAAGGCGGTGGCGGGCCACGCGCGAGCGGCCCTCGAAGGCCGGGGCGGTGATGCGCACGGTGAAATGCCGCCCTTCGCGCGCGCCGGCGTGGCCGGCGTGCAGGTGGCTGTCGTCCTGCACCTCCAGCGCCAGCGGCTGCAGGGCCGCGTGCAGGGCGGCCTCGATGTCGGCGGCGCTGACGCCGTGGGCCGCGTTCATGGTTGCTCCGGCTTGAAGTCGATGGCCGCGGAGTTGATGCAGAAGCGCTCGCCGGTGGGCTGCGGACCGTCGTCGAACACGTGGCCCAGGTGGCTGCCGCAGCCGTTGCAGCGCACCTCCACGCGCACCATGCCGTGGCTGGTGTCGCGCACGCGTTCCACCACCGTGCCGTCAATGGGTTCGAAGTAGCTGGGCCAGCCGCAGCCGGCGTCGAACTTGGTGCCCGAGGCGAACAGCGGCGTACCGCAGCCCACGCAGCAGTACACGCCGCGGTCCCAGTGGTCCCAGTAGCGCCCGGTGAAGGCGCGCTCGGTGGCGGCATGGCGCGCCACCTGGTACTGCATGGGGTCGAGCTGCGCGCGCCACTCGGCGTCGGTCTTGCGCACCGGGTAACGCGGGTCGTCGTGGTCGTGCGGCATGGTCATGGGCAGTGGGCAGTCGGCGCAGCCCGCATTGTCCGCGCGCAGGCCTTGTCCCGTGGGCGACAGGGCTTCGGGGTAGTCCCCGAGGGTGAGGCCAACCCGATTCCGCTACCTTCGTCGGCCCGACCGCAGTTGCTGGAGACAAGCACATGACGACACGCCGCACTGGACTGATTGCCCTCTCGATCCTGGCCACCGCCGCGCTGGCCGCGGGCAACGCCCATGCCCAGGCCGGGCAGACGGTGAAGATCGCGTGGATGGACCCGCTGTCGGGCATGCTCGCCAACATCGGCCAGAACAGCCTGAAGACCTTCCAGTACATGGCGGAGAAGGTCAACGCCAGCAACCCCGCGGGCGTGAAGTTCGAGATCGTGCCCTTCGACAACAAGCTCTCGCCGCAGGAGAGCCTGACCGCGCTCAAGGCCATCACCGACCAGGGCATCCGCTACGTGACGCAGGGCAACGGCAGCTCGGTGGCCGGCGCGCTGATCGACGCCATCAACAAGCACAACGCCCGCAACCCCGGCCAGGAGATCGTGTTCCTGAACAACGCCGCGGTGGACCCCGACTTCACCAACAGCAAGTGCAGCTTCTGGCACTTCCGTTTCGACGCCGACACCTCGATGAAGATGGAGGCGCTCACGTCCTACATGAAGGACGAGAAGAACGTGAAGAAGGTCTACCTGATCAACCAGAACTACTCGCACGGCCACCAGGTGGCCAAGTTCTTCAAGGAGGCGCTGGCGCGCAAGCGGCCCGACGTGCAGGTGGTGGGCGAGGACCTGCACCCGCTGGCCCAGGTGCGCGACTTCGCGCCCTACGTGGCCAAGATCAAGGCCTCGGGCGCCGACAGCATCGTCACCGGCAACTGGGGCTCCGACCTGTCGCTGCTGATCAAGGCGGCCAAGGACGCCGGCCTGGACGCCAACTGGTACACCTACTACGGCGGTGCCAACGGCTCGCCCTCGGCCATCGGCCCGACGATGGCCGGCAAGGTCAAGTTCGTCTACATCGGCCACTCCAACATCCCGGCGCTGTCCACCTGGATGAAGGAGTACCGGCAGCGCTTCAACGACGACCTCTCGCTGCTGTCCACCGTGCACGTGCTGCCGATGCTGGCGCAGGCGATGGCCAAGGCCAAGAGCACCGAGCCGGTGAAGGTGGCGCAGGCGCTGTCGGGCCTGTCGTTCAAGAGCTTCTCCGGCGAGGTGACGATGCGCGCCACCGATCACCAGCTGCAGCAGCCGCTGTACATCGCCAGCTGGCAGAAGATCTCCGACCCGGCCAAGCAGTACAACGTGGAGAACACCGGCTTCACCTGGGTGCAGGACCGTGTCTTCGAGCCCTACGTGTCCAGCACGCCCACGTCCTGCCAGATGAAGCGCCCGGGCTGAGAGGTCGAGAGCCTTTCACCCATGCCCGCCTTGCACGCCGGAACACCCTCGCTCGTCGTGGCAAATGCTCGCCATAGCCCGAGCCATGGCTGTGCTTTGCGCCTAGACCGGGGGTGTTCCGGCGCGCCTTTCGGGCACGGCCGAAAAACTCTCAACCTCTGAGCGCGCCGCCACCTTGGACCAGGTCTTCATCAATCTGCTCAACGGCATCAGCGCCGGGCTGCTGCTGTTCATGCTCAGCGCGGGGCTGACGCTGATCTTCAGCATGATGGGCGTGCTCAACTTCGCGCACGCCAGCTTCTACATGCTGGGGGCCTACGTCGCCTACTCCGTCAGCAGCGTGCTCGGCTTCTGGGCGGCACTGCTGCTGGCGCCGCTGCTGGTGGGCGCGGGCGGGGCGCTGTTCGAGCGCACCGTGCTGCGCCGGGTGCACAAGGCCGGGCACGTGGCGGAGCTGCTGGTCACCTTCGGCCTGTCCTACGTGCTGCTGGAGCTGGTGCAGCTGGTGTGGGGGCGCACCTCGGTGCCCTTCGGCCCGCCACCGGCCCTGGCGGGCACGGCGTTCACGCTGGTGTCGTCGCCCGACGAGGCCATGCGCTTCGTGCTCGGCGTGGCGCCGGCCGAGATGTGCCAGCGCACGGCCGAGGTCCTGGTCACCTGCACCCGCTACCCCATCAACCGCGTGTTCCTGGCGGCGGTGGCGGTGGCCATGCTGCTGGGCCTGTGGCTGCTGCTCACGCGCACGCGGGTGGGCCTGGTCATCCGCGCGGCGCTGACGCATCCGGAGATGGTCGAGGCCCTGGGCCACGACGTGCCGCGGGTGTTCATGCTGGTCTTCGGCACCGGCTGCGCCATGGCCGGCCTGGCCGGCGTGGTGGGCGGCATCACCTTCGTCACCGAGCCCAGCATGTCCAACGTCGGCCCCATCATCTTTGCCGTCATCGTCATCGGTGGCATGGGGTCGCTGCCCGGCGCCTTCGTCGGCTCGCTGCTCATCGGTCTGCTGCAGACACTGCCGCTGACGGTGGACAAGTCGCTGCTGCACGTGGCCGAGGCCCTGGGCAGCCCGCTGGGCCCGGACAGCCTGCTCTACCCGGTGGCCAAGATCACGCTGGCGCAGGCCGCACCCATCCTGCCCTACCTGCTGCTGGTGCTGATCCTGATCTTCCGGCCGCGCGGCCTGCTCGGCACGCGGGAGTCCTGACCCATGCGCCCCTGGATGATCTGGCTCGCCTATGCCGTGGTGCTGATCGCCGCGCCCCTGGTGTGGAGCAGCGGCTTCGCGATGACCATGCTGTCGCAGATCGGCATCGCCATCGTGGCCTGCCTGGCCTACAACGTGATCTTCGGTCAGGGCGGCATGCTCAGCTTCGGCCACGCGGTCTACAGCGGGCTGGGTGCCTACCTCGCGGTGCACACGCTGAACATGGTGGGCGACGGGCGGCTGGCGCTGCCGGTGAGCCTGATCCCGCTGGTGGGTGGCCTGGCCGGCCTGTTCTTCGCCGCGCTGCTGGGCTATGTCACCACGCGCAAGGCCGGCACCACCTTCGCGATGATCACGCTGGGCATCGGCGAGCTCGTATGGTCGATGTCGCTGATGCTACCGGAGTTCTTCGGCGGCGAGGCCGGCATCACCACCGACCGGATGGTGGGCGAGCCGGTGCTGGGCATCACCTACGGGCCGCAGGTGCAGGTGTACTACCTCATCGCCGCCTACTGCTTCGTGAGCACGGTGGCCATGTACGCGCTGACCCGCACGCCGCTGGGCCGCATCCTCAACGCCGTGCGCGACAACCCCGAGCGCGTGGAGTTCATCGGCTACCGCACGCAGGCGGTGCGCTACCTGGCCTTCATGATCTCGGGCTTTTTCATGGGCATCGCGGGCGGCCTGAGCACGCTGAACTTCGAGATCGTCACCGCCGAGGTGGTGGGGGCGGCGCGCTCCGGCGCCTACCTGCTGTTCGTGTTCCTGGGCGGCGCCGGCTTCTTCTTCGGGCCCATCATCGGCGCGGTGCTGATGGTGGTGTCGCTGGTGTTCCTGTCGGAGCTGACGCAGGCCTGGCTGCTCTACCTGGGCCTGGCCTTCCTGCTGATGGTGATGTACGCACCCGGTGGCATTGCCAGCCTGATCATGATGAACCTGCGCGTGCACGCCTTCGGCAAGCTCCGGCCGTTGCTGCCGCTCTACGTGGGCCTGGCGCTGACGGCCTTCGTGGTCCTGGCCGGTGGCGGCGCGCTCATCGAGATGGTCTACCACGGGCAGCTCAACGCGGCCCTGGGCCCGACGATGCGCTTCATGGGCGTGCCGCTGGACATCTCCTCACCGGCCTCGTGGGCCGGGGCGGTGGGGGTGCTGCTGGTGGGGGCGGGCCTGTTCGAGGCCGTGCGGCGTCGCTTTGCGGCCCGCTGGGCGCGGGCGCAGACGGAGATCGAGGCGGCGCTGCGCGCGCGGGAGGGTCTGCGATGAGCGCGCCGGCGCTGGAACTGCGCGACCTGCGCAAGAGCTTCGGCCGCACCGAGATCATCCGTGGCGCCAGCCTGGCGGTGCAGCCGGGCGAGAACGTGGCCATCATCGGGCCCAACGGCGCGGGCAAGAGCACGCTGTTCAACCTGATCAGCGGGCGCTTTGCCCCCACCAGCGGCGAGGTGCGCCTGCGCGGCGAGCGCATCGACGGCCTGCCGCCCTACGAGATCAACCGCCGCGGCCTGGCGCGCAGCTTCCAGGTCAGCAACCTGTTCACGCGGCTGTCGGTGTTCGAGAACCTGCGCTGCGCGGTGCTGTGGAGCCTGGGCTACCGCTATGCCTTCTGGAAGTTCCTCAGCCGGGCGCGCGATGCGAACGAGCGCGCCGAGGAGATCATTCGCATGATCCACCTCGAGCGGCGGCGCGACGTGGCGGCGATGAACCTCACCTATGCCGAGCAGCGAGCGCTGGAGATCGGCATCACCATCGCCGGCGGTGCCGACGTGATCCTGCTCGACGAGCCCACCGCCGGCATGAGCCGCAGCGAGACCTCGCACTTCATCGACCTGATCCGCGAGGTGACCACCGGCCGCACGCTGCTGACGGTGGAGCACGACATGGGCGTGGTCTTCAACCTGGCCGACCGCATCGCGGTGGTGGTGTACGGCGAAGTCATCGCCTTCGACACCCCCGAGAAGGTGCGCGCCGACCCGCGCGTGCAGGAAGCCTACCTGGGCTCGGTGCTGGCCGAGCAGGCGGCGGGGGGGCATTGAGGTGGTTGTGCCTTGCGCTGCGACCGTGGCTGGCATCGTTTCGTCCGTGTTCGACCCTGGGCAGTCATTCGTCGTTCGCGCGTGCGAGCAGCGTGGCGAGCTCGCGCGGGCAGGGCAGGGGGTGCCGCTCATGTCCTCCGCCGCCGGCCTGCGGCCGACGGCTCCCCCTTTACTTCCCGTCACCCCCTGCCCTGCCCACGCGAGCCGGCGCCTGCAGTGGTCCGCCCCCGCAGACCTCGCTGTGACCGCAAGGCGGCGTGCTGAGGAACACCACCGCCGGTGCCAGCTCGCGTGGGTACCGGAGGGGGCGACGGGAAGTAAAGGAGGAGCCGGCGGCCAGCGGCCGACGGCGGGGGACATGAGCGGCGCCCCCTCCGGTGCCCGCGCGAGCTCGCCGCG